>Ga0299914_10002543_pt1 | contig 12611 bp, 9 predicted proteins | sample RVTome_10_FD_201361 | JGI IMG/M metagenome (GOLD analysis project Ga0299914, IMG submission 201361) | Soil microbial communities from uranium-contaminated site in the Upper Colorado River Basin, Wyoming, United States - RVT153D57 (version 2) ...
CGCTTCAGCTTCACCCTCAACTGCATCCCCGACACGCTGCTTCTGTTCGTATGGGTGCCGTGGAACTCGGTGCTCTACTGGATCTCGGAGGCGAAATATAAGAAGCGCGCCGAGGCGGTGAAGCTGGATCGACCGCCGGTCTTCGTCATCGGCCATTGGCGCACCGGCACCACGCTGCTGCACGATCTATTCTCGGTCGATCCGAATCTCGCTTATCCCACGACATATGAGTGCTTCTTCCCGCACCACTTCCTGCTGACCGAGGGCACGCTGCCCAAAGTGATGAAAGGCCTGCTGCCCAAGAAACGGCCGCAGGACGACGTGCCGGTGGGCTTCGACCGGCCGCAGGAAGAAGAATTCGGCATGATGATGTTGGGGCAGGGCACGCCCTACATCACCTGCGCTTGGCCCAGGCTCGGCCCCGCGATGAGCGATTATCTCGACTTCAAGGGCGTGTCGGAGGCCGGCCGCAAGAAATGGGCCGACGCCTATATGTGGCTCTATCGGCGGCTCGTGCTGAAGCACGGCGGCAAGCGGCTGGTGATGAAGACGCCGGCCAACGCCGCGCGCCTCAAGCTGCTGCACGAGCTTTTCCCCGACGCCCGCTTCGTCTATCTCGCGCGCAATCCGCTCAACGTGTTTCCGTCGACCGTGAAGCTCTGGCGCGCGCTTTATTCGGTGCAGGGGCTGCACAACCCGCCAAACCTCGATCCCTGGCTCGACGATTACGTGCTCGACATGTTCGCGCGGCTGTCCGAGGCCTATGAGGAGGACCGCCATCTGATCCCCGCCGACCGTCTGGTCGAGCTGCGCTACGAGGATTTCGTCAAGGACCCGGTCGCGTCCATGCGCGACATTTACCGGCGCCTCGGCCTTGGCGGGTTCGAGTCTGCCGAAGCGCCAATGCGCGACTTCCTCGCCGATCGCTCCGAGCACCAGGTTTCATCTTACGAGATGCCCTTGCCGCTGAAGCGCAAGATCGTCGAGCGCCTCAAGCCTTACATCGACCGCTTCGGCTATCGCGAGAAGGTCGAGAAGACGCTCGACGCCACGCCCAAGCCCGCCGCCCCCACCCGCCAACCGTCCTAGCCGGCTCGGAACGAGGGACAGCACCAGTGTGTGCTAAAAGAACATATTGCGAACAGAGAACAAACCGTGTACATTGCTCGGAAACCGGCATTTGCCAGCGAAATCGGGCTTGTGAAATAAGGGAGAATCCTCATGTTGAATGCTGCATTACGCCTCGTCGAAGGAACTGGGATGGATAGAGAGAAGGCCCTTGAAGCGGCGATCTCCCAGATCGAGCGGAACTGCGGCAAGGGCTCCATCATGCGTCTCGGCCAGAACGAGCAGGCGGTCGAGGTCGAGGCGATCTCATCCGGCTCGCTCGGCCTCGACATCGCGCTCGGCATTGGCGGATTGCCGCGGGGCCGCGTTGTCGAGATTTACGGTCCCGAATCCTCGGGCAAAACCACGCTCGCGCTGCATGTCATCGCCGAGGCGCAGAAGCGCGGCGGCATTTGCGGCTTCATCGACGCGGAGCATGCGCTGGATACGGTCTATGCGCGGAAGCTCGGCGTCGATCTCCAAAATCTCCTGATCTCCCAGCCCGACACCGGCGAGCAAGCGCTGGAAATCACCGACACCTTGGTGCGCTCCGGCGCCATCGACGTGCTGGTGGTCGATTCGGTGGCGGCGCTGACGCCCAAGGCCGAGCTCGAAGGCGAGATGGGCGATCAGCAGATGGGTGCACAGGCCAGGCTGATGAGCCAGGCCTTGCGCAAGCTCACCGCCTCCATCTCCAAGTCGCGCTGCATGGTGATCTTCATCAACCAGATCCGCATGAAGATCGGGGTGATGTTCGGCTCGCCCGAGACCACCAGCGGCGGCAACGCGCTCAAATTCTACGCCTCGGTCAGGCTCGATATCCGGCGCATCGGCGCCATCAAGGAGCGCGAGGAGGTGGTCGGCAACCAGACCCGCGTCAAGGTGGTGAAGAACAAGGTGGCGCCGCCGTTCAAGACCGTCGAGTTCGACATCATGTATGGCGAGGGCATCTCCAAGATGGGCGAGCTGGTCGATCTCGGCGTCAAGGCCGGCATCGTCGAGAAGTCCGGCGCCTGGTTCTCCTTCGATAGCGAGCGCGTCGGCCAGGGCCGCGAGAACGCCAAGGCCTATTTGAAAGAGCACCCGGAGACGGCCGCGAAGATCGAGCGGGCCATCCGCCAGAATGCGGGCCTCATCGCCAGCCAGATCCTCGAAGGCGTGCCTGAGGCAAGCAGCGAAGCCACCGGTGAGACTGGAGAGGAGGCCGCGAGTGGTGAGGGGAGCGAGGGCAGCTTCGCCGCGGGCGACGGCCCGGTCACCTCGATCTCGAGCGCCGCGGCGCGCCGGGGCCGGCGCGGGGCCTGACCCATATCGATTAACCGAGCCCTGTCATTGCCCGGCTTGACCGGACAATCCAGTAGCCTCCCCCGCTCATCGTAACGAAGAGCCGGTGGTTACTGGATGCCCGCTTTCGCGGGCATGGCTCTATGAGGCCAATAGCTTCTGGAGCGGGCGTTCCAGAAGCTGGACACGGTTCCTGACGCCCACTATGTGTGGCCTAAGGTTTAGGCCGTTCCCCTCGTCAAATGGGAGCGCCACGGCAGTCTTGGCGAATCGGCTAGGCTTGCCGGCCGGACATCAAGGTCTCCCATTTTTTTCACCGCCCATGAGCCCCAAAGACAAGTCCAGCCACGACAAGAGCAATAAAAACGTGAGCCACACCAAATTGCCGCATAGCGGCACCAACGACATCCGCGCCGCCTTTCTCGATTTCTTCGCCAAGAACGACCACGCGGTGCTGCCGTCCGCGCCGCTCGTGCCGCGCCACGACCCGACCTTGATGTTCACCAATGCCGGCATGGTGCCGTTCAAGAACGTGCTCACCGGCCAGGAGAAGCCCAAGGATCTGCGTGTGGCCTCGGCGCAGAAATGCGTGCGCGCCGGCGGCAAGCACAACGATCTTGACAATGTCGGCTACACAGCGCGCCACCACACCTTCTTCGAGATGCTCGGCAATTTCTCCTTCGGCGACTATTTCAAGGAACGCGCTATCCTGCTCGCCTGGGAGCTGCTGACCAAGGACTTCGCGCTTCCCAAGGATCGCCTGCTGATTACCGTCTATGTCGACGACGACGAGGCGGCTTCGCTGTGGCGCAAGATATCGGGCTTCCCTGAGAGCAAGATCATCCGCGTTTCGGGCAGCGACAATTTCTGGTCGATGGGCGACACCGGACCGTGCGGGCCTTCGTCGGAAATCTTCTACGATCATGGACCGGGGCTCTCTGGCGCGCCTCCGGGTGCGGGCGACGACGGCGACCGCTTCGTCGAGATCTGGAATCTGGTGTTCATGCAATACGAGCAGCTCGATGACGGGCGGCGCGTGGACCTGCCGCATCCCTCGATCGACACCGGCTTGGGGCTTGAGCGCATCGCCGCGGTGCTGCAAGGCACGCACGACAATTACGCCATCGACCTGTTCCGCGCGCTGATCGCCGCCTCCGTCGATCTGACCGGAGTGCCCGCGGAGGGCGCGCATGCCGCCAGTCACCGCATCATCGCCGATCATCTGCGTGCCTCCTCTTTCCTCATCGCCGACGGTGTGATGCCGTCCAACGAGGGCAGGGGCTACGTGCTTCGCCGCATCATGCGCCGCGCCATGCGGCATGCGCATCTGCTCGGTAGCAAGGAGCCGCTGCTCTACCGGCTGGTGCCGGCGCTGATCGAGCAAATGGGCCGCGCCTATCACGAGCTTCCGCGCGGCGAGGCGCTGATCGAGGAGACGCTCAAGCTCGAGGAGACACGCTTCCGCGAAACCCTGGAACGCGGCAGTCAACTGCTGAATGTCGAAAGCGCGAAGGTGAGCGCAGGCACGGCAATTATCATTGAGCAATCGGATAACTCAACGTTGCTTCAGAAGATTGAAGCCGCTCCGGCTGCATTAGCACAAAAGGTATTCACTTATGATACCGGCAAAGACATAGAGGCCGCTTTAAGCGAGCTTTCGGTGGCCCAAATCAAAGCCAAGCTGATGGAACACCCCGATGAAGCCAATGCCATCTTTTCTGCGACGCTGCCCGGCGAGGTCGCCTTCAAGCTCTACGACACTTATGGCTTCCCCTACGATCTCACCGAGGACGCGCTCAAGGCGCGCGGAGTCAGTGTGGATGCGAGGGGCTTCGCCGCCGCCATGGAACGGCAACGCGCCGAGGCGCGGAAATCCTGGGCGGGCTCGGGCGAAGCCGCGACCGAGCAAGTCTGGTTCGAGTTGAAGGAAGAGCTCGGCGTTACCGAGTTCCTCGGCTACGAGACGGAGGCCGCGTCGGGCGAGATCCTGGCGCTGGTCAAGGACGGCAAGCGTGTCGACACGTTGAAAACCGGCGAACGCGGCATCGTCATCGTCAATCAGACGCCGTTCTATGCCGAGTCGGGCGGCCAGGTGGGCGACCGCGGCTTGCTCACGGGTTCGGATGGCGCGCGCTTCACGGTCGCGGACACGCAGAAGAAGCTGCACGGCCTCTTCCTGCACGACGGCAAGGTCGAGAGCGGCACGCTCAAGGTCGGCGACACCGTATCGCTGGTAGTCGATCATGCGCGCCGCACCCCGACGCGCGCGCATCATTCTGCCACCCACCTCCTGCACGAAGCACTGCGCCAGGTTCTCGGCTCGCATGTGGCCCAGAAGGGCTCTCTGGTCGAGCCGGGGCGCCTGCGCTTCGACTTCTCGCATCAAAAGCCCATGACGCATGAGGAGATCCGCGCGGTGGAGGATTTGACCAACGCCATGATCCTGCAAAATTCAGCCGTCGAAACGCATCTGATGACACCCGAGGCGGCCATCGAGCAGGGGGCGCTGGCGCTGTTCGGCGAGAAATACGGCGACGAAGTCCGCGTGGTCAGCATGGGCGTGAGCGAGGCGAGCGACAAAGCGGGACACGCGTATTCCATCGAGCTTTGCGGCGGCACGCATGTGCGTCGCACCGGCGATATCGGCCTCCTCAAGATCGTGGGCGAAAGCGCCGTGGCCGCGGGCGTCCGCCGCATCGAGGCGCTGACCGCGGAAGTGGCGCTTGCTTACCTCACCGCCCAGGACGAGAAAATCCGCGAGGCGGCCGAGCTGTTGAAGGTCTCCCCTGACGAGGTGATCCCCCGTCTCGCCGCGGTCATCGACGAGCGCCGCAAGCTCGAACGCCAGCTGGCCGAGGTTAAGCGCGATCTTGCCCTCGGACCTAGCGCTGGCGGCGACGGCGGCGCGTCAGCCGTGCGCGAGCTTGGGCAAGTCAAGCTGATGGCACGAACCGTTCACGGCGTGTCGCCGAAGGATCTGCGCACCCTGGTGGATGACGCGAAGCGGCAATTGGGCTCGGGTATCATCGCCATTGTCGGGGTGAGCGAGGACGGCAAGGCCGGGCTGGTGGTCGGTGTCACCCAAGACCTCACGTCGACTTACCATGCCGTGGAGCTTGCCCGGATCGGCGCCGAGGCGCTTGGCGGCAAGGGCGGCGGCGGCCGTCCCGATCTCGCGCAAGCCGGCGGACCCGACGGTGCCAAAGCCGACCACGCGCTCGAAGCCATCGCCGCAAAGATCGCGGCGGCTGGCGGCAAGGACACCAAGCCCCAGGCGAAGCGCGCCTAACCAGGAATCAGTGACCAGAAGCCACTGTGGCTGCTTTCTGATTTCTGATGTCTGACGTCTGACCCCTGTCAGCGCGGTCGGCCATCGCTTTACGCAGATTGTCGCCGATCTTGTCGATGAAGGCGCTGGTCGTGAGCCAGCTCTGCTCGGCGCCGACCAGCAGAGCCAGGTCCTTGGTCATGCAGCCCGTCTCGATGGTGCCCACCACCACCTCTTCCAGCGTCTCGGCGAAACCGAGCAGCTCGGCATTGCCGTCGAGCTTGGCGCGATGCTTCAGCGCACCCGTCCAGGCGAAGATCGAGGCGGTGGAATTGGTCGAGGTGGCGCGCCCCTGCTGGTGCTGGCGGAAATGGCGGGTCACCGTGCCGTGCGCGGCCTCGGCCAGCACCGTTTTGCCGTCGGGCGTCATCAACACGCTGGTCATGAGGCCGAGCGAGCCGAAGCCTTGCGCCACGATGTCGGACTGCACGTCGCCATCGTAATTCTTGCACGCCCACACATAGCCGCCGGACCATTTCAGCGCCGCGGCGACCATGTCGTCGATCAAGCGGTGCTCGTATGTGAGCCCGCGCTCGGCGAATGTGGATTTGAACTCCTTGTCGAATATCTCGGCAAACAGATCCTTGAAACGCCCGTCATAGGCTTTGAGGATGGTGTTCTTGGTCGAAAGATAGACCGGCATGCCGCGGTGAAGCGCGTAATTGAACGTGGCGCGGGCGAAGTCGCAGATCGAATCGTCGAGATTGAACATGGCGAGCGCCACGCCCGAGCCTTGGAAATCATGCACAGTATGCTCGATCGCCGTGCCGTCCTCGCCTGAGAAGGCGATGGTGAGTTTGCCCTTGCCGGGCACGCGGAAATCGACGGCGCGGTAGACGTCGCCATAAGCATGGCGCCCGATGACGATCGGCTTGGTCCAGCCGGGCACCAGCCGCGGCACGTTGTTGCAGAGGATCGGCTCGCGGAAAATCACCCCGCCCAGGATGTTACGTATGGTGCCGTTCGGCGACTTCCACATCTGCTTGAGGCCGAACTCCTTCACCCGCACCTCGTCCGGCGTGATGGTGGCGCATTTCACGCCGACGCCGCAGGCCTGGATGGCGCGAGCGGCGTCGATGGTGATCTGGTCGTCGGTTGCGTCGCGGCTCTCGATGCTGAGATCGAAATAAAGCAGGGGCAGATCGAGAAAGGGGAGAATCAGCTTTTCCTTGATCAGATGCCAGATGACGCAAGTCATCTCGTCCCCGTCGAGGTCGGCGACCGGGTTTTTCACCTTGATCTTGTCCACGCGCAAATCTCCGGTGCGGGAAGAGAGACGAGAGAGCGGGCTGCCCGACGGCGCCCATTGCAGCCAACGGTTCCCTATAGCATCGTGCCGCCATGAAAGTAAAAGGCGAGGGCAGTGCTCGTAAACGCGCCAAAAGCGCGCCAGTGGCCACAGCAACGGTGCAGCCGGCGATCGTCCTGGTTAGGCCGCAGCTCGGCGAGAATATCGGTTTCGCCGCTCGCGCCATGGCCAATTTCGGGCTAACCGATTTGCGGCTGGTGGCGCCGCGGGATGGCTGGCCGAACGACAAGGCGCACGCGGCCGCGGCCGGCGCCGCCTTCCTCATTGACCAGGCCAAGATTTATACAAGCATCGAGGACGCCGTCGGTGAGCTCAATTTCGTGCTGGCCGCGACCGCGCGCCCGCGCGAGATGGTGAAGACGGTGCTTGCGCCAGAGAGCGCCGCGCGCGAGCTGAGGCGTAGGGGCCGCGCCGCAGAACGCAGCGGCATACTGTTCGGCCCTGAGCGCAGCGGCCTCGACAATGACGACATCGCTCTTGCCGACGCCATCCTCACCGCGCCGGTCAATCCAGAATTCGCTTCGCTCAGCCTGCCCCAGGCGGTGCTGCTATTCGGCTATGAATGGCTCAAGGCCGAGCAGGCGCCATCGCTCGGCCGCGCCACCACCTTCGACGGTCCGGCCAAAGAGGGCATCACCTTCCCGGATACGCGCCCGGCGACGCGGACGGAGCTGTTCGCGCTCTTCGAGCATCTCGAAGCCGAGCTGGACCGGTCGGGTTTTCTGCGTCCGCCGGAGAAGCGCCCCTCCATGACGCGCAACATTCGCAACATGTTCCACCGCATGGGCGTGACCGATCAGGATGTGCGCACGTGGCGCGGGATCGTTGCCGCTCTCGCCCGCATTCCGAAAAAGCGAGACGATATGGGGTCATAGTTCCGCCCCGTTTCTCCTATTGCGATGGGGGCTGAGAATGCTAGCTTCCGCCACGGGAAGGGAGGGGGGCTGCCGATGCAGATTGCGTGGTTTTACCGGAGTGGGATTGCCGTCGCGGCGGTCACGGTCCTGCTTGTGGGGACATCGCTCCAGGCTGCCGAGAGCGCCGGCGCTTCGGCAGAGCTCGACAAGCGCACCAAACCCGCCGCTGTCCCCGACAGTCAATCTGGCGGCTTAAGCGACAGCGCCGTGCGTGTGTTGATGACCTATGCTTTCTCGATCATTCCCGGGGAAGTCAGAACGCCGGCCGGGCAGAAGATAAAGGTCGATAAATCCAATCCGAACAAGTTTCTCATTCCCATTGACGATGCACGCCGGGTGATCCGCGTCGCCACGCGCTCGGCCTATGCCGAGATCTGTCAGCTGCCCGACCTCAAGCAGTCGAACTATCAGACATTGATGCGCGGCGAAGAGGCGAGGAAGGTGTGGACCCAGGATCAGATACTGATGATCGAAGCCTTGCACACGTTCTCGGCGTCTTATTTCGCCGGTGGGCTGAAGCTTACCGTGACGGAGGTCGATGAGGACCCGGCCGGTCCGGCGAGCCGCGCCACCGCGGTTTCCAAGAGCGATGTACCGCCAGAAGTGCCCGAGCCGAGCGGTGCCGAAACGGAGATCATTGCCGCACCCACCCCGAAATGCCCGCCCGAGCAGAAGCAGAGGGTGACCGACGCCATCAACGCCTATGTCCAGGCGGCCCAGGCGGCGCAAGCACCAGCGCCCAAGCCCGCCGAGTAGGCCGTAAGCGCGCGTTGGCCCCAATTGACACTTTCCGCCATTCGCGTGTAACAGAACGGGCGAAGCCTGAGCCTTTGGGCTTCGGGGAATGCTGGAGAAGACCCCGGCGTCCTAGTCTGCCATCACACCTCAAGGGTTTCGCGAAAGGCGCGGGGAAGACCGCCCGCGAGCTTGATTTGACTTTGGAGTCCGGAGCATGACGAAACGCATTCACGCCAAGCACAAGATCGACCGGAGGCTTGGCGAGAACATCTGGGGCCGCCCAAAGAGCCCCTATAACAAGCGGGAATACGGCCCGGGCGAGCATGGGCAAAGGCGGCGCGGCAAGCTTTCCGACTACGGCCAGCAGCTCCGCGCCAAGCAGAAGCTCAAAGGCTATTACGGCAACATCACCGAGAAGCAGTTCAAGGCGATCTATCGCGAGGCCGCCAGATTGCGCGGCGATACCTCCGAGAAGCTGATCGGCCTGCTCGAGCGGCGCCTCGACGCCATCGTCTATCGCGCCAAGTTCGTGCCCACCGTATTCGCCGCACGGCAATTCGTGAGCCACGGCCATGTGAAGGTCAATGGCAGACGCGTTACCGTGCCGAGCTATCGCTGCCGCGAGGGCGACGTGATCGAGGTGCGTGACAAGATCAAGGACGCTGGCCTGGTGCTCGAAGCGGTGCAGAGCCCCGAGCGGGACGTGCCAGACTATATCGAGGCCGACCACAACAAGATGACGGCGAAGCTTACGCGGATCCCGACCCTCACCGACGTGCCTTACCCGGTGATGATGGAACCGAACCTCGTCATCGAGTTCTATTCGCGCTAGGCGGTTTGCGTCTGCGCGTTGTGGGCGACGCCCTTGGCGGTGAGCAACTCCTGTAGCTCGCCCGCCTGGAACATCTCGCGCACGATATCGCAGCCGCCGATGAACTCGCCCTTGACGTAAAGCTGCGGGATGGTCGGCCAGTTCGAATAGGCCTTGATGCCGTCGCGCACGCTCATGTCCTCGAGCACGTTGATGTCCTTGAAGTCGATGCCGAGATGGCCAAGAATCTGCGCGACCTGCATGGAGAAGCCGCATTGGGGCATGGTCTTGGTGCCCTTCATGAACAGCACCACCTCGTTGCCGGCGATCTGCTTGCCAATCCAGTCCTGAATATCCTGCTCGCTCATCGTCGATCCTTATCTTGCCGCAAGGCGTAGCTATGGCGCCGCGGTCTTCAATGCAAGGGCGTGCAACGTGCCGCCCATATGGCCCTTGAGCGCCTCGTAGACCATCTGGTGCTGTTGCACGCGGGTCTTGCCGCGGAAGGACTCCGACACGATGCTCGCGGCATAATGGTCGCCGTCGCCGGCAAGGTCCTCGATGCGGACTTCGGCATCGGGAAAGCTTTCCTTGATCAGCCGCGCGATCTCGTCAGCCGCCATGGCCATGGGATCTGCTCCTGATTTCCCGCGATCTTAGCCGTGCGCCATGAAGCGCGGCAACCAATCCTCATGGACGGTGCGCAATGTGCCGAGCGGCAAGGGAGCTTCGCCTTGAAGCGCAATGGCCTCGCCGCCGACCCGGCCGAGCAGCCTGATCGGCACTTCGGCCAAAGCAGCTGCCTTATGGATGGCGTCGGCCTTATCCGGCGACGCCGCGATCACGTAGCGTGCCTGGTCCTCGCCGAACCACAAAGCATGCACCGGCAGATGATCGGGCGCGGCTTCCAGCGTCACGCCCTTGCTGCCCGCCAGCGCCATTTCGGCGATGGCCACCAGAAGGCCACCGTCCGAGACGTCATGCACCGCCGATAAGGCACCCTCCCTGATCAGGGCCCTGACCAGGTTGCCGGTGCGCCATTCGGCATCGAGATCGACGGGGGGAGGCGCGCCGTCGCTCCGGTCGAGCACGATCTGCATAAAGAGTGATTGGCCGAGATGACCGTGCTCGGCGCCGAGCAGCAGGAGAAGATCGCCCTCGCGCTTGAGCGCGATGGTCGCCATCCGCACAATGTCTGGGATCAGCCCGACGCCACCGATCGCCGGCGTGGGCGGAATGGCAACGCCGTTAGTCTCGTTATAGAGCGACACATTGCCCGATACGACGGGGAAGGCGAGCGCCGTGCAGGCGTCCGCCATACCTTCCACCGCGCCCACGAACTCGCCCATGATCTCGGGCCGCTCGGGATTGCCGAAATTCATGCAGTCGGTGATGGCAAGCGGGTCGGCGCCCACGGCGGTCAGATTGCGCCAGCATTCCGCCACCGCCTGCTTGGCGCCCTCGCGTGGATCGGCGGCGCAATAGCGGGGCGTCACGTCGCAGGACATGGCAAGGCCCTTCTGCGTGCCGTGCACCCGCACCACCGCGGCGTCGCCGCCGGGACGCTGCACCGTATCGGTCATGACCATGTGGTCGTATTGCTCGAAGATCCAGCGGCGCGATGACAAATGAGGGGAGCCCAGCATGGTCTCCAGCGCGCCGAGAATCGAGTTGGGTGCCGGCACGTCATGCGGGTCGAGGGCGGCTGGCGGCTTCTTCCGGGTGAAGGGCCGCTCATAGACCGGCGCGGCCTGACCCAGAGCGGCGAGCGGAATGTCGGCCTCGACCGCTCCGGCATGGCGCACCACGAGGCGTCCGCTGTCAGTGGTGTAGCCGATCACCGCGAAATCGAGCCCCCATTTCTTGAACACGCGCTCGGCGACCAGCTCGACGCCCGGCTTCAGCACCATGAGCATGCGCTCCTGGCTCTCGGACAGCATCATCTCGTAGGCGGTCATGCCCTCTTCGCGGGTCGGCACGCGCGCCAACTCGAGCTCGATGCCGACGCCGCCTTTGTCGGCCATCTCAACGGAAGAGGAGGTCAGTCCCGCGGCGCCCATGTCCTGAATGGCGACGATGGCGTCGCCCGCCATCAATTCGAGGCAGGCTTCGAGCAACAGCTTCTCGGTGAAGGGATCGCCCACCTGCACCGTGGGCCGCTTCTCCTCGGACGCCTCGTCGAACTCGGCCGACGCCATGGTGGCGCCGTGGATGCCGTCACGGCCGGTCTTGGAGCCGACATAGACCACGGGCAAGCCGACGCCCTTGGCCGCGGACTTAAAGATACGGTTGGCATCGACCAGCCCCACGGTCATGGCGTTGACGAGAATGTTGTCGTTGTAGCGGGGGTCGAAATTGGTCTCGCCGCCCACGGTCGGCACGCCCATGCAATTGCCGTAGTCGCCGATGCCCGACACCACGCCGGCGACGAGATGCTTCGTCTTGGGATGATCCGACGCGCCGAAGCGGAGCGCATTCAAGTTGGCGACGGGGCGTGCGCCCATGGTGAACACGTCGCGCATGATGCCGCCGACCCCGGTGGCAGCGCCCTGATAAGGCTCGATATAGGATGGATGATTGTGGCTCTCCATCTTGAATACCGCCGCTTGTCCGTCGCCGAGATCGACCACGCCGGCATTTTCGCCGGGGCCCTGGATGACTTGCGTGCCGGTGGTGGGCAGCTTCTTCAGCCACACACGCGAGGATTTGTAGGAACAGTGCTCGGACCACATCACCGAGAAGATGCCGAGCTCGGTGAGCGTGGGCTCGCGCCCGATCGCCTCGACCAGCCGGGGGTATTCGTCGCCCGACAATCCATGCTCGGCAACGATGTTCCGGGCTGGCCTCTTCAATGCTTTGGCCGCTCTTGTCACGATGTTCAAGGAAGCGACTCCACCAGCGAAGCAAACATCTTGGCACCGTCCGTGCCGGACAGCGCCGGGTCGGCGAGGCGTTCGGGATGCGGCATCAATCCCAGCACGGTGCGGGTCGCGTTATAGATGCCGGCGATGTTGCGGGACGAGCCGTTGGGGTTGGCCTCGTGCGTGACGTTGCCCGTTTCGTCGCAATAGCGGAAGGCGATACGGCCTTCGCCTTCCAGCCGGTCGAGCGTGCCGT
>Ga0299914_10002544_pt1 | contig 12604 bp, 11 predicted proteins | sample RVTome_10_FD_201361 | JGI IMG/M metagenome (GOLD analysis project Ga0299914, IMG submission 201361) | Soil microbial communities from uranium-contaminated site in the Upper Colorado River Basin, Wyoming, United States - RVT153D57 (version 2) ...
TGCGGGTGGCGGTCACGTCCCTGGCCAAGGCGGCATCGCAGGAGCTCGGCAGGGACGGCGTCCAGGTGTTGTGCGTGGCACCGGGTCGGATCGCGACCGAACGGGTCGCGGAGCTCGACCTCGCGGCAGCCGAGCGGTTGGGTACCAGGCCGGAGGCAGTTGAGCGGACGTCGGTCGCCAGCATCCCGGCGGGCCGCTACGGCGACCCCGACGAGTTCGGCCGCGTCACCGCTTTCCTCGTTTCGCCCGTCGCGACGTATGTGTCCGGCGTCACCGTCCTTATCGACGGCGGGCGCGCTGCCTCGGTCCTAGCGTAGGAGTCGACGATGGTCATCGATTGGGACAGGTTGCCCCAGGCATCCGGGATGCGGCCTGGCGCGACCCGGCAGGCCGTCGCCGCGGAGCGACTGTCGGTTGTCAAGGTCGTCACCGCCCCGGATGCCACCTTCGACGGAACGTTGCACCGGCACATCCACGAACAACTGCTGGTGGTGCTGACGGGTGAGGTGACGTTGCGGATCGGGGATGAGACGGTTGTCGCCCGCGCGCACGACGTGGTCTTCTTTCCGCCGGGAGTGCTGCACTCCGCGATCAGCGTGGGTTGTGATGGATGCGTGTACCTGGAGATCTTCTCGCCGCCTCGTATCGACCAGCTCCCGGGCTACCTGGGACCGAGTCCTCTGGAGTACGAATGAGCCTGCCGATCGACCTCTCGGGCCATGTCGCCCTCGTCACGGGCGCTCGTGGCGGCATCGGAACGGGCATCGTCGACACGTTGCGCACGTGCGGTGCCATCGTCGTCGCCGCCGACCTGCCCGGCACCGACACCGGGCCACCGGAGGGCGACGGTGTCCATTTCGTGGCGCTCGACGTGACCGACGAGGAAGGGGTCGAGGCGGCGTTCGCCCAGGTCGCGACACGATTCGCACCCCCGACGATCGTGGTGAACAACGCGGGTGTTGCCGCGCGGGTCGGACTGCCCTTCACCCGACTCGACGCCTCGGACTGGGACGACGGCCCCTGGTCGGTCAACGTCGTAGGTCCGTTCGCCGTCGCCAAGGCGGCGGTGCCTGGCATGATCGAGGTCGGTGGCGGGACGGTCGTGAACATCGCGTCGGTCTCCGGGCGAACCGGGTTCCCGACGAGTCCCCCCTACTCGGCCTCGAAGGCCGCGGTGATCAACCTCACGCAGGTCATGGCGCGGGACCTGGCGGTCCACGGAATCCGTGTGAACGCCGTGTGTCCTGGGATGGTGCTCACCCCCTTCTACCGTGCCCAGCGGCTGGCGGCGGCCGAGGCCGACCCGTCCCTGCACGACATCAGCGACGAGGAGTACTTCGACCGTAAGGCCGCGCAACTCATCCCCCTGGGACGTGGTCAGAGCCCACTCGACATCGGAGCGGCCGTCGCTTTCCTCGTCAGCGACCTCGCCGCGAACATCACCGGCCAGGCCCTCAACGTCGATGGCGGGCTGGTGATGTCATGACGACCGAACGGACGGTGCCTGCCCTGGTGGGCGACGAATGGCTTACCTCGACGAGCACGCAGACCGACGTGACCGACCCGTCCACGGGTATGCCCGTGGCATCCGTCCCCTGCCTTGAGTCCGCCGACGTCGACTCCGCCGTTGCGGCAGCCGTCGACGCCTCGCGGGTGTGGCGGGACCGCACAGTGCGCGAACGCGCTTTGCTGCTCCGGCGGACCGCGGAGATCCTCGACACACGTCGCCGCGAGCTCGTCGAGGACCTCCGTGCCGAAGGCGGCAAGCCCGTCCTCGAGGCGGAAGCCGAGGCGGACAAGGCCATCGCCACCTTTGGGTACTACGGCGGACTCGCACATGCGCTCGATGGACGGGCGTTCCCGGCGGAGGGCGAGCGGCGACGTCACGAGACACGGCTGGAGGCAATTGGCGTGGTGGCCGCCGTGACGCCCTGGAACGTCCCGGCGGCGTCCCCGGCCCGCAAGCTCGCTCCCGCGCTGCTAGCCGGCAACAGCGTGGTCGTCAAGCCGGCGACGGCCACGCCGATATCCAGCTACCACCTGGTCCGGGCAATCGTGGACGCCGGCGCCCCCGCGGGGCTCGTGCAGCTGACGCCGGGTAGCGGACGCGTTGTCGGCCATCGGCTGGCGACGCACGAGGCTGTCGACGCCGTGTCGTTCACCGGGTCCACGCAGGTCGGTTTCGATCTCCGGGCCGAGCTTGCGCGGAGTCTCACCCGGCTCCAGCTCGAGCTCGGCGGGAAGAACGCGGCGGTTGTCCTGCCGTCCGCCGACCTGGACGTCGCCGTGGAATTCATCGTGCGTGCGGCCTTCGGTCTGGCCGGCCAGCAATGCACGGCGACGAGCCGAGTTATTGTCCATCGGAGTGTCGCGAACGAACTCGAGGCACGTCTCGTACGTGCTGTCGAGTCGGTCCGCGTCGGCCCGACTGACCGTCGCGACACCGACATGGGTCCGCTGATCGATGCGGGCCAGCTCGCGGTCGTGCACGGCTTCGTGGAGCGTGCCATGGCGGAGGGGGCTGAGCCGGCGGCCGGGGGGGCACCGCACGTGATGGGCGGCTGCTACTACCAACCGACGCTCCTGCTGGGCGTCACCCCGGGCATGGAGGTGGCACGCGAGGAGGTCTTCGGACCGGTCCTGGCGGTGATGCGCGCCGACGATCTGGACACGGCGGTCCAGGTCCTCAACGACACGCCGTACGGGTTGTCGGCGGCCGTCCACACGGCGCTCCTGGACGAGGCCGAGCATGTCGTGCGTGCCGCAGATTGCGGTGTCGCGGTCGTCAACGGGTCGACCGCCGGCATCGAGCTAGCCGCGCCGTTCGGAGGGTTCAAGCGTTCGGGCACCGAGTCCAAGGAGCACGGCCCGGAGTCGCTCGCGTTCTATACACGGACAAAGCTCGTGAGCTGGGGGTGGTGAGCATGGACGTCGTGGTCGTGACCGGCGCCGGTGGCGCCATCGGCGCAGTGACCGCCAAGCGGCTGGCCGCGCAAGGGTGGGCGGTGCTGGCGCTCGACCGGCCGGGAGGCGGGGCGGAGGCGACGGCGGCGGCGGTGACCGCAGCCGGCGGCGTCGCGTTGCCGGTCGACGTCGACCTGCGGGACGACCAGGCCATCGGGTCGGCGATCGTCCGCAGCCGCGAGCTCGGCCAGGTTCGCGGGGTCGTCAACAACGCCGCAATCTATCCCGCGACCCCCTTCTTGGACGTCACCGTCGATGAGTACGACGACGTCGTCCGTGTCAACCAGCGGGCGTACTTCCTCGTGGCACAGGCGGCGTCGCGCGCCATGGTGGAGCACGCGCGAGGCGGAGCGATCGTCAACATCGCCTCCATAACGTGGCACGGGGGCTGGGACCGGCTCGCCAGCTACGTGGCCACCAAGGGTGCGGCTGTGGCGCTGACCCGCGCTCTGGCGCGCGAGCTCGGCCCGCAGAACATCCGCGTGAATGCGGTGTCGCCTGGAGCCTTCCCGACCGAGGCCGAGCGCATCCACCCCGACCCCGAGGGCTACAACCGTTTCGTGCTCGACCACCAGTCGCTCAAGCGGCGTGGTCGTGTCGAGGAGGTCGCGGCGGTGATCGCGTTTCTCCTCGGCGAGGACGCGTCGTTCGTCACGGGCCAGACGCTGGAGGTCAACGGAGGATGGGTGATGGTATGAACGCACACGGCGACCGACTGACCCGGCGCGAGCTTGCACGTCGGACCGCAGATCTCCACGCGCTAGGCGGTGTGCGCCAGGTGACGCTGGACAACGGCGTCGAACGCGGCATTCGGGCGGTCGAGATTCGCACCGGGACGGGGCTCGCGTTCGAAGTTCTCGTCGACCGGGCACTCGACATCGGTGCGTTCGAGCACGCGGGACGCAGCATCGGCTGGCGCTCGGCCACCGGGTTCCGACATCCCGGGCTCCACGAGTACGGGGACGAGAACGGCATCTCCTGGCTTCGGTCGTTCTCCGGCCTCCAGGTCACCGCGGGACTCGACCACACGCTTTTCACCGCCGAGGTCGATGCGAGCCAGTACCACTACCCGCACCGCCGTACCGTCTGGAACGGGCTCCACGGACGCGTCGCCAACATCCCCGGGACTCTCGTTGGCGCCGGCGAGCGCTGGGACGGCGACCGCTGCTTCGCCTGGGTGGAGGGAGAGGTACGCCAGGCGGCTGTCTTCGGCGAGCACCTGCGTCTGCGTCGCCGGATCCAAGCCGAAATCGGATCAAACGAGGTTCACGTCGAGGATGAGGTGACCAACCACGGCTTCGACCCGACCCCGCACATGTACCTGTACCACCTCAATGTCGGCTGGCCGTTGCTGGATGAGGGGACGCGTTTCGTCGCTCCCATCGCGCGTACGGTTTGGCAGACGCCGAGCGTGACCGAGCAGCGCGTGTCGTACCGGATCCTGCCCGGCCCTCAACCAGACTTCGTCGAACAGGTCTACGAGCACGAGTTGGTCGCGGACGGTGACGGTCGGCACACCGTCGCGGTCGTCAACGACGGACTCGCGTTCGGGCTCGAGGTCTCCTGGGACGCCGCGGCGTTCCCCCACTTCTTCGAATGGCTGCACCTGCACGAAGGTGCCTATGCCATCGGCGTCGAGCCGAGCAGTCACGCCGTGGGTGGGGAGCCCGACGCCCGTCGAGAGGGCACGATGGTCTGGCTCGAGCACGCCGAGTCACGGACCTACCGCACTACGTTTCGCGTGCTCGCCGACGCCGACGCCATCGCCACCGCCGTCGCGAGCATCGAACGGACACGGCCTCAGCCCGCCGGGCACGTTCCCGACGTGGGATGACGTGGACCAAACCCATGCCGGGCCACGACAAGTACGCTGGACGAACATTCATGGACACCTGGTGATCGTGTGACCACACGCTACAAAGGCATCAAGCGCCGCAGCGTCGTCGACGACGTCGTCGAGGAGCTGACCCGCGACGTCATCTCGGCGCAGTACCTGCCGGGCGCATCGTTGCCGACCCTGCGCGAGCTGGCCGAGGCCTTTGGCGTCTCGACACCGACGATCCGCGAGGCACTCCGCATCCTCGAGGCGCGAGGGCTGGTGGAGGTACGCCACGGGTCGGGCATCTACGTCCTCTCACCAACCGAAGACGAGGAGATCCCGTGGATGCTGAGCGCCAAGGACGCTGACGAGTACGCCGAGTTGCTCGAGGCCCGATCCATCATCGAGGAGCAGATCGTGGGACTGGCCGCGACACGACGGACAGCGGCCGAGCTCGCGCAGCTCGAGGAGATCGTCGCCCGGATGGAGAACGCACCGACGGACGGGGGAGCATTCCTCGCCGCCGACCTCGACTTCCACACCGCCTTGGCCGAGGCAGCACACAACCGCGCCTTGCTACGCACCATGCTCGCGATCCGAGGGCCCCTGAAGCGGCTCATGGCCAACCGGACCCTCGAAGCCCTCGAGTCGCCCGACGGGCTGCGCGATGCCATCGCCGACCATCGCCAGATCGTCGAGGCCGTCCGCTCCGGCGCCGCCGACAACGGCTCGCAGGCCCTGCGAAGCATCGTGAGACGAGGGGCGCGCTACCTCGAGCACCTGCGCGACGAATCCGCCGTCGAGAGCCTGCGGCTAGTCAGCGAAGGTGACGAGCCCGCAACGTGAACTGAGATGTCCGCCGTCTTGGACGCTGGGCTTCGGCCCACAGGGGCGGCCAGGGGCGGTATTCGCACCCACTCTGCGGCACGGGATTTGGGGTGCACTCGCACACCCGAACACAGCTGCGGCGGGCAACGTCGACATCCAACTCGCATGCGGAACCATCAACGTCGTTGAAGTTAGCTTGACACCAGATGACTTGTTGACTAGCGTACCAGAAGTCACACAGGCACGTCGCACCCAGTACGTCGGAGTGGGAGAACGACCGTGGGTTCGCAGACTCAGCCCCTCATCAGCCGTCGCCGTCTGCTGCAGGTGGGAGGTGGTCTGGCTGCCGCCGGTGTCCTTGCTGCCTGCGGCAGACGTAGCCAGGACGGCGAGGGTGGAGACGACGACGCTGCTGGCAGCACGCCCGAGGAGCCGGCGGAGGCACCCGTCGCGAATGACGGCAGCCGCACCGAGCTGAGCCTGTGGATAGTGGACCACGACGGCGAAGTGCGGAGCCGGCTCGAGCAGGACATCCTTCCGCGGTTCGAGGAGGAGCACCCGCAGTACCGGGTAAGTACCCGTTTCAGCGGATGGGAGCGCTACGCAGAAGAGGTGACGACCGCGTTCACGGGTGGCGTCGGACCGGACGTCTACCAGGGCGGTGCCGTGTGGGTCGGGCAACAGGTGGACCGCGGTTGGGCCCTGCCGCTCACCGGCTACGTGGCTGACGCAGCAGAGTGGAACTGGGACGACTTCACCGACGGGGCGCGCGAGGACGTGAGCGTGGACGGTGAGATCTACGCGATCCCCTACCGCGTGGCACCCCGCACCTTGTGGTACCGCTCCGACATCCTCGCCGAGGATGGGTTCACCGAGCCTCCCACCGACTGGGAGCAGCTGCGTGAGGTGGCCAACGCCACGGTCCGGCGCGAGAATGGCCGCATCGTGCGGGAGGGGTTCGACACCTTCCTCGGCGGCGGTCCCGCGTGGCAGGGCGAGATGCAGACGTACTGGGACTTCATGCATGCTGCGGGAGGACGCTTTCTGAGCGAAGACCTGTCGCGGTGCACCCTCGACGAGGACCCCGCCGTCGAGGCGCTGCAGTTCCTCGTCGGCCTCGTGCTCGAGGACGAGGTCATGCCGTATCCGTCGTTCGAGAACCAGGGTGAGCTGTCAGCGCTCGAGTTGGGTCTGACGGCAACCGGGATGATGGTGGAGCTACCAGACCTGCGCGCCCGCGAGTACGCGCCGGACCAGGCCGAGTTCGTCCGCGCCGCCGCGCCGCTTCGGCACGCCGTCCAGGCCGCACACATCTACGTCAACAAGTACTTCGTTTCGAGCGGTACCAAGGATCCCGACGGCAGCTGGCTGCTGCTCCAGCACCTGACAAGTGCGGACAACCTCGAGACGTACTCGGCGGCCAGCGGGTATCTCAGCCCTCGGGCTTCGCAGACCACAGCGGACTACCTGACCGACAACATGCGTATCGTGGCCGAGGCCGGGGCGACCGGGGTCCCCTACCCGCGCCACCACAACCTGCTGGAGCTGTTCCGGCCCGTGTCCGAGAACCTCGACCGTTGCTTCCGCGGCCAGCTCACGGCGAGCGAGACCTTGCAGCGGACGGTGGAAGAGGTCAATGCCCTCCTCTAGTGCCGGTCTTGCGCCGGTCGGGCGTCACCCGCGAGCGCCCGAGCGCGATGGACGGCGCGTCCGGTGGAGGCGGATCTGGGACCGGGAAGCGGCGAGCGCCTACCGGTTCCTGCTGGTGCCCCTGCTCCTGCTGGCACTCGTCAAGCTGTACCCGTTCGTCTACAACTTCGTGCTGAGTGTGACCCGCGACAGCTTCGGCGGCGACCTCGGCTTCGTGGGTCTGGACAACTACCGCAACACGCTCTCGCAGCAGGCGACGGTCAACGCGCTGCGCAACTCGATCTACCTCACCGCCCTGGTCGTCCCACTGGGAACTCTGCTGGCCCTGTTTGTCGCCTTGGCGGCCAACGAACGGACGCGGTTCCGGGCATGGATCCGGCTCGGGTTCGTCCTTCCCATGGTGACCTCCGTCGTCGTCGGGTCGATGGTGTGGGGACTCATCCTGCTGCCGCGCGGTGGCCTTCTGAACACCGCCCTGCAGACACAGGGACTGAACTGGCTCGCGACCCCGAACCTCGCGATGCCCGCCGTCGCCGTCGTCATCCTCTGGGGTGCCATCGGCCTCAACATGCTCGTGTTCCTGGCCGCACTGCAGGACATCGACACCGAGGTGATCGATGCCGCGATCGTGGACGGTGCCAGTTACGCCCAACGAATCCGGTACGTGGTGATCCCATGGATCCGGCCTGTGCTCCTGTTCGTCGTTGCCACGCTCACCATCACCGTCTTCCGTAGCTTCGGCGTCATCTTCGTACTGACCCAAGGGGGACCGGTCCAGCGAACGAACACCCTCGTGTGGGAGGTCTACCTGAACGCATTCTCCTACTTGCGCTTCAACGAGGCAGCGGCGATCTCCGGGATCATGGTGAGCACGATCCTTCTGCTGACCACGGTCTACCTGCGCGCCATACGAAGGACCGAGGCATCGTGACATCCGCTGTTACGACCCGGGATCGTCTCGCAACGACCTCGCGGCCACGCCATGACTGGTTCCAGCGGGCACTCATCGTGACAGCAACCACCATCGCGTTCGTCTGGGCCGTCCCGCTTGCCTGGATGGTCCTCATGTCGCTGACGCCGACCGATCGCATCTTCGCCGAGGGGGTGCCCCTAGGGACGATGACGACCGAGCACTACCGGATCGCCTGGTCCGAGATCAACATGCCCCGGTTGTTGACGAACAGCGCGATCGTGTCGGCGGCGGCGATCATGGGCCAGACCGTGCTCGCCTCGATGGCCGGCTACGCGTTCGCGCGGCTACGGTTCCCCGGGCGCGGTGTCATCTTTGCGTCCCTGCTCATCACGATGATGGTCCCCTTTGAGGTGCTCATCATCCCGCTGTTCCAGGCGGTCCGATGGCTTCCGTTCTTCGGTGGGAACAACTGGGCCGGCAGCGGTGGGACGGGTGCCCTGAACACACACGTCGGGATCGCACTGCCGAACCTGATCACGGTGTACGGCGTGTTCCTGTTCCGCCAGTTCTTCCTCGGATTCCCCCGCGAACTCGAGGAGGCGGCCATTGTGGACGGTGCGAGCCGGCAGCGCTTCTTCTGGCGCATCCTCGTGCCGCTGGCGAAGGCCCCGATGCTCACGATGGGGTTGCTGGCATTCCTGTGGACGTGGAACGACTTCCTGTGGCCGTTGGTCGCCGCGCGGGACGCCGACCAGTTCACGGTGCAGATCGGGCTCGCGTCGTTCAACGAACAGTTCGGAACACGATGGGGACCCCTCATGGCGGGCTCAGTCATCTCGACCGCGCCCGTGATCGGCATCTTCCTGCTCGCCCAGCGATACTTCCTAAACGCCGGTGTTCGATCGGGAGTGAAGGGTTGATGACGTGAGGTCCCCACCCGCGGTGCGATCGGCAACAGAGCGCCCCAACGTCGTCCTCATCGTGGCTGACGACCTCGGGTACGGCGACATCAGCGGCTACGGGTCGACACTCAACCGCACGCCGGCCATGGACGCACTCGCCGCGCAGGGTGTGCGACTCACGGACTTCTACATGTCGTCGCCGGTCTGTAGCCCGTCGCGGGCAGCGCTCATGACCGGTTGCTACCCGCAGCGCGTCGGCCTCGGACGTGGCAGCATCGCCGAGGTGCTGTTCCCGGGCGACCCCATCGGCCTGAATCCGCGAGTGAGCACCATGCCCCGCCTGTTCTTGTCAGCCGGATACCGGACGGGGATGGTCGGCAAATGGCACCTGGGCGACCAGCCGCCCTTCCTACCAACGCGGCACGGATTCGAGCGGTACTTCGGACTTCCCTACAGCAACAATATGCACCCGCCCGAGCGATGGCACTGGGAGGACGGCTACCGTTTCCCACGGCTGCCACTGCTCGCGGACGACGACGTCATCGAACAAGACCCGCCGCAGGAGCGTCTCACGGATCGCTACGTAGATTGGGCGCTCGGCTTTATGCAGGAGCACGCCCAGGAGGCCTTCTTCCTCTATGTCGCGCACATGTACGTGCACGAACCGATCCTCGTCCCGCAGGAGTATCTCGAACGCTCCCGGAACGGTGTTTACGGGGCCGCGGTCGAGCACCTCGACGCCACCGTCGGACGGCTCGTGGCGTTCCTCGATGACCAGGGGCTGCGCGAACGGACGATCGTGATCGTGACGTCAGACAACGGTTCGATCAACACCCGCGGTGCTAGCAACGAGCCACTCCGAGGCGCGAAGTTCGAAACCTTTGAGGGCGGAGTGCGTGTGCCGTGCATCGTGTCCTGGCCCGGACGCACCCGAGAGCCGGTCCTCACCGACATCATCACCGCCATGGACCTGTACCCGACGCTGGCCTCCGCCTGCGGTCTCGAGCCCCCGGGAGACCCGATCGACGGAATCGATCTCACGGGGGCATTGTTCGAGGGGTTCGACGGGACCGGACGCCGGGAGACCTTCCTGTACTACAACGCGGACACGCTCGAAGCAGTCCGAGTCGGGCGCTGGAAGTACCACATCGCCGGGCCGCTGTACGACATCGTCGATGATGTAGCCGAGGCCCACGACCTCTCCCACCGTCACCCCGAGCATGTGCAGCGGCTGCTGGCAGTGGCAAACGAAGCCGTTGCGCGCTTCGGGGACCGACGCCGCGGCATCGTCGGTTCCGAGAGCGGGGAACCCGGACGTGTCGCGTCGCCGCGGCCACTCACCGGCTATATCGACGACGCCGTGGTCGCCGCGATGTACGACTGACGCGCCGCGCGAAGACGAGCAGAGGCTGGTATGCCCAATTGCTGCGCCCCATCTGTCACCAGGGATGTGGCTACGACTCACGCGCTCCCGAACCCTGACACGGCGAGGGTGCACGAGCCTTCCCGCATGGCCTTCGTGCCAGACGGAACGTTTCTTATGGGCAACGACGACGACCGCGCGATCCCCGGTGACGGCGAGGGACCGGTGCGAGAGGTGCACGTCTCTGGCTTCCTACTTGACCACTGCTGTGTGACAAACCGGCAGTTCGCGACCTTCGTCGACGCGACCGGTCATGTCAGCGATGCGGAGCAGCACGGCTGGTCCTACGTCTTCGCACCCCTCGTCGGAGCAAGCGCCATACGGCACGTCATTCGCGCACAGGTGGCGGGCGCGCCCTGGTGGCGGGCCGTGGTCGGGGCGAAGTGGTCTGCGCCCGAGGGTCCGGGATCCACGGTCCACGGTCGCTGGAACCATCCCGTCGTCCACGTCTCCTGGCAGGACGCCCGGGCGTACGCGGCGTGGGTCGGCAAGCGCCTCCCGACGGAGGCGGAGTGGGAGAAGGCCGCACGCGGCGGGACCATCGGCCACCGATACAGTTGGGGTGACGAACTGGTGGAGGGGGGCCGCCATCACGCCAACATCTGGCAGGGAACCTTCCCCACGTCCAGCTCACGCCCCGGCGGGGTCGTCGGCACGGTAGCAGTGGACACGTTCCCGGCGAACGCGTTCGGACTCCACAACATGGCCGGCAACGTGTGGGAGTGGTGCCGGGACGCCTGGAGCGCCACCTGGCATATTGCTGCAGCCGCACCGACCCGGCGGGATCCCGAAGGCCCGGCGACAGGGCACGAACGGGTGATGCGCGGTGGCTCCTACCTCTGTCACGCGTCCTACTGCGAGCGCTACCGCGTCGCGGCCCGCACGAAGAACACACCCGACGCCACCGCGGGCCACATCGGGTTCCGATGCGCCGCCGACGTACCACCCGCGCCGGATATCCGGGCGAAGGACTGCGGACAGGGAGCGTGATGCGCACCCGCATCGCCTACTGGTAGCGGCCCGCCGGTCCGGCGGCCGCGGCGCGTCCATGGCCACGGCAACGAGCCCGACCCGCGCTTCACGCTCGCGAACGAACGCACGCTCCTGGCGTGGCTGCGAACCGCGGTGGCGGTGGTCGTCACCGGTATCGCCGTCGTTGGCCTGCCAGGCTATCTCGTACCCGCCTGGATGCCCGCAGTCGTCGCGACGCTGGCGTTCGCGGGCGGCGGGGCAACAGCCGTCTACGGGTATCGATCTGTCGCGGTGACCGGCACTCGACCGCAGCCAAACGACGGCAGGCCAGCTGTCATCGCGGCGAGAGCGACCGAGTCGGAGGAGTGCCCGATGATCGCCATAAGAACCCCAACGACTGATGAATGCCCGAACGGGTCTCGAGGAACTGCTCGCCAGGTGTCCAACGAAACCGGGAGCGATGGACTCACTGTCTGTCCACGCGCGATGAGAGGATCTGGATACTCTCCGGGGCATGCCAGGATCGAGTGTCACGGACATCCGCTGCGCGCCGTGCGGCCATGCTCTCATGCCGACGAAGGCCGAGCGGGCGTGTCCCGACTGCGGTTGCCACGCTAGGAACATCTCGGTGCATGTGATCGATCGCATCGAGTTGCGGGAGGCAGTCAGGGGCAAAGTTCGTCGCAACGGTGCTGCGTACGCCCTGGTCTCGAGTTCCAATCTGGCGATGACCTCACGCGGGACACAGGCGAATGGGTGAAGCTCTAGCGACGGGTTGATCGCGAGAACGATCGCTACTACGAGAGGATCGTCGACAAGGGCGGCAACCTCCTACGTGAGGTCGATGAACCACTTTCGCAACAGCGGGGGCGAGGGGCGGCCAAGCGGCGCGTTGACGAGCGCCGATCTCAACCGCCCTTCTGAGCGGCGAGAGACCGTCCTCGGCAGCACGTCCGGACCGCGGGCTGGCGAGTACACAACGCCGTGTCTTCTACTCGCGCGACATCCGTGATGATGCGCGGATCCTTCGATGGGCGAGCCGCTCATAACCAAGTCGGCGGTCACCTTTTCGAGGCGGCTTCGGGGAGGCGTACAGTGCCGAACGGCATGTCACCTCAGATCGAAGATCGTGC
>Ga0299914_10002545_pt1 | contig 12603 bp, 8 predicted proteins | sample RVTome_10_FD_201361 | JGI IMG/M metagenome (GOLD analysis project Ga0299914, IMG submission 201361) | Soil microbial communities from uranium-contaminated site in the Upper Colorado River Basin, Wyoming, United States - RVT153D57 (version 2) ...
AGGCGTCGCCTACGGCCTCCGAGACTCCCTCGAGCTCCTCGCAGGGCTCGGCCTGCGGCCCGAGGTGGGACGCGTGTCCGGCGGCGGAGCCCGGAGCGAGCTCTGGCTCAGGATCGCGGCCTCGATCCTCGGCATTCCCCTCGAGCGAACCGCGGTGGAGGAGGGTGCGGCCTACGGAGCGGCGCTCCTCGCCGGCGTGGCGGGCGAGGTCTTCGCCGACGTCCACGAGGCTGTCCGAGCGTGTGTCGGCGTGCGCGACGTCGTGGAGCCCGACCCGGCGTGGGAGCGCGTCTACGCCGCCGGGTACGAGCGCTTTCGAGCGCTCTATCCGGCGCTCCGGCCTCTCGAGGTTGACGGCGCGGCTGACCGCAGTTGACACCGCCGCGGCTTTGCAGGAGCTTTCGCCGGCAGGCACGTTCTTACAGGGGACCTTCAAAACCATTCATACCCGCGTTCGAGTTTCGCGTGAGAACGCGGAAAAACATGCGCGGACAAGCCAGCTCGCTCGTCCCTACATGCCCATGGCGTTTCAACAAGGCGACCCTGAGCGGGGATTTCTGTTGCGCGAACTGGCGTCGGGCATCACCCTGACCACACCTGGACACACTCATACGACCCTCGAAGGATCGCGGCCTGTCACGCCGGAGGTCGTGGGTTCGAGTCCCGTCCCGTCTCACGAGGTGCCTCCAAAATAGACGCCTCGTCATCGAAAGGCCCGCATATCGGCGGTTCTCGGAATGGCCCACACGGGCGCCATACGATTGAGGTCGTGTCCGACCTCCTCGAACGGGCTGAGTTGCTCGGACAGCTCGAGGGCGCCTGGTCCGCCTGCGGCAAGCTCGTCTTCATCGCCGGCGAGGCCGGCGTGGGAAAGACGTCGCTCGTCCGAGCATTTGCGGCCGGCGTCGAGGAGCGGGTCCTCGAGGGTGCTTGCGAGAATCTGACCACCCCAACGCCGTTGGGGCCATTCCTCGAGATCGCTGTCGCGACCGGGGGTGAGCTCGCGGCGCGCGTCGCGGCGGACGACGAGCCACGACACGTTGCACTCGCGCTCGTCGCGGAGTTGCGTCGCCGGGCAGTCGTCGTCCTCGAGGATCTCCAATGGGCCGACCAGGCGACGCTCGACGTCCTGCGCGTCCTCGGCAGGCGGATCGACTCGACCGGGGCGCTCGTGCTCGCGACGTACCGCGAGGACGAGGTCGAGGCGGAGCATCCCTTGCGAGTCGTCCTCGGCGAGCTCGCGTCGGCGCAGGGGGTGACACGGCTCTGCGTTCCGCGGCTGTCGCTCGAGGCCGTCCGCGCCCTCGCAGATCCGCACGGAGCCGACGCCGAATCGATCTACCGGCTGACGCACGGGAACGCCTTCTACGTCACCGAGATCCTTGCGTCGGGCGTCGGATCGCTGCCGGAGACAGTTCGCGACGCCGTACTGGCGCGAGTGGCCGGTCTCGGCCCGGGCGCGCGGCAGCTGCTCGACGTCGCTGCCCTCGTGCCAACCCGCGCGGAGCTCTGGTTGCTGCGGGCGGTCGCCGGCGAGCTGCTCGAGTGTCTGGAGCCGTGTTTCGCCTCGGGCATGCTTCGGGCCGAGCGCGACGCGGTCGCGTTCCGGCATGAGCTCGCGCGGCTCGCCCTGGAAGAAGCCGTCGCGCCCCAGCGCCGTCAGAGCCTGCACGCGGCGGTTCTCACCGCGCTCGCCGCGCCACCCATCGGAGCGCCCGACGCGTCGCGGCTCGCGCACCACGCAGAGCAGGCGGACGATACGGCCGCCCTCCTCGAATACGCGTCCGAGGCGGGGCGGCAGGCGGCGATCGCGGGGGCGCATCGCGAGGCCGCGGCCCAGTACGCGCGCGCCCTCCGCCACGCACGCGCACTCCCGGAGGCGAAGCGGGCGGCGCTCCTCGCTGCGTTCGCCCAGGAAGCCCAGCTCGTTGGCCTCGACGACGACGCGATCGAGGCCCGCCGTAGCGCGGTCACGCTCTACGGTGCGCTCGGCGACCGTACGGCCGAAGGGCTCCACTTGGCCCGGTTGACCGTTCCGTGCATCTCGATCGGGCTGAACGCGGAGGCGGAGGAGGCGAGCCGCGAAGCGATCGCGCTCCTCGAGCAGCTCCCGGCGGGCTTGGAGCTCGCCGAGGCCTACTGCGCGCAGGCCTACATGCGGATGCTCGGGCGCGACAACGCCGAGGGCGTCTTCTGGGGGGAGAAGGCTGTCGCGCTCGCCCGGCGCTTCGGCGACCGCGAGCTGCTCTCGTTCGGGCTCAACCTGATCGGCGCCTCGAAGATGATGGGCGGTGAGATCGAGGCCGGGATCACCAACCTCCTGCGCAGCCTCGAGATCGCTCGAGAGGACAGTCTCGAGCAGCGGATCGTCTCCGCGCTCTCGATGCTCGGCACGGGGCTCGGCGAGATCTTCGAGCTCGAGCGGGCCGAGCGGTACTTGCGCGAGCACATCGCGTTCGCGGAGGAGCGGGAGATCGACCCCTCGTACCAGCAGGCGTGGCTGGCGCTCGTCCACGTCTATCGCGGCTTCTGGGAGGAGGCCAGCGAGCTCGCGCACGCCCTCCTCGCCCGCCACGACGCCGCGATCACCCGGATCAGCGCTCTGATCGCGCTCGGCCGCGTCCGCACCCGGCGCGGTGACCCCGGGGCGGACGCGGCGCTCGACGAGGCGCTCGAGCTCGCGCGGTCCGGAGCCCACCTGCAACGCCTCGGCCACGTGCACGCTGCGCGGGCGGAGTCGGCCTGGCTCGCCGGCGACCCCGGGCGCGCCGCCGCCGAGGCCCGGGCGGCCTACCCGCTGGCCGTCGAGAAGCGCCATCCCTGGTTCACCGGCGAGCTCGCATACTGGCAGCGCCGTGCCGGCGAGTCGGTCGACGTTCCGGACTGGGTCGCCGAGCCGTACCGGCTTCAACTCGCGCGGGAGGCGCGCGCGGCGGCGCACGCCTGGAGCTCGCTTCTCTGTCCATACGAGGCGGCACGGGCCCTGGCCGAGGCGGAGGACAAGGATGCGCTGCTCGGCGCGCTGACCGCGTTCGACGGCGTCGGCGCGCGACCGGCGGCGACCCTCGTGCGGCGGGAGTTGCGTGGCCGGGGGGAGAGCGTCCCGCGGGGGCTGCGCCCGACGACCCGCGCCAACCCGGCGGACTTGACCACGCGCCAAGTCGAAGTGCTGCGGCTCGTCGCCCAGGGTCTCCAGAATTCGGAGGTCGCCGAGCGGCTCGTCCTCTCGCGCCGCACGGTCGACCACCACGTCTCAGCAATCCTCCGCAAGCTCGACGTGCGTACCCGCGGCGAGGCCTCGGCGCGGGCCATCCGGCTCGGCCTCCTCGAAGATAGGTAAGACCGCCGCCCAACATGGGCAGGACCGCCGATGCCGGTGTCTCCCCCGCGGCGTAGCGTCGCCTTCACTAGCCGCCAACACGGCGAAAGGAGGCTTTTGTGCAGACCTACGTCATTCTGCGGCGCGAGGGCTGGCGGTCGCCGGCGGAGCTCGAGGAGGCCGCGGCGCGCTCGACCCGCGCCGGGGATGAGCAGATGCCGGACGAGGTGCGTTGGCTTCGGAGCTACGTGGTCGAGGAGGCGGGCGGCTCCCTCGGCACGCTGTGCGTCTACGAGGCGACGAGCCCCGAGGCGATCCGCAGGCACGCGAAGCTCGCCGACCTCCCCGTCGACGAGATCGTCGCCGTCGCCGACACCGTCCTCGTCCGTCCCGATCCCGCCACCGCCTGAGAGGAGGTACAACCAATGAGCCGTAGGCACACAGCCGTCGCCGCCGGTCTGATCGGACTGGTGGCGGCGGGAACGCTCGCATTCACCGCCGCCGCAAGCCGCGACAAGCATCGAAGCACGCGCGCAAGCCTGGCCGTACAGCTCGCCCCGGCGCAGCTCGGGACGGTCGGCTTTCTCGACGTCGCCGCGGCGAAGACGGCCGGGTACGCGGAGCTCCATGACGCCGACGACATCGCCTGCATCGAGCACCCGCGCAAGGGCGCAATGGGCGTCCACTACGTCAACGGCGACCTCGTCGGCGACGCCCTCCTCTACCCGGCCCGGCCCGAGGCGCTCGTCTACGAGCCGACCGGGAGCGGCAAGCTCGAGCTGGTCGCGCTCGAGTACATCGTCTTCCAGAAGGCCTGGGACGAACGCCACAAGCGCCCGCCCACGCTCTTCGGGCAACGGTTCACGCTGGTCGAGAAGCCGAACCGCTACGGTCTCGATCCCTTCTACGAGCTCCACGCCTGGCTCTGGAAGCCGAACCCGTCCGGACTGTTCGCCGACTACAACCCGCTGGTGAGCTGTCCCTGAAGGCCCACCGCCGGGGCCGGGGCGGCTCCCGCTCCGGCCCCGGCTTGGATCACCAAAGTACGTGGCATCGACCACGCTCACTGACCCGCAATGGGCGGACACGACCGTCCTCTCAGGAGACGTCGCGGCCGCCGTCGGCGAGCTGAAAGCCAAGCCGGGAGGCGAGCTGCAAGTGCACGGCAGCGGCAACCTGGTTCGGTGGCTCCTCGATACCACCTGGTCGACGAGATCCTGTTCACCTATCCCGTGGTCGTCGGCCAGGGCACGCGGCTATTCCTCGCCACCGGCCGGACAGACCACTTGAGCTGATCGAGTCGCGGGCCACCCCCAGCGGGGTGACGATCCAGGTCTACCGGCCCACCGGGCGCCCCGCAGTACGCAACGGCCACGACGACCTGAAGCACATGACACAGGTGCCGCATTCAGCGAGAGTCGCTCATTGGTGGGTGCGGGCTGCAGCGTAGATCGCCGGGCCCTGGTAGCCGAGGGCGCTGTGCCGTCGGCGGTGGTCGTAGTCCTCCTTCCAGTCGCCGATGCTGCTCAATGCCGTCCGGCTTCGAGGGCGAGCCGCACGCGGAGCTCGAGGCGTTCAATCGAGGCGAGGAGTTCGAGTTCGACGAGCCCGACTGGGAGCCGACCCGAGAGTTACGCAGCCGCTCGATCCGTGCCGCCACCATGACAACACCGGGACGCAAGCCAGGCCTTCAGGTCCACCCGGGCAGTCATGAGTGCGGACGACGGATCCCGGTTAACCACGCAGATGGAATGTGCGTCTGAAGCGGCTTCACGAGCGTCGGGAATGGCTTGAAAAGGCCAATCGACTATGCGCGGAGGGCGCTCGAGCGGTCCTCTACATACCCATGGCGTGGAGAGAAGTTGGCGCTGAGCAGGGATTCCCGGTTCGGTCGGGGGCACCCGTCATCACCCTGACGACACCCAGAGAGACGCCGGTACGACGGGCTGAGGTGGCGCGGTTGTGCTGTCGGCACGGAACTCGAGCAGCACCTGGTGGCGCTGGCCGGCCTGTCACGCCGGAGGTCGCTGGTTCGAGTCCCGTCGCTCCCGTGTAAAGGCGGCCGCTGATGAAGAAGGTAGGATTCGGAGACGCCGGACAGGCCGGCGCTGGCAGTGTACGGGCGCATGTGCTGGCGTGCTCGTACGATTCGCGGCAGGGTCCAAGGAGATGCAGAACGGGCTGCCTGTTGGGGTCGCGGCGTTCATCGGCCGCGAGCGTGAACGTGCGAAGGCGGCCGACCTGGTCGCGGATGTGCGCATCGTGACGCTCACCGGTTCGGGCGGCTGCGGCAAGACGCGGCTGGCCGTGGAGGTCGTCGGGGACGTAGCGTCCCGGTTCGCCGATGGAGCCTGTTGGGTGGACCTGCAAGGCGTCAGCGAGTCCGCCATGGTCGCTCCGGCCGTTGGTGGGGCGGTGGGCGTCCACGAGCGATCCCAGCAGGCGTTGACCGACGCGCTCGCCGAGCAGCTCCGCGCACGGCATCTGCTGGTTGTGCTCGACAATTGCGAGCACCTGGTGGCGGCGTGCGCGGAGCTGGTCGCCGGGCTGTCGTCGGCATGCCCGCAGTTGCACGTGCTGGCCACCAGCCGGGTGCCGCTGGTCGTCGACGGTGAGGCGACGTTCGAGGTCGCCCCGCTGCCGGTGCCCGCTCCCGACGCTCGGTCCGCCAGCGCGGTCGCCGCCGCGGATGCGGCGCGGCTGTTCGGGGCACGGGCCCGGCAGGTGGCCGCGGACTTTCGCATCGGCGACGACAACGCCGCGGCCGTGGCCGAGATCTGCCGGCGCCTGGACGGGATCCCCTTGGCGATCGAGCTGGCGGCGGCCAGGGTGCGGGTGTTGTCGCCGGCGCAGATCGCCGCCGGGTTGTCGAACCGGTTCGGGCTGCTGACCGGCGGGGTGCGGGGAGCGCCGGCACGTCAGCGAACGCTGGAGGCGTCGCTGGACTGGAGCTACGACCTGCTCGATGACGCGCAGCGGTTGGCGCTGGCGCGGCTGTCGGTGTTCGCTGGCTCGTTCGAGCTCGACGCTGCCGAGGCAGTTGTGGGCGGGGACGGCATCGACAGCGACGACGTGCTCGACCTCGTCGCCGGGCTGGCCGAGCAGTCACTGCTGCAGGTCGCTCAGCGTCAGGGCAGGGCCCGCTACCGGCTGTTGGAGACCATCCGGATGTATGCCCGGCAGCGACTGTCCGAGCTGGACGATCCCGCCCGGGTGCATGATCGCCATCTCGCCTTCCACGTCCGGCTGGCGGGGCGGGCGCACGCGGGTCTCACCGGTGGACAGCCTGAGCCGTGGATGGCGCGGCTCGCGGCCGACCTCGACGACCTGCGCGCCGCGATGGACTCGGCGGCGGAGTCCGGGGACGTGCGAGGGCTGGTGGACATCACCGAGCCGATCGTCCGCTTCTGGTTCGAGCGCGGCCTGTTCGGAGAGGTGCACCGCCGCCTGCACGACGCTGTCGATACCCCGGACGCCCGTGATGACGAGCGGGTGCGGGGGCTGACTACCGCGGCGCTCCTGGCCCTCCGCGGCGGACCGGCCAGCGCCTATCGGTCGGCGAGCCAGGCGGTCGACGCGGCACGCGCCGCCGATATGGGCGGTGCGCTCGCGCTCGGTTTGAGCGTTCGGGCCCAGGCGGGGGCCATGGCGGGGCTCTCGACTAGCGAGCAGGTGGAGGCTGACGTCGAGGAAGCGGTCCACCACGCCGAGCAGTGCGGCGATGCCGCGACGCACGCCTACGTCCTGCCGCTCGCCGGATGGACGCTGCTTCGCACCCGCACGATCGACGCCGGATCCCGCCTGCTCGACCAGGCGATCGAGGTCTGCGAAACCGCGGAGGTCGCGTTCCATCAGCCCGCCGCCCACGCGGTCCTTGGGCTGTGGCCGGTGTTCTCCGGGCGGCTCGATCGGACCCGCCATCACGCTCGGCGTGCCTGGGAACTCGCGCGCCAGGTCGGGCGTCCCGGGTGGGAGGCGGTCGGGCTCGCCGGCTTGGGAGCGGCTGACGTCCTGCAGGGCGATCACGGTCAGGCGCAGGACTGGCTGTCCAAGGCGCAGGCAGTACTGCGAAGGCCTGGTCTGGAGGGGACCGAATACGACATGTTCTTCCGTCCCTGGCTGGCGTTGTCGGCCTACACATCCCACGATGTGGAGACCGCTCGGGCCACGGCTGCGGAGATCGTGCGCATCGGCCGTCGTCGCGGCAGCCGCTGGGACGAGTCCATCGGCGAGTGGCTGCTCGGCGTGCTCGCACACGGCCAGCGGCGTCACGACGAGGCGCGAGCACATCTGGAGGCCAGCCGCGCACTGTCAACCGACCCACGGTTTCGGTTCCCGCTCGGCCGGTCGTTGCTCGGCCTCGCGGAGCTGGCGAAGGAGGACGAGGACCTCGAGAACGCCTGGAGGCTGGCCCATGACGCCCTGGAGGTCCTCGACGACTACGGTGACCGGGTCGGGGCCGCTACCGCGCTGGAGGCGATCGCCGACCTGGCCGTGGCCCTCGGCGAGCCTGAACGGTCGCTTCGCCTGCTCGCCGCGTCGCAAGGGTTCCACACCAACGCGGGCATCGCCCGCTTCCCCTTCGAGGCCGACCGCTTCGATCGTGTCCGCAACACCGCACAGGCCGCGCTTGACCCCGCCGACGCGACCGCATGCTGGGACGCGGGCGGCGAGCTGTCGCTGGCCGACGCGGTTGCCTATGCCCGCCGCGGGCGGGGCGAGCGTCAACGCCCGCGGATCGGCTGGGCCTCACTGACTCCCGTCGAACGCGACATCGTGCGGCTGGTCGCCGAGGGCCATGCCAACGCCGAAATCGGTCAACGCCTGTTCATGTCCGTCAACACGGTCAAGAAGCACCTGTCGCGCGTCTACGCGAAGGTGGACGTCGACGGGCGCGCGGATCTCGCCGCACAGGTTGCCCGCCGTGGCCTGTAGTCCACCCCTGACCGCCGAAACGTACCCGCTCGGGTGACCTTCTTCGACGTCTCCTGCGTCATCGTGCCGGCGCGACCGCACAAGACACAGGAGGGAAACATGAGCAACGAACGCACCCACTACGTCACCACCACCGACGGCGTCATCATCGGTGGGACCGTGCACGGCCAGGGGCCGCCGCTAGTGTTCCTGCAAGGGGTCGTTGGCGACGGCGACATCGACTGGCAGGCGCTGCTGCCGCACATGACGGGTCGGTTCACCTGCTATCTGCCGAGCCTGCGGGGCCGTGGTCTCAGCGGCGATCACCCCGACCCCAGCGTCGGTCGGCTGGTCGACGACTTCCTCGCCTACGTCGACAGCATCGGACAACCTACCGGACTGGTGGGCTGGTCCGGCGGCGCCAGCTGGGCACTCGCCGTGGCGGCGCAGTCCGACGCGGTGGACGCGGTGGCCCCCGTTGAGCCTGCGATGGACAGCCTGTGGGACGAGCAGGAGCGAGCGGCGCTCGGCGACGCCGTCGCCCGCATGGGCGAGCTGGCCGCCGACGGCAGGTTGACGGCTGCGGTACGCGTGTTCCTTGACTTCGTCTTCACCGACGAAGACATCGCCGTGGCCGAAGACGCCGGCTACCCCCAGGCCGCAGGGCGCTACGTCCCGAACATGCTCAACGTCTTCCAGCAATTGATGGAGTACGAAGGCCCCGCCCCTGATGATCCGGCCGTGCTCGGCGCGATCTCAGCTCCGGTGCTGGTGCTGCGCGGAACGGACACTAAGCCTTTCTGGAGCCGCTTCGCGCGGCACGTGGCCGACCACGTTCCCAACTCACGGACACGAGAGATCCCCGGCGCCGGGCACGCCTCGCCGCTGACTCATCCCGAGGAGCTCGCCGAGGCACTCACCGAGTTCTTCGCGTCAGCGCAGCAGCCGGCCTGACCCGCCGACCGACACAGCATGGACCTGTACCCGATCGACGTCGGTTCAGCTCGAACCTGAACCGGTCGACGACGTCGTCTACTGATGACTCCTCGTCGACACTCGTGCAAGGAATGTGCAGAAGAAGTAGCACGACGACCCAGAGACCAGCGGATCGAGTTTCCGCTGCAAATACCCGGTTAAAGTCTCGCGCAGGCTGCTCATGCTGGCGAAAGGTCGCACCGGTGAACCGACACTCGCGGGAACCGATCCTTGAAGGGGCGGTCCGTTGCCGTTTTCGAGGCGAGGCGCGCGAGCTCGTCGCCATACACGCATACGATTGCGACCGCCGTCTCAAGGGCATGTGTGCTGACGTGCTGAAGCGCCCGAGACGGCCGCAAAACGGGCCGCGGCTTACGAGGAGCCTGTGGCTCGTCGCGTTCGTGCTCGCCGTTGGCGTGGCGATCGCAGCGTTCGTCCCGCGCTGACATCGACGAGAGCACTCGCAGACCGCCCGCACTCGTCGATCAGAGGTCGGCCAGTGGCCGCCACGGTGATGTACGCCGTTCCGGCATCGAGGCGCCGACCCCGAAAGCCATCTAGTCCGCCCTTGCTCAACGAGCCGGTAGAAGGGTTGTCACGGGCGATCGGCGAGCCTAGGATCGACCGGGATGGAGCGCGCGGATTACCGCCGCGATAGCTACCAGGCCTGGCAAGCAATGGCGCCCGGCTGGGAGCGCTGGCGGGCCCAGCTGGAAGCGTCCCTCGTCCCTGTGCGCGCTTGGCTGATACGCGAGCTCGCACCGCGACGGGGCGACACGGTGCTCGAGCTTTCGGCCGGGGCGGGCGACACCGGATACGCAGCGGCCGCGATTGTCGGCGCGCGCGGCCGGCTGATCTCGACCGACTTCTCCCCGGACATGGTTGAGGTTGCGCGCCGCCGCGGAGCCGAACTCGGGCTCCAGAACGTGGACTACCGGGTGATCGACGCCGAGCGCATCGAGCTCGGCGCCGATTCGGTCGACGGAGTGCTCTGTCAAAGCGGCTACATGCTGATGGCCGACCCCGCCGCGGCTCTCTCCGAAACGCGACGTGTTCTGCGGCCCGGCGGGCGCTTGGCGCTCTCGGTGTGGGGCGCCCCGGAACGCAACCCCTGGGCCTCAATCGGCGGCCGGATTCTCGTCGAGCGTGACCACATGCCACCACCGGAACCCGGAGCTCCGGGAATCTTCAGCATGGCGAGTGAGGAACGCACGCGTGCGCTGCTCGAGGACGCGGGCTTCACGTCTGTGCGCACGGAGGAGGTATCGATGCGCTGGGTCTTCCGTAATCTCGACGAGTACGAGAGATGGCTGACCGAGGTAGCAGGGGCAGTCGCGATGGTAGTGCGCGAACTGTCCGCCAGCGAGCGGGACGCGCTCAAGGCCCAGCTCACAGAGGCGTTCGCGCCCTTCAAGGACGACGGAGGCTACGAACTCCCCGGCGTCGCTCTTTGCGCGGTCGCGAACTGAGCCTTCCCCGGCCGACGACCTCGAGCCGATGATCTCGTCACTCCGGTTCCGTGGCCTTCGCGGCCTGCCGCAGAAAATCCTTCAGATCCGTACCCACCGCGAGCCGCTGACCAACGCCCTACCGGCTAGAGCACAACATCCCGGCGCCGCGAGGTTTCTTTAGCGGCGCGGTACCCGATCTTCGCCGCGGTCGACCGGTCGGGCGTGGTTGTCGCTCTTGTCGCGAACTCCTCACGATCGTCTCAGGAGTCCGCGCTCGCCGCGTCTGCACCCTTGCGGGTCGCGTCGAGGTACGTCTAGCGTAAGAGTCTCCGCCGACGATCACGAGCGTCCCGCGCGGCGTCAGCGCGCGCCGCAGCTGGGAGAGGGAGCGGTTGCCGGCGATGTCGAGGATCACGTCGTAGCGTTGCGACCGTCGGCGAACTCCTGTCGGGTGTAGTCGATGACGTGGTCGGCGCCGATCGAGCGCACCAGCTCGGTCTTCCCGGTGCTGGCGACGCCGGTGACCTCTTCCCGTCCTGCTTTCGCGATCTGCACGGCGAATGTCCCGACACCTCCACCGGCACCGATGATCAGCACCCGATCGCCAGCGCGAACACCACCGTGCGTGCGGACCGCCTGCAGGGTCGCGTACCCGGAGATAGGCACGGCGGCGGCGGCCTCGAAGCTCACGGTCTCTGGCTTCGACGCGAGGCGATCGGCGCGGGCAGCGGCGTGTTCGGCGAAGGAGCCGCGGCAGGTCCCGAACACCTCGTCCCCCGGCCGAAACCGGCCCACCTTCGCACCCACCGCCTCGACGCGTCCCGCCACGTCGTAGCCGAGCAGCGGGTTGTTCGGAGTGCGGAGGCCGAAACCTGCGAGGCGCATGACGTACGGCATCCCGGCCATCAGGTGCCAGACACCCTGATCGACTTCCGCCGCATGCACGCGCGCACCAGCACCTCACCCTCGCCTGCGACCGGCTTGTCGACCTCCCCGAGCCGCAGAACATCGACTGAGCCGTAGACGTCCCGTACAACCGCCTTCATCGTCTGCTGCTCCATCTGCCCACCTCGGTTCAAGAAGCCGACGGCGGTGATCATCGCGCCTGCCGGACGCCTGCGCCACACCTCTGAGCGACGAGAACGCGGCAGACACCGAGGGGTGCAAAGGGGCGCTCGGACTCACGTGCGAAGAGGCCAGGTTGACGCGCAGCGACCGCGGCACCAATCGGGAACAACCCGGTACCGAGATTCGGTTAACTCCGGACGCCCTCACTGCAACAAGCCCGACCGGGGAGCTCGCTCGATCGCATCACGCAGACGCTCGACCTGTGCCATCACCCTGACAACACCAGGACGACAACGACCCCTCAGACCAGCCACGCCACCGCATCAAAGCGGACGTGGGATCCGGTTAACCTCGGCCGGAGAATGTGCGTCTAGCAGGGCTTTCCGAGCGGCATAAATGCCTTGAACAAGCCACTTCCGAGCCTCGAAGCAGCGCCTCGAAACCGCCCCTACATACCCATGGCGTGGTAGCCGGAGTCGACGTAGAGGATCGTGCCGCTGACGTTTCTCGCCTCGTCCGAGAGGAGGAACGCGCCTGCGGCGCCGACGTCGTCCGCCTCGATGTGGCGGCGGAGCGGCGAGCGCTCCTCGACGATCGCCTCCATCGTCGGGAAGCCGGCGATGGAGCGCGCGGCGAGCGTGCGCACGGGCCCGGCGGAGATCGCGTTCACGCGGATGTTCTTCTGGCCGAGGTCCCAGGCTAGGTAGCGCACCGAGGCGTCCAGCGTCGCCTTGGCGACGCCCATGACGTTGTAGTGAGGCACGGCGCGCTCGCCGCCGAGGTAGGTCATCGTCATGATCGACCCGCCGCCGGCGGCTTCCATGAGCGGCTCGGCGAGGCGCGCCGCGGCGACGAGCGAGTAGGCGGAGACGTCGA
>Ga0299914_10002546_pt1 | contig 12603 bp, 10 predicted proteins | sample RVTome_10_FD_201361 | JGI IMG/M metagenome (GOLD analysis project Ga0299914, IMG submission 201361) | Soil microbial communities from uranium-contaminated site in the Upper Colorado River Basin, Wyoming, United States - RVT153D57 (version 2) ...
TCCGGATCGTGAGACGCCTGCCCGGCCGGATTTCCTGATTCGAAGCCATTTGCGATCCTTCCCGTCAGCGCGCCAATCCGGCGCGACCCCTCCGATGACACCGGTGTCTTTCCCGGACGCATTGAAAGCCGAGAGCGAGCCGCGCGGCGGATCGAGGATTCAAAAGGCTTGAGATGCCCCTTTCGACCCCTCTCCCAGGCGCTGCGTTTGCCGCAGTCATTCCAATCCGGCGTCCGTTGAAGTAACCGGTGTCATAGACTTTGGTCCGCATCGGCGCGCATGTCAAGCGCACGGACTTTCCCCGATGCTTCGAACCAGCGTTTCCATCGCAATTCCCGGCCTGGGCAGCCGCCGCTGCCGCCTCAGGTGCCGGGCTGCACATAAGGCACGCGGGCAAACAGCTCGCGCTCGGCCCGGCGCGGATCGTCCATGGCGCGCGGCACCGAATCGAAGACCATCGTCTCGCGGCGGGGCAGGCCGTAGACCGGCCAGGCCGGAAGCCCCTGATGGTTCGGATCGCCGGTTCGCGCAAAGGCGATGAAGGCGTCCATCATCGCGGCGCTGACCAGGCGCGAGGGGGCTCCCGTGCCCGCGATCGATCCCGGCGCGTCGAGCGTCCCGAAGACAAGCGGAATGTCCAGCGTATGCGGCGCGCCCCGCCACGGCTCGACCGGCGAGGCGAAATCGAGCTGATAGACGAAAGTCGGCACACCGGTGCGGGCGCGGGCGTCGGCTTCCTCGACCTGGCCGCGCCAGCTGCGGCCGGCGGTGGTGGCGGCGAAGAAGACCTGCTGCGCGGTATGTTCGGGGAACAGCCGGCGATATTCGCGGACGATCCATTCGGGATGGATGTCGACGCGAAGCTCGGGCGCCATCCGCTCGGCGAGATTGTCCCAGTCGAGCCCGACGATCTTCGGGTGATCGGGGCCGAAAAAGCCGCGAGTCTCGTCATGGGTATTGCCGAGCATCATCGGAATTGAGCGCGACTGCGCCGGCGCCTCGGGCCAGAAGGGATGCTGCTCGAGCCATTTCATGTCGAGCACCGGGCCAAAGTAGACCGAGCCGCCGAGGACGGGGTCGGTCGCGGCGAGGCTCTCGACCAGCGCCTCGACCGGCAGCGCGAGCAGGGCTTCGGCCGAATCGGCGCCGGCCGCCGCCATGAAGGCGCGGGTCCGGGCGGTCGCGTTGAGCGGGCCCGAGGCGGTGACCTGCTGGCCGCTCATCGTCGCGGCGCGGTGGAACAGGCCGGCCGCGGCGGGCGTGCCCATCAGAGTGGCGATCTTGGCGCCGCCACCCGACTGGCCGAACACCATCACCTGGCCGGGATCGCCACCGAAGCCGGCGATGTTGTCGCGGATCCAGCGCAGCGCGAGGATGAGGTCGAGCTGGCCGAGATTGCCGCTGTCGGCGAAGCGCGGATCGATCCGCGCCAGATAGAGATAGCCGAGGGCGTTGAGCCGGTGGTTGACGGTCACCACGACCACGTCGCCGCGCGCGGCGAGATGGCGGCCGTCGTTGAGCGGATCGGCGACGCTGCCCGAGGAATAAGCGCCGCCGTGGAAATAGACCATCACCGGACGGCGTCGGGCGGGCCTCGCCTCGGGCGTCCAGACGTTGAGATAGAGGCAATCCTCGCTCTGCGGCCGGTAGCGGTCGCCGCGCTGGGGCGCCGACGGGCCGAACGATTCGGCCGCGATCACGTTGCGCGACGATGGCGCCGGTGCCGGCGCGCGGAACCGCTCGGCATGGCCGTAACGAATGCCCCGAAACACCGCCAGGCCGTGCTCGCGCACGCCGCGCACCCGTCCGACCGTCGTCGTCACCGCCGGCGGCACCGTGCGGGCGCGGACGGCTGTAACTGGGGCCGCAGAGGCGGCCGCCGCCGCGGCGAGGAAGCGGCGCCGGCTCAGCATTTCACCGCCGAACGTCGCGCTCGCCGGCCTGAAACGCCTCGATCGCGCCGGGGCCGAACAGGCTGACGTCGCCGGGCAGGCTGTGCTTGAGGGCGGCCAGGGCCAGCCCGGAGCGCACCGTCCAGTCGAGGTCGCGACCGAGACGCAGGCCGTGAAGCACGCCGGCGGCGAAGGCGTCGCCGGCGCCGATCCGGTCGACGATCCCGGCGACCTCGACCTCCTCGGTCTGGACGGCGCCGTCGCGACCGTCGATCCGCGCCGAGATGCGATGGGTCTCGGCGTCCACGACATGACGGGCGGTGGAGGCGATGAAGTTCAGACCCGGGAAGGCAGCAAAGGCCGCCTCGGCGGCGGCGCGGCGACGCGCTTCGCCGTCGGCGCCGAATTCCTCGCCGAGCAGCAGGGAGATGTCGCGATGGTTGCCGAACATGATCTCGGCTTTGTCGACCAGAGGCGACAGCACCGTGCGCGGATCGCCGCCGCGGCGCTGCCAGAGCTGAGCCCGGTAATTGCCGTCGAACGCAATCCGGATGCCGCGCGCCGCGGCGGCCTCGGCCGCCGCCAGCGCCGCCGCCGCAGGCTTCTCGCCGAGCGCCGGGGTGATTCCCGACAGGTGGAGCATGTCGGCGCCGCCGAGCAGATTCGCCCAGTCATAATCACCTGCGCCGGCCTGTGCGAAGCTGCTGCCCTCGCGATCGTAGACGATGTCGGACGGCCGCGGCCCGGCGCCGGGAGAGAGGAAATAGAGGCCCATCCGCCCCGGCGCGGCGGCGACGCCCGACACGTCCACGCCATGGCGGCGAAGATGCCCGAGCGCGGCCTCGCCGAGGGGATTGTCCGGCAGCCGGCTGATCATCGCCGCCTGGTGGCCGAGCCGGGCGAGGCCGACCGCGACGTTGGCCTCGGCGCCGCCTACATGGACGTCGAGCCGTCCGGTCTGCAGCAGCAGCTCGCGCCCGGGCGCGGTCAGGCGCAGCAGCAGCTCGCCGAAGCAGGCGCAGCGGCCGGTGGCTTGGTCTGGGCTGGTGCTCAGGTCTTCCTCCCATGGTGCGTTGGGCCGGATCTCGGGTCGGCTTCTTGCCCTATTACCCTATACCTGTCCTGCTCATCCTGGGTAGCGGCCGGGCGACGGCGAAGACGCGTATCGAAGGATCACCGCGCCAGCCAGCCGCCGTCGACCGCGAGAATATGGCCGTGGACATAATCCGACGCCGCGGAGGCGAGGAAGATGGCGGCGCCGCCGAGATCGTCCGGATTGCCCCATCGGCCGGCCGGAATGCGTTCGAGGATCTGGCGGTTGCGCGTCTCGTCGGCCTGCAGCGCAGCGGTGTTGCGCGTGGCGATGTAGCCCGGCGCGATGGCGTTGACGTTGACCCCCTTCGCCGCCCATTCGTTGGCGAGCAGCCGGGTCAGGCCGGCGACGCCGCTCTTGGACGCGGTGTAGCTCGGCACCCTTATCCCGCCCTGGAAGCTCAGCATCGAGGCGATGTTGATGATCTTGCCGCGGCCTTGCGCGATCATGTGCCGCCCGGCCGCCTGGCACAGGAAGAAGACCGACTTGAGGTTGGTGTCGATCACCGCGTCCCAATCCTCCTCGCTGAAATCGACCGCGTCGGCGCGCCGGATAATGCCGGCATTGTTCACCAATATGTCGATGCTCCCGAGCTCGGCGACGGTCCGCTCGACCGCCTCTCGGCCGGGCGCGACGGCCGACAGGTCGGCGGGAATGATCAGGGCGCGGCGGCCGGCGGCGCGGACCCCGCCGGCCGTTTCGTCGGCAGCGGTGCGGCCGGCCAAAGCGACGTCGGCACCCGCCTTGGCCAGCGCCAGCGCGATGCCCTGGCCGATGCCGGCATTGCCGCCGGTGACGAGGGCGACGCGCCCGGAAAGTTCGAAAAGCGCCGACATCGTCTATTGCAACTGGCAGATGTCGAGGACGTTCATGTCGGTATAATCCTGATTCTCGCCGGCCATCGCCCAGATGAAGGCATAGGCCCTGGTGCCGGCGCCCATGTGGATCGACCAGACCGGGCTGATCACTGCTTCCTCATTGGCCATGACGAGATGGCGCATCGCCTCGCCCTCGCCCATGAAGTGGAAGACGCGGTCATTGTCGCCGTCGAGGCCGAAGTAGAAATAGATTTCCGAGCGGCGCTCGTGGATGTGCGGCGGCATCGTGTTCCAGACGCTGCCCGGCTTCAGCACGGTGAGGCCCATGACGAGCTGGGCGCTGTCGCACACGCCGGGGATGACGAGCTGGTAGATCGTCCGCTCGTTCGATTCCTCGAGGCTGCCGCGCTCGAGCGCATTGGCCTGGGCGATCGACAGCTTGCGCGTGGTGAACGCCTTGTGGGCCGGACAGGAGGCCAGATAGAAGCGCGCGCCCTGCCCTTCGAAGGTCACGTCCTTCGCCCCCATCGTCACGTAGAGGCAATCCCTCGCCTCCAGGTCGAACGCCTCGCCGTCGACCCGGACGGTCCCCTGCGCCGAGCCGACATTGACGATGGCCAGCTCGCGCCGCTCGAGGAACGGGCGGCCGGCGGCCGAGGCGGGCTCGACCTGGTCGGGCAGCCGGACCGGCGCGCCGCCGACGACGACCCCGCCGATGACGAAGCGGTCGGCATGGGTGTAGTTGAGCACGACTTCGCCGTTGCGGAACAGTCCGCCGACCAGATAGCGGTCGCGCAATTCCTCGTTCGAGACGCACTCCATCATGTCGGGATGGGTGGCGTAATAGGTGCGTTCGAACATCGTCTCTCTCCTGTGATCGGGCAAGTCGCTACCCGCGCTGTCCGCAAGCGGTGCGCGCGATGCCGCCATCGTCGCGTGATTTTTGGTAACCGGTGTCAGGAGGGGATGCAAGGCCCGGGACCTTCGCTTGCGCGGCGCCGCCGCCGCAAGCCCGGTTCGCGCCTTCAGCCGTTCGGCGGCGGGGCAACGGAGCCGCGCTTGATCAGCATCGACGGCAGCATCGACGGCTGGTCGCTCGCCGGCGCGCCGTCGATCATGTCGCCCACCAACTTGCGCGCCGCCGATCGCGCCATCGACACGATCGGCCAGCGCACGGTGGTGAGCGGCGGCCAGATATGCGCGGCGATCGGCGTATCGTCGAATCCGATCACCGAAAGCTCGTCGGGGACGGCGATGCCGCGCTCCCGCGCCGCATAGACGATCCCGGCCGCCATCTCGTCGTTGCTGGCGAAGATCGCGGTGGGCCGCGGCGACAGGTCGAGCAGACGGTTGGCCGCGGTCACGCCGGTTTCGAACGTATAATTGCCGGCCGCGATCAGGCTGCGGGGCAGCCGGATTCCGGCCGCGGCCAGCGCATCCTCGAAGCCGAGCCGCCGCTCGCGCGCCGATCGGAAGCCGTCCGGGCCCTCGATCAGGCCGATCAGCCGGTGGCCCTGCTGGATCAGAAAGGCGGTCGCCTCGCGGACCGCCTCGCGGTCGTTCGAGGCGACCATATGGGCATTGTCGTCGAGCCGGACCGATCCCATCCGCACGTAGCGGCAGCCGACCTCGTCGCACAGCCGCGCCAGGGCGTCGCTCTCGGAAATGGGCGGGAGCAGCACTACGCCGAACAGCCGCTGCCGCTCCAGGAAGGCGCGCATGTCTTCCAGCAGCATCGAGCTGTTGCGGTCGACCGGGCGCACGACCATCTCGAAATCGGTGCCCTGCAGCGCCTCCAGGATACCCTGCTGGACGTTGAGCACCATCTGGGCGTTGGGATTGTCGTGGATCAGGCCGACGAGGAAGTTGCGGCCGAGCGCCAGCGCTCGCGCCTGCGGGTTGGGCACATAGCCCAGCCGCCGGATCACGCCTTCGACCCGCTCGCGCGTTTCCTCGTTGAGCAGGGGCGAACGGTTGATCACCCGGCTCACCGTCTTCTTGGAGACGCCGGCCAGCCGGGCGACGTCGTTGATGGTCGGCTTGGGGGCGCGTCCGCCGCTGCCGCCTTGCTCCCGTTCTGCCAACCTCTTCCCTCCCATCCGCCCGGGTTAGCCCGCTTCGCCGCCGGCTGCCAAACAAAAGCGGCACCGGCGGCCATTCCGGACGCGACCGCCATCCCGCCTATATTGATACCGGTTACCATTCCATGGAAGGGAACACTCCCGGCGACGCTCCTCACCAATCTCCCCGGGGAACGGCGGGCGCGGGCCAGCTGGGCGGGGCGTGCGCGGAGCCTTGTGAATGACACCGGTTTCCATTAAGAGCCGGGAAAAAGGGCACGTGAGGGGATCGCAGTGAAATCGCTTACCGACGAGGCGGCGGGAATCGCCGATTGCTTCCTCTCCGCGCGGCGCGCGGCCGCCGGCCTCGCGGACTTTCCCGGCGTGCTGCCGGCCACGCTCGACGAAGCTTATGCGGTGCAGGATGCGGCGATCGCCGCCTGGGGCCGGCCGGTGATCGGCTGGAAGGTCGGGCGGATCAACCCGCCCGATTCGGAACGGTACGGCACCGATCGGCTGACCGGCCCGATCTTCCGCAGCGCGCTGGCCGGGCCGCTCGGCGCCGGGCCCGACATGCCTGTGTTCGCCCGCGGTTTCGCCGCCGGCGAGGCCGAGTTCCTGTTGCGCATCGGCAAGGCGCCGCCGCCGGGCCAGCGCGACTTCACCCTCGACGAGGCGGCCGGCCTGATCGGCGCCGTGCATGTCGGGATCGAGGTTGCCAGCTCGCCGCTCGTCGCGATCAACGATTTCGGGCCGACCGCGGTCATCTCCGACTTCGGCAACAATAACGGCATATTGATCGGCCGGCCGATCCCTGAATGGCGCAGCAGCGGATTCGAGGACTGGACGGTGACCACCCGAATCGACGGCCGCGAGGTCGGCACCGGCCGCGCCGCCGATTTCCCCGACGGCGCGATCGGCGCGGCGCGTTTCCTGATCGAGACGCTCGCCCGCCGCGGCATCGCACTGCAACCGGGCCAGTGGATCTCGTCCGGCGCCGTTACCGGCGTCCACGAGGCCGCCGCGGGCCAGCGCATCGAAGCCCGCTTCGACGGCGACTTCGCGATCGCCTGCACGCTGGTCGCCGCCGCGGGGGAGTAGCCCCCTTCCTCCCCGCCTTTTGCCGGGGAGGGGACCGCTCGAGGGGCGGTGGAGGGAAATTTCAAGCTCGAAGCAGAATGAGCCTCTGCGCAATGCCGTGCATGGCCCCGAGAAATTGCGGGGAGTGTCTCGCGTTCAGTGCGCCCATTCCTCGTCGAGGATGGTCGCCGCGTTGCCATCCCAGCGGACCTCGACCTTGCGGCCCTGCGGATCGCCGCCCGCCTCGGCATAGAGCTCGAAGATGACGAGGCCGTCGGCCTGGACGCTCTCGATCACGCGGGTCGGCGCGAAGGCGGCATCGCGCGCCAGTGCCGCCTGGCGGACGGGAGCCGGCGCGGCGGCGAAGGCGATGTCGCGCTGGGTCTCGACCACGCGCCAGCGGCCGTCTTCCCCCATGATGTCGAACTCGACCTCCGATCCGTCCGGCAACGTCCCGCCTATGTCGAAATAGCTGCGGCCGTCGCGGGTCTCGCTTTCCGCCTCGGCCGCGGTGAAGCCGGGCCTGGCGGCCTGCGCCGCCGCCATGACTTCGGCCGGCACTTCGGCCAGCGGCACCTCGGTCTTGCCCGACGTGGCGACCCGATTCGCGGCCGCCTCCTCGGCCGCGGCCTCGGCCGGCGCCGGTGGCTCCGAGCCGCAGGCGACAAGCCCCAGGACGGCCGCCATAGTCACGATCGCGTATCCGTTGCGCATATATTCCCTCCTGCAGCGGGTTTCGGCCGGATTGTATATGACACCGGTTTCCCCTACAACCGCCGAACGGCCCGGAGAGGCGGCGAGGGAGGAAACTGGATGGCGACGGGGACGAGCGGGACGACGGAAACGGCGCGGTTCAGCGTGGGACGGGTGCGCTGGGGAATCGTCGCGCTGCTCTTCTTCGCGACGACGATCAACTATATCGACCGGCAGATGATCAGCGTCCTCAAGCCGACGCTGCAGGCCGAATATGGCTGGAACGAAACCACCTACGCCAACATCGTCTTCTCCTTCCAGGCTGCTTACGCCCTGGGCTATTTCGTCTTCGGCCATCTCATGGACCGCCTCGGCGCGCGCTTCGGCTATTCGCTCGCCGCGACGATCTGGGGCATTGCGGCGATGGCCCATGCCGGCGCCCGCGGCGCGGTCGACTTCATGGTCGCCCGGTTCGCGCTCGGCCTGGGCGAATCGGGCAACTTCCCGGCCGGCGTCAAGGCGGTCTCGGAATGGTTTCCGGCGAAGGAGCGCGCCTTCGCGATCGGGATCTTCAACGCCGGCGCCAATATCGGCGCGATCCTGACCCCGCTGATCGCGCCGGTCCTGGTCTATTATTTCGGCTGGCGCGCCGCCTTCCTGTTCACCGGCGCCATCGTCTTCATCTGGGTGGTCGTCTGGTGGACCGTCTATCGCCGGCCGCGCGAGAAGAAGAACCTCTCCGCCGCCGAGCTCGCTTATATCGAAAGCGATCCCGCCGATTCGCCCGGCAAGGTGCCGTGGCTGTCGCTGCTGCGCCACCGCCAGACCTGGGCTTATGCCGTCGGCAAGTTCATGATCGATCCGATCTGGTGGTTCTTCCTGTTCTGGCTGCCCGATTTCTTCGCCCGCCAGCACGGGCTCAACCTGATGACCTTCGGCCCGCCGCTGGTGGCGATCTACATCATCTCCGATCTCGGCAGCGTCGGCGGCGGCTGGCTTTCGTCGGCGCTGATGAAACGCGGCTGGAGCGCCAATGCCGGGCGCAAGATCGCGATGCTCGTCTGCGCCTTGTGCGTACCGCCGGTGATGCTCGCGCCCGGCGTCGACAGCCTGTGGGGCGCCGTGCTGCTGATCGGCCTCGCCACCGCCGCCCACCAGGGCTTTTCGGCCAATCTCTACACCCTCCCCTCCGACTTGTTTCCCAGAAAGGCGGTCGGGGCCATCATCGGCATCGGCGGCACGCTCGGTGCGGTCGGCGGCATGTTCATGGCCAAGTTCACCGGCTGGGTGCTCGACGCCACCGGCAGCTACGTGCCGATGTTCGTCGTCGCGGGATCGACCTACCTGCTCGCCTTGCTGGTCATCCACCTGCTCGTGCCTCGCCTGGAGCCGGCCAAGGTCGACTAAGCGACGGCGCGTCGCACGGCTCCGCCGGATCGCCGCCGCTCGCACATACGCCTCTCGCCAAGCGTCGATGGGAGCGCTAACATCGCCGCACACCAGATCCCGGCCAGCAGGAACGGGACGTAAGGGGAGGCCGGCGGATGAGGCGGATCGTCTTCGCGTGCGTGCTTTTGGTCGCCGCGCTCATGGCAGGCGGCGGCGCGGCCGGGGCCGCTCAGACCGGCCTGTTCGACGACCATGGCGATGTCGGCGTCACCCGACATCGCGGCGCGGTCGAGCACGATCCGGCCACCGGCAACTATCGCGTCACCGGCGGCGGCGCCAACATCTGGGACGGTGCCGACGCCTTTCATTATGTCTGGACGCGCCGCTCCGGCGATCTCCACATCTCCGCCGACATCGCCTGGGTCGGAACCGGCGGCGATCCGCACCGCAAGGCGGGGCTGATGATCCGCCAGAACCTTACCCCCGGCTCGCCTTATGCCGACGTGATGGTGCACGGCGACGGGCTGGTCGCGCTGCAATATCGCGAGGTCCAGGACGGACCGACGCATCAGATCATCTCCAACGTCACCGGCACGCGTCGCGTGCGGCTCGAGCGCGAAGGGGATTATGTGTACTTCTCGGTCGCGGGGCCGGACGGCGTGCTGCACCATGCCGGCGGCAATTACCGGATCGCGCTTCAGGCGCCCTATCATGTCGGGCTCGCCGTCTCGGCGCACGACGATGCGAGGTCGGAGACGGCGACCTTCTCGAACGTCTCGCTGACCGTGCCGGCGCTCGCCTACGTTCCCGACACCGGCTATGCGGCGCGGGTCGAGAGCACGCTCGAGGTGATGGAAGTCTCCGGCGCCGGGAGCCGCCGCGTGGTCCGCCACTTCGACGGCAAGATCGAAGCGCCGAACTGGACCCGGGACGGCGCCTCCCTCGTCTACAATAGCGGCGGCCTGATCTATCGCATTCCCGTCGCGGGCGGCGATCCCGAAGTCATCGACACCGGACCCAACCGCCGCAACAATAACGATCATGGCCTGTCGCCCGACGGGACCCAGCTGATCATCTCCGACCAGTCGCAGCCGGACAATGTGTCGCGCATCCACGTCCTGCCGCTGGCCGGCTCCGACCAGCCGCGGCTGGTGGTGAGCCATCCCACCGAACCCTCCTATTGGCATGCCTGGTCGCCCGACGGGCGGACGATCGCCTATACCGCCCGCCGGCCGGAGACGAACGACTTCGACATCTATGCGGTCGAGCTGGGCGGCGGGCCGGAGCGGCGGCTCACCACCACGCCGGGCGTGGACGACGGCCCGGAATATTCGCCGGACGGCCGCTACCTCTATTTCAACTCGACCCGCTCCGGCGCGATGCAGATCTGGCGCGCCCGCGCCTCGGACGGCGCCGATCCCGAGCAGGTGACGAACAATCCCGATTTTCGCGACTGGTTCCCGCATTTCTCGCCTGACGGGCGCTGGATCGTCTTCGTCTCGTTCGGGCTCGACATCGCGCTCGGCGACCATCCGCCGAACCGGGACGTGGATCTGCGGATCATGCCGAGCGACGGCAGCGCACCGCCGCGAGTCCTGACCCGGCTGTTCGGCGGCCAGGGCACGATCAACGTGCCCTCCTGGTCGCCCGACGGACGCTCCATCGCCTTCGTCAGCTACCGGCTGGTGCGCTGACGTCGTGGTGAGACAGCGCTGTCATTTCTCGTTGCATCGCCCGCGCGACCGCGCAACTATGGCCGGACGGGACAGCCGCGGAAGAACGGACGCCGCCTTCGCCGAGAGGAAGTAGATGAAAGCCACGCGCCGCGAATTCCTTGCCATGGCCGGATCGACGGCCGCCCTCGCCCTCCTCGCTCCGGGACGCGCGCAGGCCATCCCGCTCGGCATCGAGCCCGGCGTGCAGCTGTGGGCCGCCCGGGACGATCTCACCCGAGACTTCGCCGGGACGCTGCGCGCACTGAGCGAGATGGGTTACCGCCGGGTCGAGGCGGCGGGCTGGCAGGAACGCAGCGCTGCCGACTTTCGCGCTGCGGTGACCGATGCCGGGCTCGACTGCGTCTCCGGCCATTATTCGCTTGGCGATCTGATGGAAGGCACCGAGGCCAAGCTCGACTTCGCTCGCGAGGTCGGCGTTCGCTTCTGCGTCGCCTCGTCGCCGGCGCCGAGCCGGGCGATGGAGCAGGGCAAGCCCTGGGCGGTCGCGATGGCGGAGGCGATGACGCTGGCCGACTGGCGCTCCAACGCCGAGGCGATGAACCGGATGGGCGCGCTGGCGCGGGAGCGCGGGCTGCGCTTCGCCTATCACAACCATGCGGCCGAGTTCCTCGACTATGAAGGCGTCGTCGCCTTTCACGAGATCGAGCGACTCACCGATCCGGCGCTGGTCGAGTTCGAGCTCGACATCGGCTGGGTGGCGGCCGCCGGCCTCGATCCGGTCCATGCGCTTGAGCGTCATGGCGCGCGCACCCGCCTGCTTCACATCAAGGACCAGACGACGCCGGCCCGCGATCCCGGCCACATCGCCGCGGACCTGCGCACCGTGCCGATCGGCCAGGGCACGATCGACTGGCCGGCGGTCTTCGCCGCTGCCGCTCGGCACGCGCAGATCGACAGCTGGTTTGTCGAGCAGGAGCCGCCCTACGTCCAGCCGCCGCTCGATATGCTGAGGGCGAGCCTGGCCTATCTCGACGGGCTTTCCGCCTGATCATGGCCGGACCGATCCGTTATGCGATGGTCGGCGGCGGCGAGGGCGCCTTCATCGGTCCCGTCCATCGGACCGCGGCGTCGATCGCCGGCAATTGCCGCCTCGTCGCCGCGGCGCTGAGCAGCAACCCCGAACGGGCGCGCCGCTCGGCGGAGGCGATCGGGGTCCAGCGCGGCTATGACAGCCACGAGGCGCTGATCAAAGGCGAGCTCGCGCTGCCGCCGGAGGAACGCGCCGAGTTCGTCGCCGTCGTCACGCCCAATCATTTGCACGCGCCGGTCGCCATTGCCGCGCTCGAGGCGGGGTTGGCGGTGCTCACCGACAAGCCGCTCACCGACACGCTCGAGGCGGCGCTGGCGATCGAGGATGCGGCGCGACGCACCGGCGGTCTGGTCGGCGTCACCCACACCTACACAGGCTATCCGATGGTCAGGCAGGCGCGCGACCTGGTCGCGGGCGGCGAGCTGGGCGCGGTGCGGCGGGTGGCGGTCCGCTACACCCAGGGCTGGCTCGGCCGCGCCGAGGATGTGTCGGGCAAGCAGGCCGAGTGGCGGGTCGATCCCGCCCGCTCCGGCCTCGCCGGCGCGTTCGGCGACATCGGCACCCACGCCTTCAACCTGGTCGAATATGTCACCGGCGAGCGGATGACCCGCCTCTCGGCCGAGCTTCGCGCCGCAGTGCCGGGGCGCCGGCTCGACGATGACGGCGCCGCTATGTTCCACCTCTCGGGCGGCGGCCGCGGGACATTGGTGGCGAGCCAGGTCTGCACCGGCGACGCCAACGGCCTCGCCATCTCGGTCTGGTGCGAGGAAGCGGGGCTGCACTGGGAACAGGAGCATCCCAACCATCTTCGG
>Ga0299914_10002547_pt1 | contig 12603 bp, 12 predicted proteins | sample RVTome_10_FD_201361 | JGI IMG/M metagenome (GOLD analysis project Ga0299914, IMG submission 201361) | Soil microbial communities from uranium-contaminated site in the Upper Colorado River Basin, Wyoming, United States - RVT153D57 (version 2) ...
CTTCATCGACACGCCTTCTCGCCAGTAGCCCATGAAGGCGACCTGCTTGCGCGGCATCTCGAGCTCGTTGACCAGATGACGTCGCAGCGCGGTGACCATCCGGGACTCTCCGGCGATCCAGGCGTAACGCCCGTCCTCGCCGTTTCCCGCACCGTTGTCGGGGCTGGCGACCTCCTCGCCCGAGGACGAGTAGTCCGGCGTCTCCCACAGGTCCGGGTCCTCGACCTCGATCGAGGTCACGTCCTCGGCCGTCGCCTCGAAGCCGAGCAGCCCACCGACGGCGGCCAGGGCTGGTCCGCCCACGGGCGCGCCCTCGCGCGGCAGCCAGCTGACCTGCAGCCCCTCGGGCGCAGACACCTCCTGTACGTCACCAGCGACCGGCACCTCCAGGAAGGCCGATCCGGTGGCGTCCGCCGGAAGCGACTCGAGGATCGAGACGATCGCCGGGACGGCGGTCTCGTCGCCGACCAGGAGCAGCCGGGTGGCGTCACCGGGAAGCCACTCGATCCCGCCGTAGGGCTCGCCGAGCTTGGGTCCGGCGACCAGGATCTCGTCGCCTGGCTTGGCCGCGCCGGCCCAGTCGGAGCCGGGACCGTGCGCACCGGGGTGCAGCACGAAGTCGACGTACAGACGCTTCTCGATGCCTTCACCCTCGATCGAGCGGATGGTGTAGGTGCGCATCCGCGGGCGCTCGTCCTCGGGGAGAGCGAGCCATTCGGTGTACCAGTCCTCGGCCGTGAGCTCGGGCAGTACGCCGGGGGTGGCCGGGAAGAGGAGCTTGATGCGCTGGTCGAGGGTCGGGCCGTCGTTGCCGAAGTCGGCCAGGTCGTCGCCGGCCAGCTCGATCCGGGCGAAGGACGGGGAGAGGCGCTCGACGGAGCGCACCGAGACGCGGGCGAGGACGGGCATGTCAGGCTCCTTGTGCGTGGGGGCGAGCGGCGGGTCGGTGGTGACGTCCGATGGGGACGACCATCGGTGTGCCCGAGACGGGGTCGACGATGACCTGGGACTCCAGCCCGAAGACCTGCTCGACACGGTCGGCGGTGACCACCTCCGCGGGCGTGCCGGTGGCGGCGACCTTTCCGCCGCTCATCGCGATCAGGTGGTCGGCGTAGCGGGCGGCCAGGTTGAGGTCGTGGAGCACCATCACGACGGTGGTGCCACGCGACGAGCGGAGCCCGTGGAGCAGGTCGAGCAGGTCGACCTGATGGGCGACGTCGAGGAACGTGGTCGGCTCGTCGAGGAGCAGCAGGTCGGTCTGCTGGGCGAGCGCCATCGCCACCCAGACCCGCTGCCGCTGGCCGCCGGAGAGCTCGTCGACGACGCGGTCGGCGAGGTCGAGCGTGTCCGTCAGCTCGAGCGCCTCCGCGACCGCGGCGTCGTCATCGGGCGACCAGCGCTGCAACGCACCGCGGTGGGGCTGGCGTCCGCGGCCGACCAGGTCGACGACGGTGATGCCCTCGGGAGCGACCGGCGACTGCGGCATCAGGCCGAGCGTCTTGGCCACCGCGCGGGTGGGCTGCTTGTGGACCGCCTTGCCGTCCAGGACCACCTGCCCGGAGATGGGCCGGAGCAACCGCGCCATCCCGCGCAGCAGGGTCGACTTCCCGCAGCCGTTGGCGCCGACGATCACCGTGGTGAGGCCGTCGGGGATCTCGAGCGAGACCCCGTCGACGACCGGTTCCGCGCCGTAACCGAGGCTCACACTCTCCGCAGCGAGTCTCATCTGGGCCTCTTTCATGTCATCGCCTTCCAGCCCGCCCAGCGGCGAGCAACCACAACAGGAACGGTGCCCCGAACGCACCGGTGACGACGCCTACCGGGAAGGAGACGCCGGGTACCGCATAGTCGGCGATGTAGTCGCCCGCCACCATCACGATGGCGCCGACGAGCGCAGCGCCGACCAGGGTCGTACGCCCGCGGTTGAGCGCCCGCGAGATCGGTCCGGCCACGAACGCGACGAAGGCGACCGGCCCGGCCGCGGCGACGCCGAGAGCGGTGAGCAGGACAGCGAGCAGGAGCAGCAGGTCCGTACGCCGCCGACTGACGCCCAGCCCCGTGGCCACGTCCGGGCCGAGCTGGAGGATCTGGGCGGAGCGGGCGGTCCAGACCAGCGCCGGGACGAGCACGACGAGGAAGCCGAGCAGGATCCAGATGGTGGACCAGGTGACGCCGTTGAGGGCGCCGGTGAGCCAACGCAGCACGAGCAGTGCGTCGAACTCGTTGGCACGGGTGAAGAGGTAGTGGACGACCGCGGTCATCGCGGCCGCGGCGGTGACCCCGACGAGGACGAGCCGGTAGCTGCCGTCGGAACCGGCGACGAGCCGGATCGCCACCGCGATGGCGATCGCACCCACGATCGCGGCGATGCTCAGGGCCAGCCCCTGCAGGTCGAGCACCACGATCGCGAAGACCGCCGACGCGCTCGCGCCGAGCGAGACGCCGACGATGTCGGGGCTGGCCAGCGGGTTGCGCAGGGTGCTCTGGAAGACCGCGCCAGCGCTGCCGAACGCGACCCCGACCAGCACCCCGAGGATCGCCCTGGGGAGCTTCTCCGACATCAGCAGGAAGGTGGCGCCGGGGATCTCGGCACCGCCGAGGATCCGGAAGAAGTCGGGCACGGTGATGATGAAGTTGCCGAGCAGCACCCGGGCGACGAAGGCTCCGAAGAGGACCGCCGCCAGGGCAGCGACCACGAGGGCATGGTGCCGTCGCGGGGCCCGCCGGGCCTTGCGTACGACGTCGACGGACCGCACGGGTTGAAGAGTTGCGCTCACGCGACCACCTCCGTAGCGCAGGCGCCAGGATACGGACGCGGTCGCGTGACTTTTCGTTGGTTCACTCGCTGACGCTCGCTCACAGGCCAGCCATCCGTCCGCGCCGAAGGAACCACACGAAAGCAGGTACGCCGACAACGGCCGTCATGATGCCGACCTGCACCTCCGTGGGCGGCAGCACCACCCGGCCCAGCGCGTCGGCGATGGCGGTGAGGGCGGCTCCGGCGGCGATGGAGAGCGGCAGCACCAGCGTGTAGCTGGGACCGACCAGGGCGCGTACGGCGTGCGGGACGACCAGACCGACGAAGGCGTCCAGGCCGGTACGGCGGCCGAGCCCCTTGGCGAGGTCGTCGCCGAGCGCTAGCGCGTCCAGGACCCGAGCACCCAGCAGCGCCATCACGGCACCGATGGCGAGGAACGGAGCGCAGATCGCGAGGTCACCCCAGTCGCTGCCGATGGTGCCGACCTGCCACTGCCGGAAGACCTCCAGGCCCTTGTGGTCCATCAGCAGGATGCCGCTGGTCCAGCTGGTCAGCGCCGCGGTCAGCGCCGCCCCGGCCAGCACCAGCTTGGCGGGGGTGGCGCCGTCACGGCCGATCGCGGCGACGCCGTGCACGAGGATCGCAGCCAGAGCGGAGCCGATGAAGGCGGCCCACAGCAGCGAGTCGAGGCCGGTGGCACCGACGTACACGAGGGCTACGACGACCGCGAAGGCCGCACCGGCGTTGAGGCCGAGCAGCCCAGGGTCCGCCAGCGGGTTGCGGGTGAGTCCCTGCAGGCATGCGCCGCCGAGCGCGAGCGCCCCGCCGACGGCGAAGGCGATCGCCGTGCGGGCGATTCGGTTCTCCAGGATCGCGTGCCCGAAGCTGCCGTCGTCGAAGAGTGCGGTGGGCGGAACCCACTCGGCACCGAGCAGGACCGAGGCGACGGCCGCGAGGAGCAGCACCGCCAGGATCAGCCCGATCCCAGGCAGCCTCCTGCCCCGGACGACCGCGGCGGCAGCTGCTGCCGGGTCGGCCGGGGCGAGAGGCGTACGTGTGGTCAACGCGGGCTTCACTCAGCCGCGGTGACGTTGACCTTCCCGCCGTCGACCGCCTCGGCGATCGAGGGAACGAGCTCGTCGATGAAGTACGGGATCGACAGGGTGCTCGCGGCGGAGAAGGTCAGGGACAGCGGCTGGTCGGTCACGTCGAGGTAGTGGCCGTTCTTGATCGCCGGGATCTGGCTCAGCAGCTTGTCCTTCTGCAGCGCCTCGAAGCTGCCCGCGGTGTAGCCGAGGTTGATCAGCACCTCCGACTCCAGCTCGGGAGCCTTCTCCGCGGACACGTCGGTGTAGAACTGCCCCTTCGGAACGAGCTTGTCGGCGACCGGGGCCAGCTCCATGCCGAGCTGGGTCAGCATCTGCGGGCGGGCGTCGCCGGCGCCGTACAGACCGATGGTGCCGAGCTTGGAGTTGTCCTGGACACCGGTGACCAGGTAGCTGGCGCCGACGATCTGCGGGTGGTCCTTCTGGGCCTGCGCGATCGCGTCCTCGGTCTCCTTCTTGACGTCCTCGGACAGGGTGACCCGGCCGGTGGCCTTTCCGATCATCTCGAGCGAGTCCTGCCAGGAGGTCAGCCACGGGTCGCCGGGGAAGGCGACGGTCGGGGCGATCTCGCTGAGCTTCTTGTAGTCGGCCTCGGTGATGCCCGAGTTGGTGGCCAGGATCAGGTCGGGCGCGGCCTTGCTGATCTCGGTGAAGGGGATGCTGGTGTCGGCGTTGTAGCGCACCGGCTGCTTGCCGCCGACCTCCTTCAGCTCGGCGTCGAACCAGTCGGTCGACTGCTGGTCGTTTCCGCCCCAGGTGATCGCCTGGGCAGCGACCGGGACGACACCCAGCGACAGCGCCACGTCGTGGTCCGACCAGCCGATGGTGGCGACGTTGGTCGGCTCCTCGGTGATCTCGGTGCTGCCATAAGCGTGCTCGACAGTGACGGGGAAGGCGCCCGAATCAGCCTTCGAGGCAGAGTCCGCGGAGTTGTCCGCGGAGTCGGTCGCGCCTGTGCTGCACGCAGCCAGGCCGGTGGCAGCGAGCACGAGGCTCGCTGCGATGAGTACGGATCGACGGATCACGGGGGAAACCACCTCGGGTTAGGCAATGCTTAGTTAGGACAGCCTAAACACATCCGGGTCTCCGCGGGGTATCGGCCCCTGAGTTTGGGACGACACAGCGGACAGGTCAGGGCCTGACGAACGCCGCCCGTTCAGCCTCGACCCGATCCCGGATCACGCAGTCGAGCGAGTGGTCGTTGATGATCCCCATCGACTGCATGAACGCGTACATCGTCGTCGGCCCGACGAACTTCCAGCCGCGCTTCTTGAGGTCCTTGGAGAGGCTGATCGAGGCGGCGGAGGTGGCCATCACCTCCGGGACCTTGAGCGGCTCGGGCTCGAACCCCCAGACGTACGCAGCCAGCGACCCGCGCTCCTCGACGAGCTCGACCGCGCGGCGGGCGTTGTTGATCGCCGCCTCGATCTTGCCGCGGTGGCGGATGATCCGCGCGTCCTGCAGGAGGCGCTCGACGTCGCCCTCGTCGAACTCGGCCACCAAGTGGTAGTCGAAGTCGGCGAAGACCTCGCGGAACGCGGGCCGCTTGTTGAGGATCGTGCGCCACGACAGCCCGCTCTGGAACCCCTCCAGGCAGATCTTCTCGAAGAGCCGTACGTCACCGCCGGCCGGAAATCCCCACTCGGTGTCGTGGTAGCCCAGGAACTCCGGCGCCCCTCCGGCCCACGCGCAACGCGTCTGGCCATCGGGAGCCAGGAACGGTGTCTCACTCATCCACCCGACCCTAGCGGCGACCACCGACAACCCCGCTCAGATCTTGGTGCGGTGGAAGCTCTGGAAGCTGCGCGAGGCGGTCGGGCCGCGCTGGCCCTGGTAGCGGCTGCCGTACTTCTCGCTGCCGTAGGGGTTCTGGGCGGGCGAGGTGAGCCTGAAGAAGCAGTACTGACCGATCTTCATGCCCGGGTAGAGCTTGATCGGCAGCGTCGCGACGTTGGCCAGCTCGAGCGTCACATGGCCGGAGAAGCCCGGGTCGACGAAGCCGGCGGTGGCGTGGGTGAGCAGCCCGAGGCGCCCCAGCGACGACTTCCCCTCGACACGTGCGGCGATGTCGTCGGGGAGGCTGACGGTCTCGTACGTCGACCCGAGCACGAACTCGCCCGGGTGCAGGATGAACGGCTCATCCCCCTCGGTCTCGATCTGCCGGGTGAGCTCGGACTGGTCCACGGCCGGGTCGATCGTGGCGTACTTGTGGTTGTCGAAGACCCGGAAGAACCGGTCCAGGCGTACGTCGACGGACGACGGCTGCAGCATCGACTCGTCCCAGGGGTCGATGACGATCCTTCCGTCGTGGATCTCGGTCAGGATGTCCTTGTCGCTCAGCAGCACGAGGCAAATCTAGCCCAGTTCAGACCTGACGCATCCCGCGCTACGTGCGGTTGAATCGGGGCCATGGCACTGGATGCGCTGATCCCCGGCGGCTATCGCCGGTACGTCGCGCTCGGCGACTCCTTCACCGAGGGCGTCGGTGACGCTGACGCAAGCCGCCCGAACGGCGTACGCGGCTGGGCCGATCGGGTCGCCGAGGTGATGGCCGAGCGGACCCCCGAGTTCACCTACGCCAACCTCGCCGTCCGCGGCCGCGGGATCGACCGGATCGTCAAGGAGCAGGTCGGGCCGGCGATCGCGCTCGAGCCGGACGTGGTGACGATCTATGGCGGATCGGTCGACCTGATGTGGCCGCACGTCGACATCGACACCCTGCTCGTGACCTACGAGTCGGCGATCGAGCAGCTCGTCGACAGCGGCGCGAAGGTGCTCGTCTTCACCGCGTACGGTGCGCGGGCGTCGACCGTCGGGCGGCTGCTCCGCGGACGCTTTGCGGTCTACAACGAGGCCGTGCGCGAGATCGCGCAGCGGCGCGGCGCGACGCTGGTCGACTTCTGGCGGATGACCGAGTACGACGACGCGGGCTACTGGGACGGCCACGGCTTCCTCGGAGCTCCCGGCCACCAGCTGATGGCGATCAAGGTCCTCGACACCCTCGGCGTACGCCACCACCTCCCCACCCCGAAACCGCTGGTCGTCATCGAGGAGCCGAGCGTCGGCAGCCCGATCCGAGAGGTCCGGCGGCTGGCTGCCCGAGCACTCCCCTGGGCCGTACGCCGCATGCTCCGCGGTCCCGCGGGAGACGGGCTGTCGGCTCGCTATCCCCGGATGACGCGACTTTCCTGAACCGGTTTCGCACCTGGCCGGGAGTGTGGGGTAACATCCTGGTCGCACCTGCGGACGTAGCTCAGTTGGTAGAGCGCAACCTTCCCAAGGTTGATGTCGCGAGTTCGAATCTCGTCGTCCGCTCCAATGATGGCGGGCCGTGCCGTTTGGCACGGCCTGTTTCAGTTCACTTGCACGATCCAAGTGACGCAGCACACGATCGCGGGTGTTTGCGGCTTGCGTCCATTAAGATTGGGTTTCTGTTTTCCAATCATTGTGTGAACGACACGTAAAGGATCACTCGACATGCCCGCGGGCTCGAGCAGCCGATTCACCGACGGACGAGTCCCCGACCACGGCATCGGAGATCTCTTCACCTACGAGGCACGCCTGCAGGCGCGACTCGACGTCGAGGCGGCCCTCGCCGGCGCCGAAGCGGCAGTGAAGGTGATCCCCGCCGAGGCTGGCGAGGCGATCGCCGAGGCCGCCGACCTGGACAAGCTCGACATGGACCGCATCGAGCGGGCCACCGCCGAGCACAGCCACCCGCTGACGCCGCTGGTCGAGGAGCTCTGCCGGGTCGTCGGCGCGAAGCACGGTGGCTGGGTCCACTGGGGCGCGACCACGCAGAACATCACCCAGACCGCCGACCTGATCCTGCTGCGCCAGGCGCACGACAAGATCCTCGACCTGCTCGGCGACCTGCTGCGCTCGCTGTCGAAGGTCGCCGAGGCCGGCGCCGAGGTGCCGATGCCGGGGCGTACGCACTCCCAGCACGCGGTCCCGATCACCTTCGGCTTCAAGGTCGCCATCTGGATCGACGAGATCGCCGCCCACGTCGACCGCCTCCGCTCGGTCGAGGACCGTGTCTTCCGGCTGCTCATGGGCGGCGCGGCCGGCACCATGGCCTCCTTCGGCTCCCACGCCCGCGCCATCGAGACCGAGACGGCCTCCCGGCTCGACATGGGCTCGATGCCGGTCCCCTCGCGCGCGATCAACGACGGCATGGTCGAGTGGGTCTCGATCCTGGGGATGCTCGGTGGCACCGCCGGCAAGATCGGCAAGGACGTCTACTCGATGATGCAGCCCGAGTTCGGGGAGGCCTTCGAGCCGATCCCCGAGGGCACCATCGGCTCCTCGACGATGCCTCACAAGCGCAACCCGCAGCTCACCCTCGACGTCATCACCGCCGCCACCCAGCTGCGCGGGCTCGTCGCCCCGGCGATGGAGTCGATGCTCCACGACCACGAGGCCAACGGCGCCATGACCGGCATCCTCGAGGACGCGGTCGCGCAGGCGTCGCGGCTCGCCGGCGACGTGCTCGCCAGGCTCGTGGTCATCTTCACCGGCCTGACCTTCGACGAGGACCGGATGCGCGCCAACCTGGCTCTCTCCGGCGGCCTCATCGGCTCCGAGTCGCTGATGCTCGAGCTCGGCGAGCGCATCGGCCGCCAGGTCGCCCACGACGTCGTCTTCGAGCTCGCTCAGCGCTCGGCCGTCGACGACATCGACTTCGCCTCGCTCCTCGCCGATTCGCCCGAGGTCTCCGAGCACTTCACCCGCAGCGAGATCGCCGACCTGCTCGACCCGTGCCGCCACCTCGGCGAGTCCGCCAACATCGCCCGCGCCATGGCCGAGCACGCCCGCCGGGTGGCCGACGACATCCAGATTCCCGCCGTCTGAGACTGGCGTTCGACGGACATCGATAGGCTGCGTACGTGGCTTTCGAAGGTTTCCCCGTTGCAGCGCTCGACTTCTACGACGACCTCGAGGTCGACAACACCAAGTCGTTCTGGGAAGCCCACAAGCACATCTACAAGGAGTCGGTCCACGCGCCGATGAAGGCGCTCACCGACGAGCTCGCAGAGGAGTTCGGCAGCGCCAAGATCTTCCGGCCCTACCGCGACGTACGGTTCTCGAAGGACAAGCTCCCCTACAAGACCCACCAGGGAGCCTTCGTGGCCGTGGCGCCGCAGACCGGCTACTACGTCGAGGTCTCGCCCCGCGGCATCCGCACCGGTGGTGGCTGCTACTGGTTCGAGCCGCCCCGACTGGCCGCCTTCCGTGACGCCATCGTCCACGACCACTACGGCGCCGACCTGGAGAAGCGTCTCGCAGTTGCGGAGAAGAAGGGCTACGAGGTCACCGGCGACCGCCTCAAGACCGCCCCGCGCGGCTTCGACAAGGACCACCCCAAGATCGAGCTCCTCCGCTACAAGTCGATCCACCTCGGCCGCACCATCGGCTTCGAGCCGATCATCCACACCCCCGACCTCGTCGGCGAGGTGAAGAAGGATTGGCGAGCCGTACGTCCCCTGGTCGAGTGGATCGCCGAGCACGCCGTGGCGTGAACTGCTGCCTGCGAGGACCGGGCGAAGCACTTTCCCGGCATGGCGGGAAAGTGGCGGCGGGATAGCGCTCTCCTGTCGCCCGAATCCCGCCATGGCGGGAAAGTGCACTGACCGATGAAATTCCCAGGCGCGACCACGACATACCCACTACGGTGTCCGCCGTGCGTACCGCAATCATCCTTGCCGGCGCGGCCTCACTCTTGGTCGCTCCCGGACTCGTGCTGCTGACCTCGCCCGGCAGCTCCGCGGCGGCGGCCTGTGGCGGGCTGGCCGTAACCGTGGACCTCAACCGCGGCGAGACGCAACCCGACACGGCGTTCCGCGATGTCATCCTCGGCACCCCCGGCGCCGACTCGATCACCGCCGACTCCAACGACGTCGTCTGCGGCGGCTCCGGAGACGACCGGATCCGCGGCGGAAGTCGGGTGCTCGCCGGCCCCGGGAACGACGAGATCCGGGGCAGCATCTGGGCCAACGGGGAGTCAGGAAGCGACACGATCCACGGGACGTCCGGTGACGACGAGCTCACCGGCGGCACTGGCGCCGACACCATCTATGGCGGTATCGGGAGCGACTCACTCGCCGGGCACTACACCCCCGGCACATTCGACTCCACGGCGGGAACCGACGGCGGCGACACCCTCTACGGCGGCAGCGGTCGGGACTTCCTCTCCGGCCAAGGAGGCAACGACCGCCTCTACGGCGAGGACGGCCCTGACGCGCTGCAGGGCAACGGCGGGAACGACAGGATGTGGGGCGCAGCGGGAGACGACAGCCTCCGAGGCGGCATCGGCGACGACCAGATCTACGCCAGCGACGGCGCCGACGTCGTCGTCGGCGACAGCGGCGCCGACCTCATCTATGGCAACGCCGGGCGAGACAGCCTGCACGGCATGTCAGGGAACGACCGTATCTACGGTGGTTCGGGTCGCGACTGGCTCAAGGGCTTCAGCGGTGCCGACTACCTGGCCGCAGGCCCCGACGGCGACTCGCTCGTCGGCGGAGACGGCCGCGATCGACTTCTCGGGGGCGGCGGGAACGACTCGCTCAACGGCGGCCCGCTCGCCGATGTCGTGCGGGGCGAGTCCGGCGCGGATCAGTGCGCCTCTGAGCCTGGCGCCGGCGTGACGTACTCCTGCCTGGCCACGCGCCACCTGTCGACCGGACCGCCGAGCGGCGGCACCTACTGGACCCCCTGACCAGCACCAATACGAGATAGTCCGGGACGTTTCAGCCCATTACCGGCCGGTAGATGGTCTCGAACGTCCCGGACTATCTGGCGTCATGCTGAGGTGAAGCTCGCCATGGTGCGCTCGGGCTCCCAGAAGGCCTTCATGGAGGCGATACGGCCCTCGTCGTTGACGGTGTAGACCATGATCAGCTCGGTCGTGGTGTAGCTGCCGTCGGGGAACGACGTCTTGATCTTGCCGATGTTGGCGCAGGTCTTCCCGGCGGGGTTGGCGAAGGAGTCGTTGATCTCGAACTCGAACTTGTGGACCGAGGCGATCGCCTTCTCCCAGAAGGCCTTGAGGCCCCCATGACCGTGGTGACCCTTGCCCTCGGGGTCGAACATCGACGGCCCGACAGGGTCCTCGAGCACGCAGTCCTCGGCATAGATCGTCAGCCACTCGTCGAGGTCTCCCCTGGCGACGGCGGCGTAGGAGCGCTGCCCGGCCGTACGTGCGGGGTGTTCGTCGTCGGGGGCGTTCCAGGTGATGGCGTCGGAGGAGATCATGAGGCAGATCGTACGCCGAAACTGGAACGTGTTCTATCTGGTCGCCGAGTCCCGCCCGGATAGGGTCGCCGGGTGACCGTCTCGGAGACCGCGCGCGGGACCGCGACACCGAGGCGGGACTTCGACCGGCTCTGGCTGGCGACGGCGACGAGCCAGGCCGGGTCGACCATCGCGTACGGCGCCCTGCCGCTGGTCGCGGTGCTGGTGCTCGGCTCCTCCACCTTCCAGGTGTCGCTGCTGGCGGCGCTGTCCGGGTTCGCGGCCGCGGCGGCGGGGGGCCGACTCGGGCCGTGGATCGAGTACCAGTACAAGCGGCCGACGATGATCGGCGCCGATCTGATCCGGTTCGCGGCGATGCTCAGCATCCCCGCCGCAGGGGCCTTCGACATGCTCACCTACGCCCACCTGTGCATCGTGGGCGTCCTCGCCGCGACGTGTGAGCTCGCCTTCACCACGGCCTCCGGCGCTCACCTGAAGGCGCTGGTCGCCCCGGAGGCCAGGCTGGCCGCGACCAGCCGGCTGGAGACGACGTTCTGGACCACCTTCACCGCGGGCCCGCCGGTCGGCGGCGCGCTCGTCTCGGCGTTCGGGCCGACGCTGACCGTGCTCGTCGACGCGGTGACGTACCTGCTCTCCGCGCTCGGCATCCGCTCGATCCGTACGCCGGAACCGCAACCACCGGCGAGAGAGCCGCAGCACTGGCTGCCGGAGGTGACCGCCGGATGGCGCTACATCCTCGCCCGTCGCGACCTGCGCGCGCTCTTCCTGAACGCGGCTCTCTTCGGCTCGTGCGTGATCGCGACCAGCCCGCTGCAGACGGTGCTGACGCTGCGGGTGCTCGGGATGGAGCCGTGGATGTATGGAGTCGCCATGGGCGTGCCCTGCCTCGGCGGCATCCTCGGCGCCATGTGCGCATCTCGCCTCACGAACCGGCTCGGCGAGCGGGCGGTGCTCCTCGGGTCCGGGGTCGCCCGGACGCTCTGGACCATCCCGATCGCCTTCACCCCGAGCGGCCCAGTCGGCTTCGTGTGGTTCACCGCCGCCAACTTCGGGCTGATCCTCTGCGCCGGCGTCTTCAACCCGACCTTCGCCACCTACCGCATGCGCGAGACCGCCGACGACCACATGTCCCGGGTGCAGGCGGCGTGGTCGATCACCATGAAGGTCGCCCAGCCCGTCGGCGTCCTCGCTGCCGGCGCGCTGGCCGCGGCGACGAGCCCTCGGACCGCGATCGCGGTGGCCGGAGGCGTACTTCTGCTCTCCTCCGGGCTGCTTCCCTGGCGTCGCGCTGTGACGAAGAACCCTACCTGCGAGTAGCCCCGGGCTTGCCACCCCTTGAGAGCGAGCCTATTCTTAATGTTACCCGCCAGTAGTTCGTGCCGACCGGCGCTCCCGCAACTGGTAAATCCGACAAAGGTTATGAAGGTGGATCAGTGAGCCACTACAAGAGCAATCTCCGCGACATCGAGTTCAACCTGTTCG
>Ga0299914_10002548_pt1 | contig 12601 bp, 8 predicted proteins | sample RVTome_10_FD_201361 | JGI IMG/M metagenome (GOLD analysis project Ga0299914, IMG submission 201361) | Soil microbial communities from uranium-contaminated site in the Upper Colorado River Basin, Wyoming, United States - RVT153D57 (version 2) ...
GACGACGCCTCCGAAGCGGCCTTCGTACCGCTGTGGGAGGTGGAGGACAAGGAGCTGGTGGACGGGCTGGCCGCCTTCCTGGCCGAGCAGGGGATCATCGAGCTCCGGCCCTGAGCGGGCCTGACGCCTCGGGGCTCAGGCCCCCTCGCCAGGCCCGGGCTGCTCCGGCTCGGCGGCAGCCGGCTCGGGAGCGGGCGGCTCGGGAGCCCCAGCAGCAGGCTCGTCGGCAGCGGGCTCGGGAGCGGGCGGCTCGTCGGCGGTGGGCTCGGAAGCTCCACCAGCAGGCTCGGGACCGGCGACGGACGGCGGGGGAGGAGTGGGGCGGCGATCGCGGCTCCGCCGCGATCCACGGCGTGGGCTGACCGGCTCCACGCCGAACTTGGCGGCGATCTGAGGTACCTGCTGGGCGACCTTGCGGACCGTGTCCAACAACTCGTCGCCAGGGTTCGCCGGCGCCTCGGCCAGTTCGACCTTCTGGCGCACCGGGCTGAAGGCCACGGCGTCGATCACGACCCCGAGGCGCTGGCGCCCGACATCGCCTTGCAGCGACTCGTTCGCCGCTTCGGTGAGCCGCTGCGCCAGGTCCGGCGGCAGGGGCTCTCCCGCCTTGGGCGGCCGGCTGCTGAGCCGCAGTGCCCTCACGACGCGGCCATCGCTGAGCAGCGCACTCAGCTCGTCGAGCCACTCCTTCTGGGCGGCCTCGACCCGCTGGGTCAACGACGAGCGCAGCTGGTCGGCCAGCTCGCGGGCAGCGGGATCGCGGGCCCAGTCGTCGGCCGCGACCACCACCGTGCGCAGGTCACGGAGGTCGAGCTCGTCCACCTCGGCGAGCGCCGCCTCCGCCCGGTCCCGCCATTCGGCCTGGTGCAACCCGCCGACGAGCTGTTCGGCCAACGTGATCAGCGGCTCGGCGGAGATCTCGGGCCTTCCCTCGCGGCGGGCCTTGTCGATCTCGGCGTCTATCTCCTTGCGGACCGAGGCCATCCCGCCTCTCATGAGCTGCTCGGCCACCGGTCGCTGCTCGTCGGACAGGGACTTCAGCCACTCGTTGCGGTGGGCCCGACCCGGCCGCAGCCGCTTCGGCTTGGGCTTGTCGGGGAGCTTCGGCTTGGCAGGGACCTCGCGCCTGGCCCGTGGCTCGCGCTTGGCGTCACGACCCTGACCGTGTTCGCGCCCCTCGCGCCCGTCACGCCCCTCGCGCCCGTCGTGCCTGTCCCGGCCCGAACGCGGCCGGCGCCCGCCCTTGCGGTCGCCACCACGCCGGTCGCGGTCGCGGCTCGGAGAGCCGGGCACGAGCGACGTGGTGACACCCCCCTCAGGGACCGGCTGGCCGATGACCTCGAGGCGCTCGGAGTCGGGTTTGCGCTCCTTGGGCGGGAGAACAGCCACCACCTCGATGCCGTCGACGCCGATCTCGGCCTCGGCTCGCACCACATCACCGACGGCCACGCCGTCGTAGAGGAGGGAGCCGTCGAGCATCCCCTTGGGCTGGCGCGCACCCGCGGCGCGCCACGTCCACGTGTTGTCGTCGCGACGGCTGGTCAGCTCGACTTCGATACGACGCGGCATGGTGTCTCCGTGCAGGTGGTGACCGGCCTGCCGACGCGCCCTCCGTTTGCGCTCCCCAGCTCAGACCGGGCGTCGTCCACCATAACCGCGCCGTGTGGCCCGGGTACCAGCGGTCGCGCAACCCTGCCGAACCGGCCGCGAGCGGCTCGCACCCGCCCACAAGGGGGTCAACCGCACCGTCGCAGGTGGGCCGTACGATCGGACGAGTCCTCGACAGAACAGGAGTCAGCGGCGCAGGTGGACGATCGCCCGCCCCGCCCGTGAACGACATGGCTGCACCGAGCCTTCCCACCCAGATCGCCCGCCAGGTCGTCGACCGGCCCGTGCACAGCGAGATGCAGGACTCGTTCGTCCCCTACGCGCTCTCGGTCACCACGGCCAGGGCCATCCCCGACGTGCGGGACGGCCTCAAGCCGGTGCAGCGGCGCATCCTCTACGCCATGGACGACATCGGTCTGCGCCCCGACGCGGCCCGCAAGAAGTCCGCCAGCGTCGTCGGCGACGTGATGGCCCGGTTCCACCCCCACGGCGACGGGGCCATATACGAGGCGCTCGTCCGGCTCGGGCAGCCATTCGCCATGTCCGTCCCCTTGGTCGACCCGCAGGGCAACTTCGGCAGCCTCGACGATCCACCGGCCGCACACCGCTACACCGAGGCCCGGCTGGCACCGGCGGCCATGGCCCTCATCGGCGAGATCGACGAGGAGACCGTCGACCGGCGGCCCACCTTCACCGGCGAGGGTGAAGAGCCCGTCGTGCTGCCGGCCGTGCTGCCCAACCTCCTCGTCAACGGCGCCACCGGCATCGCCGTGGGCATGGCCACCAACCTCCCGCCGCACAACCTGGCCGAGGTGGCGGCCGCCATCGAGCTGGTCATGACCCGCCGGCGGCCACGGCCCACCGTCGACGACCTGATCGAGCATCTCCCCGGGCCCGACTTCCCAGGCGGCGGCGTCATCATCGACGACGGTTCCCTGCGTGTCGCCTACGAGACGGGAAGGGGCACGATCCGGCTACGGGCCCGGGCCTCGATCGAGCCGCTGACGGCGCGCCGCTCGGCCATCGTCGTGTCCGAGCTCCCCTACATGGTCGGGCCCGAGCGCGTCGTGGCCAAGATCGGAGAGTTGGTGAAGGCCGGCCGCCTGGGCGGGATCGTCGACGTCAAGAACCTGAGCGACCGGCACAACGGCCTGCGCCTGGTCGTCGAGTGCCGCGCCGACGCCGACCCCCGCGCCGTGCTGGGTGAGCTGTTCAGGCTGACGCCGTTGGAAGAGACATTCGCCATCAACAACGTCGCCCTGGTCGACGGTGTGCCCACCACCCTCGGGCTATACGACATGTGCCGCCACTACCTGGAGCACCGCCTCGAGGTGGTTGTGCGGCGCACGCAACACCGGCTGGCCAAGGCCCGAGCCCGCGAGCACATCGTGGCCGGCCTGCTGATCGCCCTGGACGCCATCGACCGTGTCGTGGCCGTCATCCGGGGATCGGCCGACGTGGCCGTGGCGCGTGACCGCCTCATGGCCGAGCTCGAGCTCAGCGAGATCCAGGCCAGCCACATCCTCGACATGCAGCTGCGCAGGCTGACGGCGCTGGAGACCTCCAAGCTGCGTGACGAGCTCGCCGAGCTTCGCCAGAACATCGCCGACTACGAGGCCGTCCTGGGTTCGGAGCGGCGCCGCCGCACCATCGTCGTCGAGGAGCTGCGCGCCGTAGCGGCCCAGCTGGCCACGCCGCGCCGCACGACCATCCTGGCCGCCCACGAGGTCGTCGTCCACGCCCAATCACCCCCGCCACCCGACGACACGCTCGACCTCACCGAGTCGGGCTGCACCATCAGCCTCAGCACCACCGGGCTCGTCGGCCGAGAGCACGCTGGCGAGGGCTTCTCGGCCAAGCCGGGCCGCCACGACCTCCTGGCGGCAACCGTGGCCACCTCCACCCGCGCCAGCGTGCACGCCTTCACCGACCGCGGTCGCCTGCTCACGGTGGCTGCCGCGCAGGTGCCCGAGGTGGTGGGCCGGTCGCGCGGAGCGGCCGCCACCGAGATGTTCGCCCTCGGCCGAGGGGAGCGCATCGTCGGGCTCGCCAGCGACACCGACGGCCCGGTGTTCGTGGTCAGTCGGCAGGGCAGGGTCAAGCGCCTGACGGCCGAGGTCCTGGCGTCGACGCGGGACGGCAACGCAGTGCTGGTCCTCAAGGGCAAGGACCGACTCGTCGCCGCCCTGCCCGCCCCCGACGACACCGAGCTGGTGGTGGTGACCAGCGACGGTCAGGCCATGCGCACACCGGCAAGCGGGATCCCCCTGCAGGGGGCGGGCGCCGCCGGGGTGGCCGGGATGAGGCTCCGCGCCGGCTCGCAGGTCGTGGCCGCAGGACCCGTCGAGTTCGGCACGGTGGTGGTCACGGTCAGCGACGAGGGAGGGGTCAAGGTCACCGACGCAGCGGAGATCCCCACCAAGGGACGCAACACCGCCGGAGTGCGGCTCGTCAGGCTCAAGGGCTTCGAGACCACCATCGGCTATGCCTGGGTGGGGCAGGCCGCGGGCGCCGCCGCCCAGCTGGCCAGCCCCGACGATGCGGGCCGGCCCGATCCCACGCCGGAGCCCGTCGACCTCACCGCCACCCGCCGCGACGGGCACACACACCAGACCGACCGGCGCATCGTCGTGCTGGGCACCCACAGGGGCTCGGCCGGGCGACCGTGATCGAGCCGACGCACAGCCGAAGGAGCACGGTGGCCAAGCGCACCCCGACCAACCGCACCACCAACCGCTACGACGCCGAGCACATCCAGGTGCTCGAGGGGCTCGAAGCCGTCCGCAAACGACCGGGCATGTACATCGGCGGGACCGGTTCGGACGGTCTGTCCCACCTTCTGTGGGAGCTCATCGACAACGCCGTGGACGAGGCCGCCGGCGGCCACGCCGACCGCATCGACGTCGTCTTCCACCCAGACGGCTCCTACGAGGTCGGCGACAACGGCCGCGGCATCCCCGTCGACGTCAAGAACGGAGACGTCAGTGCCCTGGAGGTGGTGTTCACCGAGCTCCACGCAGGCGGCAAGTTCGGATCTGGCGCCTATGTGGCCTCCGGCGGCCTGCACGGCGTCGGCGCCTCGGTCGTCAACGCCCTCAGCGCCAGGATGCTCGTGCAGGTGGACCGGGCCGGTGCCACACACGAGCTCGAGTTCCGTGAGCGCGAGGCCGGCCACACCTCGACCAACGGCCGCTTCCGACCGAGTCACCGCCTGACCAAGGTGAAGCGGGTGGCCAAGACCAGGACCGGCACCCGCGTGAGGTTCTGGCCCGACCGGGACATCTTCGACCCCGACGCCACCGTCTCCCACGCCCAGGCCCGGGATCGCATCGCCCAGCTGTGCTTTCTCATCCCGGGTATGAAGGTTCGCCTGCACGACCGACGCCGCGGCTCGGACCGTTCCGCCGAGGAGTTCGTGTCCAAGGGAGGCCTGAGCGACTTCGTCGAGTTCCTGAGCGTGGGCGACGCCGTGTGCCCACCCATCCGTCTGGAGGGCCACGACACCTTCACCGAGCAGGTCCCCGTCGACGGCAAGATGCGGACGGTGACGCGGGACTGCCACGTCGAGGTGGCTCTCCGCTGGACCAAGGGCTACGACAGCCGCATCGTCAGCTTCGTCAACACGATCCCCACCCCGGAGGGCGGCACGCACGCGGCGGGCTTCGAGCGGGCGCTGACCTTCGCCGTGAACTCCGCGCTGGACGGCCACCGCAAGCTTCGCCGGGCCGACACCAGGGTCCAGAAGGAGGACGTCCAGGAGGGCCTCGTGGCGGTGCTCCGGGTGGTGTTGCCCGAGCCGCAGTTCCGGGGTCAGACCAAGGAGGAGCTGGGGACTCCGGCGGTGCAGTCGATCGTGTACTCCGTCGTCCGTGACCAGCTCCTGGACTGGTTCAGCCGCTCGGGTCGCCGCAGCCACGTGAAGGCCGTCACCGACAAGGTGGCCGAGGCCGTGGTCAACCGCGTGGCGGCCCGCCACGCCCTAGAGACCCGCCGCAAGGCAGCCCAGCTCGGCTCCACCGGCATGCCCGACAAGCTGGCCGACTGCCAGCGTCATCCCGGCGGGGAGCTGCTGGTGGTGGAAGGGGATTCGGCGGCCGGTCCAGCCAAGGCCGGTCGCGACAGCGTCTGGCAGGCGGTGCTACCCCTGCGCGGCAAGGTGGTCAACGCCGCCAAGGGCAGCCGCAAGGCCGTCCTCGACAACGCCGAGGCAGCGGCGCTGTTCACGGCCGTCGGAGCGGGATCGGGAGCGGAATTCGACATCGACGCCTGCCGTTACGAGCGCGTCGTGCTGCTCACCGACGCCGACGTGGACGGCAGCCACATCCGCTGCCTGTTGCTCACCCTCATCCATATCGAGATGCGGCCCCTCCTGGAGGCCGGACGGGTCTACGCCGCCCAACCACCGACCCACGTGGTCCGAGTGGGGACCCAGACCAAGACCTACGTCTACTCCGAGACGGAGATGGAATCCCTCGTCGCAGACCTGCAGGACCATGGCAGGCGACCGGTCGTGACCCGCTTCAAGGGCCTGGGGGAGATGAACGTCGACGAGCTGGCCGAGACCACCCTCGACCCCGATACCAGGGTGCTGCGCCGCATCACCGTCGAGGACGCCCGCCAGGCAGCCACCGTCTTCGAAACGCTGATGGGCTCCGCCGTCGAACCCCGGCGCGAGTTCATCGTGAAGCACTCCGCCCAGTACGGCCACGCCCTGGACATCTGAGCTGGACATCTGATCCGGACACAAGGGCTCGCCCGCGGGCGACACGCCTGCTCAGGTACGCAGGTCGAGGTCGAAGGCCGCCGCGAAGGCGTCGTAGTAGTCGTCGTCTGCAGCCGGGCGGCCCAGCTCGATCCAGACGGCGTCGTCGAGTGCGGCGCGTCCGGTGGCCAGCTCCTCGCCGCCCCAGGCGCAGGTCCAGCGAAGCCGGTGGGGCTCGGCGTCCAGAGCCTGCACGATCGTGTCGGCCACCACCTCGGGCTGCACGGCCGCCGCGATTCCCTTGGCGTAGAACTGGAACATCCGCCGGTAGGCGGCTTCGTAGGCGGTAGGGGTGGGGTGCCCGGTGTTCTTGGGCAGGATGGCGGTCCGGGTCACACCAGGCTCGATGATGGACACCTTCACGCCGAACATGGCCAACTCCTGGGCCATGCTCTCGCTGATCGACTCCAGGGCCCACTTGGACGCGCTGTAGGCGGCCTGGCCGATGGCGGCGATGAGGCCGGCCACGGAGCTGACGTTGACGATGTGGCCGCCGCCCCTCTCGCGCATCTGCGGCATGACCACCTGGGCGCAGCGCACGGCACCCCACACGTTGGTGTCCATGACGGCCTGAGCCGCCTCGATGTCGAGATCCTCCACCGTGGCGTTGAGGCCCACACCGGCGTTGTTGACCAGGACGTCCACCTGCCCGGCGTCGTCGAGCACTCCACCGAGGCCGCGCTCCACAGACCCGGTGTCGGTGACGTCGAGCTCGACGGGTCGCACGTCGACGCCCGCCTCGCCGGCGAGCTGGGCCAGCTTCTGGCCCTTGTCCAGTGAGCGCATCGTTCCGTAGACGCGGTGGCCCTCGGCGGCGAGGCGCAGCGCGGTCGCCCTACCGATGCCAGAGTTCGCTCCGGTCACCACGCTCACGACGGCCACTGCTGCCTCCCCTGCGCTCGGGCGTCAGGGACCGTAGCCGCCTCACCTATCCTTCGGCGCAGTTCGATACCCGGGCTCGGTGCGCTCGGGGACACCGTGGAGCAGGGCATGGACGAGCGATCCGACGGCGAGCGCCTCAAGGAGCAGGCCTGTGACCTGGTCGACGAGATGGCGCCCGAGCTGGTGGCTGCCTCGCACTCCATACACGCCCAGCCGGAGCTGATGTTCGAGGAGCACCACGCCCACGCCGTGCTGGCCGGTCTCCTGGAGTCGGCCGGACTGCCCGTGACCCGCCACGCCCACGGCTTGGAGACCGCGTTCCGCTGCGACGTGGGGGAGGGGAGCGGTCCCGTGGTGGCGGTGTGCTGCGAGTACGACGCCCTACCCGACATAGGGCATGCCTGCGGGCACAACATCATCGGTGCCGCCGGTGTGGGGGCAGGGGTGGCCGCGGCCAGGCTGGCCGCCTCGGTGGAAGGCCGCGTCCGCATCCTGGGCACACCCGCCGAGGAAGGCGGGAACGGCAAGGGCCTGCTGGCCGAGCAGGGCGCCTTCGACGGGGTCGACGCGGCCATGATGATCCACCCTGGAGATCGTGACCTCCGGGCCATGACCACCCTGGCCGCCTCCGTGGTGGTCGCCACCTACCACGGTCGCGCCGCCCACGCCGCCGCCTCGCCCTGGCACGGCCGCAACGCCCTGGACGCCGCCGTGCTCGGGTACACCAACGTGAGCGCCCTCCGCCAGCAGCTGGCGCCGGACCAGCGGATCCACGGCACCTTCGTCGAGGTTCCGGAGCGCTCCAACATCGTCCCCGAGCGGGTGGTGGCTCGCTGGGCGGCCAGGGGCCGCACTGTGGCGAGCGCCATCGACGCCCGCGACCGGTTGCTGGCCTGCCTCGAGGCGGGTGCCGCGGCCGCCGGCTGCCGGATCGAGCTGGAGGTGAGCCCACTGGGATCACAGGTGCTCGACTGTGACCCCATCGTCGACTGCTTCGTCGACAACGCCGCCCGTCTCGGTCGCGTCGTGGCCGATCCGGTCGTGGCCGGCGACCTCCACGGCAGCACCGACATGGGCCGCATCAGCCGCCGCATGCCGTCGATCCATCCCGTCCTGCAGGCGGCACCGCCGGGGGTGGGCATCCACGAGCGAGCCTTCGCCGAATCGGCCGGCTCCGCCCTCGGGGACAAGGCCGTCGTCGACGGGGCCAAGGCCATGGCCATGACGATCGTCGACCTGTGGCTGGACCCGACGCTCGTGGATCGGGCCAGGGACTGCTACCTGCTGATGTGCCAGGAGGACCCCCTGCCCGCCGGCAGCGACTGAGCGGCCCCGCCGCCAAGGGGCGCCCGCCGCACAAGGGGCGCCCGGCGCACCGCTCTGCGGCGCGGCGGACGCGCCGGGCCCGGCGTGGAAGAATGCCACCCGCGGGGGATGCCGTGACCCGCCGGGAGGAGTGGAGCCGTGGCCGACCAGATCGCGACGCTGGGAGACGTCGTCCGGGTGCACGCGAGCCAACGTCCCAGCCAGAGCGCCATGGTCTACCAGGACCGGGAGTGGACCTACGCCGACCTGCACACGGAGTCCAACCGCGTGGCCCAGGCCATGCTGGCCGAGGGGTTGCAGCCTCAGGACCGGGTCGCCTTCCTGGACAAGAACACGCCGGAGTACTTCACGTTCCTCTTCGCCGCCGGCAAGGTCAACGCCGTCACCGTGGCCGTGAACTGGCGCTTGGCGCCCCCCGAGATGGAGTACATCCTGGCCAACGCCGAAGCGAAGATCCTGCTGGTGGGCGAAGAGTTCCTGGGGCACCTGGCCAAGATGGAGCTGCCCACGGTCACCAAGGTCGTCGTCATCGGCCACAGCGACGACCACGAGAGCTACCAGGACTGGGCCGGCCGTCACGACGACGCCGATCCGGAGCTGGCCAGCGCCCCCGACGACACCTGCTACCAGCTCTACACCTCGGGCACCACAGGTCTGCCCAAGGGGGTGGAGCTGACCAACCGCAACCTCTTCGAGATGCTCCCGGCCGCCAGCGACGAGTGGGGCTTCGACACCACCAGCGTGAACTTGGTGGCCATGCCCCTGTTCCACATCGCCGGCAGCGGCTGGGGGGTGGTGGGCCTGTACAACGGCGGGCAGAACATCCTGCTGCGCGACGTGGACCCGGCGGAGATCCTCCGGCTCATCCCCGCCCACGGCGTCACGAACGCCCTGCTGGTCCCCGCCGTGCTGCAGTTCCTGCTGGCCACGCCGGGCATCGACGGCACGGACTTCTCGACGCTGCGCAAGGTGGTCTACGGCGCCTCGCCCATCACCGAGGGGGTCCTGGTCGGCTCCATGAAGGCGATGGACTGCGAGTTCGTGCAGGCGTACGGCCTCACCGAGACGACCGGCGGCGTCACCATCCTGCGCGCCGAGGACCACGACCCCGGCGGACCCAACGCCGACCTGCTGCGCTCTGCGGGCAAGCCGTGGGGCGACGTGGAGCTGCGCATCGTCGATCCGGCCAGCCTGAAGGACTGTGACGTCGGCGTGGTGGGCGAGATCTGGTGCAGGACCGTGCAGAACATGAAGGGCTACTGGGCCAACCCCCAGGCCACCGACGAGGCGTTCCCCGAGGGCCGCGGCGCCGACAGCCGGGGATGGTTCCGCACCGGCGACGCCGGCTACCTGCGTGACGGCTTCCTGTTCATCCACGACCGGGTCAAGGACATGATCGTGTCCGGCGGCGAGAACGTGTACCCGGCCGAGGTCGAGAACGTGCTGATGGGCCACGACGAGGTGGCCGACTGCGCGGTCATCGGCGTCCCTGACGAGCGCTGGGGAGAGACGGTCAAGGCCATCGTCGTACCCGCTCCGGGGAGCGACCCATCCACGGCGGACCTGATCGCCTACTGCAAGGAGCGGCTGGCGGGCTACAAGTGCCCCACATCGGTGGACCGCACCGATGCCATCCCCCGTAATCCGTCGGGGAAGATCCTCAAGACCGAGCTGCGCAAGCCCTACTGGGAGGGCCGGGAGAGGTTCGTGAACTAGGCCGTGGCCGTGCCCCCATCGAGCCCTGCCCAGCCAGGCCAGGCGTCGGGCGAGTCGCTCTGCGACCTGAGTGCAGTCGAGCTGGCCGCTCGGCTCAGGGCCGCGGAGGTCTCGGCTCGGGAGGTGCTGGCCGCCCATCTCGAGCGCATCGAACGGGTCAACCCCGCCGTCAACGCCATCGTCACCTTGGTCCCCGAGCTGGCCATGGACCGGGCCGCGGCCCTGGACGAGCAGTTGGCCGGCGGCGCCGAGCCGGGTCCGCTGCACGGGCTGCCCGTCGCCCACAAGGACCTGGCCGAGACGGCGGGGGTACGCACGACGTTCGGCTCGCCCATCTTCGCCGACCACGTGCCGACCGTGGATGCCCTGATCGTCGAGCGCATGGCCGGTGCCGGAGCGGTGATGGTGGGCAAGACCAACACGCCCGAGTTCGGGGCCGGTTCCCAGACCTTCAACACGTTGTTCGGGGCCACCCGCAACCCCTACGACCTCGACCGGACCTGTGGAGGCTCGAGCGGGGGAGCGGCGGTCAGCCTGGCCTGCGGCATGGTGGCCGTGGCTGACGGCAGCGACATGGGAGGCTCGCTGCGCAACCCCGCTGCCTTCTGCAACGTGGTCGGCCTGCGACCCTCACCGGGGCGGGTACCCGTCCGTAGGGCCGTGGCACCGTGGTCACCCATGAGCGTGGACGGCCCCATGGCCCGCTCGGTCACCGACGTCGCCCTGCTGCTGTCGGCCATCGCCGGGCCCGACGCCAGGGTGGCCCTGTGCCTGGAGGAGCCGGGCTCGACCTTCGCCCCACCATTGCGGCACGACCTGCGCGGCACGCGGGTGGCATGGAGCCCCGACTGCGGCGGGCTGCCTGTCGACCCGGCCGTGCGCGAGGCCCTGCGTCCCGTCCCCGATGTCCTGGCCGACCTGGGCTGCGAGGTGAGCGAGGGCTGGCCCGACCTGAACGGGGCCCGTGAGGTGTTCCAGGTGATGCGGGCGTGGCAGTTCGAGGTGGTGCACGGACCGACCATCGACGCGCGCCGCCAGGACTACAAGGACACCATCGTCTGGAACGTCGAGGAGGCCCGGCGCCGCAGCCTGGCCGACCACGCCAGGGCCACGGCCCTGCACAGCGCGCTGCTCGCGCGGGTCGGCGAGTTCATGGCCGGCGTGGACATGGTGGCCGGGCCGGTGACACAGGTGCCCCCCTTCGACCTCGACTCCGAGTGGGTGTCCGAGGTGGACGGCGTGAGGATGGACACCTACATCGACTGGATGCGGTCCTGCAGCGATGTGACCGTGACCGGCCTCCCGGCCCTGTCGCTGCCGTTCGCCTTCACCGCCGACGGACTGCCCGTGGGGCTCCAGCTGGTCGGCCGCCCGAGAGGCGAGCGGGACCTGCTGGACCGGGCCGCCGTGGTCGAGGCTGCTGCCCCCGCGGGCCAGCGACGGCCCCCGGTCGTCACCGCGGCCTGAGCCGCGCCGCCGGCACAACACCCTCCGCCCGCACAACCGCTCCGCCTGGGGACGACCACGCCGCCGACAACCGCTCCGCCTGGGGACGACCTGGCCGCTTCTGTGGATCTGTGTGGACAACTCGGCACGAAATTCACATCTTGATGCTCTTGTTGCTCACAAGGCCGCCTCGGCATGCTGATCGTGTCGAGCAGATCGGACGCCTGACGGCACCGAACCGAACCTGAGACCTCAGGGTCGACAGGGGAGGTGGGTGGCGGAAGTCGACCGGCACGGCGGGCGGCCCGCTCTGCGGGCCATGCGCTTGTGGCAGTGCCCCAGGTGGGTGCGGCGAAGCACGACACTGGAGTAGCCGGAGCCTCGGGACGCCGAGGCTCCGGTTCCTCGCGTCGGGCCCCGCGAGCCTGCCGCCCACCGGATGACCCGCAGTGCTGGCGGCACCGCGGCCAGCGCGACAGGATGGGACACGTGAAGACAAAGACCAGAGACATCGAAGCGGTCGCCGAGGGAATCGCCGGCTCGGCGGCAGAGTTGGTGGCCGAAGTGAGCGAGGCCGTGTCCATCGCCGCCGACGAGGTCGCCGAGGCAGCCAGCGGCCGCCGCTCTGGCCGCACACTGTTCAAGCTGTTGCTGCTGGCCCTGATCGTGGCCGCGATCGTCTTCGTGGTGCGCAAGCAGACCTCGTCGTCTTCCCCCGACGACGAGTAGCCCCAGCGGGCCCGATCGGGCCATCCGGACCTGCGGCCCCGGGGCGATCTCCAGCACTCCGCCCGCCACAGTCGCTTACCCCCAGGGCCCGGCCGGGCAACGCCCATAATCCAGCGGCCGCCGCTCTGGCCG
>Ga0299914_10002549_pt1 | contig 12600 bp, 12 predicted proteins | sample RVTome_10_FD_201361 | JGI IMG/M metagenome (GOLD analysis project Ga0299914, IMG submission 201361) | Soil microbial communities from uranium-contaminated site in the Upper Colorado River Basin, Wyoming, United States - RVT153D57 (version 2) ...
CCCCAGCATGCCGCCCGCCCGCCGCCCGCCAGCCCACAAGTGTGCGAGGCCCCGGCGGTGAGCCTCGAGACGCGGAGCTCCGTCGCGACACCAGCCCCTGTCGTGCGATCCGTACGGGTGCCGTCCCCACGTCCAACGTCCCCCCGTTCCCCCTACTGGTAGGCAAACCACCGGACGAGATCCTTGATCGTGGGCCGTTTTCCGTACATGAGAATTCCGACTCGATAAATGCGGCTGCTCACCCAGACGGCTCCGACGAATGTGCCGCACAGAAGCAGGAATGAGGCGAGCACCTGCCAGAAGGGGACGGAGGTGACGGCGATGCGCACGATCATCAGGATGGGTGAGAAGAACGGTATGAGCGACAGCACGACCGAGAGGGTCGTGTTTGGACTCTCTACGATCACAGTAATGAACAGGATCGGTATGATGATCAGAGCCGTCAGCGGCAGCATCAACGCCTGCGCATCCTGCTGATGCTCGACCGCGGATCCGACCGCGGCGAGAAGGCTGGCATACAGGAGATATCCGCCGAAAAAGAATAACAGAAACCAGATGAACAGAGACGGCTGAAAGGAGGGCAGTGCAAAGTCCGCTGCAGCAAGGAGCTCCTCCTGCCCCGCGCCCGCAGGGAGATTGAGATCAGCAGGATCGAGAAACAGCGAAATGATGCCGCCGGCCGACATGGTCAACAAGAGGAGAATGCCCGCCCAGGCTCCCATCTGCAGCAGTCCCATAGCTCCGATGCCGAGGACCTTCCCCATGAGCAGTTCGAACGGACGAACCGACGAGACGATAATTTCGAGTACGCGGCTCTGTTTTTCCTCCATGACGCCGTGCATCACGTAGGCGCCGTAGATGAACATCGCGCCGTACATAAAGAACCCCATAATCACTCCGATCAGGCTCGACGCCGCAGTCGAATCGGCCTGCTCCCCTTCTTCGGTGATCCTGAGCAGATGTAATTCCGGCTTCGAGCGCAGCAATTCGATAATCTCTCTCGGGGCGTTCGACTCCGCCAGTCTAAAGTCATCCACTACCGTATCGAGCACGTTCTGAAGCTCCATTTCAAGCGTCAGACCGCCCCCTTCAACGGAATAGTAGGTCGCACTGCCCTCGCCCTGGAGCAAACCGGCGGGGAGTACCAGAAATCCGTCGAGCGTGCCTTCCTCGACAGCGCTTCGCGCCGCTCCCGAACCCTCCGTACCCGGTACGAACTGGAACCGTTCGTTGGATGCGTCAACAAACTGTTGGCTTAGCACGTCCGTGCCGTCTACCACTGCGATCGTGCGAGCTGTGCTCTGCGAGGCGAGATACCCCACGAAGCTGGGAACGACCATAAGTCCGATCAAAAACACCGGCCCGGCCAGCGTCATGATGATGAACCACTTCGACCGAACGCGCCGCCCGAACTCCGATTTAAGTACCGTCCAAATTTTAGACGTCATAGGTCTCGAATTAACGGTCCTTTCCCACGACATCCACGAAAATCTCGTGCAGAGGAGGCTCGACCAGCTCGAATCGATGGATGTCGTTCAAACGGCTCATCGCCCTCTCGAGAACACCTTTTGCGGATGTACCATTGAGCAGTTTAAGCTCGACGCGCTTGTGGGATCGATAGAGCACCTTCACGAATCCCGCCGTCTGCAGGTCGTCGGCAAATGAGGCGTCGCCGTCGAACTCCAAAATGACTGTATTGCGGCCGTACTTCCGTTTGATGTCGCGCAGCGGGCCCTGCAGGACAATACGTCCACGGGCGACCAGGCAGATGTCGTCGCAAAGCTGCTCGACCTGTTCCATTCTGTGAGATGCGAACAGGATGCATCGACCGTCATCCCGAAGATTCCAGATCACCTCGCGCAAGAGTTCGGCATTGATCGGGTCGAGGCCGCCGAACGGCTCGTCGAGGATGAGGAGCGACGGCTCGTGCATAACCGTTGCGATGAACTGCACCTTCTGCTGCATGCCCTTGGAGAGCTCCTCGGTTCTTCGTTCGGACCATCCCTCCGCCTCAAACCGCATCAACCAGGTCTTGACATTCTCCCTCGCCGCCGTCGCGCTCATCCCTTTCAGCTCCGCAAGATAGAGAAGCTGTTCTCCCACCTTCATCTTTTTGTAAAGGCCACGTTCTTCGGGGAGGTAGCCCATGCGCTCCTGGCTCCAGCGCCCGACGGCGCGCCCGTCGTACTGGATGCGTCCCTCGTCCGGCGTCGTGATATCCGCAATCATGCGGATGGTAGACGTCTTGCCGGCGCCGTTGGGGCCCAGCAGGCCAAGGATGCGCCCCGGCCCCGCTTCAAAGGATACGTGATCGACCGCCGTAAGCGCGCCGTACCGCTTTACGACATTCTCGACCGAGAGGAGGCCCATGCGTTAATACGTGTAGAAATCGACGTTGTGGATGAGGAAACGGGCGTGAGCAGGATACTTCGAGAAGCGGTGACGGGACATCAGAAGGTCAAAGAAGGGCGAGTTTATTTTGCGGAATGGGAATCAGATACTGATGTTCAAATACGTCCTCGTGCACGCCGAACTCACCCGTACCCCGAAAATCAACCGCCACGAATGAACCGACGACGCGCTTTACCTCCCCGATGCCGTAGTAGAGGGGCTGTGGTCCGTAGTACACCAGCTGACCTCTGCTGAAGTCCTTGTTGTTCCGCGCCCGCCGGTGAAACGCCGGGATGACGGGAAGCAACTCAAGCCGATATGCAAGTGACTTCTTGCTCACGAATCGTCTCTGTCCATTCCTTCTCTGCATGATCCGCTTCAACGCAGCGTGGGCGTCGGTGATTCGGAAACCTTCCATCGGAAGGAGGGTCATCGACGTGTGTCTCAATGAATCGGTCCTTGTATTCGGTACAGGATGATGTCGAGCACAAGCGGCAAGATACGGGCACCGTCCATCGTCACCAAGTCCACTGCATTACGTCCGCGGCCCCCAGGAAGCCGAGACGTTCACGTATCTTGAATGGGGTGTGTTGGTTCTGGATGCCGAGATCGCTATACTAACACCGCCGATCGACACGTCGTAGGCAGCGATTCCGAATCGTCTTTTGCTGCCGGTCAAATCCCGCATATCAGCCAGACAGATGCCACGCAAACGTGAGCTCAATAGAATTTTCAAGAAAAATGGTTGACCGCCAGGTCGGCCGCAACGCCGAACTCTTTGCCGGGTCCATATCCGGCATGGAATCCGCCGAGTCGCGGTATCCTTATCTGCGTATCCTGATCAGTATTATCGAGCAGGCTCATCCCGAGTGGAATCAGGCGCCTCATAAGGACCAACAGATTGCGACCCTTATCGTGAAGATGTCGAACGAGTTGAACGTCGATGAAGTGGCGGACGTCGTTCGAGTGCGCGACGAGGAGAGAGGGTATTTTTACGACTGAGCATCTCTGCCCTTCGTGGCTCCCACGGCAGATCTGCATGCCAAGATCTACACGTCTGACCTAAGGGCGCCTCCCATGCCTGAGTAACCACTCCCGCGGCGGATCTAACTCTCGATGCGTCCAGGATTTAAGCGGATGAAGCTCTCCCAGTTTTTCGTCTTGCTCGCGGCCCTGTGCGATAGGCGATGCGCGTGGCAGAGTCCCACGGCCAGCGCGTCGGAGGCATCCAACAGCATCTCTTCCGTGTGGTTATTCACATTCAGGATGGAGCGAACCATATACCAGACCTGCTGTTTCGATGCATTACCCCGCCCGGTGACCGACTTCTTCACCTCTTTCGGTGTGTACTCCGTAACGGGAATCTGACGATTCAGCACCGCCATCATGGCCGCCGCTTGCGCGCGGCCGAGCTTGAGCATCGACTGCGGATTCTGGCCGTAGATGGGCATCTCGATCGCACATTCATCCGGACAAACTCGATTCGCCACCTCGGTAATGCGATCGTAGACCCGCTTTAGCCGGAGCTGATGATCCTCATCGGTCTCGAGATGCAGGACACCGAACTCAAGCATCCGCTCGTTCGAGCCCTCAATTTCGAGCACGCCGTAGCCCGTGTGTCGTGATCCGGGGTCGATGCCGAGGACGATCATGTGTGTTGTCGGATCTGCGTGGGCGATTCAGCGTGCGGCTGCCCGGTAGGACCCGGAAGGACAGAACCGGGGAGGTCAGCCTGATCCCACGTTACGAAACGCTGGCGAACGCTGCGCCATTCATCTCGAGCGTCGTGAAGACGGCCTGGACATCCGGCAAATCTTCAATCTGGTCGATCAGGTTCACGACCTTCTGCGCTTCGCTCTCGGAAAGCTGCATCGTGGTGGTAGGCGTACGTACGAGACTCGACTCCTCCGTGTCGATGCCTGCAGCAAGCAAGGCGGATTCGACGGCGTCGTACACTTCGACTGGTGCCGTGATGACGTAGACGTCGTCATCGAGCTGCATATCGTCTGCTCCGGCCTCAGCTACAATCTCGAACAACATCAGCTCGTCATTTCCGTCCACCTTCACCTCAAAAACGGCCTTCCGTTCGAACAGGTAGCCGACGGAACCTGACTTGCCCAGACTTCCGCCCGACTTCGTGAAGAGGTGGCGCAGATCGGCAACCGTGCGATTCGTATTGTCGGTAAGGGCCTCGACGAAGACGGCGATTCCGCCTGGAGCGTACCCCTCATAGGTGACCTCCTCGTAATCCTCTCCTTCGATCTCACCGATGCCCCGCTTTACGGCCCGTTCGATATTGTCCTTCGGCATGTTCTCGGCCTTGGCCTTATCGATCGCCAGATTGAGCCTGGCATTCATCTCGGGATCTCCGCCACCTTCACGAGCTGCTACGGTGACGTCCCGCGAAAGACGCGCCCAGATCTTGGATTTACGCTTATCGGTCTGCGCCTTCTGGCGCTTGATCTTCGACCATTTACTGTGACCGGACATGATTTAAACTGCCCCAATATTTAGAATTACCGCCAGGATTTAAATTTTCCGTATTTAGAATTGCAGGCCGCGCGAAACTCCCGTTTGAGGAAATTTGTCCGATCGGATGCCCCACCATTCCGCGTGAGTCGGCGCTGGACAACCGTGCCTGAATGGCTGATCAGGACGAGATCCGGAACGGGTCGAGTGCCCGGATGTACAGCCCGGCGGCCGCATCGTCCTCCGGCCGAATCTATACGATTATATTGCATGTGGGGTTCTGACCGCAAACCCTGCGGCCCGAATTTTCAGGAGCTTATTCTCTCTTACGGATTGGGTATCTTCCGGCGAGACCAACAGAGCGCCGGGCACGACGCCATCCAACCTGTTCTTAATGCCAGAGTCGAAACCCAGTACCTCTCCTTCCGAGTCGAGTGAACAGGACCGCGAATTCGTAGAGCGTGCTCTCGAAGGCGATGAGCTGGCGTACCAGGCGCTCGTCGAGAAGTATCAGAACGCCCTGTATCATCACATCAGGCGCATCGTGCGCGATCGGGCAGAGATCGACGACCTGGTCCAGGAATCCTTCATCAAAGCGTTCTCCGCACTCGAATCCTACTCGTCCAGCTACGCCTTCTCGACGTGGCTCTACAAGATAGCGACTAATCACGGTATCGACTTTCTTCGAAAGAGGAGGCTCCGTACCCAGTCCATCGACAGGCCCGTTCAGACAAGGGAAGGGGAGATGGAGGTCGAATTGCCGGACACCACGTACAGGCCGGATCGCCACATCGTCGAGGACCAGCGGAAAACCCTGATTCAGGATGCAATCGACGCGCTGCCGCCGAAGTACCACCGTGTTATTGTGCTGCGGCATCAACATGAAAAGTCGTACGAAGAAATCGCCCGAGAACTCGATTTGCCGCTCGGGACGGTGAAGGCACATATCTTTCGAGCGCGTGAAATGCTGAACAAGTACCTCAGAGAAAGACGGGACACCTTTTAACATCATGATCGATCGATATACGCGCCCCGAGATGGCGGAGTTGTGGAGCGAGGAGAGCCAGTTTCAGTCGTGGCTCGACGTCGAGCTGGCCGCGTGCGCCGCGTGGTCCGCACTCGGTGTCATCCCGAAAGCAGATGTCGATCTCCTCTATGAGAACGCGACCTTTGACGTCGATCGCATTCATGAAATAGAGCGCACGACCCGGCACGATGTGGTCGCCTTCACGAGAGCGGTCAGTGAGTCCCTCGGTGAGGAGAAGAAGTGGGTGCACTACGGGCTTACTTCTTCGGATGTCGTCGACACGGCGCTGATGGTTCGGCTGCGGAGGGCGAACGAAATTTTGCTGCAGGCCGTCGATGGCATGCTGGATGTCCTTGCGGAAAAGGCGCGCGCGCATCGGAATACCTTGATGATGGGCCGCACACACGGTGTGCATGCCGAACCGACGACGTTCGGATTGAAGATGGCGCTCTACTACGCCGAGATGAAGCGGAATCGGGCGAGGCTCGTGGCAGCATCCGAGGAAATGCGCGTCGGAAAACTCAGCGGTGCGGTCGGCACGTTCGCTCACATTCCGCCGGAAGTCGAGCGCATCACGTGTGAGCTGCTGCATCTTGAACCGGCTCCGATTTCGACGCAGGTGCTTCAGCGAGACAGGCACGCCCACTATCTTTCGGTGCTGGCGCTCATCGGTGCAAGCCTCGAAAAGATGGCGGTCGAGATTCGCGGCCTCCAGAAGAGCGAGGTACGGGAGGTCGAGGAATCCTTCGGCAGCGGTCAGAAAGGATCGTCGTCGATGCCGCACAAGCGCAACCCGGTTGGATCCGAGAATGTCACCGGCTGCGCGCGGCTCCTCCGCGGCTATATGGTCACTGCGTACGAAAACGTGGCCCTGTGGCACGAGCGCGATATCTCACACTCCTCCGCCGAGCGCGTCATTATCCCCGACGCCACGACCATCCTCCATTACGCGCTGGACCGCTTCGCAAGGATCATCGAGAACCTGGTGGTCTATCCAGAGAACATGCTGGCCAATATGGAACGCACATACGGGCTCTACCACAGCCAGCGCCTCCTGATCAAAATGATCGATGCAGGGATGAGCCGCGAGTCGGCATACGATGCAGTGCAGCCGCTCGCGATGCAGGCGTGGGAGGAGGGGCGTTCCTTCCGGCAGATCGTATCAGCCAGTGACGCGGTAACCTCGCGTCTCAGCGAGGAGGCCATCGACGATGCCTTCGATCCTTCCTATCATCTCAAGAACGTCGATCACATTTTCGACCGCGTCGGTTTGTAGGAGCGCGGGCCCGGCCTGTCGTATATTCGAAAAGCGCTTACAGCGGATCTCATCAGCGGCATTGCGATTGTCTTCAGTTATCTGAGCACGCACATGCGTAATCGTGTTGTTATCTGAGCACTCAAATGCGTAAACGTGTTCTTTCGTGCCTGATCGTTGTTTCTTCCGTCTTCCTTCTCGTGGATACCGGCGCGGCGCAGCCGACCGCATCGGTCGAAGGAAGGGTCATCGACGCGGCTGAAAATTTTGCTCTTGTCGGTACCAACGTGATTTTATTTGCCGGGGACTCGGATGAACAGGTGACGGGTACGGCCACGGATAGCGATGGCCGATACAGCCTGCCCGGAATTGCCCCGGGGCAATACACGCTCGCGTTCCGATTCATCGGTTACCAGGAGGAGCGGATCCCCTTGAGCCTCGAAGCCGGCGCAGGGCGGACGATCAACGTCGAGCTCGCGCCTGTCGGTCTTGATCTGAATGCGGTAATCGTAACCGCGTCCCGGCAGGCAGAGAAAGTGCTCGACGCGCCGGCTTCGGTATCCGTGCTGGACATCGAGGAAATTCAGTCGGATGTCGTTCAGTCGTCCGCGGCCGTGCTGCGCAATACTACGGGAGTCGATATGGCACAGACCGGAATCGACCGCTACGAAATTGTGCTTCGCGGATTTAACAATGCCTTTTCAGGTGCGACCTACGTACTCACCGACTATCGGCAGGGCGCCATCGCCTCCCTGGGTGTGAATGCCTATCAGCTGATGCCCATTGCGCAATTCGATCTCGAACGCGTAGAGGTCGTGCGCGGTCCTGGATCTGCACTCTACGGAGCGGGCGTCGATGCCGGCGTCGTGCACTTCATCACCAAAGATCCGTTCACCTATCCCGGTACCACGATTTCGATCGGTGGCGGCGAACGGAACTTGTTGATGGGTTCATTGCGGCACGCAGGAGTGGTAAATGAGCGGATCGGCTATAAGGTCGTCGGCAATTTTACGCGCGCCGACGAATGGCAGTACGATTGTGACTACCTCGGTGATGATGCCGGTCCTGAGCCGGACGACTACCTGAGGTGTGGGGACGATCACGATTTTATCCAGGTGGGAGGATTTCGGAGGTCCGCGTTGCCTATCGACTACGACAATTGGAAATATAATCTCAGCGGGATGCTCGCCTACAGGCTCTCGCCGACCACAACGCTCACGGCGAACGGCGGCTTCTCCTCATCCAACAGCATTTTTCTCTCGGGCATCGGGACGCTCCAGGCCGGCGGATTCGGCTACACGTACGGGCAGCTTCGCTTGCGGTCCGGCAGCTTCTTCGCGCAGGCTTACGTCAATGCCAACAACGCGGGTGATTCATTCGTGTATCGTGATACAGCCGTTGACGAGGTCGTGGATAATTCGATCCTTTTCAATGCACAGACCCAGTACGACTTCTCTCTTGCTGCGGATCGGCTGCGCTTGATCGTCGGGGCGGATTTCGAGCATACGGCTCCTGACACGGAGGAGACGATCACCGGCCGCAACGAGGAGGATGATACCATCATTGAGGCGGGTACCTACGCGCAGGGTACCGCGGTTATTTCGCCGAAGCTCGATGGTACCGTCGCGCTCCGAGCGGACTACAACAATGTGGCCGAGGAAATACAGCTGTCACCCCGCGCGGCGCTCGTTTATAAGGTGACGCCGTCTCACAGTCTGCGCGCTACGTTCAACCGTGCATTCTCGTCACCGGGCACGAACTCGTTGTTCCTGGATATCAATGCCGGGTCGGCGGATCCGCTCACGATCAGAGCGAGAGGGGCACACGAGGGTTACACGTTCCAACGACGCCCGGACGGCGAGCTAATCGCCTCGAGTTTGATCCCCGCCCCCGATATGTTCGGGGGACCTATGCCTGTCGGGATGCCGCTCGACTTCCTTTACGGAGAAGTCTACGAGACCATCGCGGCGATTCCCACGGATCAACTGCAGGCGCTGCTGCGACAGCAGGGACTTGACCTGACCCTCGAGCGGGTCGCCGGGCTCGTTGCCCTGCTGAGCCCGGAAGCCGGCACGAACGTAACCGGCGTATCCGAATCGAAACTTGGATTTCTGAACCTGACTACGCTTAGAGTCGACCGAGAGGCCGACGACGTGATTGACATCGCGCCCCTAAAGCCGACCGTAAGTCAAACCTTCGAGCTTGGATACAAGGGATTGTTTGCTGGTCGACTATTGTTTGCCGTCGACGCCTATTACGTAAAGAAGCGGAATTTCGTCGGGCCACTGCTCGTCGAGTCCCCGTTCGTCCTCGCGCCGAACCAGATGGTGGTCATCAATGATTTGCGCACCGCCATGGCGGGCGGAATCGCCGGCAACGCCCCCTTGCTCGCACTGCTCGATCAGCTCGGGATTCCACCCGAGATGGTGGCCGCTCTGATCACTTCCCTCGCATCGGAGAGTCTGCAGACGACACTGCCTGCAGAGGGATCGCCGATCGGCATCGTACAACCGCGCGAGAACGCGATTCCCGGACAACTCCTCCTCACTTACCGAAACTTCGGCGATGTCGACTACTTCGGTGTCGACATATCCTCTCAGTTCGCGATCAGTGATCGGCTCAATATTTTCGGTAACCTTTCGTGGGTGAATGACAACTTTTTCGATTCGGATGAACTCGGCGAAGAAGTTGCGACGCAGGAATTGGCGATGAATGCACCGGATTGGAAGGTGAAAGGCGGCTTTGACTACGGCGTGCCGGAGGGCGTACGATTCGGCGCCGCGCTACGTCATATCAACGGCTTCAGGGTACGCAGCGGCCCGTACGAGGGGGATGTTCCTGATTACACGCTGCTCGACGTCAACGCGGGCTATGATCTGAACGCGCTGACGTCCGGACTCCGGTTCGACCTGACGATCCTCAATCTTCTCGATAACGACCACCGCGAGTTCATCGGTGCCCCCCAGCTCGGCCGCCTGGCTATGGCGCGCCTGACCTATTCGATGTGAACTTCTGGGCACGCTGCCGAATCGCAGCGGTGGGCCTCCTCTCTTCGCTCGTTCTTCACGACCGGCTTTCGTTGACTCACGGATAGGCATTGGCTAGTTTGGCGCCCTGCAGGTGCACAGCCGGAATACCGGAGCCGACGAACGGCACTTGTAAGTTAAGACGCTTGGATATCGACTCTATCTGTCTTCGCTATGCTCGCCGATTTTTTGCCGCTGTTCATTATGATCGGCCTCGCCGGGCTGATGGCGTTCTCGCTCTTGAAAGGGGCGGAACTGCTGGGGCCTAAACGAGCCAACCTGATCAAACAGACCGCATACGAAAGCGGGATGGATCCGGTCGGAACGGCTCGCGAGCGCTACTCGGTTAAGTTCTACCTCGTCGCGATGATTTTCATCGTTTTTGATGTCGAGGTCGTCTTCATGTATCCCTGGGCCGTGAGCTTTCGTGACTTCAACGATGCCGGAATGGCGTTCGGCGCGCTTGCCGTGATCACGTTTTTCATCCTGATTCTCGGAATCGGCCTTCTCTACGACATCAAAAAAGGTGGCCTCGAATTCGATTGAGCCGTCGTTCGGCCGGCATGGTTGACCGCCACAGGCACTTCCTTTCATTTCAACTCTCGTTGAATTGCAACGTCCGGCTCAGCCCGCTGAAACAGGGGCCCACAGTGGCACATACAACCCGTGCGCCGGTCGGATGGCGGCGCCGCGCGCCGGTCGGATGGCGGCGGTTGCGCGCCGGTCGGATGGCGGCGGTTGCGCCGGCCCGACGGCGGCTGTTCTGTGTGAACAACTACAGGTTATAGATTATGGCACCCGACAACTCCTTTGAGGAGGGATTTCTCACGACACGCGTGGATGCGGTTGTGAACTGGGCACGGTCGAATTCGCTCATGCCCATGCCACTCGGACTCGCATGCTGCGCGATCGAAATGATGGCATTCGCCGGTCCGAAATACGACGTTGCACGTTTCGGCTCTGAAGCCATGCGCTTCTCACCCCGCCAGGCGGATTTGATGATCGTCGCCGGATGGGTGTCCTATAAAATGGCCCACGCCATTCGGCGAGTGTGGGATCAGATGGCCGATCCCAAGTGGTGTATGGCCATGGGCGCCTGCGCCTCCACCGGTGGTATGCATCGCTGCTACGGAGTGGTACAGGGCTGCGACAATTTTCTGCCGGTCGATGTCTACGTCGCCGGCTGCCCACCGCGTCCCGAGGCCGTCATTCACGGGTTGATGGATATCCAGGAAAAAATCCGAAATGAATACTCCGTCACGAATGACGCGCAGGAAGGATTCGTGCCGGCCGGCGGGAACAGGCGGCATCGTCTCATGCATTCGGACGCTTCCTGAGTCGGTCTGCACCAGCTAGGCCGCTTCGATCCTGCGCCACCTCGATCAAAACCCTATCCGATGCGCAAAGACGCCGACAACGTTGTCCCGAAAGTCGAAGAGGAACAGTCGCATCAGACGCTCAAGTTTTTCTTCACGCCGGTCGACGAGCCGAAGCCCGATGCGAAGAATCTCCACGCACAAAGCACGACGTATCTCCCCGAGATCGTCGATGCGCTGCGGCAGGAGTTTGGAGACGACATTCTAAATGTGGACGAATACGCAGGCGAGCAGACCGTTTACGTCACGCCGAGCCGTATCGCCGACGTCTGTCGATACCTGAAGGCTGAGCAGAGCTTCGAGTATCTTACGGACGTCGGCGGTGTCGATCGCTTTACCGACGAAGAACGTTTTGAAGTGTTTTACAACCTGGTATCCTTCCAGAAACGCAAGCGGATCCGCCTGAAGGTTCGCGTGGAAGAGGATAATCCGGTAGTCCCGACGATCACGTCCGTCTATCGATCGGCGAACTGGAACGAGCGCGAAGTTTACGACATGATGGGAATCCGGTTTGAGGGCCATCCGGATCCCAGGCGGATGTACATGCCCGAGGATTTCGAGTACTTTCCGCTCCGAAAGGAATTCCCCATGCTCGGCATTCCCGGATCGCTTCCGCTGCCTCCAAACACTCCGGAGGGCGAGATCCAGTACGATCCTTTCCCTGCAGCGCACGGCAACAAACCCCCGAAAAGCTTCCAGGAACCGGCGTCGAAGACGACTGAATCATGAGCATTGCACCCAGCTTCCCTGCCCCTGATTTAGGGCCCGCTTTCAGATTCTGGCCCCGCCACAATGAAGCCATTTACGAGCGCCTTGAGAGCAAGCATGCGTGGCTCGAGGAGCGGCATCGGGATGTGGAGAGCGACGAGGATCCCCTCGAGCACGAGATGATTCTCAACATCGGCCCGCAGCACCCCGCCACCCACGGTGTGCTTCGCTGCGTGGTGAAGCTCGATGGCGAGACGATAGAGAAGTCCGTAATCGATATAGGATACCTGCACCGCGGCATCGAAAAGGTGGCCGAGGCCAAGTCCTACCAGGAGTACATGCCGTACA
>Ga0299914_10002550_pt1 | contig 12598 bp, 10 predicted proteins | sample RVTome_10_FD_201361 | JGI IMG/M metagenome (GOLD analysis project Ga0299914, IMG submission 201361) | Soil microbial communities from uranium-contaminated site in the Upper Colorado River Basin, Wyoming, United States - RVT153D57 (version 2) ...
CCGACACCAGGCCCGACAGCGCCGAGGTGTCGACCAGCAGCCCGTCCGTGGCAGCCACCGGGGAGTGGCTGTGCGTCGCTCCCACGGCCTTCACGGCCAGGCCGTCGCCGGCGGCGGCCCGCACCGCATCGGCCAGGTCGGCCGCGTCACGGGGCCGGGCCAGGCGCGCCGGTGTGGTGCGGACCCGGCCCGACCAGTTCTGCCAGCCCGCTTCGGTCAAGGGCGCACGGCCATGTCGATGACCTGCACCCCTGGCGCAAGCGTCGGGTCGCCGCCGTAGTTCTTGGCGTCGCCGAACTCGATCACCCAGCCGCGGTTGGTGACGACCCAGTAGCCGTTGCCGGTTTCGCTGGGTCGCATGGCCGCAGTCGGCGGCAGCATGCACAACCCCAAGCCGGGCACGGAGCCGAAGAAGTTGACGCCGCCGAAGCTGAAGATGCCGCCGTCGCTGGCGTAGAGCCAGTAGCCCTTCCCTCCGGGGTGCACGGACAGGGCCTCCACGGGGCTGTCCAGACGGCGCCCGGGCGGCAGCTTGTCGTAGACGGAGCCGAGGAAGCGGGCGTCACCGAAGGTGAACACCCCGCCGTCGTCGCCGACCAGGAAGTACCCCCGCCCCGACGCGGTGGCCGTGATGGAGATCGTCTCACCAAAGGGGACGACCCCGGGACCGAGTACGCCCGGCACCGACCCGTAGAAGCCCGTGTTGGAGCCGAAGGTGAAGATGCCGCCGTCGCTGCCCATGAGCCAGTAGCCGGCGCCGGAGGGGTGTGGCTCGATGCGGCGCACCGGACCTGCCAGCCGCACGTTGGGGAAGTTGCGGGGCATGTCGCCGTGGTCCTTGGCGTCGCCGAAGCGGTGCACCCGGCCCTCGGCCGTCAGGATCCAGTAGCCGTTGCCTGACGGGGTCGTCTGCATCGATACCGGCGCAGCACCCTTGCCCTGCACGTCGCCATAGTGGTCGGCACCGCTGGGGTAGGCGTGCACCTTGCCGCTGCTGTCGAGCAGGTAGTAGCCGCGGGCCGATGTCGGCTTGGGGCTGCGTACGATTCCCGAGGGTGCCCGGCACTGCATCTTCGGGTTGAGGGCATAGGTGATGAGGTTCGCCATGGAGTCCTTGCCCGCCTCGGTGAGGTGGACGCCGTCTGCGCCGGTCAGGGGGCGAGGGTCGGCCAGGGACCAGGCATGCCAGTCCAACAGGGTGAGGTTGGCGTAGCGGGCGTCGAGGTCACGGAGGACCTGGTTGGCGCCCGTGTACTGCCCGTTGACGTTGCGGATGGTCAGCCAGTACACGTTCGTGGCCCGGACCTCTGGCATCTGCATGATGGCCTCGGCCCCGGCGCGGAAGGCTTCGGTGTTGAAGCCGTCGTTGTAGCCCAGCGCCAGGACGAGGTTGTCGTCGAAGTCGCTGACGTGGCTGCGGATCAACCCCGGCCCGTCCCTCCCGGTGAAGTAGAACGGCGGCACGTCGAGGCCGTCGCAGGTCACCGTGAACGACTGCCGGAGCTGGTTGAGCTCACCGGGCGAGTACTTGCAGATGCCCTCCACCACCGAATCGCCCAGGATGAGGACCGTGGGCAGCGCCGCGGCGGTGGCGGTGGCCTCCTCGCCGGTGGCGTCGGCCTCCTGGGCACCGACGGGCCCCGACCCGAGGGCGGGCACGGCCAGGAGCATGGCGATCAGCAGTCCGAGGAGGCGGCGCACGGGCGTCCAGGGTAGGGCGGTGGTATCGCTGTCACCGAGGCGTCACGCTTCGCAGTGGCTTCGGCCACCGCTCGGGGTCGTGGGAGGATTCGCCCGATGCGGGTCCTCGTCGTGCACGCCCACCCCGGGGCCGAGTCGTTCAGCGCCGCTGTGCTGAGGGCGGCCGTGGGTGGGCTGCAGGCGGTCGGTCACGACGTGGATGTCGTCGACCTGTACGCCTCCGGGTTCCAGGCGGCCATGACCAGGCCAGAACGCGAGGCATACCTGACCGACCAGCCCATCGTGTCCGCGGACGTGGCCCACCACGCCGAGCTGGTGAAGGAGGCGGAGGCTCTGGTCTTCGTGTACCCCACCTGGTGGGCCGGGCTGCCGGCCATCATGAAGGGCTGGCTCGACCGGGTGCTGGTGCAGGGGGTGGCCTTCCAGCTAGATCCCGTCACCAGCCGCGTGAAGCCGCGCTTGGGTCACGTCCGCCGCATCGTCGGCATCACCACCTACGGCTCGAGCCCCTGGTACGTCCACCTGGTCGGCGACGGCGGCAGGCGCACCTTGGCCCGCACCCTCCGCCTGGTGTGCAGGAGGCGCTCCCGTCCCATGTGGCTGGCCCTGTACCGGATGGACACTGCCAGCGAGGCGGACCGGCGGTCCTTCCTGTTGTCGGTCCGGCGTCGCATGGCCAGGCTGTGAGACGGCCCAACGTCCCCGACCAGGTCTGGTCGTGAGGTTCCTCGTCGTCTACGGGCACCCGGTGCCGGGCAGCTTCTCGGCTGCCGTGCTGGATCGGCTCGTCGTCGCCCTCGAAGCCGAGTCCCACCAGGTGGACCTCATCGACCTCTACGCCGACCACTTCGACCCCGTGCTGGCCGAGGCCCAACGCCAGGCAGTCTTCGACCCGGACACGGCCGACCCCGTGGTGGCCGACCACGTGCGGCGCCTACTGGCCGCCCAGGGCCTGGTGCTGGTGTACCCGACGTGGTGGGGTGGCCTGCCGGCCATGGTCAAGGGCTGGCTCGACCGGGTCCTCGTGCTGGGCGCCGCATACGACCTGGTTCCGGGGCGGAACCGGGTCACCGGTCGGCTGCGGAACATCCGCCGCCTGGCCGCGGTGACCTCCCACGGCTCCAGCAAGCTCGTCAACGTCGTGCAGGGGGAGCCAGGGAAGCTGCTCGTGACCCGCCAGCTGCGGGCGCTGTGCCACTGGCGCTGCCGGACCACGTGGTTGGCTCACTACGAGGACGACCGGGCCGGTGACGAGGAGCGCCGGGCCTTCCTGGATCGGGTCGAGATCGTGGCGCGCCGCTGGTGAGGCCTGCGGGGGTGGCGGCCAGGGTGGGTCAGCGGGCCGGTCGGGTGGCGGCCAGGGCGATCGGGTCGTGGACGAGCAGGCCGCCATCGGGGCGGTGGGCGTCGATGAACAGCTCCCTGGCCGCGGCGAGGCGCATGGCTGCGGCCACGTCGATCACAAACGGCCCCTGGCGGGTGACGCGGACGGCGACGACCTCGCCATCGCCCAGCCGGCGCTCCCGGTCGCCGTCGAAGGCAAGGACACCGGGACCGACGATCTCGACCACCTGGCCCAGGGCGATGGGCTGCGCTTGCAGCACCGGGACAGGGCGGTACAGCCCAGGGGCCAGGGGCGCGTGCACCCGCCGGCCACCCGGGCCACAGCGCACCAGCACGCCGTGGTCGTCGTCGGCCCCGCACGGACAGGTCAGACCGCCCACCGAGGACACCCCGATGGCGGTCGGCATGGCCCTGGTCAGGACGATCTGCCTCAGCATGGCCGGGTCGAACGGCATGCGGTTTCCGACCAGGTCGCCCACCAGGTGCACGACATCCACGAGGGCCGCCTCCCCGGTCGCAGTGGGCTGCGCCTCCCCGGCGCCGTCGGCCCACCCTTCCGCGCCGGGCACAGACTCCCCGGCGCCGTGCACGCGCAGGAGCTTGGCCCGACGGGCCACCTCGCTGAGCCCCACCCGGCCGGCCGCCACCAGGCCGGCAGCGGCCCCAACAACCGTCGCCTCGGCGGCGCTGGGGAAGACGTTGTTGGTTCCCGTCGACATGGCCACCAGGGGGACGTCGGGCCAGGTGCGGGCCACGCAACGGCTGGTGCCGTCCCCGCCGAGGACGACCAGGGCACCGACGCCCCTTTCCCGCATGGCCACCACGGCCCGGCGCGTGTCGTCGGGGTGGAGGCGAGCCGCGATGTCGACGATCTCCACCTCCACACCGGCGGGCAGGCCCAGGTCGGCCACGGCGGCGCTGGCGATGCGGAAGGGCTCGTCCATGACGACGATGCGCCTGGCCCCGGCGGCCACCGCCCCGACGACGGCGCGGGCGATGCGGTTGCGTTTGTCCTGGGTGGTGGACACACCGCCCCTGGCCGCCACCCTGCGGATGTCCCGGCCCGCCACCGGGTTGGCGATCACCCCGACGGCGCCACCGGTCATGGCGGCTCACCGTAGGCGCTACCGTCCGCGGTGCCGCAGGTGCGGGGTCGCCGGTGGCCCCTGAGGCGGAGGTGAGCGTCGAGATGCAGCCGGGGTCGGCCCCGCACCGCGCCCCGCCCGTGGTCCTCGCCATCGTCGGCCACGATCCGATCGGTGGAGCGGGCGAGGCGGCCGTTCTGCGCACCTTCGCGGCGCTGGGCGTGCACGGGGCCAGCGCACTGACCCTGGTCAGCGCCCAGAACACGACCGAGCTCCGCCAGGTTCAACCCATGGCCCCTGCCATGGTGGCGGCGCAGGTGGAGGCGGTGCTCGACGACCTGGACGTGGCCGCCGTCACCGTCGGCATGCTGTGGGACGCAGGCATCGCCACGGCGGTGGCCGACCTGGCCCGCTCGGGGCGCTTGCCGAACCTCGTCGTCGACCCGGTCCTGGCCTCGGCCAGGGGGGTTCGCATCGTCGAGGTGGGCGTGGACCGCATCTACCGGGACGTGCTGTTCGGCTGTGCCCGGATCGTCACCCCCAACACGGTCGAGGCCGGTCTGCTGGTGGGTGGCGAGGTCGACTCTGTGGACGAGGCCGCCGACGCCGGCCGGAGCCTGCTGGGATGGGGGCCCGAGGCCGTGGTCGTCACCGGCGGCCGGCGGCCAGGGGCCGAAGCGGTCGACGTCATGGTCACCGGCCGCGGTACCCAGTTGCTGAGCTCGGCCTGGGTGGACACGCCCAACGTGCGCGGTTCGGGCGACACGTTCGCCGCCGCCACCACCGCCCGCCTGGCCCACGGCGACACGGTCGAGGCCGCGGTGCGGGTCGCCCACGCCTTCACGGTGGACGCCCTGCGGCGAGCTGCGCCCTGGAGCCTGGGCGCCGGCCAGGGCCCCCTCGACCAGCTCGGCCTGACCGACCGCCCCTGACCGACCACGTACCACCGACCCCGCACCAACGGCCACGCACCGCCGGCCCCGCACCGCCGGCCCCGCACCACCGGCCCAGGCCCCACAGCGCGAGGCAGGCCGTTCGGGGCGGGCTCAACGGTCCTGGGCCGGCTCCTCTGCCATCCCCGGCGACGCGCCGCCGGACCGGGCGGTGCGACCCAGCCGGCGGTAGGAGACGAGGCCGTCCCCCTCCAGCCCCAGCTCGCCGGCCTCCACGATGCTGGTGGCGGCCAGGAAGTCGGCCACGAAGTCGTCTGCCGGGTTGCGCCAGACCTCGGCGGGGTCGCCCTGCTGCACCACCCGGCCGGCGCGCATGACCACCAGGCGATCGGCCAGGGCCAGGGCCTCGTCCTGGTCGTGGGTGACGTACAGCACCGTGCTGCCCAGCCGATCGAAGATCTCGTCCAGCTCGTCGATCAGGCGCTCCCGTAGGGCCCGGTCCAGGGCGCCCAGCGGTTCGTCCAACAGCAGCACCCTGGGCTCGGGGGCCAGGGCCCTGGCCAGGGCGACGCGCTGCTGCTCCCCGCCGCTCAGCTCGGCCACGCCCCGGTCGCCGTACCCGGCCAGCCCGACCACGTCCAGCAGGTCGTCGACCCGGCGCTGCACCTCGGAGCGGGGCCGGTGCTGCATTCGCAGCCCGAAGCCGACGTTGCGGGCCACGCTGGCGTGGGGGAAGAGGGCGTGGTCCTGGAACATCAGGCCGAAGCCCCGCTTGTGGGTGGGTACGCCGGCCAGGTCCTGGCCGTCCCAGGTCACCCGGCCGGCGTCGGGCACGATCAGCCCTGTCACCGCCTGCAGCAGCGTCGACTTGCCGCAACCGCTGGGCCCCAGCACGCAGACCACCTGGCCGTCGCCGACCACCAGGTCGACCCCGTCGACGGCGACCGTGTCGCCGAACCGTACGGTCAGCCCCTCGACGCGCAGCAAGCGAAGCGGCGAACCTTGGGGACTACAGGCCCAGCCGGGGTCGCAGCCACTCTCCGATGCGGGCCAGGGCCTCGTCCGCCTCTGGCATGTTGCCGGCCCCCATCTGGAACACGTGCTGCATCTCGTCGAAGACGTCGATGCGCACGTCCACCCCGGCCGCCGCGGCGTTCGCGGCCAGACGCGTGGCGTCGTCGAGCAGGGTCTCCTCGTCGCCCACCTGGATGTACAGGGGCGGCAGCCCCGCCAGGTCGGCGTGCAGCGGCGCGGCGTAGGGGTCGCGCGGGTCCTGGCCGGCCAGGAACAGGTCGGCCATGCCCTTGAGGGTGGTGTCGTCGACGATCAGGTCGACGCTGGCTCGGCTCTGGATGGAGTCGCCGGTGCCCTCCATGTCGATCCAGGGCGAGAGCGGCACCCCGGCGGCCGGCAGAGGCAGCCCCTCGTCGCGGATCTTGAGCAACGTGGCCACGGTCAGCCCGCCGCCGGCGGAGTCGCCGGCTATTGCGATGTGGCCGGGCTCGATGCCCTGGTCGAGGAGCCAGCGGTAGGCCGTGACGCTGTCGGTCAGCGGGGCCGGGTGCGGGTGCTCCGGGGCCAGCCGGTAGTCGACGTTGAGCACGCGGCAGCCGACGGAGTTGGCCAGGTGGCCGGTCAGGTTGAGGTAGTAGCGGGCGGCGCCCAGCACGTAGCCGCCGCCGTGCACGTACTGGAGGACCCTGTCGGTGGCGCCCACCGCCGGCTCGGCCCACACCGCGGGCACGCCGCCGGCGTCGACGTCGGTGTGGGTCACACCCTCGGGCTCGCCGGTGAGAGCGGCGAAGAGGGCGTAGCCCTCCCTTGACTCCTCCAGGCTGGGCGGAGGGCCGTCGCCGCCCAGCACCTGCTCACGCATCTCACGTAGCCCAGCCTTCAACGCCTCTGCCTCGGCACTGGCCATGTCACATCCCTTCGTCGTCGTCCCACGGAAGTCTCGTTTGCCTCAGAAGTCTCCCACCTCCCCCACGCGGAAGCGCTCGATCACCAGCACGGCCGTGGCCGTGACCACCATGAGGATCACGCTCATGGCCAGGGCCTGGCCGTAGTTGGCGTCACCTGGCCGGCCCAGGAAGCGGTAGATGGCGACGGGGATGGTGGGCCGGTCGGGTCGGGCGATGAAGCTGGTGGCGCCGAACTCGCCCATGGAGATGGCGAAGGCGAAGCCGGCGGCCACAGCCAGGGAGCGCCCCACCAGGGGCAGGTCCACGGCCCGCCACGCCTGCCAGGGAGAGGCCCCCAGGGTGGCGGCCGCGCCCCGCAACCGGCCCTCGACCGAGCGGATGGCGGGCACCATGATGCGGATCACGAAGGGGATGCCGACCAGGGCGTGGGCGATGGGCACGATCCACGGCGAGGTGCGCAGGTCCAGGGGCGGGGTGTCGAGGGCGATGAGGAAGCCGAAGCCGATCGTGGCTGCCGAGGCGCCCAGAGGCAGCATGAGCACCGCGTCGAGGCCGTGGGCCGGTGCGCCCCGGCCGTAGCCGATGACGACGGCGGCCACGCCCCCCACCACCAGGGCGATGACCATGGCCACCACCGCCGCGGTCAGCGAGTTCGCCACCGCCTCCCACGGCGTGACGAACAGGGTGGAGCCCCGCCCGCGCCGGCCCAACGAGCGCCACCACTCCAAGCCGTACCCGTCGCCCACCCGGAAGGAGCGCTCGACCAGCACCGCCACGGGCACGCCCAGGAAGAGGCCCAGGGAGGCCAGGTTGGCCGTCACCCACGCCTTCTCGTGCCACCCCCTGGGTGGGCGGGCGGAGGTGCGCTCGGCCTGCAGGCGCTCGCCGCGCTCGCGCCGGGACACCACCAGGCGTTGCGCCACCAATAGGGCGACGACGGCCGTGAGTTGCAGCAGGGCCAGGACGGCGGCCACGTCGAGGTTGAGGAAGGTCACGGTCTGCACGTAGGTCTCGACCTCGAGGGTGGCCAGGCCGGGCCCGCCCAGGATGAGGACCACCCCGAACGACGTGAAGGTGAAGAGGAAGACGATGGCCGCGGCGGCCCCGATGGCCGGCACCAGCCTGCGCAGGGTCACCCAGAGGAAGGCCCGCAGGGGGCTCGCTCCGAGCACCCTGGCCGCCTCCTCGGGCCGGGGGTCGAGGACGGCCCAGGCTCCGCTGACGGTCCGGATGACCACAGCCAGGTTGAAGAACACGTGGGCGATCAGCACAGCCCAGATCGTCCGCCGCAAGTCGATACCCAGGGGCCCCGAAGGCCCCAGCAGCGTCAGGAAGGCGGTGGCGACGACCACCGTGGGCAGCACGAACGGCACGGTCACCAGGGCCCTGGCCAGGCGCTTTCCCGCGAACCGGTAGCGAGCGAACACCTGCGCTGCGGGGAGGCCGAGCACCACGGTGAGCACCGTCGACACGGCCGCCTGCCACAGCGTGAACCAGGCGATCTCCCACGTGCGGCCCTCCCCCAGGACCTCGGCCACGGTGCCGAGGTCCAGCACACCGTCGGGAGCCAGTCCGCGCCACAGGATCGACACCAGCGGGTAGGCGAAGAACACCGTCAGGAACAGGATCGGCACCGCGGTGAGGGCCACGGTCCAGACGGGCCGCAGCCTCCCGTGGACGCGGGAGGTGAAGGTCGCGGAGGCTGGGGTCAACCGACGACGATCTCGTTCCACTCCTCGATCCAGGCCTGTCGGTTGGCCCCGATCTCGTCGGGCGGCACCGAGAGCGGATCGGAGGGCACGACCGTGTACTCCACGAACTCGGGAGGCAGCGCCGCGCCCTCGTTGGCCGGGAACACGAACATGCTCAGGGGGATGTCCTCCTGAACCTCCCGGGACAGCAGGAAGTCGACGACCTGGCGTGCCGCTGCTTCCTCGTCTGTCCCGGCCAGGATCCCCACGAACTCCACCTGGCCGAAGCAGGTGTCCTCGATGACCCCGGTCGGCGCCTCGGACACGGGGGGATCGGCGAAGATCACCTCGGCGGGAGGGCTGGAGGCGTAGGACACGACCAGGGGCCGGTCCCCTCCGCCGGCCACCGTGAAGTCGGTGTAGTAGGCCTCGGTCCAACCGGGCTGCACGGCGATGTCGTTGGCGGCCAGGTCCCGCCAGTAGTCCTGCCAGCCCTCGGGACCGAACTCGGCCACCGTGGCCAGCAGGAAGGCCAGCCCGGGGCTGGAGGTGGCCGGGTTCTCCACCACCAGCAGGCCCTCATAGGCGGGATCGGTGAGGTCGGCCAGCGTCTGGGGGACGTCGAGTCCCTCGTCGGCGAAGTAGGCCACGTCGTAGTTGAGGCAGACGTCGCCGCGGTCCACGGGTAGGAGCCGGTGGCTGGGGTCGAGCTCGAGGTCGTCGGCCGTCTCGGCCAGCAGCGGCGACTCGTAGGGCACGAGCATGTCCTCGTCCAGGGCCTTGGACATGAGGGCGTTGTCGATGCCGAAGACGACGTCGCCGATGGGGTCGTCCTTGGTCAGCACGATCTGGTTGAGCATCTCGCCGGCGTCGCCGGCGGTGAGGATCTCGATCTCGATGCCGGTCTCCTGCTCGAAGGCTGTGAGCAGGTCCTCGGTCACCGCGAAGCTGTCGTGGGACACGATGGTCACCGTGGCGCCGTCCACCGACGCTGGCTCGGTGGCGCCGGTGGTGGGTGCGGTGCCGGCCCCGGTGCCGGCTGGCGGCTCCGTCGTCGTGGCGCTCGATCCTTCGGTGTCGTCGTCGCCGCAACCAGCCGCCAGCAACGCCGCCACGACCGTCAACACGATCCATCGCTGCATCGTCACTCCCTCCGCCGGTATGACCCGGATCAGGTTCGGGGGGTCGGCGACGGCAGTGACGGTCGCCCTCTCAGCCCGGTCAGCCCCGGGCTCCCCCGTGTCGGTTGTGGCCACGATCCTACCCGGACGGGTGAGGGCACCGGTGTGGGGTCCGGCGTGGGGTCCGGTGTGGGCCCGGCATGGGGCCGCGGCAGGTACCGGTCCTACACTCGGACCACGACGACGATCGCCCGGGAGTAGCAGCCATGGGTCGCCAGGAGTGGCAGGACGCCTACGACGCCAGCCCGAAGCGGGATGCCGACTTCGAGACGATGTCGGGCATCCCGCTCGAACCGCTCTACGCACCCGACCACGACGCCGGCCTGCCCGCTGGCATCGGCTGGCCGGGCCAGTACCCCTACACCCGCGGCGTGCACGCCGGTGGCTACCGGGGTCGGCTGTGGACGATGCGCATGTTCGCCGGCTTCGGCACGGCGGACGACACGAACCGGCGCTTCCGGGAGATCCTGGCCGCAGGAGGGGACGGCCTGTCCACGGCCTTCGACATGCCGACGTTGATGGGCATCGACTCCGACGATGTCATGGCGCTGGGTGAGGTGGGCCGTTGCGGGGTGGCCGTGGACACGATCCAGGACATGGCCGACCTCTACTCCGGCATCGACCTCACCCACGTCACCACGTCGATGACCATCAACGCCCCTGCCGCCATCATCTGGGCGATGTTCGTCGCCAACGCCGAGGAGCACGGAGCGGCGCGCCAGGACCTGGGCGGCACTCTGCAGAACGACATCCTGAAGGAGTACCAGGCTCAGAAGGAGTGGGTGTTCCCGCCGCGCCCGTCCATGCGGCTGGTGGCCGACACCATCGAGTTCGCCACAGCGGAGATGCCGCGGTGGAACTCCGTGTCCATCTCGGGCTACCACATCCGCGAGGCGGGCTCGACGGCGGCCCAGGAGCTGGCCTTCACCCTGGCCAACGGGTTCGCCTACGTCGAGGCGGCCGTGCAGAAGGGCCTCAGCGTGGACGAGTTCGCGCCACGCCTCAGCTTCTTCTTCAACGCCCACGTCGACTTCTTCGAGGAGATCGCCAAGTACCGCGCCGCCCGCCGCATCTGGGCGCGCTGGATGAGGGAGCGCTACGGGGCGACCGATCCCCGCTCGGAGACGCTGCGCTTCCACACCCAGACAGCCGGGGTCTCGCTCACCGCAGCACAGCCAGAGGTCAACGTCGCCCGCACCGCCATCGAGGCCCTGGCCGGGGTGCTGGGCGGCACCCAGAGCCTGCACACGAACTCCATGGACGAGGCGCTGGCCCTACCCACCGACAAGGCGGCCCGCATCGCGCTGCGAACCCAGCAGGTCATCGCCCACGAGACCGGCGTCACCAACGTGGTGGACCCGCTTGGGGGATCGTGGTTCGTGGAGGGCCTGACCGACACGATCGAGGCCGAGGCCGAAGCCATGTTCGCCCACATCGACCGCACCGGCGACGGCTCGATGCTGGAAGGCGCGCTGCGCCTGATCGACGAGGGCTGGTACCAGTCCGCCATCGCCGACGCCGCCTACGAGCTGGAGAAGAAGATCAACGCCGGCCGCCGGCTCGTGGTGTCGGTCAACGCCTTCACCGAAGGCAACGAGACCGACAAGGTCGAGCTGCTTCGCATCACCCAGGAAGACGAGCAGCGCCAGATCAAGCGCCTGGCCGAGGTCCGCGCCGATCGCGACAGCGCGGCCGTGGAGGCGGCACTGGTCCAGCTCGGGCGCGCCGCCGAGACCGACGCCAACCTGATGCCGGTGTTGATCGACACCGTGCGCACCCGCGCCACCCTCGGCGAGGTCGTCGACGCGCTGGCCAACGTCTTCGGCCGCTACACCGAGCGCCCCGTCATCTGACCCTCCCCCGGGGCCCCCCGTAGCTGGCATCCAGGTGGCCACATGCGGCAACCTCAATGCCAGGTTGCGGGGGAGGGGGCGGCCGCCCGCGTAGCTGGCATCCAGGTGGCCACATGCGGCAACGTCAATGCCAGGTTGCGGGGGAGGGGCGGGGGCCGACGTAGACGGCGCGCAGGCGGAGGTCGGAGCGCGCCTCGTACTCCTCGATGGCGTGGGCCAGCCACCCGGCCATGCGGGCCACGGTGAAGACGACCTCGCCGGCCCGGTCCACCCAACCGAGAGTGCGGGCCAGGGTGGCCAGCGCGAAATCGACGTTGGGTGGTGGTAGGCCGCTGCGGGCGGCCACCTCGATCACCTCATCGGCGGCGGCAACGGCGCCACGACCGGCGCCGCCGCCGGGCACCCCGGCGTGCTGCTCGCCGGCCGAGGCCAGAGTCCTGGCCCGCTGCAACAAGACCGGTGCCCGGGGATCACCGTCGGGGTAGAGGACCTGGCCCAGGCCAGGGATGTGGTCGCCCCGGCCCAGCCATTCGCCGATCACCGACTTGGCGTCACCTCTGCTCTCCACCTCGGCCAGGAAGCGGTCGACGACGACGCTGGCGGCGCCGTGGTACGCGCCGCTGAGCACGGCCAGCCCGGCGCTCACCGCGGCGTAGGGGTCGGCTCGGAACGACGCGGCGATGCGCACGGCGCTGGTGGAGGCGGCCAGCTCGTGGTCGGCCAGCAGCACCAGAGCGGCCTGCAGGGCATCCACCCCGCCCGGCGGTGGCGGTGCCGGTGCGATCGCCGTCCACAGCGCGTCGGCCGTGCCGGCGAACGGCTCGGGCTGCGCGGCTCCAGGCCCGGCGAGCAGCGCCACCACAGAGGGCAGCAGCTGCCGCCCCATCCGGGCCACGGCCTCGGGCCGCAGGTCTGTGCGGAGGGGGTC
>Ga0299914_10002552_pt1 | contig 12588 bp, 9 predicted proteins | sample RVTome_10_FD_201361 | JGI IMG/M metagenome (GOLD analysis project Ga0299914, IMG submission 201361) | Soil microbial communities from uranium-contaminated site in the Upper Colorado River Basin, Wyoming, United States - RVT153D57 (version 2) ...
TCGTAGGCGCGCTGCAGGCCCGCCAGGTCCAGCTTGTCCATCTGGAGCATCGCGTCCACCACGCGCTTCGAGCGCGCGGCGTCGCTTCCGCCCAGCATCCCGCCGAGCGCCTTCGGGACGATCTGCCAGGAGACGCCGAACCTGTCCTTCAGCCAGCCGCACCGGCCCGGCGCGCCGCCGCGGGCCGTGAGCTTCTCCCAGTAACTGTCGATCTCCTGCTGGGATTCGCAGCCGACGAAGAACGACACGGCGTCCGTGAAGGCGTTCGTCGGCGCGCCGTTCAACCCCATGAAACGCTGGCCTTCCAGCTCGAACTCGGCGGACAAGACCCTCCCCTGCATCCGGCTGACGGACAGGACCTTCGCGCGTTCGAACACGGAAGGATAGAACTCCACGGCGTCCTCGAGCTGGCTCTCGAACCACAGGAACGGTGTGATAGTCGGCATGTGTGCTCCTCAAATGACGGCGGGCAGATCCGCCGCGTTCATGAACAGGTCGGAGCCGCGAGCGAGTTCTCGACATCCGATGCCGCGTCGCCTGCTGTCCAATTGGATACGGCCGGTTCTGGCACCACGCATGCACGCCCCGGGCACGAACCAAGGAGCTGTTCATGCTGACCCTGCATTGGATCGCGCTCGTGCTCGTCATCGTCGGGGCCTTGAACTGGGGCCTGGTGGGCCTGTTCCAGTTCGACCTCGTCGCTGCGCTGTTCGGAGGGCAGGCCACGCCGCTCAGCCGGCTGGTCTACATCCTGGTCGGTCTCTCGGGGATCGTCCTGGCGTTCACCAGCCCGGCGCTGGTGAGCCGGCGGACGCCGGTCGTGTAGTATCGTCGTCCAGGTCGGGGGCGCTGCCCGCCGCTGCCGCGACCCCACGTCCGGTTGGGCCAGGCATCAGGTGATTCGTTCTGGCGCTCCAGGTGCCTCTTGCCCTGCCTCGCGGCGAGACCGGCGTCGGTTCGCCGCTCCCGTGCTGCTGTGCCGACGCCGGACTTTCAGGCCTGCCCTCGCGTGGCAATGGGAAGCACGGAGACTCCGCGATCCGGGGCCTGGCCCGGGGATGCGGCATGCACCATCCCCGTCGCCATTTCCTTCAGACGGCGGAGGTCCAGTTTTCCGGTGCCGAGCACCGGGATTTCCGGAACCTCGAAGAACATGTCCGGCGCAGGGATCCACAGCTTTGGCAGTCCTGCTGCCGCCAGCTCGCGGCAGATCTGATCGGGCGATTTCCGGGCCTGCAGGTGGAGGACCACGAGCCGCTCGCCTCTGGATGGATCGGGCACCCCCGTCACGGCCGCGTTCAGGTGCTCCTCATCGCCTCCGAGCGCCAGCCGGAGGAGTTCTTCCACTCTGATGTGCGGAACCATCTCGCCGGCCATCTTCGAGAAGCGGCTCTCGCGCCCCCTGATTTCGATGAAGCCATCCGGATCGATCGCGGCGATGTCTCCGGTCACGTACCAGCCGTCGCGAATGACTCGCGCCGACGCCTCCGGCCGGTTGAGATAGCCCTTCATCACGTTGGGGCCGCGAACCAGCAGCATACCGGGCTCGTTCGCGGCCAGGTCTCGCCCCGAGTCCACATCGACAACCTTCGCCGTGACGCCGGGGATCGGTGGACCGACCGTGCCGTCCCGCGCCGCGGAGGCCGGATTCGCGCTCCGGCCTGGAGGCACGTTCAACGCCACAACCGGCGAGAGCTCGGTGCAGCCGTAGCCGTCGCACGGGCGGACGCCGAATCGCGCCTCGAACGCATCGGCCAGCTCCGTGGAAAGCTTCTCCGACGAGGCGAAGACGACGTCCAGGGAGCGGAAGTCCTCGGCAGGAACACGCCGCAGGTAATTCCGCAGGAACGTCGGGATGCTCATCAGCATGGTCGCGCGATGCGTGCGGCACAACGTGCCAACCAGCTGGCTGTCCCGGGGATCGAAGTGGTACACACCCTTCAAGGGCAGCGTCAGCACCGTCCAGAGCGTGGCGGTGTACCCGTATCCATGGAAGAAGGGCAGGACTCCGAGGGCGACGTCGCCACGCCGCAGGTTCACGGCCCGGTGCATCGCGTCTATCTGGGTCGCCACGTTGTCGTGCGACAGCATCACGCCTTTGGGCTCGCCCGTGGATCCGGACGTGAACATCACGGTGAGCAGCTCGTCTCCGGACACGCCGGCTATCCCGAGCGACCGTTCGAGCATCTCGACGGGCAGCGTTGCCTGGGCGAACGCGATCAGCTTGTCCGCGAGCGTCACGCGGCTGCGAAAGTCCTCCAGAGGCACGATCTCGGCGTCGAGATTCACCTTGAAGCGCTCCAGCACGCGTCTGCTGGCGAGCACGTGGCGGATGCCGCACTCGGCGATGCACTGATTCATCGCCTCGGACGATGTCGTGTAGTTGAGGTTCACCGGCACCCGGTTCAGCAGCGGAAGAGCGGCGTTGGCGATCACCGCGCCGGCCGAGGGTGGCAGCAGGAGTCCGACGAACCGTTCATCATCGGCCAGGACGTGCCGTTCGAGCAGGCGCCGGACGATGAGCGTGCGAACCAGGAGTTCGTGGCCGGTCAGTTCCACACCGGTGGAGTCCGCCACCTTGGGGCGCCGCCCGGCCTCATGGCAGGCGCGCAGAAACCGGCGGGGCGGCGGAAGCCGGGCCGCGTCGCGCGCGGTCTGTCGCTCGGCCATGCTCAGGCCATCGGAATCTCGCGCAGCACGCGCGGGCCGATCCGATCCAGGATCTCGCCGAGACCGGGCCCCGTGACGGTGATGCCGTGGTTTCGCATGCCCACGATCGCGCGGTTGGGGTCCGGCGCCCGGCGCACGAGCCCGGCGACGCTGCGAGCGAGTTCTTCGGTCCCGCACGGGTAGTTCACGTCCGTGGCCTCGATCCCGTCCACCCACGCGTGGACGTGCAGGATGGCGCCGACCCCCGGGTGGTCCCGGTACACCATCCAGTGCTCGATCGCATCGACGGAGACGCGGCGCGGCTCGACGGCTGGAGGCACGCTGAGGATCATGCGTCCGTTCTCGCGGTCGTACCCCGAGACGAGCAGGATGTCGCGCCCCGGCACATCGAGCTTCGTCTTGTCCACGCCGCTGGCGCTCATCCAGAAGCGGCCGTGGTCCTTGCGGGCGGACAGATTCCCATACGACAGCCCGCCGATGCCGTAGAGCCGCTTCACGTGGCGCAGCTCGCGCTCCGACAGCAGGTGGTCGATCGGGAACGGGTTCGGCAGCAGATCGAGCGCCCCGAGCCGGATGCCCGCATCGCGTATCGACCTCGTGATCTCGTCCCCGCCCCACAACCCGGGCTCGAGATCGGCGCGGAACTCGTTGTCGATGACGAGGCGCGAGCGCGCGAGCGGCAGGAGCCGTTCCACGACCTTCTGCGCCAGATCCTCGGCGTTGTCGCCGAAGACCCCATAGTGTCCGCGCTCGATCGTGGTGAACCAGGCGCCCTGCCCGGGGACGTAGTCGAGAACGAGGTTCGCGAGCGCGCGCGGGATGAGCGGATAGTCCGCCCTGAGCGACTCCTCGATCGGCTCCGGGTGCGCCGGGCGCTCGACGACGGCGAGCACGTACGTGCCCCGGCCGCCGCGGCGGAACGGCTTCGGCCTCCGGACGTCGACCAGGCTCATCACCAGATTCGCGGTGCGCGGGTCGTCGTGCGAACGGACGAAGCCGGCCCGTTCGAGCTCGGCGCCCACGAGGCGGGTGAAGTGGGCGAGCGAAGAGGTGGGTGCCCGCCCGCTGAGCGCGTATCGATGCATAGTGAGGTTCAGAGGTCCGCCGATGGGGACGCCGCGTGGCGGCGGGGTTCGGGGCCGCATGCGACCGCGCCGCCTCCGTCCGCGGGAATCGCGATCATGTTGCCGCCGCCGCCGCCGGGGCCCTGGCCGGAGCGCGCGCCGAATCCGGCTCGAAGTACTGCTTGAGTTTCAGGACATGCTTCTCGCATCCGTGCCACGACAGCCAGGCCACACCGAGGATCACCAGGAGCTGCAGCGTGAATCCCGCGAACAGGCCGAGCGCGCGCGAGCCGAGCGCCTCCGACAGGTTCAGCATGCTGAACGGCGACTGGTGGAACATGCCGAGCACCAGGAAATGGACCACGTAGATCGCGTAGCTGTACGGGGCGAGCGCACGCAGCGCCCGGAGGCTGAACAGCCGGACGAGCGGGTTGCGTTCGCCGCCGGTCAGGAGCCAGACGATGAGGGCGCAGGACATGATCCCCACCATGAGGTAGCCGAACACGGCCACGGCGGGGTACAGGTGCCCCTGCTGCTGCGTGCGCGCCGCCTCTCCGAACGCCGTGAAGTGTCCCTCGCGCGCGTAGAGCCAGACGAGGATCGGGGCGAAGATCACCGACAGGGCGCTCAACGGCGCGCGCAGCCACAGGAGGCGGGAGACGTCCGCCCGCGCGCCGATCAGCACGGCGAGCATCGACCCCATCAGGATGCTGTCGAGGCGCGTGACCGTCATCACGTAGACCGACACCGTCGGCAGGCCGACCCACCACGTCAGGTACGCCCGCAAAGCGGTCGAGATCACGATCGCGCCGGCCGAGACGATCAGGATCGATCGCCCCCTGAGGAAATACACGGCCAGCGGCCAGAGCAGATAGAAGTGCTCCTCCACCGACAGCGACCAGAAATGGCTCATTTCGCCGAGCCAGGCGCCGTGCTTCGCGATGAGGAAGTTGGCCGTGTAGGTCCAGTACCAGCCCTGATGCTGAGCGACGTACGTGTAGGCGCTCTCCGGGTTGTCCGTCAGGTTCATCAGGCGTGGAAGCACGAGCAGGTAGAACGCCAGAAACCCGTAATACACCGGGAAGATACGCAGGATGCGGCGCGCGTAGAAGTTCCGGAAGAAGCGGGCGTCCGACCTGGTCCTGAGCAGGATGCCCGTCACGAGAAAGCCCGACATCGCGAAGAACCACTCCATCGCGATCCAGTTGAAGTCCAGGACCTGCAGCAGCCGTGTCTCCCACCCGTGGATGGGGGCGGTCTCGGCGAGCCACACGAGCCGGGCATGGGCGATGACGACGAGCAGGATGCCGAGTCCGCGGAGACCGTCGAGAGTGGTGAAGCGCGCGTCCCGATTCGTCACGACGAGTGCCTGGGCTCAACCCGCCAGCCTGGACGGCGCGGACGGGAACCAGGTGTCCATTCGTCCCTGCGCCGGGCGGAACACCTTGAGATCGGTCAGCAGCCCCGCCGCGCCGAACGCGACGAGCAGCAGGAAGGTGGCGTCGAATTCCCACCAGGCGTGAAATCCGTTGTTGGCCGCCGCCGGCCGGTGATGGTGGTTGTTGTGCCATCCCTCGCCCAGGGCCAGCACCGCCACCCACCCGAGATTGCGCGACTCGTCGACCGTCGCATACCGCCGGCGACCCCAGAGGTGCGTTGCCGAGTTCACCAGAAACGTGCTGTGCATCGCGATGACGATGCGCAGGAACACACCCCAGACCACGACCGAGACGCCCGTGCGCCAGGTGCCGAGGAGCGTCCCCAGGGTGAACACCGCCAGCACGATGAACAGGTGGAATGCCGCGATTCTGGGCGCCGTGCGAAAGAAACGGCCGACCCGGCCGGGATCGAGGCCCCGCGTCCATCTGAGATACAGCGAGCGGTCTTCGCTCCGGGTCGCCGGCTGCGTCCACATCCAGCTCAGGTGCGCGAACCAGAAGCCGTTCGGCACCGGAGCGTGAGGATCGCCGTCCTGATCGGCGTACCGGTGGTGAATCGCATGATCGCGGACCCACCGGTGGAGCGAGCCCTGTGCCGACATCAGGAAGGCGAACGCCAGGATCTCGCGCAGGATCGGCCGCGGGACGAACGAACGGTGCGTGAACAGGCGGTGCGCTCCCGCCGTCACCCCGAACCCGGCGAACAGATACAGCGCCAGGAAGGCGACGACGCCCTCCCGCGAAAACGTCAGGGGCGCGAGCCCGAGGCCCAGGAGGTGAACGAGGAGCACGTGGATGATGATCGAGCGGTCGACGGCGGTTCTCGGCGCCGGCGGCACAGCGGCAGGAGCTTCGGGCGCGGCGGAGATCGCAGCAGCTTCCATCGAGTCTTGCCCCTTCGGTCGCGCGCCTCAGCCGGCGCCGCGATCCCTCTCCCCGGCGGAAGGGCCGGATCGTCGGCGCGGCTTCGAGGCGAACGTCGATTGCCGCCGAGACCGCTCCACGGACGCCTGTCCCGTTCGGGACAACCTGGTGTCCGCACGGCCGCCGCCGCGGCGGAGGAATGGCGCTTGCGCGTGGTGTGAACGGGCCGGAGATCGGAGATCTTGGAGGCCGAACTCAGAGTCCGGGCAGCAGGCTCTTGAGGCTCTTCGACTTCCGCTTCTGCCGGATGACGACCACCACGGGCTGAGCAGACGCCGACAGCGTGCCCGCTGCCTGGAGTTCCAGGATGCAGTCGTTGACCTGGTCGGCGAGCCGGCCGGTGCCGCGGCGAAGATCCCTCACGCGCTTCCGGCGGTGCTTACCCAGATCGATGATGACCGGGCCCTTCGCCTCCGTTCGCGGGGCAGTGTCGACGGCGGAATTGGTAACACCCGTTGCTGCCACGTTCATGCTCCTTTGTCTCTTCGGATTCGAATTCATCAGAGGCCGAGGAACTGAGCCGGGCGGACCTTCCTCAAGGCCTTCGTCCCTGCCCGCACCATGTTCGTCGGGGCATCGCCAACCCATCCGTCGCGCCGCTTCCGGTTCGACTTCCGGTGCCGCCGGAGATAGGTGCTCGTGGCCGCATCGCTCGCCCGCGCGAGCGTCCGCGCGCCCTGCTCGAACGGCTTGACCATCGCGGTGCTCTTCTTCTTCTTCTTGCGTCCGCGCTTGAACAGAACGACCGGGCGCAAGCTGCCGAGCTCGTCGCGCTGTAGCATCGTGACCTTGCGGACCGACTTGCTGAGGCGAGGAATGTCCATGGAACACCTCTGAGGCGGGCCAGTCGGACCGCGCCCTGGATTACGTGCTTCGAGCGGAACCGTTATAACACGAGGGGGGCGACTCAGCCAAACCAGGACCCCTCCCACGCGGCAGGTCTTTGCGGTATGCTTCCCTCACCCGCTCCCGTTCATGATTGATCCGCTGCTCACGCCGACGCGTCTTCTGCACAGGCGCGAACGCGCCTCCGTCGTCGTTCGGGATCCCCTTCGGCCCTCGCGGTGGCGCGCGCTGCAGGTCTGCTGGGCGGCCCTGCGCCTGGGGTTCGTGCTCGCCGCGCTCAAGGTGACGCGGCGGTTCACGCCCCGCCGGGCGGGCGTCGAGCTGCGCAAGGCCCTCGAAGACCTGGGGGGCCTGTGGGTACGCGCGGGCCACCTGCTCTCGCTTCGCATTGACGTCTTCTCACCGGAGGTCTGCGAGGAGCTGGCCCGGCTCCAGGCGAAGAGCTTCGGATTCCCGGCGGCGGCGGCCCGCCAGGTGCTCGAAGAGGATCTCGACGCCCCCCTCGATCGCTATTTCGACGAGTTCGACGACGTGCCGTTCGCCGTCGCCCCCATCGCGCAGGTCCATCGGGCGCGGCTGCGGCAGGAACAGCGCTACGTGGCCGTCAAGATCCAGCAGCCGTCCGTCGCGGCGGTGTTCGAGCGGGACCTCGCCGACATCCGGCGCCTCGTCACCCTGATCCGGTGGCTGCGCATCCGCCCGCACCTGCTGTGGGACTTCGGGTTCGACGAGCTCGAGGAGCAGACGACGCAGGAATTGAACTTCCAGTACGAGGCATCGGCCATCCGCCGGATGCGGAGGACGCTGCGCGGACAGAAAATCGATCTGCCTGGGCTCTTCCGCCGCTACTGCACGCGCCGGGTGCTCGTGACCGAATTCATCCACGCGGCGCTGATGGCCGACGTGGTCACGCTGGGGAAGACCGACTCCGACCGCCTCGACGAATGGCTGGGCGAGAACGGGATCGACCGCCGGCGGGTGGCCCGGCGCCTCATCTTCTCGGCGTACCGGCAGATCCTGGAGCACAACCTCTATCACGGCGATCTCAGCCCCTCGCACATCGTGCTGCTCCGGGCCAACCGCATCGCGCTCATCGAGTTCACCGCGACGACGTTCACCGAGCGCGAGTATCTGGAGAAGTTCCGTCTGTTCATGAAGGCACTGGCCGTGCGCGATTACGCCAAAGCGGCCGACATGAGCTTCATGCTCTGCGCGGTGCTGCCCAACATCGACACCGAGGAAGTGAAGGAGGAGCTCGTGCGCGCGCTGCGGGGATGGGCCACCCGCACGCTGGTCCGGGAACTGCCCTACCGGGAGAAGTCGCTCGACAACGCGTTCATCGAGGTCGTCCGCGTGCTCGTGCGCCATCGCTGCACCATGGGGTGGGGATGGCTGCGGATCAGGCGGGCGCTGATGACGCTCGACCTGTCGGTGGAGCACCTGTACCCGGAGGCCAACTACACGCGCATCCTCCAGCAGTACTTCGCCAAGGCCGAGGCGCGGGCGATCAACACGCTGGCGGGGCCGCAGATCGTGCGCCGGGCGCTGGGCAGCTATCTGACGGCTCTCGACATCCAGGACCGCGTGAACGAGTACACCATGTTCCAGGGGGCGCTCGTCCGCCGGCACGCGCAGGTCTTCAAGGGGGCGACGAACAAGGCCGCCGCGGTGTTCGCCACAATCGTGGGCGAGCTGGCACTGCTGCTCGTCATCGGCGGCGTGATTGCGACCGTGATCTTCGCGGAACAGCGGTATCCGGGCGGGCTGCAGGGCGTGCTCGGCCCCCAGCTCACGGCTCTGGCTCGCCGGGTGCCGCACCTCGATGGGCCGGTCTGGGCCGGCGTGTTCGTCCTACTCGCCTACGCCGGCTGGTCGCTCTTCGCGCTGCGCCGCCGGTTGCAGCAGAAGGACGTCCGGCCTCATGAGAGGGTCGCGGCTGTCTGAGCGCCCGGGGCCGGGGAGTCCCACCGCACCAGCTTGAGGTCGAGCACGAAAATCGCGTACAGCACGGGCACGAGCACGAGCGTGACGACCGTCGCGGCCGTCAGGCCTCCTATCTGCGTGTAGCAGAGCCCTTCCCAGAGCGGGCCCCCGTGCAGGGCGAGCGGCACCAGCCCGAAGACGGTGGCGCCCACCGTCACGACGACGGGCCGGAGTCGCACGACGCCCGCCTCGAGGAGCGCGTCCCGCAGCGGCACGCCGTCATGGTGCGCCTCCTCGATGTAGTCGAACAGCACGATGACGTGGCTGACGATCACGCCGATCAGGCTCGCGACCCCGAGGAACGCCATGAAGCCGAACGGCGCCCCCATGATCCGCAGGCTGACGAGCGCGCCCATGGCCCCGAACGGGATCGCGGAGAACACGATCAGCGGTTTCACGGCGTTTCTGAACTGGACCACGAGGGCCAGGTAGATCGCGATCACCGAAATGACCATCACGGTGGCCATCTCCGCAAAGCCGGCGACCTGCTCTTCTTCCTCGCCGCCGATCTCGAGGCGGTAGCCCGGCGGCAGCGACGCGCCGAGCTCCCCGAGCGCCGCCCGGGCCTCGCCGAGCACTTCCGACGGCAGCACGCCGGGCACGGGGAACGCGGACACCGTGATCGTGCGGAACTGGTTGCGCCGCCGGATCTTCTCCGTCGACATCCCGTACTGGATATCGGACACCTGGCGCAGCGGGACGCGCGCGTCGCTCCGGAGCGCGTACACGTACAGGTCCTGGATGTCCGTCAGCAGCGCGCGATCCTCCACCCGCAGCCGCGCGACGACCGGAATCTGCCGGTCTCCTTCCCGGAGGGTCGTCACGGGGAAGCCGTTCATCGCGGTCGCGGAGGACAGGGCGACCTCCATGTTCGAGACGCCAGCCAGGTTTGCGCGGTCCGCGTCGACGTCGAGCCGGACCTGGAAACTCTCGGCGCCCCAGTCGTCGCGCACGCGATCGGCGGTGGGCACCGCGCGGAAGATCGTCTTGGCGCGCTCGGCCAGGCCCCGAAGCACCTCCATGTTCTCGCCGGAGATGCGCACCGCCACCGGGATGCCCACGGGCTTCCCCGTCTCGAGCTGACGGACGTCGACGCGCGCGCCCGGGATCCCGCTCGCCAGCGCGTGCTGCAGCGGGGCGACCAGGTGCGCGGTCTCGTGCTTGTCGGAGACGTTGATGACGAGCTGCGCGTAATTGGCCTGCATGAGCTCGGGCGTGACCGAGAACCAGAACCGTGGTCCGCTGCCGCCCACGAACGTCGTCACCGATTCGAGCACCGGCGAGCCCGGTCCGCCCTCCGCGGCACGCCCGCGATCGTAGGCCTCGCTCACCTCGCGGATGATCTCCTCGGCCCGGCGTGCGACCTCGTTGGTGGCCGACACCGTCGCGTCCTCCGGCAGCCACACGTCCACGTACGACAGATAGGAGAGGTCCTTGGGGAAGAACTGGACCTTGAGGCCGCGCACGGCGAATCCGCCGGCAACCAGCAGCACGAGCGCGCCGGCGAGCGTCAGCCACCGGTGCTCGATCAGCCGGCCGGACACGCGGTAATAGAGGGCCGCCGCTCCGCGCCGCGGACCACGGGGCTGCAGAGCCTGCGCCGACGGCCGCAGCAGGTAATACCCGAGCAGCGGGATGAAGGTCATCGACGTGATCCGCGACGCGACCAGCGCACACGCCAGCACGACGGGAAGGCTGTAGATGAAATCGCCCACGCCGCCCCTCAGCATCAGCAGCGGCAGATACGCCACGATGTTCGTGATGGTGGCGAAGAGAATCGCCGTCGCGAGCCGGGTGGGCCCGAGCCATGCCGCGATCTTCGGGGGCTGCCCGCTGTCGAGGCTCTGCCGGATCGCGTCGCCCGCGACCACGGGATCGTCCACGAGCAGCCCGAGCGCGATGATGAGCGAGGCGATCGAGACCTGCTGGATATCGATCCCCAGCGCGCGCATGAAGACGAACGTCATCGCGAGCGTGATCGGGATCGCGAGCGACAGCACGAGCGCCGATCGCCACTCCCAGAAGCCGATCAGCGCCACGAGGACCACCAGCACGATGGCCTCGTAGAGGCTGCGCATGAAGAGGTCCACGTTCTCCTTCACCTGCAGCGGCTGGTCGGACGGCCGCGCCAGGATGAGGTCCGAGGGAATCGAGGGGGCGAGCACCGTGAGCGCCCGGTCCACCGCTTCGCCGAACTCCCCGATCTGCTCGCCGGGCCGCATCTGCACGGACAGGGTCACGGCGCGCGCGCGCCGCCACGATCCGTCGGACTGCCGCGCCAGGTAGTAGTTGAGGTAGCGCGCCGGCGTCTCGTAGCCGCGGAGCACGTCCACGCTGTCGCGCAGGTACACGGGCCGGCCGGCGCTCGACGCCCCGATGATCACGCCCCCGATCTCGCGTTCGGACGTGAACTCGCCGGACGAGCCGATCAGCAGCCCCCGCCCCCCGACCTCGATGCCGCCCCCCGGGAGCGTCGTGTTGCGCCCGGCGAGCACCTCGAGCAGTCTCGACGGGCGCAGGCCCGTCGACGCCAGCCGCTGCTGCGAGAACTCGAGAAAGATCTGTTCGGGCAGGATACCGGCGCGTGCCACCTTGGCGACCTGTGGCACGTTCTGCAGCGATCGCTTGATGACGTCGGTGAACCGGTCCAGGTCGCGATAGCTGTACTTGTCGCCGGCGACCGCGGCGAGCCGCGCGGCCGTCTCGGCCGGATCCCGGATGAGCGCCGCGGGCCAGACATCCGGATGGAGCTGCGGGCCCACGAGGCGCTCGCGCGTGAGATCGGCGACGGCCGCGAGCAGCACGGCATCCTCGTGGTCCGTTTCGAAGTCGAGGCCCACGAACCCCGGGCCGTCGAGCCGTCTGAAGTCGCGTCCGAGACCGCGTGCGCGGCCGAACGCGGCCATCAGATCCCGCTGCCGTGCGGGCGCGGCGGGATCGATCGACTGCGGGAACGCCGCGACCATCGACACGCGCGGGCGGCCGCCCGGCGCCTCACCCCGCACGCGCTCGATCTCCGCGCGCATCGCCCCTGCGCGCAGGGAGAGCTCCACCTCGCCGACGCCCGGACTGGCCACCGTCAGCATCAGCGCCGCGGTATCGCCGAAGTCCTTCAGGAACTCGATCGGCCCCGCGCCCTGCGGCAGGTCGCGGATCGAGGCCAGCCGCTGGGCGATATCCTCGAACTCTTTCCCGGTCTCCTCGGTATCCTCATGGAGCTTGATCACGACGATGGTCGCGCTCCCACGGGTCGTCGAATCGATCCGCACGACCCGGGAGTTCTCGGCGATCCGCTCCTCCATCCGCCGCGTGATGAGCTGCTCGATCCGCTCGGCCGATACGCCCGGCCACTGGCAGACCGCCGCGGCGTAGAGCATCGGGAACCGCGGATCCTTCAGCTTCGGCATCTGCCCGTACGCGAAGAGCCCGGCCACGCACGTCGTGATGAGCAGAACCCACGCGATGTGCCGGTTCTCGACGAAGAAGCGCGCCGTGTTGTGCGTGGTTCCGATGATGTCCGCGTCGGAGCGACCGTGTGTCATGGGCGCCTCACATCAGCGCGCCGGATTGACGCGCTCCCCGTCGGCAACCAGCGGCGCCCCCTGGACGATGATCCGCTCTCCCGGCTGCAGCCCTTCCACGACGACGACTTCGTTCCCCAT
>Ga0299914_10002554_pt1 | contig 12585 bp, 11 predicted proteins | sample RVTome_10_FD_201361 | JGI IMG/M metagenome (GOLD analysis project Ga0299914, IMG submission 201361) | Soil microbial communities from uranium-contaminated site in the Upper Colorado River Basin, Wyoming, United States - RVT153D57 (version 2) ...
GAGCTCGTCGAGCGAGTTCGACCCGGTGTGCAGCACACAGGAGTGATCGTCGACCGGCTCGAGCCGCCCCGCAGTAGGTGAGGAGCGCTCGGCAACGACTGACAGCGGCGCATGCAGAAGGATCCTGGCCTGGTAGCGGTACGGCGCCGAGGACACCGCCTGCGATACGTAGGCAGCGGCGTCCGGGGGTGGCGTACGAGGGGAGAACCGAGCACCCAGCGCGGGCACACCGGCGATCCGGTCGACGCGAAACGTGCGCCAGTCCGCCCGATCGACGTCCCACGCGAGCAGGTACCACCGGCGGGGGCTGTGTACCAGCCGGTGCGGCTCGACGTGCCTCGACTGGGGCGACCCGTCACGGCTCTGGTAGCCGAACCGCAGCCGCTGGTGGTCACGGCAGGCTGCGGCAATCGCGGCCAGGACGCTCGGATCGACCACCGGTGCGAAACCCGCCATGGGCACGGTGGCCGTGTGCAGCGCCGCCACCCGGTGACGTAGCCGGGAGGGCAACACCTGCTCGAGCTTCACCAGTGCCCGCACCGACGCTTCCTCGATGCCGCTGATCGCGCCGGTGGCCGCGGTGCGCAGGCCAATCGCGATGGCCACGGCTTCGTCGTCGTCGATGAGCAGCGGCGGGAGTTTTCCACCTGGACCAAGCCGGTAACCGCCGGCGGTGCCGGAGGCGGAGTGGACCGGGTAGCCGAGCCCTCGCAGGCGATCGATGTCGCGCCGCACGGTCCGGGGCGTGACGGACAACCGGTCGGCAAGCTCTGCGCCCGACCAATCGCGGCGGGCCTGCAGCAACGCCAGCAGTTGGAGCAACCGCGCCGAAGTTTCCAACATGAACCGAAGTTTCACACAGCTTCGAGGACAGAAGTTGTCCGCAAGCCTGCATACCGTCGAGTCATGACGACAACCACAGGGATCCGCCCGTACCGGATCGAAATCGCCCAGTCCGGCCTCGACGACCTCGACCGCCGGCTCGCCGCCACCCGCTGGCCTGCCGAGCTGCCCGGGACGGGGTGGGAGCGCGGCGTGCCGCTCGGCTACCTTAAAGAGCTGGCCGACTACTGGCGCACGTCGTACGACTGGCGCAAGCACGAGGCAGCTCTCAACGAACTCCCGCACTTCATGACCGAGATCGACGGCCAGAACATCCATTTCGTTCACGTCCGTTCGGCGGATCCGGACGCCACGCCACTGTTGCTCGTGCACGGTTGGCCCGGGTCATTCGTGGAGTTCGTCGACGTCATCGGCCCCCTCACCGACCCACAGGGCCACGGCTCGCCCGGTGCTCCTGCGTTCCACGTTGTGATCCCGTCTACTCCGGGCTTCGGCTTCTCCGGGCCGACCAGGCAGGCCGGCTGGCACACCCGCCGGGTCGCACAGGCGTTCGCCGAGCTCATGAGTCGGCTCGATTACGACAAGTACGGCGTCCAAGGCGGTGATCTCGGCGCGTTGATCGCTCCCGATATGGGACGGATCGACGGCGACCACGTCATCGGCGTGCACGTCAATGCGGCCACGGTGGGATTCATCCCGTTCGGACCGGTCGACGACGCGATGCAGGGCGAACTAAGCGACGTCGAGCGCGAGCGGATCGCGCGACGCGATGCGTTCCTGACCGAAGGAAACGGCTACTTCCAGATGCATGCGACCCGCCCGCAGACGATCGCGTACAGCCTCGCCGACTCACCGGTCGGACAGCTTGCCTGGATCGTGGAGAAGTTCAAGGAATGGACCCACGGCGACCTGCCGGAGGACTCCGTCGATCGTGATCGGATACTCACCAACGTCGCGATCTACTGGTTCACCGGTACCCCCGGCTCGGCGGCCGGCATGTACTACGAGAACATGCATTCCGGGCTGTGGCCGACGCCATCGACCACCCCGACCGGGGTAGCCGTGTTCGCGGAGGACATTGCCATCCGCCGGTACGCCGAGCAGGGCAACAACATCGTCCACTGGAGTGACTTCGATACAGGCGGGCACTTCGCCGCCCTCGAAACCCCCGACCTGTTGGTGGCCGACGTCCGGACCTTCTTCGGCTCAGTACGATCCTGAAGTAGTCGAGCACCTCGCCTTATCGCGGTGCCAGGACTTCATCCCGCATCAGGCGGTACGTCCATCCGGACAGCCGGCCGCCTCATGCCGAGATAGGTGGGACCGCCGGGATAGGTCTCAATGGCCGGCTGAATGAGCTCGAATCCGAACCGCTCGTAGTACTTGACGTTGGCCGGGTCTGAGGTCTGCAGGTAGCAAGGCAGCTGATCCTTGTCGGCCAGCGCGATTCCGGCCGCCATCAGGCGCGACCCAGCGCCCTGACGCTGCACGCGGGGATGCACGCCCATGGCCTGCAGATACCAGGACGGCTCTGGGGGACGCGCGCGCTCGAGGGCTGAGCCCACCTGAGCGAAGCGTCGAATGGCGCCCCCAACGATCAGGGCCATTCGGATGAGCGCTGGTGTCATCCGGACCTTCCGGCCGCTCGATAGCGGGAACGCTCCGGGTGGCATCCACAGCGCCACACCGACGATTCCGCTGCTTTCGGCAATCAACCCATGTCCGTGCGCCGCCGCGTCACGAGCTGTGGCCACCATGAATGGACCGAGAGCCCGATGCCTGGCTTCGGTATTCGGGAAGACGTGCCGGAAGCCGGGATAGTCGGCGTGGCTCGCCGCGATCACCATGCCGGCCTCGGCTGCCTGTTGCGGGCTGAGGCGGGTCACCTGCACTTGGCTGTGGGGATCGTTGGTACCCACAGTCGCCAGATTAGTCCCTGGTCTCATGGTTCGGCGGAGTTGTTGCCAGGCCGCGGGTGCCTTCCAGCCAGCTCGTCGATCCGGCACCAGAGTTCACGCCTGCCCGGCTATCGCCGCCCTGCTGCACGGCCTCATCGACCAGCGCACTTAGGTTTGTCGAGTGCCATCGTTGCGTCTACTCGCCGGACGGGTGTGGCTGTATCCGCACGATCCGGATCCGGGAAAGGTCCAACCCTGCGTGGCGGTCATCACCGACGACTCCGGCAGCGTGCTTGTCGACCCCGGAAACAGCCCCGCACACGCACGGGACGTCCGGGACGCGATCGAAGCAGCCGGCCTGCCCTCGCCACACACGATCGTCTACACGCACCATCACTGGGACCACGTCTGGGGGGCGTGCGTCTGGCCGGACGTCGAGATCGTCGGGCACCGGCTGGGGGCGCGGATCCTCGAAGCCGAGGCCCGACGTCCGTGGAGCACGAGGTACTTGCGCGACGAGGTGGCGGGGAATCCGCGGCTCGGGCCGAGCTTTCGAGCCCGTGAACGGGCCATGCGGTCTTGGGACGGCTTCACGATCCTGCCGCCGCACGTCGAGTTCGACACCGCGATCAGCCTGCCGGCTGGCGTCGAGGTGCGGCATATCGGTGGCGGTCATGCGGAGGACTCCGCCGTCATCTGGGTACCCGACTCGGGAGTCGTCCTGCTCGGCGACTCGTTCTACCCGCCGCCGTACCACTTGCGGCGGCCAGGCGACGGTTACGACCACGAAGTGATCAATACCGTGCTTGATGCCTACCGCGACGCGGAGTGGTACGTCGACAGCCACGATGATCCGCATCCCAGGCCTGCGCTAGACGACCTGCTCAACGGCTGATCGCACCCGGGCCGGCGCTGTGGAGGACCGAGTTCGTGTCGAAGGTCCCGCCCACGAGACCACAGAAGCCTCTAGGGCGACGCTTCACCAGCGTGCTGAGCTTGCAGAGGAGAGACATCCGCGTAAGAACTGGGTGCGGATCATGGCGACATCGGACAAGGGACATTCCACGAACGTGCAGCCACTGCTGCGAGCGGAGTCCGTGACGAAGATCTACCGAACGGGTCAGCAGGAGGTCACAGCGCTCGACAGGCTGGACATCACGGTGCGAAGTGGCGAGATGCTCGCCGTGATGGGGCCGTCCGGCTCCGGCAAGACGACGCTGCTCAACTGCCTGTCCGGACTCGATGACATCGACGGCGGGCGGGTGCTGGTCGAGGGCCATGATCTCTTCGCGATGACTGACCACGAGCGCACGGCACACCGGGCCAAGGCGATGGGTTTCATCTTCCAGGCCTTCAACCTCATTCCGGTCTTCAACGCAGTCGAGAACGTGGAGCTGCCGCTGCTTCTGGTCGGGGTCAGAGCCCGCGAGGCGAGGTCACGCGCGATCGACATTCTGGCCAGAGTAGGTCTGGGCGAACGGGCATTGCACCGGCCGAACGAGCTGTCCGGCGGTGAACAGCAGCGGGTTGCTATCGCACGTGCTCTGGTCGCCACGCCGGCGATCGTGTGGGCGGACGAGCCGACGGGCAACCTCGACACCGTCATGGCGGCTCAGGTCATGGATCTGTTGCGGCAGCTCAACGATGAGGGCCAGACCATCGTCCTGGTCACCCACGATGAAGGAATCGGCCACTCGGCCAAGCGCCTGGTGCGCATGCTGGACGGCCACCTCGTCCTCGACGAGATGAAGGAACGCGTTCCGGGGTGAGGCAACCATGTATCCGGAGTTGCTGCCCTGGCTCGTAGGCCTCTTCACGCTCGCGGTACTGCTCACCGCATTCCTGCTGACCAGGCCGGTCCTTCGCCGTCTGGCAATGCGGCAGGTCGTCCGGCGACCAACCGAGACGGTGCTGGTCGCTCTCGGATCGGTGCTGGGGACGGCGCTGATCTTGGCCAGCCTGGTGGTGGGCGACTCCCTCGATCGTTCGGTCCGCCAGGTTGCGTACGACGTGCTGGGGCCCGTCGACGAGACCGTTCGCTCGCTGTCGCTGGATCAGGGCGCCGATGTCGCCCGCCGGCTCGCGCCGCTGGGCGACGATCCGTGGGTGGATGGCTTGCTGACCGTATACGGCGACCAGGCACCGGCCGTCGTTGAGGGTGGCGGCCGGATCGCGGCGGAGCCACGGGCCCTCGTGTGGGAACTCGACTTCGCCGAAGCCGCTGAGTTCGGCGCGCCGCATCCGTCCGGGCTCGACGTCAGCGACCCGGGCGCCGGCGGTGTAGTGATCAACGACAATCTCGCCGATCGTCTCGGCGTCGGAGCCGGTGATCAGGTGACCTTCTACCTGTACGAGCAGCCATTCGACGCAGTAGTCAGCGCTGTCGTGCCGGCCGAGGGCCTCGCCGGCGTGGGCCTCGGGGCATCGGTCAACAGCAACGCGTACTTCTCGCCTGGAACGCTCACCGAGGCCGCCGCCGCCGCCGGGCGAGAACCGGCGACAACCACGTTCGTCTCCAACCGGGGTGGTGTGGAGGAGTCCGCGCCGCTGACCGACGAGGTCAAGGCTGCGATGGAGGGCGCGCTCGGGCCGCTCGTCGCCGAGGGGGCGGCCGTCGCTACACCCAAACAAGATGTCCTCGACGACGCCGAGGAGGCCGGTGCCGTGCTCGGCTCGGTATTCCTGCTCATCGGTAGCTTCTGCATCATCGCCGGCGTCCTCCTGCTGGTGAACGTGTTCGTCATGCTGGCCGGAGAGCGACGTGGACAACTCGGCATCATGCGTGCCATCGGGCTGCGGCGTAGGTACGTGACGGGGCAGTTCGCCATCGAGGGCGCTGTCTACGCTGCGATCGCCGCCGTCGTCGGCGCGCTCGTCGGTGTAGGTATCGGTCGTATCGTCGTCAGCCTGGCGATGCGCATTCTGAACAGCTACGAGGCCGGCGAGAACCAACTGGCGATCGTCTTTCACGTCTCCCTGACGAGCGTCGTCAACGGGGTTACCGCTGGTTTCGTCATCGCGTTCGTGACCGTCGTGATCACGAGCGTCAGGATCGCCCGGACGAACATCATCGCGGCGATTCGTGACCTGGAACCCCCGGTCAAGCACCGCACCAGAACGCGCTTGACCGTTCTCTCCACCGTGGCCACAGCGTTGTTCGTGGCGGCGTCGGTTCCGGCGGTCGCTGCCAGCGCGGGTGCGGCCACCTACCTGTTCCCGTCGCTGGCCGCGGTGTCGGCGGTGCCCCTGCTGGCCCGGTTGATGCCGCTACGAGCAGCGCTGACGGCCGCCTCGCTGGCGGTGCTCGGATGGGCCCTGCTGGCCAACACGGTTCGGCCCGACATCTACGACGACGCGTCCACCGCGACCTACGTGGTGCTCGGCTGTGCCCTTGCGTTCGCGGCGGTGATGCTGGTCAGCCTGCATCAGAGCGTGCTGTCGCGTCCGTTGCGGCGTCTCGTGGAGCGTCCGACCCAATCCGGCCTGGCCGCACGCTTGGCGATCGCGTACCCGACAGCCAAGGGTTTCCGGACCGGTTCCACGCTGGCGATGTATTCGGTCGTGTTCCTGGTGATCGTCCTGATGACGCAGATCATGTCGATCATGAACTCCGGTGTGGACCGGGCCGTCGCCAGCGCCACCGCTGGCTGGTCGGTGCGAGTGGACTACAGCGCAAGTGCTCCGATCGAAGATCCGGAGTCTGAGCTTGTCGCCGGCGAGTTCGCCGGGCGGGTTCGTAAGGTCACACCGATCGTCGTTGGTGAAGCTATGGGGGACGATCCGCGCGTGGAGGCTGGCCCGCCGCTGCCTGTGGTAGCCATAGGCTTTTCCGAGCAGCTGGCGGTTTCACCGTTGGAGCTGGACAGTTACCTGCCCTCGCTCCCGAATGCGCAGGCGGCCTGGGATCTGGTGTATTCCGATCCGGAGTACGTCTTCGTCGAAGCGTTCTACGGCTCGACTGGCGGTCCACCTGGCGAAACCGTCGCGCCTGGCTCGGTGATCACACTGACCGATCCACGATCGGGCAGGGGGAGCGAGCGGGTCGTTGCCGGAGTCGTGGCTGACGGCACAGCCTTCTACAACATCACCGGTGCCGGCTTCCGGTATCCCATCCTGATGAGCGCTTCGGCCGTGGAGACGTTGGGTGTCGACGTTGTCCAGTCGAGCGCCCTGCTGCGGGCTGCGCCAGGCGTCGACATCTCCGAGCTGACGACCTCACTTCAGGGGACCTACCTGACCAACGGCCTGGTCGCGACCGACCTTCGCGCCGCCGTCGAGGAGAGCTTCGCCTCGACCAACCAGTTCTTCCGGCTCATGCAGGGCTACCTAGCGCTGGGCCTGCTCGTGGGTATCACCAGCCTTGGCGTCATCATGGTGCGCGCGGTCCGGGAACGCCGTCGGGCCATCGGCGTGCTGCGGGCGTTGGGTTTCCAGGCCCGAACGATCCGCCGGGCGTTTCTCGCCGAGAGCATGTTCGTCGCCGTCGAGGGTGTGCTGATCGGCACGGTGCTCGGCGTCATCACCACGTGGTTGCTCTACCGAAACAGCGCGGCGTTCGCGTCGTTCGACGCGCCATACCCGGTCGCGTGGACGCAGATCGGCGTGCTGATCGGTCTAACACTGGTGGCCTCGTTGCTCGCCACCGTAGGTCCGGCTCGGCGGGCGGCCGCGATACGGCCCGCCGTCGCCGTTCGAATAGCCGATTAGCGGCGTGTCTACCCGCACAGTAGATCGTCGGCCAGCGCCGGCAGCTTGGGATCGGTGGGGCTGACCAGGTTGAAGGCGATCACCGCACCGCGGTTCGTGCTCGCGTCCGCGAGAGCGAGCGAGACCGTCCCGTTGACGCTGCCCCCGTGGCCGAAGAATGTGCCGCAGGAAAGGTCATATCTCGCCAGGCCGAGGCCGTACGTGGAGTTGGACTCCGGTGTCATGGTGGTCATCTCGGTGAGCAGGTCCGGACGCACCAGTCGGCCCGAGACGATTGCCCGGATGATGGTCAGCAGTTCCTCACCGGTCGAGATGACACCACCGTTGCCGCCGTTGCCGAACCCGATCAGGTCGTTGGTGATGTCGTTGAACATGCCGTCCCGGCGCCCCGGCGTGTAACCGCGCAGACCTGGTGGCTCGGTGTCCGGCGGTGTGACCGTGGTGTGTTCCAAATCGAGGGGTTGGACGATTCGCTCGCGCATCAGATCGGCGAGCGAGGCCCCCGTAGCCGCCTCGAGCACCATGGCGGCGAGTTGGTAGTTCGTGTTGCTGTAGTGGTAGCCGGAGCCGGGTGGGAAGTACCGGTCGTGGGTCTCGGCGAGGGCAACGAGCAGCCGGTCCGGAGCGATCACCTGCTCCCCGTCGGCGTATTGGCGTGCCAGCGATCTCGCCTCGGTTTTCATCTCAGGATCCGGGAGCCGTTCGATGTCGGCCGGCGACCCTTCGTTGAGCTGGTCGAAGACACCGCTCGTGTGATCGAGGAGCATCCGGACGCTGATCGGCGGATCGGCTCGCAGATCCCCTGGAACGAGATCGCTCACAATGTCGTCGAGCGAAATGTCGCCGTCGGCCACCGCGTCGAGGACGAGCGCGGCGACGATCGGCTTGGTGATGCTTCCGATCCGAAACCGCGTGGTGAGGCCGATCTCGGTGCCCACGAGGTCGGCTTCGCCCGATGCGTCGAACCATTGTCCGTCCACGTCGTTCACCACGGCGAGGGCGCCAGGCGACCCGTACTTCTCCCTGCTGTGATCCAGCAGAGCTTGCCGATCGAGTGGCTCGCCGGACGTTGTAGCCGTCGTCGCACCTGAATCCGTGGCCCGAGGCCGCACCCCGGTCTCGGTGGTGGTGCACGCGGACGACACGAGGAGCGTGACGGCGAACCAAGTCGCGACTCGGCCGCGTCGCTGATTCATCAGACCAGCGTGACTCTCGACGAACCGCCGTGGAAGTGTCCAACGGCCCCATCGCACAGGCTTTACGTTTGTCGCCATGCGCATCGGGATCGTCGGGCTCGGCGACATCGCTCAAAAGCTCTACCTGCCATTGCTCCTCAACTGGCCGGACATCGAGGTAGCGGGTGTGATGAGCCGGTCACCCGAGAAGGTTGCCCAGGTAGGACGCCGGTACCGGGTCCCGGGCCTGTTCACCGACCTTGACGAGCTGCTCGCGGCGGTGCGACCCGACCTTGTCTTTGTCCACGCTGCCACCGCAGCGCACCACGAGCTTGTTTCGGCCTGTCTGGCGGTGGGTGCGAGCGTATACGTCGACAAGCCCCTTGCCTCGAACCTGTCCGACTGTGAAGACCTGGTCCGCCGAGCGGAGCGGGCGGGGCTGCTGCTCGCAGTGGGATTCAATCGCAGGTTCGCGCCGATGTACCTGCGCGCGCGACGTTGGCTGCGCGACGGCATCCGGTTCGCCGTCATGGAGAAGCACCGAGCCGCTCTCCATGATCAGACACCGCGGCAGGCGGTCTTCGACGATCTCATCCACGTCCTCGACACGATGTGCTGGCTGTTGGGTGACGATGCCGCGCTCGCGGCTTCCGACGTCCGGCTCGATCCGTCGGGGTACTTCTCACTCGCAACCGGCCTGCTGCACACCCCCGCTGCGGTCGGGTCCTATGCGATGGCCCGCGCGGTGGGAGCGGACGCGGAGCGGCTCGCGATTCATGGTCCTGGCCGATCGGCGGAGGTCGTCGACCTGGACCGGGGCGAGCTTTCCGACCAGGCCGGCGACCGCCGCGTGATCACTTTCGGCTCCTGGGACACCGTCGCGGAGCGCCGCGGCTTCAACGCGCTGATCCAGCATGTGCTCGACACGGTCGATCGACCGGATCATTGCGAGGTGGGCGCACGCCGGGTTCTCGCGACCCATCGGCTGGCCGAAGACATCGTGCAAGCGGCGGAGTCGCGGGCCTGATGCCAACCGGCCGGCACTCAGCCGTGCCGCATGAACCAGATCGGGAGGTCGTCGACTGCTGCGGACTCGGTGAGCCGCCAACCGGCTCGCCGGTACAGCTCGACGTTCCGTTCATTCGTAGTCTCGAGGTAGGCGGGCAAACCCGCCTCGGCGGCGCGGTCGAGGCCGGCCGTCATGGCGAGCCGACCCAACCCTCGGCCGGCATGGTGCGGATGCGTGGCCAGGATGCCGAGATACCAGTGCGGCGTGGCAGGTAACGCGGCGTCAACGACAGCGTCGTACCGCTTCAGCCGATCGAGGGTTGCCGCCGGCAAGTCCGGCCCGCTGTTCCCGTGACCGTCCTTGGCCGTCCCGTCGCCAGACTGCGGCGGGTCCCACATCGCGACTGCTGCGCCGTCCTCTACAACCCAGACGGTGCCGCGGTTGACGCGCTGGTCGAACAGGTAACCGGCGAAGGCCGCCGCTTCATCGTTGAACGTCGCGTCGTCGGCGAAGAAGTAGCGGAACGCCGGGTCGGAAACGAACGCTGCCAGCACGGTGTCGATGACAAGTTCGCGCATTGCCGGCGTGGCGCGGTCGACGGGGGTGTGGTTCACGCGACGACGATATAACCCCGCGTGGGGGCAGCAGGACGAGTACTGAGACGGGCCGTATGATCGCGACCGTGACTGCCGATGACCTCGAATACCGCCAGGGCGTGCCGGTTCTCATGGTTGCGCCGGATGGCCCGGTGGTGAGCAGCGACGGCGACGCCCTCAGCTTCATCGTCTCGGCGGGAGGCCAGGGCGCCGAACTCGTCGTCCTGCCGATCGAGCGCCTCGGTGATGACTTCTTCGAGCTGAGCACCGGTCTGGCCGGTGCGATCGCCCAGAAGTTCGTGAACTACCGGATGCGCCTGGCAATCCTAGGCGACATTTCGCACCGGACCGAGGCGAACAAGCCCTTGCGCGATTTCGTGTTCGAGGCCAACCGCGGGCGCCAACTCTGGTTCGTCGCGAACACTGACGAACTTGACAAGCGGCTGGCCGCTGAGCCTGATCGGTAGTGACCCCTCGCCTGCTAGCGAGCCTGGCCGATTTACGACTGGCCGTTCTGGACTCGACCGTTGCGATCTGACGCACCGGAGAGGACGCCAATCTCGGCGTTCGGGGAGTTCGCTGCGACGATCGCGCGGCCGAGTTCAGTGAGCATGTGGCGAACTGCCTGGCCGTCCCGCTGGGTGGTCACCAGCCCTGCGCCACGCAAAGCGGTGGCGTGGGCCGAGGCTGACGCCGGGCTGATGCTCACAGCGTGGGCGAGCTCCGTTGTGCTGTGCCCAGTGGTCAGCGCATGCAGGACACGGGCGCGGGTCGAGCCGAGCACTGAGGCGAGCCGGTCGCGGTGGCCGTCCGCCGGCAACTGGGCCCAGCTCGTGGCGTGGATCGGGAACACGAGAGTCGGGTGCCGCCAGGATATTGGTACGGCGGAGCGGGTCCAGATCGACGGCATCAGGCGAAGCCCTCGTCCCGCGAGATCGATTTCGAAATCTCCCGGAGCCCGGACCTCCAGGACTCCCTCGCGCCAGCGGATCTGCGGGTGGAGCGAGTTGAGCGTCGCTTCGGCACCGTGGACCGCGAGTTGCCAGGCCCGGGCGGTGAGCTCGGCGGACACCACCTTCTCGATGCTCGGCCACAACGGCGCCAGCACGTGGTCGTGATACGCGCGCATGGCTGCGGCAAGGTCCCTGAGGGCGTCACGGCGGCCATGGGCCAGGTCGTTGACCCACGGTGATGGCGTCGACGTCCAACGCATCTCGGCAAGCTCGGACCGCATTCGCTTGGCCGGTGTGGACAGCACCGTTTCGAGAGCGTCGTCCAGGCAACTGCTGTTCTCCGGAGCCAGGAAGGTCGGGACGCTGCCATGTGCGGGGATCAGTTCCTGAAGCCGCCGCGCCTGGACCGGGATGGGCGTACGGCGACCGCGCCACAATCGCCTGAACTGACTGGCCGGCTGTTGGAGTACCTGGACGCTGACCGCCAGCTCACAGTACGGCGTCCCGGCGCCGAACGTCGTGCGGGCGAGATCAGCCAACCCCAGTCGAATCCGCACCGCCGCGCTCCATCCCGACCTTAGTTTCAGCCATAACCGAAAGGTTTGCACGGTCTGGCCTTTGCTGTCGATGCTCGAGACGAGAGTTGCTCACGGCTATCGACCAGTGGAAGGAATTCAGATTATGCGCAAACCAGCCATCGCTGTGGTCGTCGGACTGCTCGCCGGTGTCGTGACAGTTCCCGTGGCGGCCGCCAACCCATCCGGCAACTCCAACTGCTTCGGGGTCGTATCGGCGCAATTCGCCATAGCCAATGGCGGAGTCGGTGATCACGCGTCGTCGCAGGAAGAGCCTCGGCTCGGCCTTGGCAACGTCACGCGAGCCATCCTCGGCGACGATGCCACCATGGGCGATTTCGGGCAGTTCCTCGGTGAGATCGACGGTGATCCCGCCACCAGTTGTCCCTGAGCTTTGCCACGGGTCCCAGGACACCGTTGCCCGGGCGTCCTGGGGCCTCTTACCTGGCGTGCCGTCCCAGTCGCCGTCGGTTACCCGAGGGTGCCCAGGTAAGGTCAAAGTGCGCTCTTCCCCAGAATCTGGTTGTTACCTATCGTGTTGTTGGTGACGAGAAGTAACTCGACCGGAGGCGTCGTGGAGGCCAAACGGAGGAACGCCGACACGCTCACCTCGGTCTCCGTTCTCGGGCTCGGTCAGCTTGGCTCGGCCGTAGCTAGTGCGTTCCTGGCGCATGGGCACCCAACCACTGTGTGGAACCGCTCTGCCGGCCGAACGGGCGATCTCGCCGCTGACGGCGCGCATGTCGTGGCCGATGCGGCCGCCGCCGTCAGGTCAAGTCCCCTCGTGGTCGTCGTGGTCACCGACTACGCCGCCACCCGGGACGTCCTT
>Ga0299914_10002555_pt1 | contig 12582 bp, 11 predicted proteins | sample RVTome_10_FD_201361 | JGI IMG/M metagenome (GOLD analysis project Ga0299914, IMG submission 201361) | Soil microbial communities from uranium-contaminated site in the Upper Colorado River Basin, Wyoming, United States - RVT153D57 (version 2) ...
TGGCCGCCTTCAAGGCCCAGCTCCGCCAGGCCGGCTCCGCCGTGCGCGAGGTTGGCCGAGGTTCACGGGGCAAGAAGGTCTACGGCATCACCGATGCGGGCCGACGGCGACTCCACGAGCTGCTGGTTGACCCCGACGTCGCCGACGACCGCACCTTCGCCCTGCGCGTGGCGTTCTGCCGCAATCTCAGCCCCGCCGAGCGGCTCGAACTGTTCGAGCGCCGGCGCACCGAGCTGATCCGCCGCCGTGACCTGCGGCGCAACCCGGCCCGGGCCGACGGCCGGGTCAACACCTACCTGCGCTCGCTGGTCGAGCGCGACACCGCCGCCATCGCCGCCGACCTGGCCTGGCTGGATCGCCTCATCGCCGAGGAGCGGGCAACGGCGTCCGCCAGGGCAGGCGCCGACACCGAACCCGGAGGTACATCATGAGCAAGATCCGTCTCGCCATCGCCGGCGTGGGCAACTGCGCCAGCTCGCTCGCGCAGGGCATCGAGCACTACGAGAACGCCGATCCGGCCGACCAGGTGCCGGGCCTGATGCACGTCGACCTCGGCGGCTACCACGTCCGTGACATCGAGGTCGTGACCGCGTTCGACGTCGACGCGGACAAGGTCGGGGTGGACGTCTCCAAGGCGATCTTCGCCGGACGCAACAACACCATCCACTTCGCCGACGTGCACGACTTGGGCGTGCGGGTCCTACGGGGTCCGACGCTCGACGGTTTCGGCGAGTTCTATCGCCAGCAGTGCGTCGAGTCGCCGGCCGAACCCGTCGATGTCGCTCAGGCACTGCGCGAGGCACAGGCCGACGTCCTGGTCTCCTACCTCCCCGTGGGCTCCGAGCAGGCACAGAAGCACTACGCCCAGGCGTGCCTCGACGCGGGCGTGGCGTTCGTGAATGCGATCCCGGTGTTCATCGCCTCCGACCCCGAATGGGCCGCCCGGTTCCGCGATGCCGGCGTACCGATCGTGGGCGACGACATCAAGTCGCAGGTGGGCGCCACCATCGTCCACCGGACGCTGGCCCGGCTGTTCGAGGACCGGGGAACGACGATCGACCACACCTACCAGCTCAACTTCGGCGGCAACATGGACTTCATGAACATGCTGGAGCGGTCGCGGCTGAAGTCGAAGAAGGTCTCCAAGACCCAGTCGGTTACGAGCCAGATCGAGGCCGGCATCAGCGACCACGACGTGCACATCGGCCCCTCCGACCATGTGCCGTGGCTCGAGGATCGCAAGTGGGCGTTCATCCGGCTCGAGGGCCGCAACTTCGGGGACGTGCCCCTCACCGTCGAGCTCAAGCTCGAGGTGCACGACTCCCCCAACTCGGCGGGGGTCATCATCGACGCCGTGCGCTGCGCCAAGCTGGCCTCGGACCGGGGCATCGGCGGACCGGTGCTGCCGGCCTGCCAGTACTTCATGAAGTCCCCGCCCTCGCAGGTCCACGACGACGTGGCCCGCGATTCGCTCGAGGCATTCATCGACCAGGCCTGAGCGACCTCAGAGGATTGCCGACCCGACGGCCCCGCCCAGGGCGGGGTCGTCGTTCTTTTTTCGCCGAACCGACATCCGCGCGCACCCCCAGCTCCGAATACCGCACACAGGGTGCTGTCGGGCGGTGATGTGCGGGATCACGTGCCGCGGCAGCACCCACCAAAGACTGTTATGTCCCCTCTCCCCTGTCCCGGGGCCGGTCCTCCCACCTGTCCAGGCAACCCGGCCCCGGGACGCTCGCCCTGCGTGCCGAAGATGATGCGCGGAGAGGCACGTCGCCTCGGCTCACCGTGGTCAATGCCCTCGGGAGGCCGAGCTGTGGGGCCTGGGTTCACGGTGCAAATCCCGTACTGTTCGGTGCCCACGTGCGGGCCTATCCGCTCGGCCTCCAAGCCGCGCGAACAGTCGTCGGCCGGGTACGGTTTCGGCGCCGGGGAGGAGAGGCGTGTACGAGAGCATCTCGCAGTCGAGCGACGCGAGCCTCGTCATCGCCGTTGGTCGCCAGAGCATGGCGGCGTTGGAGGAGCTGTTCCGGCGGCACGGGGGCGCCGTGGCGGCGCTGGCCCGGCAGGTCACCCGGGACACGCACCGGGCCGAAGAGGTCTGCCAGACGGTGTTCACCGATCTGTGGCGGTCGCCCGAGCGCTACGACCCCGAACGGGGTGGCCTGCGCCCGTGGCTGCTCTCACTGACCCACCGACGGAGCGTCGACCTGGTCCGCTCGGAGTCCGCCCGGCGCCGGCGGCAAGAGCACGAGGCCGCTCTGTCGCCCATGGCGGTTGACGAGGTCGAGTCGGTGGTGCACACCGCAGCGCTCGCCGACGAGGTGCGCCGGGCGGTACATCGCCTGCCGGCACCCGAACGCGAGCCGATCCTGCTCGCCTACTACGGCGACCGCTCCTACCGGGACACGGCCCAGATGTTGGGTGTGCCCGAGGGGACCGTGAAGAGCCGCATCCGCTCCGGCCTGGCGAGCCTCCGCCGGGCCCTCGACGTCGAGGGGGTGCGGCCGTGAGCAACACGGAACAGCAGCACCCGTTCGACGAGATCGCGGTGTACGCGCTCGACGGCCTGGAGCCCGACGAGCAGGCCGCCGTCGAGGCCCACCTGGCGGGCTGCCTCGTGTGCCAGGCCGAGCTGGACGGCCACCTCGCCACGCTCGCCCGGCTCACCCCCGACGAGCCTGCCTCTCCGGCCGTGTGGGCGCGCATCACCGAGTCCATCGCCGCCGAGGGCGGCGAGGCCCTGGAGCCTCCGCGGCTCGAGGCGGTCCCGTACCCGGGCGCTCCCCCGACGGCCGAGCCGCGCCGGGGGGCCGGACGCCGCGCGCCGGGTGCGCCCGGGGCGGGCCCTCGCCACCTCGCCCGACGGCGCCGGCCGTGGGAGAGGGTCGCCGGCCTGGCGGCCGCGGCGGTGGTCCTGGTGGCTGCTGCGCTCGGGATCGGCTACCTGCTCGGCGACCGCGGCGAGCAGCAGCCCGACCTGGCCGACCAGGCGGGCGAGGCGATCGACGCCGGCGATCCGGTGGCCACGCTGGCGACCCCCGACGGTGCGGCCGTGGCGCGGGTGGTGGTCACGGACACCGGCACCGGCTACTTCCTCGCCGACGACCTGCCGACCCTGGAGGAGGGGCGCACGTACCAACTCTGGCAGCTCGACGGGCCCCAGCCCATCTCGTTGGGCACGGTGGGCAACGGCACGACCCCGGTCACCTCGGTGGCCGTGCCGGAGGGCACCACCACCATGGCCGTCTCGGCCGAGCTCGCCGGCGGCGCGGTCGCGCCGACGCCCGACCAGATCATCGCCTCCGGCGAGGCCACCTGACGCTCATCCAGCGCCGCCCCCGGCTCCGAACCGGGGCATGCGAGTGGATGTCGACCGTTACCGCGACCGGGCCGCACCCGTCGACCTCAGCGGCATCGACTTCGATGCCTTCCGCGATCGGCCGCTGCCCGCCGCCGCGATCCGGTGCCTTCGCTACATGCACGACATCGAGCACCACACCGTCTGCTACCTGCGGGACCTGCTGGTCACGCCGGCCCACCGCGATCCCGACATCACCACGTTCCTCACCGTCTGGAGCTACGAGGAGATGTGGCACGGCCAGGCGATCGGCCGCGTGCTCGCCGCCCACGGCGAGCCCAACGGCGCCGGGCGGATCAGTGAGCTGCGCCGGCGCCTCGGGGTCCGGGACCGCCTGTCGCCCATGGTGCACGCCCTGGGGTCAACGCTGGCGGGCGACACGTTCCCGGCCGTGCACATGACCTGGGGCGCAGTCAACGAGTGGACGACCCAGGCCGGCTATGCCCGCCTCATCGACCGGGCCCGGCACCCGGTCCTCACCGACCTGCTGTCGCGCATCATGCGCCAGGAGGGCCGGCACATCGCCTTCTACGCCGCCGAGGCCGAGCGCCGCCTGGCCGGCAGCCGTCGCGCCCAGCGTCTGTGCCGGGCCGCCTGCGTTGGCTGTGGCGACCCGTGGGCGCCGGCGTGATGCCGCGCCGCGAGGTCACCTTCATGGTGGGCGAGCTGTTCGGCGACGACGGTGGCCGGGCGATCGCGCAACGGATCGACCACCGCGTCGACGGCCTCCCCGGCCTCGTGGGGTTGCGCCTGGTCGAGCGGGCGGTCGATCACTACACGGCCGCCGCGCCGGGTGCTCCCGACCGGCCGCCGGCTAGGCCGGCACCGCTCGCAGCGTGAGGACGGCCATGTCGTCGGTCGGGTCGTCGTCGACGAACGCCACCGCCTCGGACTCGATGAGGTTGGCCAGGTCGGTGGCCGACATGCCCTTGCCCTGGTACAGCGCCTTCACCACGCCCTCCTCGCCAAAGGCACGCGTCCGGCCCCGGCGGCGATCGATCAGCCCGTCCGTGTAGCAGACCAGCGCCTCGCCGGGATCGAGGTGGACCACGGTGTCGGTGAGGCTCACCTCGTCGGTCACACCCAGCAGGGTGCCGGGCACACCCACGGGCTCGACCCGGCCGACGGCCCGACCGACGAGGGGCAGCGGATGGCCCCCCGAGCACACGATCAGATCGACGCCCCGGGAGGTCGGCTGCGCTGTCCCGACCAGCACCGTGCAGAAGCGCGGGCTGACCGGCACGCGGTCGTCGTCGGTGTTCGCCCACTCGGCGGTGTGGCGCAGCAGCATCTGGTTGAGGCGCGCCAGGATCGCCGACGGCATGACCCCGGCCATGGCCGACGAACGGATCGTGTGCCGCACCAGTCCGGTCGTGGCCGCAGCCTCGACGCCGTGCCCGCACACGTCGCCCACTGCGAAGATCCACCAGTTGGCGTCGGCCTGGAAGGCATCGTAGAAGTCGCCACCGACGTCGAGCCCACGTCCCGCCGCCCGGTAGCGGGCACCCAGTTCGATCCCGGGGATCTCGGGGAGGCTGCCGGGCAGGAGGCTGTCCTGCAGGGCGCGCGCCACCACCGACTGCTCGTCGAAGAGCCGGGCGTTGTCGACGATCACGGCGGAGCGCGCCGCCACCGACTCGGCGAGCTCGAGGTCGTCGGCGTCGAAGGCGCGTCCGGCACGATTGCCGAACCCGATGGCACCGAGCAGCCGGCCCCGGGCCCGCAGCGGGAAGATCGCCAAGGCGTCGACACCCACGTCGTCCAAGGCGCGGTGGCCGTCCCCGCCGGGGAACAGCGGCCGCAGCGCCTGAGCGGCTTGCGAACCACGGATCAGGTGACGGCCCGCCCGGAGGGCCTCGTCCACCTGCCCCACCTGTGCGGGATCACGGGGGATCCGGTCGAGCAACCGAAGCAGGCTCGCCACCTGGGTAGGATCGACGTGGGCGGCGCCGACGACCGGCTGCGGGTTGGTGGTCGACTCGACCAACCGCACGACACACCAGTCAGCGATCCGCGGGACGGCGAATCCCGCCAGCTCCGTGAGTGTCGCGTCCAGCCTCAGAGTGCTCGAGAGCGCACCGCTCAGCTGGTCGAGGAACCGCAGCCGCTGCTGGTCCCGTTCCGCCGCCACCGCGAGGCGTGCACGATCGAGTGCCAGCGCACAGTGGGCCGCGACGTCCTGTAGCAGCTGGGGGTCACTGTTCATCAGCTGGCGTTCGTCCTCGAAGCCGATTCCCAGGACCCCGAACGGCTGCCCCCCGGCGTCGCGCAACGGAACCACGCGGAAGGCGTCGGCGTAGAACGTCTCTGGCCCGTCCAGCTGGGGGTAGCGGCGCCGACGGTCCGCGGGGTTCGCGATCGTCACCCCCCGGCCCGTCCGCATCACCTCCGCGGCGGGCAGGGGCGAACCGCGGGGGATGCGGCCGAACCGGGCGTGCAGGATGTCCTCGGCGACGCCCGACGCACCCGCGACCACCAGCTCGTCCTCGTCGGACAGCACGTACACCACGCCGGTGGCCGCCCCGAGCAGCGGAATGCCCTCGTCGAGCATCGCCCGCACGATCTCGTCGGGATGGCGCAGCCGGTTGAACCCTTCGACGAGTCGGGCAATCCGCGCCGCAGCCCCCACGGAGCGGGTGGCGTCGACCAGCACACCCGACGCGCCCGTGACGCCCTGTGCTCCACCGAGCGCCTGGACCCGGAGCACCGCCCAGCGCTCGCCGCTGCGCAGCCGCAACGGCTCCTCGCGGGCCTCGTCCCCGGCCATGCCGGAGAGGACGGTACGCACCGCGTCGGTGGCGGTGGCGTGATCGTCGGGATGGAGCAGGTCCAGCCACCCGTCCGCCAGGAACGCCGCTTCGTCGGCCTCGGGGCGGGACGCGCCGCCGAGGTGCGCCTGCCGGCATTGGCCGGCCGCGTCCCACGTGAGGAGTACGGCCAGCGCTCCGGAGGGCAGCCTCCCGCCTTCGGGATCGGGCACCGTCGGCAACCTGGTCGCGGCGAGGGCGAGCCGCTCTCGCGGCTCGGGAGCCGGACCGACGTCCATCTTGGGCGGAGCGGGGGGGTTGGGCCGAACAGTCATGCGGGTGCTGGAAGTCTCGCACCGCTGGCAAATCCCCGCACTGGCAGCGGTACCGCGTGCACTGAGAGCGCCAGCGAGACCGCCATGGGTGCGACAAACTGGCGCCATGGCCCCGACGCGCTTTTCGCCCGGGCGATCGGACGGCACGGCGCTCGCGTCCGATGTCCTCCAGTACGGCCCCGGCCTGCCGCCGGAGAGCGAGCTCAAGCTGCTCGGACACGTCGACGGACGGCGGATCCTCGACCTCGGGTGCGGCGCCGGCACCGGCGCCGTGGCCCTCGCCAAGGCGGGCGCCCGCGTGATCGCCATCGACGAGGACGTCGGCAACGTGGGCACGGCGCGGGACAACGCCGAGCGCGAGGGCGTGAAGATCGAGACCCACCACGGCCCGCTGCCCGAGCTGGCCTTCGTGCGGGCCGACACGATCGACGCGGCCGTGTCGGTCTACGGCCTCGCGACCGCTGACGATCTCGACCGGATCTTCCGCCAGGTCCACCGCGTGCTCAAGCCCGAACGGCCGTTGGTGTTCTCGCTGCCCCATCCGGCGTTCACGTTGCTCGACCCCGACGGCGGCGAGCCTGTGCTGCGCCGGACCTGGTGGGACTCCAGCCCGGTGGCCTGGTCGGTGGCCGCCGGCGGCGCCGAGCCCGACCGGGCCCGCACGCTCAGCGGGTTGTTCGCAAGCCTCGGACGGGCCAACTTCCGAGTGGACGCGCTGGCGGAGCCGGAGCCCGACCGGGCCGCCGCCGGCGATGGCTGGTCCGACGCCATGCGGTGGGTCCCGCCGACGCTGATCGTCCGGGCCCGCAAGGTCGCCTGAGGGGGATGACCTGGGTCCACTGAGGCCCAGGCCGGCCTAGGTCCGACGCCGGCGCCTCCGCTCCCACCACGCCAGCAACCGCCGTTCCGCCTCGGCCTGCCCCAGTGGGCCCTCGTCGAGGCGGGCCTCGAGCAGCATGGACAGCGCCTCGCCCACGATCGGGCCCGGCTTGACGCCGAGCAGCTCCATGACCCGGTTGCCGTCGATGTCGGGGCGGATGCGGCCGAGCTCCTCGCGCTCCCGGAGCTCGGCGATCCGGGCCTCCAGGTCGTCCATGCGCTTCGCCAGCATGCGGGCGCGCTGTTCGTTGCGCGTAGTGCAGTCGCTACGGGTCAGCTCGTTGAGATCGTCGACGAGCGACCCCGCGTCGCGGGCGTAGCGCCGCACGGCGGCGTCGGTCCAGACGTCGTCGCGGTAGCCGTGGAACCGCAGGTGCAGGAACACCAGGCGCGACACGTCCTCGACGATCTCGTTGGAGAACCGCAGCGCCCGGAGGCGGTCGCGGGCCAACCGGGCGCCCACGACCTCGTGATGGTGGAAGCTGACGCCGCGGGGCCCGATCGACCGGGTCTTGGGCTTGCCGATGTCGTGGAGGAGCGCCGCGAGCCGAACGGCCAGCCGGGGCGACGTCTTGGCCACGACCGCGATGGTGTGCGTCAGCACGTCCTTGTGGCGGTGGATCGGGTCCTGCTCCAGCCTCAGCGCCCGGAGCTCGGGCAGGAACTCGTCGGCCAGCTCGGTGTCGACGAGGAACCACAGACCCGCGCTCGGATCGGCGACCACCAGCAGCTTCGACAGCTCGTCACGGACCCGCTCGGCCGACACGATCTCCAGCCGCTGACGCAGCGTCCGGACGGCGGTGACCAGCGCCGGGTCCGGCGCCAGGCCGTAGCCGGCGATGAACCGGGCCGCCCGCAGCATCCGCAGTGGATCGTCGGAGAACGACACCTCGGGGGCCAGGGGCGTGCGCAGCACGCCCTCCGCCAGGTCGGCCACGCCGCCGAACGGATCGATCAGCTCGACGTCGGGCAGGCGCAGCGCCATGGCGTTGATCGTGAAGTCGCGGCGCGACAGGTCGTGCTCGATGTCGTCGGCGTAGACGACGTGCGGCTTGCGCGAGTCCTCGCGGTACGCCTCGGCGCGGTGGGTGGTGACCTCGAACGTCACGCCCCCCTTGCGCGCGCCGATCGTGCCGAACGCCCGGCCCTGTGTCCACGTCGAGTCGGCCCAATCCTCGAGCAGCGCCAGCGTCTCCTCCGGCCGGGCGTCGGTCGTGAGATCGAGGTCGGCACCGTCGTGGACGCGATCGAGGACCACGTCGCGCACGATCCCACCCACGAGGTAGATCTCGTGGCCCGCGGCGGCGAAGCGCTCGGCCAGGGGCCGGACATCGTCGAGGATGGGCTGCAGCCGCTCGGGGATCACGTGGCGCGAGGGTAGGCGGTCGCTACAGCGCGTCGGCCCTGTGTAGCCACGCCCTCGTGTGGGCCGCCGCTGCCGCGCCCACCACCTCCCGCCCGGGCCCACCCGAGGTCGGCGCCTCGGGGCGCAGCCGATCGCCGGCGAGCGCGACGAGGACGGCGGCGGTCGAGTCGCGCAGCGCCTCCAGGTCGTAGCCACCCTCGAGGAACACCAACCGCCGGCCCGGAGGCACCAGCGCCAAGAGGTCGGCGGTGACGTCGGCGTAGTCCCCGGACGTCAGCGCGAGGTCGGTGAGCGGGTCGCGCCGGTGCGCGTCGAAGCCGGCCGACACCAGGAGCCACGTGGGGCGAAAGTCCTCGGCCAGCGGCACCACGACATCGGCCACGGCGGCCCTGAAGACGTCGCCGGTGGCGCCGGGCGGCACCGGGACGTTGGCCGTGGTGCCCTGCCCCCCGTCAGCCCCGGTCTCGAGCACCGACCCCGTGCCCGGATAGAGCGGGTGCTGATGGACGGACACGTAGGCGGCCCGGGGATCGTCGTAGAACGTCGCCTGGGTGCCGTTGCCGTGGTGGGCGTCGTAGTCGACCACGAGGACGCGCTCGCCGCCGCCCGCCAGGACCGCGGCCGCCACGGCGACGTTGTTGAAGAGGCAGAAGCCCATGGCGCGGCTCGCGAGCGCGTGGTGGCCCGGCGGGCGCACGGCGCAGAACGCCGCCGTGAACTCGCCGGCGTCGAGGCGGCCGATGACGCTGGGCCCGGCCCCGGCGGCGAGCAGCGCGGCGTCCCAGGAGGCGGCCGCAGCCCGGGTGTCCGGGTCGAGCCGCCCTCCCCCGCTCCGGCAGAATCGCTCGAGCGCCTCGACGTAGGCGGCGTCGTGGACGAGCTGGACCTCGGCCTTGGTGGCCGGCCGTGGCGCCACGGCTACCAGCTCGTCGCCGAGCCCGGCGCGGTCGAGGCCGTCGTGCACGGCCCGCAGGCGCTCTGGGCGCTCGGGGTGGCCCAATCCGGCGTCGTGGGCCAGGTACTGCGGATGGGTGACGAAGGCGATCGACATCCGCCGATGACGGTAACGGGTATCGCTGGGTTGCCTACCCTTTGGGGGGTATGAGTGTCTTGCGGGCGCCAGCAATCGGTGTGGCGCGGCTCCGGGTCCGAACCTGGCACGCCGACCACCACGTTGCCCACATCACGCCCGCAGCCGACGGGTCCGGTCCCCCGGCGACCGATGAGATCCGGCGCTGCAGCGCGGCGCTCCGGCGCGAGGGGTACCGGGGCGCCGTCACCGCCGCCATGAGCCGGGCCGACCAGGCGCCGTTCCTCGAGGCCGGATTCGTGCCCGCGGAGCGCTTGCACCTGCTCCTCCACTCCCTCGACGACCTTCCGAACCCGGTGCTGGCGGCCCGGGCACAGATACGCCGGGGCCGGAGGCGTGAGCTGGACGACCTGCTGGCCGTCGATCACGCGGCGTTCAGCGGGATGTGGCGCCTGGACCGCGTCGGGCTCGACGAGGCCCTGAGCGCTACGCCGACCGTCCACCTGCGCGTCGCCCGAGACGTCGGAGGGACGATCGGGTACGCCATCTGCGGGCGCGCCGCGCACCGGGGCTACGTGCAGCGGCTGGCGGTGCATCCCCGCGCCCAGGGCCACGGCGTCGGCGGCACCCTGCTCCTCGACGGCCTGCGTTGGCTGCGGCGCTGGGGGGCCCGCGACGCGCTCGTCAACACGCAGGAAGGCAACGACCGGTCCCTCCGGCTCTACCAGCGCGTGGGGTTCGTGCTCCAACCCGACGGGCTCACCGTCCTTCGGCTCGATCTCGGTGGTGTCCCGTGAAGCGGCTCTCCGGCATAGGCCTCCTGTGCGCCGTCGTACCCGCAGCCTTGGTCGCGTTCTTCTGGGTCGGGACCGCACCGGCCGGCGCCGTCACCCGGCAGGCGACACCGTCGATCGAGCTCGTCGACCAGACGACCTGGGTGAACAGCGGCGACCGGTTCGAGGTGAGCGCGCGCGTCACCGACGCGCCCGCAGGCGCCGCCCTCCGGCTGGTGGTGTACGACCGGCTCGAGTCACGATCCGGGTTCCGCGACACGCTCGACGGCGACCTGGGCCGTGTCGAGCAAACGCTGCCTGCGGAGCCCCTGGCGGCGTCGGACGCGGGGTCCGGGACCTTCTCGACGGGGTTCGCCGTCGGCGGCGACGGCCAGAGCCTGGAGGGTCGCGGCGTGTACCCGGTCGAGGTGCAGCTGGTCGACGCCCAGGACAACCTCCTGGCCATGCCCGTGGTCACGTACCTGATGTATCTGAGGCCCGACACTTCGTCGTTCGCTCCCCTGGCGGTCGCCGTGATCGTCGATGTCGGCGGCCCACCGATCCTGCAGCCCGATGGATCCGTCCGTCCCACCGCCACCACGGTGCAGCGGGCGCAGGAGCGGGCCAGCCTGGTGGCAGCCGCACCCGACGTCCCGTTCACGCTGGCACCCCAACCCGAGACGCTCGACGGGCTGGTCGACGCCGGCGGTGCCGGCGGGGCGGCGGTGGCCGACCTGGTGAGGGCCATCGGTGACAGGCCGGTGCTCGGCCGGCCGTACACCGACGTCGACCTCCAGGCGCTGCAGGAAGGCGGGCTGACGACCGAGGCCGCCGAGCAGGTCAACGCCGGTGCCGCCGCGGTCCGCAACCGCTTCGGGCGCGGGCCGGTTCCGGGCATCTGGCTGTCGGGTCCCACCCTCGGTAGCGACGCCGTGAGCGAGGCCGCTGTCCTCGGATTCGACCGGGCGGTCGTTCCTCCGAGCGCCGTCGACACGAGCGCCGTGCCAGACGCACCGGTCACGCTGGACGACGGCGGCCCACGCGCCATGGTCAGCGACCCGGAGCTGGCCGCCCACCTGCGGGGCGACGAGAGCGTCGTCGACGCGCAGCGCTTCCTGGCCGAGCTGACGATCATGTGGTTCGAGCGGCCCGCGATCCCCCGCGCCGTCGCCGTCCGTATCCCCGGCGACACCGACATCGAGCCCTCCACGGTGGCCCGGGCGCTCAACGGCCTGACCGACGGCCAGGCGGTCCAGGCCGTGACGATCGATGAGGTCTTCGATGTGCCCGCGGATCCCAGCGGCCCGTCGACGGTCTCCCTCGTCCCTCACGAGGTCACCGACGAGCTCGGCGACCTCGCCGCACCGCTCCGCCGGGCCCGCCGGGGTGTGAGCGGCGTCGCCGGGACGGTCGCGTCGGCCGACGGCGGATCACTGACCCGCTCCCTTCTCCTCGCCACCGGGACCGCCACGCCCGAGGCCCAGCGCCCGGCCTACGTCGAGCGCGTCGACGCCGAGCTGGGCTCGCTGAGCGGCGCCGTCGTCCTGCCCGACCAGTTCCGCATCACCCTCACCTCTCGGACCAGCACGATCCCCGTCAACATCACCAACACCCTGGACCAGCCGCTCCAGGTGCGGATCGAGTTCGACAGCGGCCAGCTGGAGTTCCTGGACGGTGACTTCGTCACCCGCGAGCTCCCGCCCGGCGTCACCCGGCTGGACGTCCGCGTGCGCGCCCTGACCTCGGGGGCGTTTCCCATGGGCATCACGGTGAGGAGCCCGGACAGCTCCATCGAGTTGGACCGGACGACGTTCGACATCCGGTCCACCGCCGTCACGGGCGTGGGCTTGGTGCTGTCCATCGGGGCCGGGCTGTTCCTCGCGGTGTGGTGGGCGCGCCATTGGCGGAGCTCGCGGCGATCGCGCCACTTGGTCCCCGCCGGCGCGACGCCTGCATCACCGGCCAGCACCGTCGCCGGCTCGGCGCGGCCGGACGCCGCGACCGACGGCTCCGAGCAGCCTGACGGCTCGGGTCGCTACCGGCCGGCGCACCTGGCCGGCGGTCGTTCCCGCCGCAGCTGACGCCACCGGG
>Ga0299914_10002556_pt1 | contig 12582 bp, 11 predicted proteins | sample RVTome_10_FD_201361 | JGI IMG/M metagenome (GOLD analysis project Ga0299914, IMG submission 201361) | Soil microbial communities from uranium-contaminated site in the Upper Colorado River Basin, Wyoming, United States - RVT153D57 (version 2) ...
GTCTCGGGGTACAGGGAGGAGAGATATGTGTGTTGTTGGAGGTAGGTCGGCGGTACTAGACCCCGCGGGGCGCGCTGAACCGCGTTGAGGCGGTCAGGGCGACCATTGCGGCGCCGATGCCGACCAAGAAGACTGTTGGCTCCCAGGTCCCGGTGACGATCCCGACGGTGATCCCGGCGACGATCGCAAACGTCGCGAGCGCGTAGTCGAAGCTCGCGTGCGAGGCCAGCGAGATCGACCGCTGCGGGCCCGGGATCTGGAGCGCCAGGCCGAGCAGCAGGGCGCCGGTCAGCACGCTCACCACCGCAGCGGCCTGTCCGAAGCCGAGCAGGAACGGCGCGACCATGAGGAGCGGCGCGGCGAGCGTCTCGAGGCCCGCGTGGACCGAAAGCGGGATGTACCGGAAGATGGTCATCGCACATACAGGGTACGAACGTATGTGCGATGCATGTGTGATCCCGGTCACACTCGTCGACCCCGGACCGCTTGTCGCGGACGGACAGCCCGCCTCAACCACGGCGGGGCCTCGTCTTCGGCTTCGCCTCCGCCGCGGTACTTTCTCCTCCGTGAGCCGCCGCCGGGCAGACTCCGTGATCGCCGAGCGCGGCCTCGCCCGCTCGCGCGCCAGCGCGGCCGAGGCGATCCGGGCGGGGCGCGTCCGGATCGGGGGCGGGGGGCAGCGGGTCGCGAAGCCGAGCGAGCTGATCGACCCCGGCGCCGAGCTCAGCCTCGACGCGGGGCGCGACTACGTCTCGCGCGGCGGGGTGAAGCTCGCCAACGCACTCGACACGCTCGCGATCGACGTCTCCGGCCGCGATTGCCTCGACGTCGGGGCCGCGACCGGCGGCTTCACGGACTGCCTGCTCCAACGCGGGGCGGCCCGGGTGATCGCGCTCGACGTCGCCCGCGCGCAGCTCGACTGGGGCCTTCGCAACGACGACCGGGTCATCGTGATCGAGCAGGCAAACGCCCGCGAGCTCGATCCGGCGTCCCTGCCCTACGCACCGTCCCTGGCGACGATCGACGTCTCGTTCATCTCGCTGACGAAGGTGCTGCCCGCCGTGGCCGGGTGCCTGGTGCCCGGCGGCGAGCTGCTGGCGATGGTGAAGCCGCAGTTCGAGCTCGGCCGCAAGCGGGTCAAGGGCGGGGTGGTCCGCGACCCGGCCGAGCGCCGCGAGGCGCTGCTCGCGGTCGCCGGCGCCGCGCGCGGCGCCGGCCTCGCGATCCGCGGCTTCGCCTCGTCGGGCCTGCCGGGCCCCAAGGGAAACCGCGAGACGTTCGTCTGGTGCGTCGACGGCGACGGGAGCCTCGACGAGCCCGAGGTGGAGGCCGCCGCATCGGAGGTCGAGCCGTGAGCGCCGCCCCCAGGATCGCGTCGGTTCTGACCCACACTCAGCCGGAGCAGACCTCGGACGCGCTCCGCGCCGCCGCCGAGGCGGCGCGCGCAGCGGGATGCCGGCTGGCGGCCAGCGCCGACGAGCGCGCGAAGCACGGCGAGGCCGCGGCGGGCCTCGAGCCGCTCGAGCAGCTCGAGGGCGAGCCCGACCTGTGCCTGGTCCTCGGCGGCGACGGGACGATCCTCAAGGCGCTTCGCCGGCATGCGAACTCGAGCGTCCCGGTGTTCGGGATCAACTACGGCACGATCGGCTTCCTCGCCGCCGCCGACCGCGACGAGCTCGAGTCGGGCCTGCGAAGCGCGTTCGCCGGCGAGTTCGAGCAGATGTCGCTGCCGGCGCTGGAGGTCGGCGCCCCCGACGCGGCGCGGATCGCGCTCAACGACGTCTCGTTTCACCGCCGGCCGCACGGGCGGGTGGCCGAGCTCGCGTTTCGCCTCGGCGGTCAGGAGGTCGGCCACGTCCGCTGCGACGGCCTCGTCGCCGCCACGCCCGCCGGGTCGACGGGCTACAACCTCGCGAATCAGGGCCCGATCCTGGCCTGGGGGGTCGAGGGGTACGTGGTCAGCTTCATCGCCCCGCACACGCTCACCGCGCGCCCGCTGGTGGTCGCGCCCGACGACGTCCTGCGCGTGCGCAACGAGGCCGGCCGCGAGGCCGTCGATCTCGTGGTCGACGGCGAGCACGTGACCGACCTGGCCAGCGGCAGCGAGACCGAGGTCCGATTCCGCGACAACGTGGGCCGCCTGGCGCAGCTTCCCGGCGCGAACTTCTACCAGCGGGTCGGCGAGAAGTTCGGCGCGCTCGCGCGCTAGCGCTCGCCGAGCTCGAGCGGGGCGCTGGCGGGTCCGTTCAGGACCGAGCCGTCGGCCGCGAACCGCGAGCCGTGGCACGGGCAGTCCCAGGTCTCGTCCGCCGTGTTCCAGCGCACCAGGCAGCCGAGATGGGTGCAGCGGGGCGCGCCTTTGCGGCGCACCCGGTCCGCCGCGAAGTGGAAGGCGACGTTGGCGTTCTCCTTGGCCACGTCGAACGCCTGGCCGCGGGGATTGAGCCGCATCGGGTCGTACGCGTCGAGCTTCGGGTCATGCTCGCCGTCGAGCTCGGCGGCGAGCATCGCGGCGGCGGCGACGCCCTGCGCGAGGCCCCACTTCCCGAAGCCGGTGGCGCACAGGATCCGCGGCGCCCAGGGCGCCAGCCTGCCGATCATCGGCAGCCCGTCCGGGCTCATCAGATCGTGGGCGGACCAGCGATGGCTGACCTCGGCGAGCCCGAGGCGCTCCCCGGCCCAGCCGGCGAGGCGAGCATAGGCGCCCGCGCTGTCGCCTTGCCCCACCTTGTGTCCCTCGCCGCCGACGATCAGGCGTCGCCCACCCGCGACGCCGGGGAGCGAGCGGATCGAGCGGGTGGCCGCGCCGACCCCCAGGTACATGCCCGGGGGCGCCTCGTCGACCGGTCCGGCGATCGCGTACGAAGCCTGCGGCCGCAGACGGGCGAAGTAGAGGCCGCGGTCCAGCAGGGGCATCTGGGTCGCGAGGACGACCCGGCCCGCCGAGAGCGTCGCGCCGTTCTCGAGCCTGAGCGTGCACCGGTCGCGGTGGCTGACCGACCGGACGCGACTCCGCTCGTGGATCGCGGCCCCCGCCGCCTCGGCCGCGGCGGCGAGGCCACGGGTGAACGCCGCCGAGTCGAAGGCGATCTGCCGATCGAGGCGGGCCGCGGCGCGCACCGGGAACGGCAGCCCGGCGGCACGAGTGAGCTCGGCCCGGACGCCCGCCGCGTTCGCCGCCTCGCACTCCGCTTCCACCCGGGTGGCGCCGTCCTCGTCCTCGGCGTAGAGGTAGTTCGGGGCGCGCTCGAGCGAGCACTCGATCCCATGGGCCTCGGCCAGCCCGGCGATCAGCGCGACGCCCTCCAGGTTCGCGGCCCCGAAAGCAGCGGCCGCCCCGCGCCCCACCCGCCGCGCGATCGTCGAGTAGGAGGCCTCGTGAAGCGCGCTCGCCTTCGCGGTCGAGTGGCCGGTCACCGCCCCCGCGACCGAGCGTGCCTCGACGAGCGTGACCGAAGCGCCCCGCTCGGCCACCAAGAGCGCGGTCGCGGCCCCCACGATGCCGCCGCCGACGACCGCCACCTCGGCGCGCGCCTCGCCCTCGAGCGGCGGGCGGGAAGCGGGCGCCGCGCCGTCGAGCCAGATCGAACGCGCTGCGCGGGGCAGGTGGGGCATGACCGCGAGCTACCCGCGGCGGCGGCGATCAAGCGCCGGACGGGGCGAATCCGTCGGCCCTAGCCGCTATCAAGTCGGGCGAATGCTGCTCGAGCTTCGCATCGAGAATCTCCTCCTGATCGAGCGCGCCGAACTGCGCCTTGGCCCCGGGCTGAACGCGATCACGGGCGAGACCGGTGCCGGCAAGACGGTGCTTGCCCACTCGCTCGACCTCCTCATGGGCGGAAGGGCACGCGCGCAGATCGTCCGTCCCGGCGCGTCCGAAGCGTACGTCGAGGGCGTCTTCGAGCCGCCACCGGGGCTGTTCGACGATCCCGAGCTGGCGGAGCTCGCCGAGCGGCTCCCGGACGACGCCGGCGGGCTGGTCCTGGCGCGCAGGGTCGCCGCCGGGGGTCGGACCAGCGCCTACGTGCAGGGTCGCTCGGCGAACGTCGGTGACCTGCGCCTGCTCGGCTCGCGCCTGCTCGCCTTCTACGGCCAGCACGAGCACCGCCGGCTGACCCTCGCCTCCGCGCAGCTCGAGGTGCTCGACGGCTTCGCCGGCGCCGACCACCTGAAGCTGCGCGAGCGCTACCGCGCCGCGCACGCGGAGGCCCGGGAGGCCGAGCGCGAGCTCGCCGACCTGCGCGAGCGCGAGGGCGCCCGTGAGCGCGACCTCGACCTGATGCGCTTCGAGCTCGAGGAGATCGAGGCCGCGGGGCCCGACCCGGGCGAGCGCGCCGAGCTCGCCGACGAGCGCCAGCGGCTGCGTCACGCCGAGGCGCTCCGCAGCGCCGCGGCCGGAGGTTTCCAGGGCCTTGCCGGGGACGACGACGACGGCGGCGCGGCGGCCGGGCTCGGCGTGGCGGAGGCGGCGCTCGCCGCCAGCACCGGCGTCGACCGGGCGCTGGACTCGCTTGCGGAGCGGGTCGCGGCGGCCGCGGTCGAGGTCTCCGACCTCGCGAGCGAGCTGCGCACCTACGCGGAGACGGTCGATGCCGAGCCGGGGCGACTGGAACAGGTCGAGGAGCGCCTGGCGGCGATCGAGCGGCTCGAGCGCAAGCACGGCGGTTCGATCGAGGCCGTGCTCGCGCACGCGGAGCGCTGCCGGGGCGAGATCGAGCGCCTCGAGAACGTCGGCGAGCGCGCCGATGAGCTCGAGCGGCGGCTCGCGGCGGCGCGGGAACGGCGAGCCGAGCTCGCAGCGGAGCTGAGCGGATCGCGCCGGAAGGCCGGGCCCGCGCTCGAGCGGGCGGTCGCCGAGGCGCTTGCCGGGCTGGCGATGGACGGCGCCCGTCTCGAGGTCGCGCTGGAGCCGGTCGAGGCCGGCTTCGCCGCAGCCGGGGCGGAGACGGTGGAGCTGCGCGTCGCGACCAACCCGGGAATGCCGGTCTCACCGCTGCGCGACGCGGCATCGGGCGGCGAGCTCTCGCGGATCATGCTGGCACTGTCGGGCCTGGCGGGGGGCGGCGGGTCCGCGACCCGCGTGTTCGACGAGATCGACGCCGGCGTGGGCGGCGCCACCGCCCGCGCGGTGGGCGAGCGGCTACGCGCGCTTGCGGCCGACGGCCAGGTCGTCTGCATCACCCACCTGCCCCAGGTGGCGTCGCAGGCGAGCTCGCACTTCCGCATCTCGAAGCGGATCGAGGGCGGCGCCACCGTTGCGGACGTGGAGCCCGTCGAGGGCGAGGAGCTGGTCGCCGAAATCGTGCGGATGCTGGGCGCCGAGCGCGACGACGCGGCCGCCACCGACCACGCCCGCGACCTCCTCGCCGCGTAAGCCGCGCATTCAGCGGATAATCGGCGGGCAGGGATGGCCCGCCAACCGCTGAGATCCCGCGCCCGCGCCCGCGCCCAGGCGTTCCTGCGCGGGACGACGGAGCTCGAGCCGCTCGCCACGCCGGTGCAGGGGCGCGCGCGCCTCGGGCGCAGGACCAAGGAGCTGGTCAAGCGCCTGGGCCCGGAGGACATCGCGGTGATCGACCACGCCGACATCGACCGGATCGCCGCCGAGGACCTGATCGCCTCGGGCGTCCCCGCCGTGGTCAACCTCTCGCCGTCTTCGACCGATCGCTACCCGAACACGGGCCCGCTGCTCCTGCTCCGCGCCGGGGTGTGCCTGGTCGACGCGGTCGGCGCGCCGCTCTTCGACGAGCTCCGCGACGGCGAGCAGGTCTTGATCAGCGGCGGCGGCGACGTGCGCCGGGACAGCGAGGTCGTGGCGCGAGGGGAGCGGCTCGTCCTCCAGGACCTGGAGGAGCAGCACATGCTCCAGCGGGCGCGGATCGACCGCGCGATCGCGGACTTCGCGGCCAACACGGCCGAGCACGTGCGGGAGGAAGGCGAGCTCCTGGCCGGCGAGTTCCACCTGCCCCGGACACGGACGAGCTTCCAGGACCGCCACGTCCTGATCGTGGTGCGCGGCACCACCTACCGCAACGACCTGCGCACGCTGCGGGCGTACATCAACGACGTCCGCCCCGTGCTGGTCGGGGTCGACGGCGGCGCCGACGCACTGCTCGAGGCGGGCCTGCAGCCGGACGTGATCCTCGGCGACATGGACTCGGCGACCGACGCGGCGCTGCGCTGCGGGGCCGAGTTGATAGTCCACGCCTACCGCGACGGACGCTCGCCGGGCTCGGCCCGGCTCGAGGCGATGGGGGTCAAGCACCTGGTCGCGCCTGCGGTCGGGACCAGCCAGGATGTCGCGATGCTGCTCGCCTACGAGAACGGAGCCGAGCTGATCGTCAGCGTCGGCGCCCAGTTCAACCTGGTCGAGTTCCTCGACAAGAACCGGGCGGGCATGTCGTCGACGTTCCTCACGCGACTGCGGATCGGGGAGATCCTGGTCGACGCCAAGGGGGTGAGCCGGCTCTACAACCCGGGGGTCTCCGGTCGGCTGATCTGGATCTTCTTCGGGGTCGCCATCCTCCTGACCCTGATCGTGGTGCTCGTCTCGGATCCGCTGCGCGAGCTGTTCGAGCTGATCTGGCTGAAGATCGAGGTGCTGTTGGGCCTCTGACGGGCCCGGATCCCAATGGGCTACTCCTCCCGCTATCACGTGGCATCGCTCGCGGCGGTGTTCATCGCGCTCGCGATCGGGATCCTGATCGGCGCCGCGCTGGGGAGCGACATCGTCTCGGGCACGGCGGAGAACCTCGAGGAGGGGCTCAGCGAGGACCTCGACGAGGTGGGTGCCGAGAACTCGAGGCTGCGGCAGGACCTCGACTTCGAGCGGCGGTTCTCGGAGCGCCTCGCGCCGGCGGTGATCGACGACCGGCTCGCCGCCCAGGAGATCGCCCTGATCGGGCTCGGGGACGTCGACACGGCGACCCTGCGCGACGACCTCGCCGGCGCACTCGGGCCGGCGGGCGCGGAGCTGACGCAGGTTGGGAGCGCGCGGATGCCCCCCGCGGAAGACGAGCTCACCGGCGCCCTGCTCACGCAACGACAGGCGCAGGCGCCCGAGGAGGAGCTGCTGGGGCTGGCCGGCGAGCGCGCGGGCCGGCTGCTGGCGGGACGCGGCGAGCTGCCCGGCGACCTGCGCGCGACGCTGATGTCGGAGTACTCGGGCAACCCGGAGGGCCTCGACGCGGTGGTCGTCGCCCGGGCTCGCCCCGACGACCTCTCGGCTCGCGACTCCGGCGCCGTCGACCAGTTCGAGACCGGGATCATCCGCGGCCTGCGCGATGCCGGCGTGCGCGTGGTCGGAGCCGAGCGCGAGGACACAGACCCGTCCTCGATCGAGTTCTTCGACGCGCAGGGCCTGGCGACCGTTGACAACATCGATCAGCTCCCGGGCAAGGTGGCCCTGGTGCTGGCCCTCGACGGGGCCGACGGCGACTTCGGCGTGAAGGACACCGCCGACAGCCTGCTGCCCGACCTGATCGAGCCTTCGCCCACGGTCGGGGCGAACGGCTGACGAACCGTGCTGTCGGGGCTGGTCCTGTCCGCGGCGCTCGCCGCCCTGCTCGCCGGGCCGTGGCTGCGCGACATGGCGCGCGCGGGGCTCGTCCGCCGCAACTACCGCGACCGCGAGGTCGCCTTCCCGGCCGGCGCGGTGCTGGTGGCCTGCTCGCTGTTCGCGCTGGCGCCGCTTGCGGTGCTGGACGATCGCGCCGACCTCGACCTGCTCGATCCCGAGCTGCGGCGCTGGGCGGTGTACGTGCTGGGGGTGGCGATGCTCGGCCTGCTCGACGACGCGCTCGGGCGCGGCGGCGCGGCCGACACCGCCCGAGGCTGGCGCGGGCACGCGCGGGCGGTGCTCGGCGGGCGCTTCTCGACCGGGGCGATCAAGGCCGGGGGGGCGCTGGCGCTTGCCGCGTACGCGGCATCGGGACGCGGCCAGGAGGGGTTGGGCTACGTCGTCGACCTGGCGCTCCTGCTGCTCGTGACCAACCTCTTCAACCTCCTCGACCTGCGGCCGGGGCGGGTCGAGAAGGCGTTCGCGGCGCTGCTGGCGGGGCTCTGCATCGGAGCCTGGACGATCGAGCCGCTCGAGCTGGTCGGCGTGTTCGTGGGCCCGGTGCTCGTGGTCGCCCGCTTCACCCTCCGCGAGGAGGCGATGCTCGGGGACACGGGTTCGAACCTGGTCGGTGCGCTCGCCGGCGTGGCGCTCCTGGAGACGCTCGACGACACCGGTCGGCTCGTCGCGCTCGCCGTCGTCGCGGCGCTCACCGTTTACGGCGAGTTCCGCTCGATCTCGGCGACGATCGACCGCGTTCCGCCACTGCGGGCTCTAGACTCGCTGGGCAGAGTGAGTCGGGGCGAAGTACAGCGATGAAGCCGGGCGAGACGCGCTTCATCTTCGTCACCGGCGGAGTCGTCTCATCCCTGGGCAAGGGCATCGCCGCGGCCTCGATCGGGCGCCTGCTCGTGTCCCGCGGCTTCCGGGTACAGCTCCAGAAGTTCGACCCCTACATCAACGTCGATCCCGGCACGATGTCGCCGTTCCAGCACGGCGAGGTGTTCGTCACCGAGGACGGGGCGGAGACCGACCTCGACCTCGGCCACTACGAGCGCTTCACCGACGAGAACACCTCCCGCGCCTCGAACGTCACCGCGGGCGGGGTCTACAACTCGGTGATCCGCCGCGAGCGCCGCGGCGACTACCTCGGCGCGACCGTGCAGGTGATTCCGCACGTGACCGACGAGATCAAGCAGCGGATCCTGATCGTCGCCGAGTCGCAGGCCGTGGACTTCGTGATCACCGAGATCGGCGGCACCGTCGGCGACATCGAGTCGCTGCCGTTCCTCGAGGCGATCCGCCAGCTCTACTCGGAGCTGGGCCCGAAGCGCTGCATGTTCATCCACCTGACCCTGGTCCCGTACATCGGACACGCGGGGGAGCTGAAGACGAAGCCGACCCAGCACTCGGTCAACGAGCTGCGCCGGATCGGCATCCAGCCGCACGCGCTGATGTGTCGCTCCGAGAAGGGGCTCGACCGCGACATCCGCCGCAAGATCGCCCTGTTCGCGAGCGTTCACGAGGACGCCGTGATCTCCGCGCGCGACGTCGACAACATCTACAAGGTGCCGCTCGTCTACCGCGCCGAGGGCGTCGACGATCTGGTCCTCGACCACTTCGGGATCTCCTCCGAGCCGCCGGAGCTGAGCGAGTGGGAGGAGCTGGTGCGCCGCGCCGACGCCTGCGAGGGCACGGTGAGGATTGCGCTCGTCGGCAAGTACGTCAAGCTCGTCGACGCCTACAAGTCGGTGGTCGAGGCGCTCCATCACGGCGGCTACCACCACGGGGTGAACGTCGAGGTCGAGCTCGTGGACTCCGAGGAGTTCGACGCCGACGAGATCGCCGAGTGGGCGCACGGGATCCTGATTCCCGGCGGCTTCGGCGAGCGCGGCATCGAGGGCAAGATCCGCGCCGCGCAGGCCGCGCGGGAGCGGGAGATCCCGTACCTCGGGATCTGCCTGGGGATGCAGATCGCCGTCGCCGAGTTCGCGCGGAACGTGTGCGGGATGGACGGGGCCAATTCGACCGAGTTCGATCCGGAGACGCCCTTCCCGGTCGTGGATCTGCTGCCCGAGCAGAAGGAGGTCTCCGACATGGGCGGGACGATGCGCCTGGGGGCCGACCCGGTGAAGCTCCACGAGGGCACGAGGGCGCGCGAGATCTTCGGCGGCGAAGGCGTGATCTACAAGCGCCACCGCCACCGCTACGAGGTGAACAACCAGCTACGCCGACGAATCGAGGACGAGGGCCTGGTCGCGGGCGGCACGTCGCCCGACGAGCGGCTGGTCGAGATGATCGAGCTTCCCGGCCATCCCTTCTACGTCGCCTCGCAGTTCCACCCGGAGTTCAACTCGCGGCCGACGCGCCCGGAGCCCCTGTTCCGCGACTTCGTCGGCGCCGCGGCCCGCCGTGCGGCCGAGCATGACGACGGCCCGGCGGCCGAGGAGACGGCGGCCGAGGAGCGGACCGAGGCCGCCGAGGTGCGCGTACGCCGCGAGGCCTGAGGACTGGACGCGGCGCCGCGTCTGACGTAGAGTCGGCCCCGTGGCCGACCTCGACGAGTATCGCGCCAGGTCGCTTGAGAACTGGGAGGAGTTCTCGGGCAACTGGGCCGACGAACACGACTTCCTTCATGAGGCGACCAAGCCCGTCGCCGACGCGCTCGTAGCGGGCGTCGGTCCCCAGCCGGGCGAGACGATCCTCGAGCTCGCCGCCGGTACCGGCGACGTCGGATTCGCGGTCGCCGAGCGGCTGGGGAGCGACGGGAAGCTGATCCAAACCGACTTCGCGCTGGGCATGGTGGAGGCGGAGCGGCGGCTTGCCGCCGAGGCGGGGCTCACGAACATCGAGCATCGGGTCCTCGATGCGGAGCGGATGGACCTAGAGGACGCGAGCGTCGACGGAGTGGTCTGCCGGTACGGCTACATGCTGATGGCCGATCCAGCCGCCGCCCTCTCAGAGACGAGGCGGGTCCTGCGCGAAGGCGGGCGGCTTGCGTTCGCGGTGTGGACGGGCCCCGATCGCAACCTCTGGGCGTTCCTCCCCGGGTTCGCGCTGGTCGAAGCCGGGCACCTCGATCCCCCCGAGCCTGACGCCCCGGGGATCTTCGCGATGGGTGACCCGGAGCGGGTCCGCTCGCTCGTGACCGGCGCCGGGTTCGCCGGCCCGGAACTTCAGGAGGTGACGGTCGATTGGGACTACACCGATCCCGCCGTGCACTGGGAGAAGACCATGAAGCTGGCCGCACCGATCGCCGACGCGGTCAACCGACTTCCCGAAGACGAGCGCGAGCAGATCAGAGAACTGGTCGCATCGCGGGTTCTAGAGCGAGTCGCCGAGGATCCCGAAGCCCTGTACGGTCATTCCTGGGTCGTCACCGTCACCAAGTAGCCGCTCGCCGGTCATAGGCTGGACCCGTGAGCCATGACCAGCGCCTCCATGACCGCTTCGTCCGCCTCTGCGAGATCCCGAGCCCGACCGGCGACGAGCGCGCGGTGGCCGACGACGTGCTGGCCGAGCTGCGCGGCCTCGGCGTCGACGTGATCGAAGACGGCGCCGCCGCAGCGGCACGGGCGGGCGCCGGCAACCTGATCGCCCGGGTGCCCGGCGCCGGCGAGCGCTGGGTCTCGTTCTTCGCCCATCTGGACACCGTGCCCCATCACGGGCCGGTGCGGGCGGAGCTGGTTGACGGCGTCTTTCGCAGCGCCGGCGACACGATCCTGGGAGCCGACAACAAGGCGGCGGTGACCGTGCTGGTGGAGCTCGCGGCGCGCGCCGCCGAGGGCGCGCCGCCGCCGGTTGGCCTCGAGCTCGTGCTCACCGTCGCCGAGGAGGACGGGCTGCGTGGCGCCAAGGAGCTCGACGTGTCGGCGCTTCGCTCGGAGTTCGGCTTCGTGCTCGACCACGCGACGCCGATCGGCGAGATCATCACGGCCGCCCCGACCTACAACCGGGTGATCGCCGACTTCGAGGGCACCGAGGCGCATTCCGGGATCAGGCCGGAGGCCGGCCACAGCGCGATCGAGGCCGCCGCCGCGGCGGTCGGCGCGATGCAGCTCGGCCGGCTCGACGACGCCACGACGTCGAACGTCGGCGTGATCCGCGGCGGCACCGCCTCGAACGTCGTCGCCGGGGAATGCCGGATCGAGGCCGAGGCGCGGAGCCTCGACGAGGCGAGGGCCGCGGCGGCCACCGCGCAGCTGGTCGACGCCTGCACCTGGGCCGCGAGCGAGGGGCGCTGCGACGTGGACGTCGACGTGGTTGAGATGTTCCGCGGCTACCGGCTCGCATCGAGCGCGCCCGCGGTTCGGCTGGCGCGGGAGGCGCTCGCGCGGATCGGAATCGAGCCGCGCGAGACCGCCACCGGCGGCGGCAGCGACGCGAACGCGCTGATGGCACAGGGCTTCGACTGCGTGCTGCTGGCGAACGGGACCGAGGCGAACCACACGCCGTCGGAGAGCGTCGGGTCGGCTCGGATCACCGAGATGCTGGCCGTCTGCGAGGCAATCGTGGAGCTGGCGGCGAGATCGGAGGGCGGAGGCTGATGCTGAAGCTTCGCCGCGGGACGGTGGTCTCCGAGGATCCGCTGACCGTCGACGTCGGGGGCGAGGAGCGCCGCGCCTGGGCCGACCACTCGACCGTAGGCGAGGTGCGGGTGGGGGACGACGTCGTGGTCAACACCGCTGCGCTCGACCTCGGCCTGGGGTCGGGCGGCTTCGACGTCGTGCACGTGAACCTGACCAGGGGCCTCGAGGCCAGTGGGCCCGAGGGGGTGCACGTGATCAAGCTCAACTACACGTCGCTCCAGCACCCGGTCGCGCCGGTCGAGCCCGAGCTTGACGGGGACGACGCGCCGGCGCGGGCGATCCCGGTTCTCGTCTTCCACCTGCACGGCCAGCTCGCTCCGATCCTCTGGGCGGCGGCTCGGGAGGGCCTACGGGTGGGCTACGTCCAGACTCCCGGCGGAGCGCTGCCGGGAACGCTCTCGCGGGACGTCGCCGACCTGCGCGAACGCGGCCTGC
>Ga0299914_10002557_pt1 | contig 12581 bp, 11 predicted proteins | sample RVTome_10_FD_201361 | JGI IMG/M metagenome (GOLD analysis project Ga0299914, IMG submission 201361) | Soil microbial communities from uranium-contaminated site in the Upper Colorado River Basin, Wyoming, United States - RVT153D57 (version 2) ...
TTCCCGCCCCGGTCGAGGATGTCGAGCGCGGCCTGCGTCGCGAGCGCGTCGACGGACGCCGCCGCGCCGCCCGTCCCGGTCGCGGTCGCCTGCTTCGTGGGCTCGGGCGGAGCCGCGTAGGCGACCTCCCCGCCCCCCGCCGCGACCGCGAGCACCCCGAACAGGCCGAGCCCCGTCAAGAGAGATCGGAACCGTCGTCTCATGTCAACCCCCTCGCGTCGAATGTCGACTCTCGACGCTACGGCGACTCCTTGCGCCCGTCAAGCCTGCCGAGGTCGCGTAGCAGCCGCCTGCCCCTCGCAGGGTCAGATCCGACCGATCGCGCGCGAGGGCGCACGGGACGTGGAGGCCGGGGCGGGCATTACGGTTCGACGCCGTGAAGATCTACGCCGCGCTCGGCACGATCTACGTCGTCTGGGGATCGACGTTCCTCGCGATCGAGTACGCCGTGCGAACGCTGCCCCCGTTCCTCTCGATGGCGGGACGGCACCTCGTGGCCGGATCGCTCCTCCTGGCCTGGGCCCTTGCGCGCCGCCCGCGGGAGCCGATCGGGCGCGCGCAGATACTCGCCGCCACGATCTTCGGCGGCGCCCTGTTTCTCGGGAGCCACGGCGGTCTCGCGTGGTCGCAGACGCGGATCCCGTCGGGCGTCGCCGCGCTGATCGTCGCGTCGATCCCGCTCTGGATCGCGATCCTCGACCGGGTCGCATTCGGCAAGCGCCTCTCGACCCGCGCCGTCGCCGGTCTTCTGCTCGGCTTCGCCGGGATCACCGTGCTTGTCGACCCGCTCGGCGGGGGCCCGATCGACACCGTCGGGGGCCTCGTCGCGCTCGCCTCGGCGGGCTTCTGGGCGGCGGGCTCGCTCTACTCGCGCGGGGCGCCGCTCCCGAAGGATTCGATCCTGTCGGCGGGGCTCGCCTCGCTTGCAGGCGGCGTGCTCCTGCTCGCCGCGAGCGGCCTCGGCGGCGAGCTCGCCGGGCTCGACGCGGGCGCGATCTCCGCGGAATCGCTCGCCGGCGTCGGCTACCTGATCGTGATGGGATCGCTCGTGGGGCTCACAGCGTACGTCTGGCTGCTCCGCGTCGCACCGATCTCGCTCGTCGCCACGTACGCCTACGTGAACCCCGTCGTCGCCGTCTTGCTCGGCTGGGCGGTCATCGGCGAGACGGTCTCGGCCCGGGTCCTGCTCGCCGGGGCGGCGATCGTAATCGCCGTCGCCCTGATCGTGAGCGCGCCGGCGGCGCGGCGCGCCGACGGACGCGGGCTCCTGCGCCGTCGCCCGGCGGCAGTCGAGGACATTGCGCCCACGCGGTAGCCCGTTTCAGGGCCGCGCTGCGCCGGGTACGGACGAGCCGTCAATCCGAACGATGGAGGGGGAACATGGCGGACTGGGATCAGGTTGAAGGCAAGGCCAAGGAAGGCGCCGGCAAGGCGACCGGCGACGAGGGCCTGGAGGGCGAGGGCAAGGTTCAGGGCGCCTGGGGCGACACGAAGGAAGGCGCGAAGGAGAAGGCCGGCGACGCCGTGGACAAGGTGCGCGGCGACGACTGATCCGTCCTCGGCCGTGCCCCGGCGCTCGACACCGGGGCACGGCCGTCCCGCCCGGTTGCGGTAGAACCCGCCCGTGGATCAGCGGGAGACACCCCTGGCGACCGCAGCCGACGCCTTCCTCGCGGACGAGACGGTCGCCCCCTTCACGACGCCGGGCCACAAGCGCGCACCGCACCTCGCCGAGGGCGCGCTGCGCTACGACCTCCCACTCACGACGGCGGTCGACGACCTTCACTCGTCGCGCGGGGTCCTCGCACGCGCGCACGCGCTTGCGGCCGATCTCTGGGGGGCCGACTTCGCCCGCTTCTGCCTGAACGGCTCGACGCAGGGGAACGAGGCGCTCGCGCTCGCCGCGGGCGGTGACGGAGGCCGGATCGTCGTCTCCCGCAACCTCCACGCGTCGCTCTTCGCGGGGCTCGTCCTCGCCGGCCTCGAGCCGGTCTGGGTCCGACCGGAGATCGATCCGGCGACCGGCCTTCCGCGCTCGGTACCGCTCGCCCGCGTCGAAGAGGCACTCGACCGGGCCGGCGACGTTCGCGCGGTCTTCCTCGTCGAGCCGTCGTACGTCGGCGTCCTCTCCGACGTCGCGGCGATCGCGGAGGCCGCCCACGCGCGCGGCGCCCCGCTCCTCGTCGACCAGGCCTGGGGAGCGCATCTCGGCTTCCACCCCGAGCTTCCTCCGCACACGCTCGACCTCGGCGCCGACGGGATGGTCACGTCCGCGCACAAGACGCTCGCCGCCTTCACGCAGGGCGCCTACCTCTTCGCACGCGGCGGGCTCCTCGACCTCGCGCGCGTCGACGGCGCGTTCGACATGCTCCACACGACGAGCCCGTCCGCCGCGATCCTCGCGAGCCTCGACCGGACGCGCGCGCTCATGGCCGAGCGTGGGGAGGAGCTGCTCGGCCGCACGATCGCGTTGGCCCGCCGCGCACGGGACGAGCTGGCCGCGGTCGACGGCCTCGTCGTCGCCGCCGCCGACGACCCGACGAAGCTCGTGCTCGCCCTCGCCGGAACCGGCGCCGACGGGCTCGACGTCGAGCGCGATCTCGTCGCCGCCGGCCTCCCGCTCGAGCTCGCGAACCGCGACACGCTCGTCCCGCTCCTCACGATCGGCGACACCGAGGAGAGCGTCGGCCGGCTCGTCGCAGCGGTTCGCGCGTCGATCGACCGCCGCCGCGGCGAGCCGCGCGACCCGGGCGCCGCGAGCGCGGTCTGGAGCGTCGAGCCGGAGGTCGCCCTCACGCCCCGCGAGGCGTTCTTCGCGTCGCGCGAGACCGTCGAGGCCGGACGAGCCGCCGGGCGGATCGCAGCCGAGACGGTGGCCCCCTACCCGCCCGGCATCCCCGCGCTCGCGCCGGGCGAGGTCGTCTCCGCGGAGCTCGTCGCCGCGCTCCGGGAGGCCGCCGCCGGAGGAACGCGGCTCTCGTACTGCGCCGACCCCACCCTCGCCACGCTCCAGGTCGTCGTCTCCCGTTGAGGACAGACTCACGCGCGGGAGATATCCCCCCGGGGACCCCCTCGAGATACCCCCTCGCGATCGATCGTAGCGCCGGAAAGCGCACGGATGGCGACGGGAGTGGGCCGGTTTCGCGCCGTCCCGTCCACAGGCCACGCGCGCCGCGAAGCCCGCGACCGATCTGCTATAAAGGGGCTTAGATTTTCTTAGCGAGAAGCATCCGAACACCGCAACGGAAGGGGCACAGAACACATGGCGAAGACCATCGGAATCGACCTCGGCACGACCAACTCCTGCATGGCCGTGCTCGAGGGCGGGGAGCCGACCGTCATCCCGAACGCCGAGGGCGGCCGCACGACGCCGTCCGTCGTCGCGTTCACCAAGGACGGCCAGCGCCTCGTCGGCGCGCCGGCGAAGCGGCAGTCGGTCACGAACCCCGAGAACACGATCTCCTCGATCAAGCGCTTCATGGGCCGCAAGCACAGCGAAGTCACCGAGGAGATGACGATCGTCCCGTACTCGGTGGTGCAGGGCCCGAACGGCGACGTGCGCGTGAAGGCGGGCGACAAGGAGCTCGCGCCGCCGGAGATCAGCGCGATGATCCTCCAGAAGCTCAAGGCCGACGCGGAGGCGTACCTCGGCGAGCCGGTCACCGACGCCGTCGTGACCGTCCCGGCCTACTTCAACAACGCCCAGCGCGAGGCGACGAAGGACGCCGGCAAGATCGCCGGGCTCAACGTCCTCCGCATCATCAACGAGCCGACCGCGGCGTCGCTCGCGTACGGGCTCGACAAGGAGCAGGACCAGACGATCCTCGTCTTCGACCTCGGCGGCGGGACGTTCGACGTCTCCGTCCTCGAGCTCGGCGAGGGCGTCTTCGAGGTGAAGTCGACGAACGGCGACAACCACCTCGGCGGCGACAACTTCGACAAGGCGATCGTCGACTGGATGGTCGGCGAGTTCAAGCGCGAGCAGGGCATCGACCTCGCCGCCGACCGCATGGCGCTCCAGCGCCTCTACGAGGCGGCGGAGAAGGCGAAGATCGAGCTCTCCTCGACGCAGGCGACGCAGATCAACCTGCCGTTCATCACGGCGACGCAGGACGGGCCGAAGCACCTCGACCTCCAGCTCACGCGCGCGAAGCTGAACGAGCTGACCGCGGAGCTCGTCGAGCGCACCGTCGGCCCGACGAAGCAGGCGCTCGCGGACGCGGGCCTCGAGCCGTCCGCCATCGACCACGTCGTCCTCGTCGGCGGCATGACGCGCATGCCGGCCGTCCAGGAGAAGGTCAAGGAGGTCGTGGGCAAGGACCCGCACAAGGGCGTGAACCCGGACGAGGTCGTCGCCGTGGGCGCTGCCATCCAGGCGGGCGTCCTCAAGGGCGAGGTGAAGGACATCCTCCTCCTCGACGTGACCCCGCTCTCGCTCGGGATCGAGACGAAGGGCGGCGTCTTCACGAAGCTGATCGAGCGCAACACGACCATCCCGTCGAAGAAGTCCGAGACGTTCACGACCGCGGAGGACAACCAGCCGTCGGTCGAGGTGCACGTCCTCCAGGGCGAGTCGGAGATGGCGGCGTTCAACAAGACGCTCGGGAAGTTCCAGCTCGTCGGGATCCCGCCCGCGCCGCGCGGGATGCCGCAGGTCGAGGTCACGTTCGACATCGACGCGAACGGGATCATCAACGTGTCCGCGAAGGACATGGGCACCGGGAACCAGCAGCAGATCCAGATCACCGGCGGCTCCGGGCTCGACGAGTCCGAGGTCGAGAAGATGGTCGCCGACGCCGAGGCGCACGCCGACGAGGCTCGCCGCCTGAAGGAGCTCGCCGAGGCGCGCAACAACGCGGAGACCCTCGTCTACTCGACCGAGAAGAGCCTCGCCGAGCACCGCGAGAAGCTCGACGAGGAGACGATCTCCACGATCGAGACCCGGCTCGAGGAGCTCAAGGGTGCGCTCGACGGCACCGAGACGGGCGAGATCCGCGCGAAGTCGGAGGCGCTCATGGAGGCCGCGCACAAGCTCGCGCAGGCCGTCTACGAGCAGGTGCAGCAGCAGCAGCAGGCCGGCGCCGACGCCGGCGGCGACGGCCAGGCGAGCGACGACGAAGTCGTCGAGGACGCCGACTACGAGGTGATCGACGAGGAGGCGAAGCAGTCGTAATGGCGCGCGACGCCGACAAGCCGGACACCCACGAGGCCGAGGCGCCGGAGCAGCCGGAGGAGACGGCGGCCGAGGAGAAGCTCGCCGCGCTCGAGGCGGAGCGCGACGAGCTCCTCGACCGGCTCCGCCGGACCGCGGCCGACTTCGACAACTTCCGCAAGCGGGCGGCGCGCGACCAGGAGAACCTCGTCGCGCGCGCCCACGAGCGGCTGATGAAGGCGCTCCTCCCGGTCGTGGACGACCTCGAGCGGGCGCTCGTCGCCGCGGCCGAGCACGAGGAGGCGAAGCTCGAGGAGGGCGTCCGCCTCGTCGCGCGCGAGCTCCACGAGGCGCTCAAGCGCGAGGGCCTCGAGGAGATCGAGGCGGACGGGAAGTTCGACCCGCACGTCCACGAGGCGCTCCTCTCGCAGCCGTCCGAGGAGGAAGAGGGCGCCGTGATCGAGGTGCTCCAGAAGGGCTACCGGCTCGGCGACCGCGTGCTGCGCCCGGCCCGGGTCGTCATCTCCCAGGGCGTCGCGCAGGAGACGGAGTAGCGCGGATGGCCACGCAGGCCCGCGACCTGTACGAGATCCTCGGCGTCTCGAAGAAGGCGTCCGCGGCCGAGATCAAGAAGGCCTACCGCAAGCTCGCGCGCGAGCACCATCCGGACGCGAACGCCGGAGACGCCGCGGCGGAGGAGCGCTTCAAGGAGATCCAGGCCGCGTACGACGTCCTCTCCGACGCGGAGAAGCGGAAGCAGTACGACCAGGTCGGGCCGCGCCTCTTCGGCGGCGGGCCGGGCGGGAACGGCGGCTTCCAGTGGAGCGGCGATCTCGGCGATCTCGGCGACCTGCTCGGCGGGCTCTTCGGGAGCGGCGGTGCCGGGCCGTCGGCGCGGGCCAGGCGCCCGCGCGGCGAGCCGGGGCGCGACGTCGAGGTCGAGGTGACCGTCTCGTTCGAGGACTCGCTGCGCGGCGCGACGATCCGGATCCCGGTCGAGCTCGAGACCGCCTGCTCCGCCTGCAACGGCTCGGGCGCCGAGCCCGGGACGACGCCCGTCGTCTGCCCCGAATGCCGCGGCCGTGGCGTGGTCTCGGAGAGCCAGGGGCTCTTCGCGCTCTCGCAGCCGTGCCCGCGCTGCGGCGGGAACGGCACGGTGGTCGAGAAGCCGTGCCGGAAGTGCCAGGGCTCGGGCCGCGAGCGGCGCACGAAGCGCTACACGGTGAGGATCCCGGCCGGCGTCAAGGACGGCACCCGCATCAAGCTCAAGGGGAAGGGCGAGGCCGGCCGCGCGGGCGGGCCGCCGGGCGACCTCCATGTCGTCACGCGCGTCGAGCGCTCGCCCCTCTTCGAGCGGAAGGGCTCCGACCTCGTGATCGACGTCCCGGTCACCTACGCGGAGGCCGCGCTCGGCGCGACCGTCGAGGTGCCGACGCCGGAGGGCGGGCGTATCTCGCTCAAAGTCCCGCCGGGGACGCAGGACGGCCGCACCCTCCGCGTCCGCGGGCACGGCGCGCCGAAGCTCAAGGGCGGCGGCAAGGGGGACCTCCTCGCCCGCGTCCGCCTCGCGGTGCCGACCCGCATGTCGAAGGCCGAGCGCGAGGCGATCGAGGAGCTTCAGAAAGTGCAGAAGGTCAATCCGCGCAAGGCGGCGTTCTCGTGAGCGTCGACGAGCGGACCCAGCCGCGCTACATGATCTCGGTTGCCGCCGAGGTCGTCGGCATGCACCCGCAGACGCTCAGGATCTACGAGGCGAAGGGCCTCGTGACGCCGAAGCGGACGCCGGGGAACACCAGGCTCTACTCCGAGGCCGACCTCGAGCGGCTCAGGCTGATCCAGCAGCTGACGACCGAGCTCGGGCTGAACCTCGCGGGCGTCGAGATCGTCATGCGCCTGCAGGACGAGGTGCAGCGGCTCCGCGCGCGGCTGGAGCGGCTCGAGCGCCAGGCCCGCGACGAGGTGCAGCGCGTGCACAAGCAGTACCGGCGCGACCTCGTCCTCTACCGCGACTTCCACGACACCCGACCCGTGAAGGCTATGAGGGGGGCACGCCCCCCTCATCCACCCCCCTACTGACCCAGGACGAACATGGACTTCAACAAGCTCACCCTCAAATCGCAGGAGGCGGTCGCCGCGGCCCAGGAGCTCGCGCGCCGCGCCGGCAACCCCGAGGTCTATCCCGAGCACCTGACGATCGCGCTGCTCGGCCAGGAGCTCCCGCGCACGCTCGTCGAGCGCGCCGGCCACGATCCGCGGGCGCTGCGCGCCGAGTCCGAGGCCGCGCTCGCGAGCCGCCCGCGCCTCCAGGGCGCGGCCCAGCAGCCGGCCGCGTCGACCGCGTTCGCGCGCGTCCTCGACGACGCGGAGGGGGAGATGCGCCGGCTCGAGGACGAGTACGTGTCGACCGAGCACCTCCTGCTCGCTCTCGACGTCGTCGACCGTGGCGCGCTCGAGGAGGCGCTGCGCGAGGTGCGCGGCTCGCAGCGCGTCACCTCCCAGGATCCGGAGGGCTCCTACCAGGCGCTCGAGAAGTTCGGCCGCGACCTCACGCAGGCGGCCGAGGAGGGGAAGCTCGACCCGGTGATCGGCCGCGACGAGGAGATCCGGCGCGTGATCCAGGTGCTCTCCCGGCGGACGAAGAACAACCCCGTCCTGATCGGCGAGCCCGGCACCGGGAAGACGGCGATCGTCGAGGGGCTCGCGCAGCGGATCGTCGCCGGCGACGTCCCCGAGGGACTCAAGGGCAAGCGCGTCTGGGCGCTCGACATCGGCTCGCTCCTCGCGGGCTCGAAGTACCGCGGCGAGTTCGAGGAGCGGCTCAAGGCGGTCCTGCAGGAGATCCAGGCCGCGGCCGGCGAGATCGTCCTCTTCATCGACGAGCTGCACACGATCGTCGGCGCCGGCGCGGCCGAGGGCGCCGTGGACGCCGCGAACCTGCTCAAGCCGATGCTCTCGCGCGGAGAGCTGCGCGCGGTCGGCGCGACGACGCTCGACGAGTACCGCAAGCACATCGAGAAGGACGCCGCGCTCGAGCGGCGGTTCCAGCCGATCCTCGTCGGCGAGCCGTCCGTCTCGGACACGATCGCCATCCTCCGCGGGCTCAAGGAGCGCTACGAGGCGCACCACGGCGTCCAGATCCGCGACGCGGCGCTCGTCGCCGCCGCCGTGCTGAGCGACCGCTACATCTCCGACCGCTTCCTGCCGGACAAGGCGATCGACCTCGTGGACGAGGCCGCCTCGCGCCTCCGCATGGAGATCGACTCCTCGCCGATCGAGCTCGACGAGGCCGACCGGCGCGTCCGCCAGCTCGAGATCGAGCTCGCCGCGATGGCGGGCGAGAAGCCTGAGGTGCGCGAGCCGCTCGAGCGCGAGCTGGCCGAGGCGAAGGAGCGCCGCGACGAGCTCGCCGCGCGCTGGGCCGAGGAGAAGGAGGCGCTCACCCGCGTCGCCGAGATCACGAAGCGGATCGACGAGCTCCGCATGGAGGCCGACCGGGCCGAGCGGCACGGCGAGCTTCAGCGAGTCGCCGAGATCCGCTACGGCGAGCTGCCCGCGCTCGAGCAGGAGCTGGCCGAGCGGGAGCGCAGCGAGACCGCGCGCATGGTGAAGGAGGAGGTCGACGAGGACGACGTCGCCGAGGTCGTCGCGCGCTGGACCGGCATCCCGGTCTCGCGGCTCATGGAGGGCGAGACCGAGAAGCTCATCCACATGGAGGAGCGCCTGCACGAGCGTGTCGTCGGCCAGGACGAGGCGGTCACCGCGGTCGCCAACGCGCTCCGGCGCGCGCGAAGCGGCCTGCAGGATCCCGACCGTCCGATCGGCTCGTTCGTCTTCCTCGGCCCCACGGGCGTGGGGAAGACCGAGCTCGCCCGCGCGCTCGCCGAGTTCATGTTCGACGACGAGCGGGCCATGATCCGGCTGGACATGTCCGAGTACCAGGAGCGGCACACGGTCGCCCGGCTCGTAGGCGCCCCGCCCGGCTACGTCGGCTACGAGGAGGGCGGCCAGCTCACCGAGGCGGTGCGGCGCCGGCCGTACTCCGTCGTCCTCCTCGACGAGATCGAGAAGGCGCACACGGAGGTCTTCGACGTGCTCCTGCAGATCCTCGACGACGGGCGCCTGACCGACGGCCAGGGCCGGACGGTCGACTTCCGCAACACCGTGATCATCATGACCTCGAACGTGCGCTCCGCCGAGGAGATGCGCGACCGCTTCCGGCCCGAGTTCCTGAACCGGATCGACGAGATCGTCGAGTTCCAGGCGCTCTCGCGGGAGCAGCTCGGGGAGATCGTCGAGCTTCAGCTCGCGCGCCTGCGCGGCCGGCTCGCAGACCGGGCGATCGGGCTGCGCCTCACCGACGATGCGAAGGAGCTCGTGGCGGAGGCCGGCTGGGATCCCGCCTACGGCGCGCGGCCGCTCAAGCGGGCGCTCCAGCGGCTCGTCGAGAACCCGCTCGCGCTGCGGCTGCTCGAGGGCGAGTTCGAGCCCGGCGACACGGTTGTCGTCGACGCCCGAGACGGCGAGCTCGTCTTCGAGAAGGCCCCTGTGGCCGAGCCGGCCGCGGCCTGACCGGCCGAGTCGTCTCCGCGCTTGCGCGCGGGCACGATCTCGCGGTGTGGTGGAGCCGTCGGGCAGGAGGCCACGCTCGACGACGTGGTCGAGCTTATGGGGAATCGGCGCGTCGAAAGGCGGCTCGCGGAGCGCCTCGCCCGCGCGAACCGGAGCCTCCTCCGCCGCCTGTTCAGCGGACGCCGTGCGGCCTAGATGCGGGCGACGGCGTCCCGCCGCCGTACGATGGGCCGGTGCAGACCGCGCGCAGCAAGGAGCAGCGGGCCGCCACGAACGGCCGCCCGGCCGAGCCCGTCGGACCGCTCGACCGTCCGCTCAGGCTCGGGGAGGTGCTCGCCGAGACGACGCGCCTCTACGGCGCGCGGATCTGGGCCGCGGTCGGCCTCGGCGTCGTGACCGCGGGGACGTTCATCCTCGGGCTCGTGCTCCCGACGGCGGCGGCGATCGCCCTGCTCGCGCTGTCCCTCGCAGTGTGCTGGGCGGCGGCGACGCGACTCGTCGCGGGCGACTCGTTCGGTGAGGCGTGGGCGCAGGTGGCCGTGCGGGTTCCGGCTCTCGTCGTCTTCACCGTCGTTGCGACGGTGCCGTTCGCCCTCGCGCTTTCGCAGCAGCTCGTGCTCGTCGTCTTCGCCGTTCTCTGGCTTGTGGCCACCGGCTTCGCGATCCCGGTCTCGGTAATGGAGCGCCCCGACGAGCCCCTCGACTTCTTCCACCGGCTCGGCTGGCTCCTGCGCCGCTCGCTCACGCTCGCCCGCGCCGAGTTCTTTCACGCGGCGGGCGTGATCGCCGCGCTCGTGATCCTGTACCTCTTCCTGAGCGCCATCCTCTTCGGCGCCCTGCGCGGGTTCGCCGAGCAGGCCGAGGTGGCCGCGGCGGCGATCGCGCAGGCCGTGCTCGCGCCCTTCTTCTTCCTCGGCCTCGCCGTCCTCTACTTCGAGCAGCGCGCGCGGGCGCTATCCTCGCGCGGCGGCCGTCGCTAGGGCCGGGTCGACGACGAGGGAGGCCGGATGCCGACGTACATCATGCTCTCGAAGCTCTCCGAGCAGGGCCTGCAGACCCTCCGGGCGAACCCGGAGCGGCTGAAGGAGGTCAACAAGGACGTCGAGGAGCTCGGCGCGAAGGTGCTCCACCAGTGGTTCGTGCTGGGGCCCTACGACTTCGTGAACATCGTCGAGGCGGCCGACGCGAAGACGGTCGCGCGGGTCTCGGTGGCGATCGCGGCGCGCGGCTCGACGGAGCTCGAGAGCTACGAGCTGATCGAGGTCGACGACCTCGTGAACGTGCTCAGCGCCTGAGCGCCGCGCCTAGCGGCGCAGCGGCGGGAGTCGCACGTGGATGTGGTCGTCGTGGTGGACGAGCTTCTCCACGATCCCGCGCGGGCCGCGCAGGCTGAGGCTCGGGCCGACGAAGACCTTGATCGCCCCTGCCGCGACGAACCGGTCGACGAGATCCTGCGCGAGCCGCCGGTCGACTTGGCGGGGGCGGCGCGGCGCGAGCTGGCGGCGGTCCTTGCGCGGGTAGTAGACGTCCACGTCGAGCCCGTTCTGGTGCGAGACGTGGCCCAGGATCCCGTAGCGCTTGCCGAAGTCGCCGCCGCGCGGGCGGCTGAGGTCGCCGATCGCGAGGCGCGGCGCCTTCGGGTGCGCGGCGCGGTGGTCGCGGGCGACGCGGAGGATCGTTCGGACCAGGCCGTCGGTTCCCCACCGCCGCCACGGCCGGCTCGGCGTCGTCTTCAGGACGGGATCCCACGTGAAGAAGTGCTCGCCCTCGCGTGGGAGGCGGACGCCGCCGAGGAGCCGCCCCGCGTCCGGGACGCCGAGCGCCTGCGACTTGCGCCAGCGCACGGCCGGCCAAACCGGGGCGGGAGGGGTGGGCGTGGTTGCCGGCGGGGCGGCGGGCGGGGGAGGCTCGGCCGGGGCCGAACGCTGCGTCGTCGCGGCCGGCGAGGGAGGGGCGGGAGGGGCGGGTGGGGCGGGCATCGAGCTCTGCGGCGCGGGCGAGAGCCCGCGCGCAAGCGCCGCGGCCACGAAGGCGAGCGAGAGGAGCACCGCGAGCGCGCCGAGCCGGAGCATCTGTCCGAGGGTACGTGCCGCGTCCGGCCCCGAGTCCCGGCAGCCCCACGCGCGAGGAGATTCACCCCGGGGACCCCCTTCGGTTACCCCTCACGGATCACGGTAGCGGTGAAAAGCGCACGCGTGTGTGACCGTTCGTGCCGGCTTCGTGACGGAGCGTGCCGGGACCCGCACGGCCGCCGGATTGCGTACACATACCGTGATGGTCGGCGCTGTCGCACTCGCCGCGCTCGCGCTCGCCGTGCCCGCCGGCGGCGCCCAGGCCGAGCGCCACGTCGAGACGATCGGCCGCTCCGTCGAGGGGCGCGCCCTCAGGGCGATCGTGCTCGGCGACCGCGAGGCCGAGCGCCGCATCCTCGTCGTCGGCTGCATCCACGGGAACGAGTGCGCCGGGATCCGTGCCACGCGCCGCCTGGCCCTCCTCGGCCCGCCGCCGGACGGAAGCGTGATGTGGATCGTCCATCAGCTCAACCCGGACGGCGCCCGGCGCGGCGTCCGCCAGAACGCGCGCGGCGTCGACCTGAACCGGAACTTCCGTGCCGCCTGGCGCTCCGGCGGCCGCCCGTGGGACGGGGAGTACCCCGGCCCGCGCCCGTTCTCCGAGCCCGAGACGCGGGCGATCCGCCGCCTCGTCCTCCGCATCCGTCCGCACGTGACCATGTGGTACCACCAGCCGCAGCGCATGGTGCGCGCCTGGGGCGCGAGCGTCGCCGCTGCCCGGCGCTACGGGACGAGGGCCGGCCTTCGCTACCGCAGCATCCTCTGGCCACGCGGGACCGGGCCGCGCT
>Ga0299914_10002558_pt1 | contig 12580 bp, 11 predicted proteins | sample RVTome_10_FD_201361 | JGI IMG/M metagenome (GOLD analysis project Ga0299914, IMG submission 201361) | Soil microbial communities from uranium-contaminated site in the Upper Colorado River Basin, Wyoming, United States - RVT153D57 (version 2) ...
CGCGTCGCGAACGGGTCTGCTCGAACTCGGTGGCGACGGCTGCCAGCCGCTCGCGGGCGCCGGTCGCACGCTCCCGCGCCACCAGACGCTCCCGCTCGCGCTCCTCCACGTACCGGCGCGCCTCCTCGGCCGCACGCGCGGCTTCGGACCTCTCGCGCTCCATCTCCGCGACCTCGAGACGCAGGGTCTCCGCCTCGGTCTCCGCGGTCTGGAGGTCGGCTTCCTCCGACGGCCGCGTCCGAGTGAGCGTCTCGAGCTCCTCACGCGCTTCGGCGAGGCGCGCGGTCGTGAGCTCGAGCCGGGCGTCGGCGGCCGCGACCTCGAGCTGGAGGAGACGCTCGCGCAGGCGCTGGTGCCGCTCGGCCCGCCCCCGCTGCTGCGCCAGCGAGCGCACCTTCGACTGGACCTCGGAGAGCACGTCTTCGAGACGTACGAGATCGGCTTCGGCCTGCTCGAGGCGCCGGATCGCGACGCGGCGGCGGTCCTTGTAGCGGCCGACCTCGGCCGCCTCCTCGAACAGCGCCCGTCGCTCCTCGGCGCGGTCGGAGAGGATCGCGTCGACCATGCGGCCCTCGATGATCGCGTACGCGTTCGCGCCGAGACCCGTGTCGCGGCACAAGTCGAGGATATCGCGCAGCCGGCAGGGCGATCCGTTCAGCGTGTACTCGCTCTCGCCGCCACGATACACGGTGCGTCCGAACGCCACCTCCGAATACGGCACGGGGAGCGCCCCATCGTCGTTGGACATCTCGAGCGTGACCTCGGCCCGATGGATGGGGCGGCGCTCCTCGGTCCCGCCGAAGATCGCCTCCTCCATGCGCGATCCACGGATGGCGGTGGGCCGCTGCTCGCCCAGGACCCAGCGGAGCGCGTCGGAGATGTTCGACTTCCCGCAGCCGTTGGGGCCCACGATCGCGGTGATCCCGTCGTGGAGCTCGAGCTTCGTCCGATCGGCGAAGGACTTGAAGCCGTGCAGGGTGAGGGACTTGATCCTCAATGATCGCTCATTCGTTGGAGGATGGACTCGGGATCGCGCCACGTCGCTCGACGAGGGTGGCCGGCTCGCCGGCCCCGGTCAGCATCTCCGCCATGGGACCGGACGCGCGCTCGCTCTCGAACGCGCCGCCGTATACCCGCCAGGGGGCGTCCGCCGCCCCGGTGGCGGCGAGCGCGTAGGCGGGGATCGAGCGCCCGGCCAGGGTCCGCACCCGGGCGTCCGCCTGCGCACGCCCCGCGAACAGGCCGAGATCGAAGGTGAGACCGGACGGCCGGACGTCCCACTCGCTGGACGCGTCCTTGAGCCTCGCCTCGACGAGCTGACCCATCAGCGCCTGCCCCTCGTCGCGTCCGGCGAGCGCCCCCGCGAAGACCCGGTGATAGACGACGCCGCGCACCGGTGTCGGCGACAGGAAGTAGAACCCCTCCGACCGGGACCGGAGTTCGGCGAGCCGCTCGTCCGCGTCGGCCCGGTCGGCGTAGCTCGCGATGAGCACGGAGTAGCCGAGCGCCGGTGCGCTCTCGAACGCGCGCGTTGCTGCGGCCGCGTCGAACACCGGCGGGGTCTCGGCGGCGGCGTCATCGCCGGGGGTCTGTGCGGCCTCCGCCTGTGTGGGACCCGCGCGCTCGGTGGGGTCGGCCGCGCGCGCGATCATCCACCACACGACCGCGACGGCGGCGATCACGGCGGCCCCGAACGCGATGCGCGCGACCGGGAACGCGGGCGGCTTCCGGTGCCGGCTCCACAGGGGCGCCGACGGGCGCTCGGGGGCTCCCTCCACGATCCCTCCGGGCTCGACCGGCGGCTCGCCGACCGTGGATATCGCGTCCTCGGGGTGCACCCGGGGCGTCGGAGAAGGCCGGTCGACGGGATCGTCCGCGTCCGCAACGATCGCGCCGGCCTCCGGGTCGCCGGATCCGGTCGCCTCCGCGCCCGTCGCGTCCCTCCCGTCCCCGGCGCTCCCGCCGCCGGTCGACGGGGCGCCGACCGGCGCGGCATCCCCCGGTGCGTTCTCGGCTCCGGGGCTCCGGGCCCCGTCCCCCGTCGGCGGCGTGGAGTCGTCCCCGGACCGTGGGGTCCCGCCGCCCGCGTCGACACCCGCCTCGACCTCGCCGGCGAGCTCCGGCAGCGCGATCGGCGTCGCCGGCGAGACGCGCTCTCCGGAAGGGCGCCGGCCCGGCTCGGGATCCTCGAACCGGACGCGCCCGAACTGGGCCAGGTGCTCGAGCTCGGCGGGCAGCCTGACGTCTCCCAGCGCCACGTATCCATCGAGGAGCGAGACGAAGCCGTCGGCGAGCAGCGTCTCCTCGGAGAGGACGATGAACAGCGTTCCGCCCCGCTCGCGGACGCGCTCGATGAAGCTCGTCAGGAGATCGTCGCCCAGCAGGGCGCGCATCGCGACGGGGTCGCGGCCCGCGGGCAGATACACGAACGGGCGGTCGACTCGCTGGACGGCCACGTCGGTGAGCCGTGCCCTTCCCTCGAGCGCCGCGGGAAGCCCGGGCGATCCGGCGCCGCCGAGCAGCTCGTCGAGCGGGGAGGGCCCCGGTGCGACGCACAGGAGCAGCGTGTGCTCGCGCCGGCGGGCCACCGAGGTCGCGATCGCGTCCGCGACGGTCGCGCTGCGCTCGGCGTCGTCGGCCTCGTGCACGAGCGCGACGATGTGCGCGTCACCGGGGACGTCCCACGCGAAGAATCGCGCGTCGCGCTCGTCGCGCTCCCGGACCGCCTCGCGCGACAGGCGGTCGCTCACCGGCCCCCCGGTGCCGCGACGCCGCTCGACACCTCCTGGATCCAGGCCGAGATCCCACGCTCCCGGCGCAGCTCGGAGGCCGCGGCTTCGGCCCGGTCACGCGTCTCGTAGGGCCCCACGAGGAGCCGGTACCACGTCTCGTTGGCCTCGTCCACCCGGGGAAGCACCTGCGTCGGATACCCCGATCCCTCCAGCGAGCGCTGCAGCTCGCGCAGGCTCGGGAGCTGACGCGAAGAGGTCGCCACCGCGTAGAAGCCGTTCGGCACGCGGGAGGACGCCCGGGACGCCGCCTCCTCCTCCTCGAGGAACCGGTCCGCGCGATCGGGCGGCGGCGCGGCGGCCACCGCGCGCCCCGACACCTGCCCCATGGTCGTCAGCCCGACCGCCTGGAAAGCCGCGGGCCGTTCGCCAACCTCCTCCTCACCGGACCTCTCCCCGGTCGTGTCCGCCCGCTCGGTCAGCACTTCGATCGCCCGTGGCCGCCAGCGGACGGGCAGCCACCACGCGTCGGCGGCGTCCGGGACGACGTCACCGGGCTCCCCGTCGGGCCCGAAAACCCGCACGTAGCCGCCCTGGAGACCGAGCACGCGACCCCCGGGAAGCGCCAGCGGGAGATCCGCGCGCCAGTCGCTCTCGATCGCGACGGGCGAGGGGTCCTCCGGGTCGACCGCCCACACTCCCGTCGAGTCCGCGTACAGGAGGAGGTCGCCGGTCACCGACGACCGCATGTCGCGCACGCTTCCCTCCGTCCGCGAGCGCTCGAGGCGCTCCCAGCCGTAGCGGTCGATCGTGACCAGCCGGTCCTCGCCCCCGATGGCGACGAACAGGCGGTGCTCGGACGGAGAGGCCGCGAGCAGGGTCGGGCGCCGCTCGAGCGAGAACCGCTCGGTGGCCGTCAGCTCCGGGAGCGAGCGCTCGACGAGCCGGCCGTCCTCGCCTTCGGGGAGGAGCACCTCGCGTCCGGAGCCCGTGAGGAGGACGGGGCCGGGCGAGTCGACCGTCGCGCTGGTCGCGGGAGTCTCGGCCTCCTCATACACGTCGAGCCGGTGTCCGGAACCGGTCTCCACCAGCGCCACCACGCGCTCGGAGCTCGCCGGGGCCACCCACACGAAGCTCCCATCGGTCGTGACCTCCCGCGCCGCCCCGGGCCGCACGACGGTGGCCCGGTCCCGCGCGACGAACGCGCCCCCTTCGGCCGACGCGATCCAGCGCGCGGTGGCCGGCACCGGGCCCAGCGAGCGCAGCGTCTCGGTGGCCGGCGTGTAGAGGGAGAGCTCCCCGTCTTCCGAGCGGAGCACGACGGCGCGGCCGACCGGGCGGGCCTCGACGCTGGCCGGGAGCTCCAGCTCCCCGCGCCAGCGCACGTGCAGCGGATCCTCGATCGCGCGCAGCTCGGCGACCCCGCCAGCGCGCGGGATGGCGAGGAGCCCGTGACGGAAGAGGGAGGTACCGGCGACGAGATCGGAGCCTTCGAGAGCCTCCGTGCCGCCCGGAGGCGACTCGCCGCAGCCGCCGAGGATGGCTGAGAGAGCCACGACCGCCAGCACTCCGAAGCGCAAGGAGCGACGGGGAGAAGCCTGAGTTGCGATCGACACGTCACCCACGTCCACGACCCGACCTTTGGTTCGCCACAACTTAGCCGGATAGCGAAAAACACCGCAAGAAACCGCGCGATCCGGCCATCGGATTCTCACTCCAGCTCGTACGCCGGCGCGTCCCCCCACAGACGCTCGAGACGATAGAACTCCCGCACGGGAGCGAGGAACACGTGTACGATGAGACCGACGAAGTCCATCAGCACCCAGCGCCCCTGGTTCATCCCCTCGATCCCCACCGGCCGGTGGCCCGCTTCCTTCATGCGGGTCACGATGTTCTCGCTGATCGCGCGCGTGTGCGTGTCCGAGTCCCCCGTGAGGATGAGGAAGTAGTCGGTGACGTCCGAGAGACCCCGCAGGTCGAGCACGACCGCGTCCCGCGCGTTGCGCTCGAGCGCCGCGTCCGCCGCGCATCGGAGCTCCGGGGAGGCCCCGCCCGTCTCGGAGAGCCGCTCCCAGGTCGTGTCCGGCGAGGCCGGCGTCGATCCGTCGGGGGTCACTCCTCCGCCACCACCCAGACCTTGATCTCGGGCTCGACGTCGGCGTGCAACCGGATCGGCACCGTGAAGACCCCCAGCTCCTTGATCGGCTCCTCCAGCCGGATGAGCCGCCGGTCGATCTCGAGCCCGTCGGCCTCGAGCGCCTCGGCGATGTCCGTCGAGGTGACCGATCCGAACAGGCGGCCCTCTTCGCTCGCGCGGCGGTTGAACGTGACCGACCGATCCTCGAGATCCTTCGCGAGCTCCTGCGCGCGCTCCCGCTCGCGGTCGGCCGCCTGCTCGATCTGTCGCCGTTCCTCCTCGAACCGCTTCCGGTTTCCCTCGGTGGCCCGGAGCGCGAGCCCGTGTGGCAGCAGGTAGTTGCGGGCGTATCCCGGCTTCACGTGCACCAGGTCGCCGGCGTGCCCGAGATCCGCCACGTCCTTTCGCAGAATCACTTCGACCATCGACGTTCCTCCGTTCCGGCGCGATCGCGCCGGGGGTTCAGTCACCCTCCGCTTCCACCCCCAAACGGGTGCGGAGGTCCAGCCACGTATCGCTCAGGCCCAGGACGAACGCCGTCCCGAGCGTCACGGGATAGAAGAGGACGGCCGCGATCAGCCACAGCGCGATCGTCCACCCCGATGAAACCACCGATGCGCCCAGCCACACGAGCACACCGGCGCCCCGCAACACGTAAAGCCCCCCCATGAACGCGACCACGTTCCCACCGCAACGCGTCGCCCACCCGCCCACGGGCAGGACCAGGAGCAGCAGACCGGCGACGAGGACCCAGACCAGGTGGTCGCCGAACCGGAACTCCCGGAGCGGCGCGACCGCGGCCTCGATGCCCTCCATGCGCCGCGTCACGTACGTGACCACCGCCAGCGCCGCGAGCGTCGCCAGACCGAGGAAGCTCGGGTAGATCGCCTTCGCGACCTCGGCGAACGACCGCACCGCCTCGGCCACCGTCGCCGCCGCTTCGCCCTGAAGATCGAACATCATGGCCACGCGGTCGAACTGCCCCGTGACACGCCAGTCGAGCCCTTCGAGGAGCCCCGGTCGCAGGATCCCGCACGCCGCCACCACGATCGCGGCGACGAGGAGCGCGCCCATCCCCCGTGAGAGCACCGACGCACGCGGCGCGGCCGCGGTGGCCACCACGAACCCGCCCGCGATGAGCAGGGCCCAGGCGCGCTCCACGAGCCACAGCGGAGCCGGCGAGCCGAACGCGCCCGCGAAGCTCACGAGGAAGAGCCCCAGCGCCAGCGCCAGGCTCGCCGGCCGCCGCCACTGGAACGCGACCAGCGCCGCTCCCGCCGGAACGCCGACCATCGCGATCGGGCTCGAGAGGGACGAGCTCAGCGGGGAGAGCAGCGCCACGATCCCCGCGAGGGCCGCCGCGCGCCAGAAGCTCCGTCTCCGCTCGCTCGGCGCCGGGGCCTTCCCCGGCGACTCCACGACTCGCGAGTCGACCGGCTAGTCGTGGTAGCCGCGGATGTACGGCAGAAGCGCCAGATACCGCGACCGCTTGATCGCGGAACCCAGGTGGCGCTGGTGCTTCGCGCACAGCCCCGTGGCCCGACGCGGCAGGATCTTGCCCCGATCCGAGATGAAGCGCTCGAGGACCTGTGCGTCCTTGTAGTCGACCCGCCGCTCCTCGTCGCAGAACCGGCACGATTTCCGAAACGCCATGGTCACTCCTCCTCCTCCTCGTCGTCCTCGTCCTCGTCATCCTCGTCGTCGTCGTCCCGGCGCTTCCGCGAGCGCGGACGCTCGTCCTCGGAGTCCTCCCCCATCGACGACGGGATGGGGAGCTCGCCCTCGGACAGGACGATGAGGTAGCGGAGGAGCTCTTCATCGAGCTTGAGCACCCGCTCCAGCTCGGCGATGATGACGGGATCGGCCGAGAATTGCGTGACGACGTAGTAGCCGTTCGTCTGGCCACGGATCGGATAGGCGAGCTGGCGCTTGCCCCATTGCTCGACCGCCGTGACCTCGCCCCGGTCGTCCCGGGTCAGGATGGCGTGGTAGCGATCCAGCTTCGCCTCGATCTCCTCGGGCGTGAAGCTGGATCGGAAGATGTACACGATCTCGTACTCGCGCATCGTCGCTCCTTTGGTCTGAACGCGGCCCCGGACGCGCGCCCGGAGCAGGAGTCGGCGGCCGGTCGTCGGCCGGACCGCCGTATGTCTTGTCGCCGGGGCGGGCCGCGGGCGAGCCCGTCGCCCCGCCCCCTGCGAGGGTCGCGGAAGCTAGCCCCCGCGCCCCGTCTGTCAACCACCCGGGCCCCGGCGACGCCCCCGGCGAGGCCGGGCTCCGCTCGCCGGGGACGCCCGTCCGGCGCAGGAGGCTGCTGAAAACCCTGGTGGGTCGCCAGGTTTTCAGCAGCCTCCTAGAAGAGACCCGACACGGCGCGGAAGGCGTCCAGCACCGGAGCCAGCGCCAGCTCGACAGGACCGCGCTCGGCCGCCAATCCGTGCACCCGCGCGAACCACGGCGCGAGCACGAGCGCGACCACGCTGATCAGCTTGATCACGATGTTCATGGACGGGCCCGAGGTGTCCTTGAACGGATCGCCGACCGTGTCGCCCACGACCGCCGCCTTGTGCGAGTCGGACCCCTTCCCGCCGTGCGCACCCGTCTCGATGTACTTCTTCGCGTTGTCCCACGCGCCGCCGGCGTTCGCCATGTACAGGGCGAGGAGGACGCCGGTGACGGTCGCCCCGGCCAGCGCCCCGCCGAGCGCCTCGACACCCAGGAAGCGTCCGACGACGATGGGCATGATGATCGCCACCAGCCCGGGGACGATCATCTCCTTGAGCGCGGCGCGCGTCGAGATGTCGACGCAGCGCGCCGAATCGGGCTTCCCGGTGCCCTCCATGATCCCGGGGATCTCCCGGAACTGGCGTCTCACCTCGGCGACCATCCCCGCGGCGGCGCGGCCCACGGCGGTCATCGTGAGCGCCGCGATGAAGAAGGGCGTCACGCCGCCGATGAACAGCCCGATCACGACGAAGGGGTCGACGAGGTTGATCCCGGTCTCGTTGAGCCCCACCGCGTTTCCGTACGCCGAGAACAGGGCGAGCGCCGTGAGCGCCGCCGAGCCGATCGCGAAGCCCTTCCCGATCGCGGCCGTCGTATTGCCGAGGGCATCGAGCGAGTCGGTGATCGAGCGCACCTCGGGTCCGAGCTCGCTCATCTCCGAGATCCCGCCCGCGTTGTCGGCGACCGGACCGTACGCGTCGACCGACATCGTGACACCCACCGTGGCGAGCATTCCGACCGCGGCGATCCCGATCCCGTACAGCCCCGCGAACTGGAACGCGAGGAAGATCGCGCCGCAGATGAGGAGCATGGGGATCGCCGTGGACTCCATCCCCACGGCCAGTCCGGTGATGATGTTCGTGGCCGACCCCGTCTCCGACGCCTTCGCGATCCTCCGGATCGGTCCCCCGGCCGTGTAGTGCTCGGTGACGAGCCCGATGAGGATCCCGACCAGCGAGCCGAACAGCATGGCCCAGAAGGGGCCGGCGGCCGGGTGCCCGAAGATCCACAGACCCGCGGCCGCCGCGTCGAAGATCGGGAGGTTGATCGTGATCAGGTAGGCCCCGATCCAGAAGATCACCGCGCCAATGATGGGCGACCAGCGGAGCGCGGTGGCCGGGCTCAGCCCCTCTAGCATGCGGATCGCGAGCACGCCGATCACGCTGGCCAGGAACCCGATCATGATGTACAGGATCGGGAGAGCCACGGCGGTGAGACGCGCGCCCTCGAGGATGAGGGGGCTGGTCACGCCGATCACGATGGTGGCGATCACCGAACCCACGTAGGACTCGAAGATGTCGGCGCCCATGCCGGCCACGTCCCCCACGTTGTCGCCCACGTTGTCGGCGATCGTGGCGGGATTGCGCGGGTCGTCCTCGGGGATGCCGGCCTCGACCTTCCCGACCAGGTCGGCGCCGACATCGGCCGCCTTCGTGTAGATCCCGCCGCCCACGCGCGCGAACAGCGCGATCGACGAGGCCCCCATGGCGAAGCCCGAGATGATCTCGCCGAACGGGCGGAAGCCCACGGTGGGCGGATCGTAGATCATGAGGACGAGACCTATGCCCAGCAGCCCCAGCGCGGCGACCGCCGTGCCCATCACCGCGCCGCCCGAGAACGCGATCCGGAGCGCCTTGGCCTGCCCCGACGAGCGGGCCGCCTCGGAGGTCCGCACGTTCGCCTTGGTCGCGGCCTGCATGCCGAAAAAGCCCGCGAGGATCGAGCAGATCGCGCCGAGTCCGTACGCCACCGCGGTGCGCCCGCCCACGAGCCAGTAGAGCAGCCCCGCCACGACCGCGATGAAGGGCAGGAGCACCATGTACTCCCGGCGCAGGAACGCCATGGCCCCCGCGTGGATCTCATCGGCCAGCGCGGCCATGCGCTCGGTGCCGACGGGCTGTCCCTTCACGTACGTGTACAGGCCGAACGAGAACATCAGCCCGATCACGCCCAGCCACAGCGAGAAATCGATGTAACCGATCACGTCGCGTCGTCTCCTTCTCCGCGGATCGCCGGTTCCACTCCGCGACCCGTCAGTTCGAGTTGAAGCGGTTCATCGCCGCCTCGACGCCGTGCTCGAGCCAGTGCTCGACGGCTTCCACGGCCCGCGGGAACGCCGCGAGCGTCATCTCCTCCTCGTTCCGCGGCATGCGGGCGAGGACCCAGTCCACGAGGGCGATCCGCTCGTCCTCCGGCCGACCGACCCCGATCCTGAGGCGCGCGTACACGTCGCTTTCGAGACTCTCCGCGACGGACTCGAGCCCGTTGTGACCACCGGCCGACCCCTTCGCCCGTACCCGGATGCGGCCGGGCGGGAGGGAGACGTCATCGACCAGGACGAGCAGGTCCGTGGCGGGATCGAGCGTCCGGCGCTCGAGCAGCGCCGCGAGCGCCCGTCCGCTCCGGTTCATGTATGTGAGCGGCTTGTGGATCTCGACCGAGCGGCCGTGCGTCCGGCCCGCGGTCCAGGACGTCGGGCCGGACGGCTCGAACGGATCGAGTCCCCACGTGACGGCGAGCCGGTCCGCGAGCCACCAGCCCACGTTGTGACGCGTGTCCCGATACCGGTCGCCGGGGTTTCCGAGCGCCAGCACGAGACGCGCATCGCCCGAGGCGGGCATGGAGCGTCGGCGAGCCCTCTGCTACTCCTCCTCGGGCTTCTCGCCCTCGCCCTCGCGTTCCCCGGCAGCCTCGGCCGCCTCCGCGAGCGCCGCTTCGAGCTCCTCGCCCTCGAGACCCTCGAACTCCGGCGGCAGCGCCGCTTCCTCCTCCTCGACCTCGATGACCGTCGGAGGCACGACGCTGCACACCGTCAGGTCGGCATCGTCGAGGACGGTGATCGAGCCGGTGTCGATGTCGGCGATGTGGATCGAATCGCCGATGTCGAGCGCCGAGACGTCGACGCGGAAGTCCTCCGGAATCTCCCCGGGGAGGCATTCCACCTCGATCTCGTGGCGGATCTGCTGGAGGATGCCTCCCTCCTCGACGCCCTTCGCGTGGCCGTCGAGGTGGAGGGGGATCGACACCCGGATGACCTCGTCGGCCCGGATGTGGAAGAAATCGACGTGGAGGATGTCGGATCGGAACGGGTGCCGCTGGATCTCGCGGATGAGGACCTGCTGCGAATCGCCGTCCTCGACGTCCAGCTCGATCACCGTCGTGGCGGCGTGGATGCGGCTCAGGAGCCGCTCGAGCTCGTGCGTCTCGATCGCGAGCGATTGCGAGTCATCGCCGTGGCCGTACACGACGGCGGGGATCACCCCGTTCCGCCGGAGCTTCCGGGCGGCGGTCTTTCCGGTCTGGGTCCGCGGTCGGGCGCGGAGCGTCACGAGTTCCTTCGTCATCTCGCCATCCTCGGGTGAAGCGCCGCGACCCGGCGTTCGGGCGCGGCCGATTCTGTCCCCGTCGAGCGCCTAGTTGAACAGAACGCTGACGGAGCTCGACGTATGCGTGTTCTCGATGGCCTGCGCGAGCAGGCTCGCCACCGAGAGGACCTTCAGGTTCGGGAGCGCCTTCATCTTCTCGGGCGGGATCGGGACCGTGTCGGTGACCGTGACCTCCCTGACCCCGGTCTCCGCCAGACGTTCGACCGCCGGCCCCGAGAACAGCGGGTGCGTCGCGAGGATGTAGATGTCGCGCGCCCCCCTCTCGCGCAGCACGTCGACCGTCGTGGCCATCGTGCCCGCGGTGTCGATCATGTCGTCGGGGATGATGCAGTCCTTCCCGTCGACGTCTCCCACGATGTTCGCCACCTCGGCCAGGTTCGGCCCCGGACGGCGCTTGTCGATGATCGCGAGGTCGCCCGCGAGTCGCTTGGCGTATCCACGCGCCATCTTGGCCGCCCCCACGTCGGTGGCGACCACGACGAGGTTGTCGAGCTTCTTGGTCTCGTAGTAGCGGCGGAACACCGGAGCCGCGTACAGGTGGTCGACCGGGATGTCGAAGAAGCCCTGGAGCTGGTGCTGGTGGAAGTCGATCGCGAGCACGCGATCGGTGCCCGCCGCCGTGATCAGGTTCGCCATCAGCTTCGCGGCGATCGACACGCGCGGCTGGTCCTTCCGGTCCGCGCGCCCGTACCCGTAGTACGGGATCACCGTCGTGATGCGAGCGGCCGAGGCCCGCTTCACGGCATCGATCAGGATCAGGAGCTCCAGCATGTTCTCGGCCGGCGGGTTCGTGGGCTGGATGATGTAGACGTCCCGCCCCCGCACGTTCTCGTTGATCCGGACGAAGATCTCGCCGTCGGCGAACCGCTTGATCGTGACGTCGCACAACTGCTGCCCCAGCACCTCCGCGATCCCTTCCGCCAGGGCGCGATTCGCCGTCCCCGACAGGAGCATCATCGGACTCGTGCTACACGAGGCGTCCGTCGTATCCACGGTTCTCAGATGGTCGTTGCTTGAAGAATGGAGCGCAGGGTCCCGAACCCATGAGACCGGGGCGTGAGTCCCCGGTGTGCGATAGCCAACCAGGTTACGGTCTGGCCGGTCGCCGTGTCAATCTTTCACGGGTCCCGGGCTGGAAGCCTGTTGAAGAACTACGGCGGGTCGCGTTCCGTCTCCGGGGGAATCGTGTACACGACCTGCGTCGGGAACGCGAACTCGACGCCCTCGCGCTCGAACTTCTCGTGGATCGCGAGGTTGATGGCCTGCTGGGTGTCCGCGTAGCTCAGGTAATCTGGCACCGTCATGAAATAGACGATCTCGAAGTCGATCGAGTACGCCCCGAACTGCTTGAGGTGCGAGCGGTCGAGCCGGGTGCTCTCCTGCGCCTGGACGATGCCGGCGATCCAGCCGGGGATCGCCGCGAGGGCCTCGCGGGGCGTGTCGTAGGTGACGCCGATGGTGAACACGGCCCGGCGCTCGGCCATCCGGCCCATATTGCGGATGCGGCTCCTGAGGAGATCGTCGTTCCCGAACACGAGCTGCTCGCCGGAGAGCGCCCGGAGCCGCGTGGTCTTGAGTCCGATGTGCTCCACCGTCCCCATGTGGTCGCCGAGGATGAGGAAGTCCCCGAGGACGAACGGCTTGTCGAGCACGATCGACAGCGACGCGAACAGGTCGCCGAGGATGTTCTGGACGGCGAGCGCCACCGCGATCCCGCCGATCCCGAGCCCCGTGAGCAGCGCGGTCACCTCGACGCCGAAGTTGTCGAGGATGAGGAGGAGGGCGAGCACCCAGATCACGAGACGGCCGATGAACGACAGGGC
>Ga0299914_10002559_pt1 | contig 12579 bp, 10 predicted proteins | sample RVTome_10_FD_201361 | JGI IMG/M metagenome (GOLD analysis project Ga0299914, IMG submission 201361) | Soil microbial communities from uranium-contaminated site in the Upper Colorado River Basin, Wyoming, United States - RVT153D57 (version 2) ...
GACTATGTCTTCAGGCGACGCCTCCAGCTTGGCCGCGGCCATGCGTTTCACCATGTCGGCCATCTCACCGGCAGTCACGTGCACGGCCGCGGCTCCGGTCTGGCCTGTTCGGCTGGCGACGGTGGCGACCCCATGGGAGTAATGGTCGGTGTCACCTCCCAGCACACGGACGTCTCCCGGGTCGACCCCGAGGTGTTCGGCGCAGATCTGGGCGAATACGGTGGCATGACCCTGGCCCTGGGAGGAGATGCCCGTCTCCAAGATGACCTCGCCACTGGGAAGAATCTGGATACGGGCTCCGTCGTAGGGCCCGAGGCCGGTGTCCTCGACGTAAGAGGCGATCCCATAGCCCCGGAGACGGCCCTGCGCGGCTGCACCCGCCCGTCTCGACTCGAATCCGTCGAGATCGGCTGCGGCGAGTGCTGCCTCCAGACCGGCTGAGTAGTCGCCGCCGTCATATGTCAGTGGGTTGCCGTCGGAGGCGGTGATCTCCAGGCGGTACGGGAGCGCATCGGCAGGGATGAAGTTGCGACGCCTCACCTCGGCACGATCGAGCGACAGGTCGGCGGCGATCGAGTCCATCACCCGTTCGAGTATGAAGGTGGCGTTGGGTCTTCCCGCACCCCGGATGGCTCCGGTGGGGGTGGCGTTGGTGAAGACACAGGCGATCTCGACGTCCAAATCGGGAACGATGTAGGGCCCCGACAGAAGACGCATGGTTGTCATCGCCACCACCACGCCATAGGGCACGAATGCGCCCATGTCGTGAACCAGCCTCGCTCGTAGGGCCAGGACCCTCCCCTCGTCGTCGTATGCAGCCTCGACTGTGCCGCTCTGACCCCTCTGCTGGATCGTTGACGTGAAGTGCTCCCTTCTCCTCTCGATCCACTTCACAGGGGCGTCGAGATGTCTGGCAGCCGCGGCCACCACTATCTCCTCGGGATGCACCACGGCTTTTGGCCCGAATCCCCCACCCACATCTGGCGTTGTGACCCTGACGAGAGCCGGCGACAGTCCGAGATAACCCGCCACCGCGTCCCGCACGGCATGGGGCGCCTGACTGGAGCTCCAGACGAGAAGGCGCTCATCCGTGCCATCCCAACGGGCGAGAACGGCGCGGCCCTCGAGGGAGGCGAGAGCGCCGCGATGCTGGTCGAACTCGAGGCGCACCACCCGCCCGGCGCTCTCGATCGCCGTCGCCGCATCTCCGAAACCCACGCGCACCGTGGCCGCGAGATTCGAACTCGCATGGCGATGAACGGTGGGGGCATCGACTTCCAGTGTGCGCCGATGGTCGATGCTCGCAGGGAGGCTCTCGTAGTCGACGAACACAGAGTCGGCTGCATCCACAGCCTCGGCCGCGCTGGGCGCCACCACGAGAGCGATGGGTTGGCCAACGTAACAGACCTCGTCGGTGGCGAGCGGAGACGATGTCACCGCTTGATGGATGATCGGCGACGGATTCTGGACGGGCATGGGTCTCTGCAAACCGAGGTCGTCTGCCGTGAGGAGGATCGCCCGGCTATCTTCCGGGGCGTCGAATTCGACCCCACGGACGGTGGCATGGGCCTCCAAGCTGCGAACGAAAACAGCATGCAAGGTTCCAGGAGGGCCGAGATCGTCCACGTAGCGACCCCTTCCGGAGATCAGACGAGGATCCTCGAGTCGGCGGAGCGCCTCGCCGATCACCGCGTCAACCCACCCAGTTTCTCCAGATGTCTCAACAGGGCCGCGGCGTCGAGGTCGCCCAACCCAGCTGCACTGGCGTCCTCGTAGACCTCGAGGGCCACGTCGAGCAACGGCGTGGGTGCGCCGACAGACCTGGCATAGTCGGCTATGAGCCCAGCGTCCTTGCGGATGATGTCCAGCCGGGCCGCGGGGGGATAGTCGTCGGCGACCATCATCGGCCCTCTGATCTCGAAGATCTTCGAGGACCCGACTCCGTCTTCCATCACCTCCTGCACCACCCTGGGGTCCATCCCGGCTGCGATGCCGAGTGCGTGGGCCTCGGCCGTGGCGAGGTTGTGCACCGCCACGAGCAGATTGGCGATGTACTTCATCTTCGAGCCGTTGCCGAACTCGCCGAGATAGTGACTGGATCGCCCGATGGCATCGAAAACTGGCTTGGCGGCGTCGAAGCCCTCCCGCGAGCCTGATGCCAGGACGACGAGTGTGGCGTCACGCGCCTGAATCCCCGTCCCTGACAATGGGACGTCCATCAGCTCGAGACCGGCCTGATCCAGCTTTTCCCTGGCGGCGACCTTGTCCGCCAAAGGAAGGGTCCCTGCCTCGATGCACAGGACGCCGGTCGCCCCGCATCCGGCCAGCTCGTCGACCACTTCGTGCAGGGCATCGGTCGTGGGCAATGACAGGACCACGACTTCGGCGGCGTACGCCACCTCGCTCACCGAGCCTGCCGGGATGACGCCCTCACCGGCAAGTACCTCGACCTTGTCGCCGTCGATGTCGTAGCCGACAACGCGGTGTTCGGCGCGCAGCAGGTTCGCGGCCATGGCCCCGCCCATGATCCCCAGGCCGATGATGCCGACGTCCATGATCACAACTCCTGTTCCAACGAGAGGCCGGCCACGGCTCCACCGTGGCCGTCGACGGCCAGTACCTCGTCTCTGACCTCCCCCAGGTCGAGACCGCAAACTGCGGGCAGACGAAGGGCACGGGCTGCCTCGAAGAGATGGGCCGCCGGGCTCCCCGATCTCGTGACCAGACCGGCGGCATCCCAGAGAAGACTGGCGAGATTGGGCACCGGATGAATCGCGGTCACCACCCCACGTCGCTCCGACCGCGCCTCATGCGGGTCGGCGACATCGACACGACGACCCGCCCCGATTCCCGGTGAGACCGGAGTACCCCTGCGCGGCATCATCGTGGCGAGGACCACGGACGCCACCAACGGTTCCCAACGTCCTATGCCTATTCGCGTCGGCATCGAGACCGTGCGCCCTTCGAGCGCCGATTCGACCGCCTCGAGACCGAGATGCCAGGCGTCGTGCTGATCGGCGACCACTCCCCGCTCGGACAGTTCGAGACGCAAACCGCGCAGGATGCCGAGCAGCCGCAGCGATCTCGCCGGGTCGGGAGCCCTGAGACCGAGCAGCCTCTCTATTGCCGGTCGCGGATCGGTCCCGCGCAGTCCGGACATCGCTTCCTGTGCGGAATCACGGGCCTTTGCCCAAGGGAGACCCCACACGTCTTCGGTCAGCTCCCGGCAAAGATCACGGGCGCGACCGATGGGGTCAGACCCTCCCGGGTCGGGCACCACGTCTACAGAAGGCAGTCCTCCCATCGCCCATGGGATCACCATTTCCTCTCCCAGAGCGCCAGGTGCCATGACCAACACGCGCACCAGGTCGACCACCGCATCCGGGATGTCGGCCCCCAGGACCAGTGGGGTGTCCACGGACTTCGAAACAGAGGTCTGGCCGAATTGCAGTGCCCACACCCGATCACTGAGGGCCCACTCACATCTGTTGGCCCCGATGGCCTCGGAAGCGATCTCGAGCTCGACCCTGATCGCCTCGAGATTGGATATGCCGACCAACTCGATCAATTCGTCGCCGGCCCACCTGCCTCGAAAACGGGCAGAGTGACCGGTGGCCCAACCCTGAAGGAGCGGACCCGGCGACCCTTTGATCCCATGGACGACGATGTCTCCCCCGGCACTCAGCTCGGCCCACCCTCCGGTCTCGGGCTCGACGGCGGGCTGGACCAGCACCGACATGGGGAAACTCCCCGGCGCGATACCCGCCGCCTCCTGTCGCTCCAGAGCGGCGACGGAGAACACTGACGCCCAACAGCCGGCGACGGCTTTGGGGAGGTCACCGGGGCCGATGTCGACGTACGAGGCGAAAGCACCCGACCACTCCCCGGAGGACTCGAGAAGAGTCGACGAGCGTGCAACCAGTCTTTCACCGAGACGATCCCCCGCCGCCACGAGTTCGGGGGCGAAGACGATCGGCGATCCGGAGACGACCAGCCGGGCACCGCCAGATCCCCGCTCGGGGAGTGTGCTGGCCCCAAGGTCCATGTGACCCCGGGAGGCTGCCCCGTCGACCACGAACCCGGGGAGGACGGCCGCGCCCGCCGCACGTGCGGCGGCCAGCGCAGCGGCCTTGGCTCCTACCCGGACCGGGTCGAGACCCGCCGGGTTGTCGAGATCGGTGATCAAGAGGTTGGGGGACAGACCCCTAGCTGACCGAGATGATCTCGTGTGAGGCGTACGTGGAGACCATCTCGATCCCCGTGTCGGTGACGTAAAGCATCTCCTCCAGACGGACGCCATGGTCGTGCAGCTTCCCGTGCTGGGTCTCCAAGGCGAAAGTCATGCCGGTCTGGATCTCGACCGGATGGTCGAGCGACCAGATCCTCGAGATCACCGGCGGGTCGTACTGGGCGAGCCCGAGACCGTGGCCCCAGAAGTTCGCCGCGGCCTGGTCCTCCTCCTCATACCCCCAGACCTCCTTGGCCGAAGGCCACTTGGAGGCCACGTCCGCGGTGGTCACACCCGGCTTGGTGGCGTCGATGGAATCCCAGAGCCACTTGTGAGCCAGGTCGTAGGTCTGCTGGTGCTCGTCGGTGGGCTTGCCGCCGACGCAGTAGGTCCGATACACACACGACTTGAATCCGTTCCAGGTCAGGGCGGCGAGGTCGATGATCACCAGCTCACCCGGGCGGATCATCCTGTCGCTGAAGTTCCGCCAGTTGGGCCAGGCGTTGGGCCCGGACGAGACGATCACGTCCTCGACGTCCTCCATGCCCGGGATGGAGTAGAGCTTCTCGAAACCGAACGCAGCGACCTCGTTCTCGGTGAGACCCGGCTTGATGAAGTTGGTGATCTCGTAGTGGACGTAGTCACAGATGGCGCCGACGATTTGAAAGGCCTTGATCTCGTCCGGGCTCTTGATGGCCCTGGCCTCCATCATCGGGCTCATCCCGTCGGTCCAGGTGATGTCTCGCTTCTCGAACTCCTTGATCAGGTTGATGTCGATGAAGTCGACACCGAGCGGCTGATCCTTGACGCCCGCCTCCTCCAGGTCGTTCATCAGCGAGTTGACGAACTTGTTCACCTGCTGGTCGGCCGCGGGCCCGACTGCCCCTTTGATCCAGGCGTAGGAGTAACGGATGTTCTCCTTGGGGATCCAGGGGTTGTGGACCTCGAGGTGGAATCCGATGTCACCCTGCTCGTAGACGATGGGCTTCTTGCCCCGGGGAAGGACGACGTAGCGCAGACCGGGCTTGAGGCGGTTCCAGCCCGGGGTGAGGGTGGAGGACACATAGCGCATGTTCTCGTCGTAGAACAGGAGCATGGCTCCCAGGCCGTGCCGCTCCATGGCCTCGTGGGCGCGCTTGAGGCGCCATTCGCGCACGTTGGCCCAATTGATGCCCTCTTTCCAGTCCGTGCTCAGCGTGAAGAATGCTTCTCTCATTGGTGGTCCGTCGTCTCCCTACTCGTATGACTCATCCGACCTTATCCGGGAGGATCTCCCGGACGATGTCGAGGAATTCGTCGTCGTCGAGCAAGCCCTTCTTCTCGAGGGACTTGCCCTTCACCTCGGCGAGGATCGCCTCGATCTCCTTGGTCTCGGCATCGTGGATGCCATGTCGTCCCAGCCAAATGGCCACCGAGTCGAGACCCGATCCCTTGCCCAGGACGATCTCCGGGCCGGCCTGACCGACCAGCTCGGGGCGATACGGGAACGGCTCCAACAGATCATCTCCGACGTTCTTGACCCAGGTGGCGATGATCCCCGACTCGACGTTGTACAGCTTGTCACCGGTGACCGGGCGGTTCGCCGGCTGGGTGACACCGGAGAGCTCGGCGACCAGCCGGGCGATCTCGGTGAACCTCTCCGTCTTGATCCCAGTGTCGATCCCGTACATCGTCAGAAGAGCCAGCACGGTCTCCTCGGTCGGAGCGTTGCCGGCCCGTTCGCCGATGCCGCTCACCGTGGTGTGGATGACCGACGCCCCCTCGGCGACGGCGAGAATGCTGTTGGCGACACCCATGCCGAAGTCCATGTGGAAATGGGTCTCCAGGGGAACGTCCAGCCTCTCCTTGACCCGCTGGGTGTAGTACCTGATGGCGTGAGGCGAAGTGACTCCGAAGGTGTCGACGAGGGCGATGTTGTCGACGTGACCGTTGGTGGCGACGGTCTCCAGATCGTCGAGAAGCTGGGTCATCGTGCTGCGCGTGGCGTCGATCGGGAAAAAGGTCACCTCGAGCCCGTTCTCGTGGGCGTACTTGGTGGCCTCGACTGAAGCCTCGATAGCCTTTTCAACCGGCCATTGATAGGCCTTCTCGATCAGGTGGTGGCTGGCCGGGACTTCCATGACCACGCCTTTGACCCCGCAGTCGAGGGCCAATTCCACGTCGGGCACCATGCAGCGGCTGAAGGCATAGATCTCGGTGGGGAGGTCGGCGGCCACCATTCGCTCGATGGCTTCCTTGTCCGATGGGGACACTGCGGGTAAGCCGGCTTCGATGCGATGGACACCGGCTTCGGCCAGGGCCTCGGCGATGCGCACCTTCTCGTCGGCTGTGAACTCCACCCCGGCCTGCTGCTCCCCGTCTCGGAGGGTCACGTCGTGGATGGTCACCTCGTCGGGGAACCGGAAGTCCTGGGTGACCTCAGGGAGGTAGTTCCACGGGCTCGAGAACCATTGATCGGACTTCCAGGGTTCGGGGGCCATACCCTCTCCAACTCTCTTCGACAGACTGATCCTGCATCATATACGATCTGGCCGATGCCCGCCCATCGAGCCCGGAATAGGTGATTTGAGCCCGTTCAAGCTCTGGATTGGGGGCTACGGGCCGGAGAAGAGCGCTCATGGAGCGGGACTCGCCGCGTTCCGGGAGCACGTCGTCAGCGCCAGCAACGGCGATGTGGAGATCGACATCACCTGGAACATCATGGACGACGGTCGACCCAACACCGATCTCTTCGAGCTGGTCGAATCGGGCGAGATGTTCCTCTGTTACTTCTCTTCGAGCTATCTGGGTGATCGGGTCAACGATCTCGATGTCCTCGAAACGCCGTTCCTCTTCGCCGACCTCGACTCGGCACACCACTCCCTCGACGGGGCGCTCGGGATACGGCTTCGCCATGCGGTGCGCGACCAGACAGGATTCGAGGCCCTCGGGTTCTGGGACAACGGCTTCCGCCACATGACCAACCGTCTCCGCCCGATCCACGTCCCGGAGGACTGCCACGGCATGACCGTGCGGGTGCAGCCCAACGTCATCCACGAAGAGCTCATCAGATGTTGGGGAGCCGAGCCGGTGGCAGTCGAGCTCAGCGAGGGGATCAGGCTGATCACCTCGGAGACCGTCGATGCCCAGGAGAACCCATTGGCCAACACGGTTGCCTACGGGGTCGACGAGGTGCACCCCTATGTGACCATGACCGGGCATCTCTACGGGGCACGAGGGCTCTTCGCCAACCGCGACGCCTACGAAGCGCTTCCAGACGATCTACGTGAGATCGTCGACAGCGGGGTTCGCGCTGCGATCGCCGAGCAGCGCTCCATGGCCGCCGAGGTGGAGAAGGTCTTGCGTCGCGACCTCGAGACCGACGGAGTCGAGTTCGTCGATCTGACCAACGAGGAGCGAGAGGAGTTCCAGCGGGCGGCCGGACCTGCAATCGAGAAGGCTCGGGCTGCGGTGCCCTCCGATCTCTTCGACCTGGTGGAGCCATGAGCGCGATCCTTGACCGGGTCGTGGTGGTGACGGGAGGCGCTATGGGAATCGGTGAAGCCACCGTCACCGCTTTCGCCAGGCAGGGCGCCAGGGTCTTCGTGGTGGACATCGACGACGAACTCGGCCCTGCGGTCGCCAAAGCCAACCCGGGCACCACCTTCGTTCACTGCGACCTCACCTCCGAGAAGAGTGTCGCCGCCGCCATGACCGCCATCGAGAACGAGATCGACCACGTCGACGTCCTCGTCAACAACGCCGGTGGCTTCGGTGAGGCAATTGGGATCGAGGAGACCACGCTCGAGGAGTGGAGACGGATCATCGACGCCAACCTCACCTCTGTCTTCCTGATGACGAGGGCAGCGCTTCCCCTGCTGCGGAGGTCGGAGGCCGGGCGCATCGTCAATCTGGGGTCACTCGCAGGGCAAACTGCCGGCTGGCAGACGGCCCCGCCCTACGTGGCCGCCAAAGGGGGTGTCCACGCGCTGACCCGAGCCATGGCCAGCGAGCTCGCCGGCGAGGGGATAACCGTCAACGCAGTGGCTCCGTCGGCCGTGCTGACCGACCGGATCAGACGTCTCCGTGACGAGGAGGCGTTACGGGCGACGGCGGCCTCGATCCCACTGGGCAGGTATCAGCAACCGGAGGAGGTCGCCGAATGGATCGTGTTCCTGGCGTCAACCGGGGCAGGCTTCATGACTGGTCAGACCCTGTCGATCAACGGCGGTAGGTTCATGGCATGAGCCCAGCAGAGTCAGCAGCCAGGCTGATCAAGTTCGACGAGGCCATTCCCGTGGCGCGTGGCGACGGGATCGAGAGCATCAGGCTCACCCCGGAGCCATTCGACGGCCAGGGGTTCACGATGGGGATCACGACCTTCCCACCCGGGACCAGCATCCGCCTTCATAGCCACAACACCATCGAACAAGTCACGGTCATCGAGGGTGAGGGCGTCGCCGTCATCAACGGGGAAGAGGTCCCCGCCCAGCCCTACGACACGACCCAGATGCCACCGGGGGAATTCCACCGCTTCATCAACACCGGCAACAGCGTTATGCGCATCCTCTGGGTCTACGGCAGTACGGAGGTCACACGCACCTTCGCCGACACCGGCGAGACAGTCGAGCAGTTCGAGTCGTGAGGTTCGAGCTCTCACGGCTCCATGCCTTCGTCGTGGACGTTCTGACCCACGTCGACGTGTTACCCGACCATGCCGAGACCACGGCTGCTCGACTCCTCGAAGCCGACCTGCGAGGACGTACGGGGCACGGGATCATCCGCTTGCCGCAGTACGTGAAGCGGATCGAGGCCGGTGGGATCAACCTGCGACCGGACATCGCAGAGACGAGGTCGACTCCGGTCAGCTGCCTGGTCGACGGCGACAACGGGCTCGGCCAGGTGGTGATGACCCTCGCCGCCGAGGCCGCCATCGACAGGGCAACCGAGACCGGCATGGCCTGGGTCGGGACCGTCAGGTCCAACCACGCGGGGGCTGCCGGCGTCTACACCGACATGGCGATGAGCCGCGACCTGATCGCCATCTACATGGCGGTTGCCAGCGCCAACGTGATGCCGCCGTGGGGCGGTCGGGAGCGCCTTCTCGGTACCAATCCCATCTCCATCGCCATTCCGGCTGGCGACGAGCCCGGTTTCCAACTCGACATCGCCACGACGGTTGCCTCGCATGGGACGATCAAGGTCCTGGCCCAACGTGGTGAGGCAATGCCCGAGGGGTGGGTCATGGATGACGAGGGCAATGCCATCACCGACCCCAGGCAAGCCGATGAGGGATTCTTGGTGCCCATCGGTGGCTACAAGGGCGCCGGGCTGAACCTGGCGATCGGGCTCCTCGCCGGGGTGCTCAACGAGGCTGCCTTTGGCTCGGACGTGATCGACCATCGCCTCGTGCCCGACGCGGCGGCGAACACCGGGCAGGCCATCTTCGTCATGCGTCCCGGTCTCTTCCGCGATCTCGACGAGTTCAAGGCCGACATCGATCGCCATATCTCCGAGATGCGCGCTTCGGGTGACCCGGGTGCGGTCCATATCCCTGGCGACGGAGCCGCCAGTCTCGAACGAGACCAGCGCGTCGAGGGCATCCCCCTCCCCGACGTCCTATTGGGCGAGTTGGGTTCGTTGGCCGATCGCTTCGACATCGAGGACCACCTCTCGGGCTAGCCGGGCGGGAATGCCGGCATCGACCATCTCACGAGGTCGGGCCCCATGGCCCCGAGGTTCGTGCACCCGCTGTTGGCCATGGTGATGACGATCTCCTCGCGAAGGATCTCGAGCAGGTGAGCGAGCATGTCCGGCCCACCGGCAGCCAGTCCCCAGCATTGCAGGCGCCCGATTCCCACGGCCCGGGCTCCAAGGGCGAGGGCCTTGCACACCTCCGCCCCCCTGGTGAACCCGCTGTCAACGGCGACGTCCACCTCGTCGGGAACGGCCTCGACGATTGCGGCGAGCACTTCGATGGTGCTGACGGCGTGGTCGACCATCCGCCCGCCGTGGTTGGAGACGTAGATCGCCGTGGCACCGGCGCTGACCGCGGCCCGGGCGTCCTCGGGAGTCATCACACCCTTGACGATCACGGGAAGGTCCGTGTTGGCCGCGATCCACTCCAGGTCGGCCCAGGTGAAGGCGGTGCGGTAAGAGCTGTCCAGGAGCGAGGTATCGAGGTTGACCGTCCCCTCAGCCGAGCCGGTCCACGTGAACCCGGTCAGGCTGCGGTCACGGCGACCGACGGTCGGCGAGTCCATCGTCACGCAAACCCCCGCAAACCCGGCTTCGCCCACTCTCACCAACAAGTCGGCCTGCCAGCCCCTGTCCCCGATCACGTAGAGCTGAAAGAAGTGGCGTCCCGGTGCGGTCGCTGCGACCTCCTCCCACGGCGTTGTGCAGAAGATGGAGCAGAAAGCGGCTGTGCCCATGCTCGTCGCGGCTCGCGCAGCCGACAGGGCGTCGCCCGGGTCGTAGATCCCGAGCGCTCCTACCGGGGCGAGGACAACCGGCAGAGCGAGCTCGACGCCCGCGAATGAGGAGCTCACATCCACGGTCGTGACATCTCGGCCGATACGCGGCACCAGAGCGAGGCTGTTGAGCGCGATTGCGTTTCTGGTCAAAGTCACTTCTCGACCGGCGCCGGCTGCCGCCCAGGTCCACAGATCGGGATCGAGAGACTGCTGGGCCAGGTCGATCACCTGATCGATGGTCAGGGGTTCCAAAGCCGGCCGACTTCGACCGGAGTCTGCAGCACCGCCCCCTAGCCGATCGCTCATTTGGTCCCGTAGTCGACGGTCACGATGCGACGCTCTCTGACCGAGCGGGCGATGGCCTCACATATCTGTGCGCTGCGCAAACCGTCGACTCCCGATGGAACGGGATCACGCTCGCCGAGCACCGCTGCGGTGAACGCGGCCAGACAGAGTCGATGCGCCTCCGCTGCCGGATAGTGCGTACGGGACTCCTCCTCGCCGATGACAACGGACAGATCGCCTCCCACCCGGGACCTGGTGAAACTCGATCCGATGATCCTGCCCTTGCTCCCGTAGAGCTTTATCGCATTGGTCGGGTTCTCCAGAGTCTCGTTGCAGTTGAGATAGGCGATGGTGCCGTTGTCGAATCGGATCAGGATCATGCCGAGCATCTCGACCGCCCCTCTCGCCGGATCGGGGTCGAACATGGCGGCCACTTCGAGTGGCATCGCATCGAGCAGGACACCGAGGAAGTCGAGGGCGTGTACCCCGACGTTGTGCACCGAGCCCAGCCCGGCGACCTCCGGGTCGGCCCGCCAGTTGTCGTAGTGACGCGGGCCGGATCCGACATCGACCTCGACGACTCTCACGTCTCCGATGTCTCCGGCGGCGATCATGGCCGTGACATCCCGAACCCAAGGGACGTAGCGGTTGTGGAAGTCGATCCCCAGCCGCACTCCTGCCGTCTCGCAGGCACTCGAGGCCCGAGCCGCGTCTGCTGCATTGTTCGCCAGCGGTTTCTCACAGAACACGTGCTTTCCGGCTCCCGCGGCGGCAACGACCTGGTCGGCATGAAGCGAGTTCGGCGTTGCGATGTACACCGCGTCGACCTCGGGGCTCGACAGCATGTCTTCGTAGCTGGTGTAGGCGTTGGGGACACCCCAGCGGGCGGCGAAAGTGTCGGCCCGGGCGGGGTCACGGCTGACGACGGCCGCCAACTCACTGTCGGGCTCGGCCGCGATCGCAGGGGCGATTGTTCCTTCCAGGAAGCCGCCCACCCCAACCGCGCCGAACCTCAGCATGCGTCCCTCCGCAGGCTCACACCCCGAGGAGCTTGTTCGAGTTGCCCACGAGGATCGAGTCCTTCTCCTGCTCGGTGAGCTCGGGGAGCCCCCGCACCCAGTTGACCGGATCGTGAAGGAACATCGGGGCGGGGTAGTCGGTGCCGAGCACGACCCTGTCGATGCCGACGGTGTCGATCAGGAACCGGAGCACCGGCCCGCTGTAGGTGCAGCAGTCGTAGTAGAAGCGGTCCAGATACTCACTCGGCGGCTTCTCGTGGTTGAAGCCATCGTCTGGGCCGAACGGAGGGTGCATCTCCCCGTCGAAGTCACCGGGCATGGCGCCGGCCACCTTGTCCATGCGGGCGACCCCATAGGGTGTGTAGCCCCCACCGTGACCCAGCAACAGCTTGAGATCGGGGTACCGGTCGAGGACTCCGCCGAAGACGAGGGCCGCATAGACCAGTGTTCTCTCCGTGAGGTTGCCCACGGCGTTGGGGAGCTTGTACTTGGGGTTCCGCTCGGTGGTGATGGTCTTCCCGCCCTGATGGAAGAACAGGAGGGCGCCGAGGTCTTGTGCTGCCTCGAAGAAGGGCAGAAAACGAGGGTCGTC
>Ga0299914_10002560_pt1 | contig 12578 bp, 15 predicted proteins | sample RVTome_10_FD_201361 | JGI IMG/M metagenome (GOLD analysis project Ga0299914, IMG submission 201361) | Soil microbial communities from uranium-contaminated site in the Upper Colorado River Basin, Wyoming, United States - RVT153D57 (version 2) ...
CGCGCATGGCTTGGAGGTCCGTGAGGCTGGCGGTGATCTGGTCTCTCAGAGCCTGTTCGCGGTCTCCTTGGTGTTCGACGAAAAGTCCCTGGCCGGTCTCGGGGTCTTGGCACCATCCGATGCCGGCCCAGACCTGCTCGCCGGGAGTGTTGGTTCGCTGTTCGGCGTAGACGGCGTAGAGCCGGTCGCCCCACCGCGCGTGTCGCTCGAACGGGCATTGCTCGACTTGGACGATGTCGCTGTTGGGTGGGCTCACCGAGCTGAGCCGGACCAGGTTGAGGTTCGCCACCCCGGTGCCGACACGTGCAGCATCGAACGCCGCGAGCTCCGCGCTGCCTCGTCCGATGGCGCTTGCCAGGTAGAGCTTCATCGTGCCGTCGTCGGGGGCAGGCGCCTGAGGAGGCACCGTGACCGGCGCGCTCGCGAGCCGGTGAGGGAGTAGAGGCTCGGTTCGATGTACCCGGCGGGTTGATATGAGCCGTCGACGTCCGCTCCGTTGGATCTGGTCAAGGCTGTGTAGACGAGCTCTCGGAACCCGAGGCGAGTCCCCCGTGGAAGCCCGACGATGACGACCCGGAACTCAGAGCCCTGCGCCTTATGGACGGTGAGTGCATAGGCGAGCTCCAGCCGCGGCTGCGCGTCCTCGCCACCGAACTCCCACGAGCGGAACCCAAAGGTGGTGGGCTCCCTTCCAGCGAATGCCACATTCATCACCCAGCTCTTGCCGCCGCTGGCGAGGCCGACCTCGCCATTCGCCAGGTAGACGTCCTTCACGTTGACGCCTGCGACGTTGTCGTAACCGTCTCGCTCTCCGTTTCTCAGGAGGATGAGCTTGTCCAGACGTACGACTTCCTGCAGGCCGAAGGTTCTCCGGCACTTTCGGTCTGAGGCGAGCTGAACGCCCCGCCATGTGCCCTGCACCCAGCAGTTGAGATCGTCCACCCCGTGGGCCTCCGCGCGGACCGGCGAGAGGATCTGCCATCGCTCGGCCCCCGAGAAATCAGTGTGCGGCACAACCCACCCGCTCTTGTACGGCTCAAGCGCCAGCGACAGGTTGAACGACTCGACGATCGCCTGGCCCCTTCACGCCCAGATGTTCAGCAAGCGCGTGAGTGATCCGACTGTGCAACTCGTCGGTGGTACGCCAAAAGCGGAGGCTGCGCGTGATGGTGGGGTGAGGGGCGTGTAGGGGGTCCACCGGCGCGGGCCGGGGCCCCACTGGAATCGGTCTTGTCCGATATCGATCCAAGGGACGCCCCGGTGGCTCCTGACACTATGTGGGTGCGGCTGCACTTGCGACTGATCCGCGTCCTGGGGGTGCTCGTCGACGCGGTCGAGGAGCTTGTGGTGGAGGCGACCTCCACCAGGTCGTGGTCCCGCTGTCCCCACTGTGGGTTCAAGACCAGGACCGTGCACGACACCCGTATCAGGAAGGTCCGCGATCTGGCGGTGTCGGGCCGGCGGGTCACCTTGGCGTGGCAGCGCCGCCGGTTCGCCTGTGAGGGCTGCGGCTGTCGTCACCTTGAGGACCACCCTGCCTTCGATGGGAAGCTGACCCGCCGTCGGCGCCGCTTCCTGGACACAGCCGAGACCACCAGGGCGACCCGCCGCCGCAGGATCTGGTTGCGGGCCGACTCGTCGCGTCCGCCTCGAGCCGTCGTTGTGAACCGGCACCTCGATCCGGGGCCGACTCAGCCTGGGCCCATGGTCAGTGGTGGTTACCGGCGCCAGAACAGTAGGTGTGTCACGCCGCTGGGGCTCGGCACGGACTCGAGGTGGAACCGGTCGAGCAGGTCCTCGGGGGAGGTCCAGAGTCGCTCTCCTCGGCCGAGCTCGACCGGCGCAACGGCGACGTGCATGGTGTCGACGAGGTCGGCCTCCAAGAACTGCCGAACGGTGGCGACGCCGCCCCCGAGCCGTACGTCCTTGCCGTCAGCGGCGTCGGTGGCCCGCTGCAGCGCCTCCGTGGGTGTGGCATCGAGGAAGTGGAACGTGGTGTCGGCCAGCGTGAAGCTGGGTCGGTGATGGTGGGTGAGGACGAACACGGGGGTGTGGAAGGGCGGGGTGTCTCCCCACCAGCCTTCCCAGTCGAGGTTCTCCCACGGGCCACGCTGGGGCCCGAACTTGTTGCGGCCCATGATCTCGGCGCCGATGTTGTGAGCGAAGTCGCGAGTGAAGTAGTCGTCCAGCCCTCGGGAGCCGCCGGGCTCGGTGCGGTTCGGCCAGCTCGCGGTGGCGCCGGCCCACGAGACTAGGTCGGCCGGGTTGGCGTGTCCGAAGGGCCGTTCGAGGCTCTGGCCTTCACCGGCGCCGAACCCGTCCACCGACACGCAGAAGTTCTGCACTCGGAGCAGCTGAGACATCTTCCTGATCCTTTCTCGGTGTGCGCGACGAACCCTCGGTCGTCGTCACGGCGCGTTGACCGGCGGTGCGAGGCCGATGTCGGCGTAGTGCGCCTGCGCTTCAGCGAAGCCGTCCCAGTCCCACGCGACAGGACGACCAGCGAGGCACGGTGCAAGCCGCGCGAGCGAGGTGTGCAGTCCAACGACATAGCAGTTGCCGATCGCGGCATCGGGGTCGGTGACGAAGTGGCTGAGCCGCAACACGCAGCCGGTGTCCACCGGCTCGAGCTCCCACCGCATGTACGAAGCGGCGTCGGCGTGGGTGTGCTCGAGAAGCGTCGGCGGCTCGACACGCAGGATCGTGCACGTCATCGTCACCGGTTCGTCACCACGTCCGACAAACACCATCTGACCGCCCTCTCGGAGGTCGACTGTGATGTCGGCGTCGAACGGCAGCCACCAGTCCGCCAACCGCGCTGGATTCGTGATCGCGCCCCACACGTCGCGGATCGGGTACGGGAGGTGGCGTTCGAATCGGATGACGCCGCCATCGGCGGTGCGCTCCAGCACGCCATCGTAGGAGGACACGGGGAAGTCGCTCATCGGTGCTCCTTCGGACTCGGGGGGATCGGTTCGGTGGTGCGTCGCAGGTGCCGTTCGAGCGACTCGAGCCGCGCTGTCCACTCCGCCCGATACGGCTCCAGCCACGCGTCGAGCTCCATCAGCGGCTCCGGACGGAGTCGGTACAGCCGCCGCTGAGCATCCCGCCGGACCTCCACCAGCCCGGCGTCGCGCAACACCTTGAGGTGACGAGACACACCTGGCTGATGCATCCCGACCTCCTCGACCAGCTCGCCGACCGACCGCTCGCCATCGCGCACCGCATCAAGGATCCGCCGCCGTGTCGGTTCGGCGATCACCTCGAGGAGCGCGAGCTCTGTTGGCATCACGACGAGCATACGACAAGACATATATATGTGCAACCGCATGTAGAGCGAGCGTCACGGACCTGGCGACGCCACCGCGACCCGCGCCGGAATCGGCGATCTGCTCGGAGCGCCCGGGCACGGAAACGTGTCCCCGAACGCGCCCCGAGGCAGCCAGCCGCCGGTAGCACCAAACGCCGGCTCGCGGTCGTCGGCCTGGAGGACGACCGACCGCTCACCGTGGGGACCGCCAGTGGGAAGCCGGTGGCCGCCAGCGGGCAGGTCGCGATGGCCACCGACAAGGGTCTCGCGGTCCTGCCTGTGGCGTCACGCTCGCGGCGGCGGATGTCGGCCTGGTCCATGCCAAACGCGCCGCCACTTCGGCGTGGTGAGTCGCAATGCTCGGTGACATTCGCCGCGCTCGCCGTCGGTTGCCTGCTGTTCGTGATCGGGCCGCCCAGGGACCACGCTCGCCAGATCGACGGGCACCGGTGCGCCGGCGAACGACGGGACCCTGGACCTGCTCGCCGCGGCGATGGAACACGTCGTCCCCCCGGAGCGGCCAGGGGGCGCGTCGACGCGCCTGACCAGATCTCCCATCTGATCGGACGCGGCATCGAAGCGGGACACAGCGGGTACGGGGCCGCCAGCCGCGCCGGGGGCATCGCCACCAACGCCGATACCACGTCGACCGTGATGGGCTCCACACCTGCCGGACCGTCTTGGCTGGTTCGCGCTGGGGACGGAGCCGTTGCGTGGCGTTACGGTTCCGCGCCGGCCTCGTCGGTGAGTGACGCCAGGTAGGCGGCGAGCTCGGTGTGGCGGGCGTAGCGGGCCCAGCCCAGCGGCGTGCTGTGGTGCTCGGGGTCGATCAGGTTGGGGTCGGCGCCGAGCTCGATGAGCCCCCGGACCAGGTCGAGGTCGCCGAGCCAGGCGGCCTCATGGAGCGGTGTGCGGCAGCCGGTGGGGTTGAGGTCGAACCCGAGGCCTGCCAGGAGACGCAACGCTTCGAGGCGCCCGAGCCCGGCAGCGGCACCGGCCAGGTCGGGGTGACCGTCGCGGAGCTGGGCCACCACACCGGGATGCCGGGCGGCGATGGCCTTGACGGCGGCCCGATCGCCCCGCAGGCAGGCGGCGCGCAGCTCCTCGACGGGGGTGAGCGTGACGGGACGGGCACCGGCCCGGGCGAGCAGTTCGGCGGTCTCGGTGTTGCCGTGCAGCACCGCCAGCTCGAGCGCGGTGTGGCCTTCGGTGAGGGGATGGTTCGTGCCCAGCCCGTCGAGATCGTCGACCCGGGGTATCAGCAACCGGACGCGGCTGGTGCGGCCCGCCTCGGCCGCCCAGCGCAGCTGCTCTTCGACGAGCTGTTGGGGTGTGGGGTGATCGAGCCCGAGCCGGGCCGGCCACACCGGCCGGGTGCCCTGGCCCAGCCCGTAGTCCAACAGCAGCTCCAGGTGGCGGTCGTCGCGCGACCATGTCCTGTTGTACAGCGCCTGGCTGTCGTTGGGATCGGCCCCGGCGTCCAGCAGAAGCCGGGCCAGCTCGGTCTCGTGCTGGTGGGGCGGCGAGACATGGCGGCCCCCCTCACCCTCGCCGAACGCACCGGTGAGAGCGGTGAACACGCACTCGCCCTCCCACAGGAACCCGGCGTCGGGGTCGGCCCCGGCGTCCAGCAGCAGGCGAGCCACCTCCAAGGTCGAGTGACCGGGGGCGGTGCTGTCGAGGCGCGAGTACGCCAGGTACAACAGGGGTTCCCACCGGTGCGGCCCGCCCTCGACGCGAGCCTGGCGGGGATCGGCATCGAGCAGCGCCCGGGCGGCGCTCACCTCGCCGACCGCAGCCATGGTGTGGATGGTGGCGGTGGCCAGCTCTGGGTGCTCGGCCAGCAGCACGCGGGCGCGCTCGATGCGGGACGGGTCATCAGCGCCGTAGGTGAGGCAGGCCAGGCGCAGGAACTCGTTGACCAGCTCCGGTCCGTCGGTGACGGTCTCGCCGACGGGCTGGCGGTGCGGGTTGCGGGTGAGGCGGTTGATCGTCTCCACATGGGCCCGCAGCTTCGGCCACGACGAGAACCCGTAGGACCGAGCCAGGGCGAGCTGCACGTCGGCGCGTCTGACGGCGCCCAGCTCCGGGGCGCCCGCGGCCAGTCCGACGAACCGGGGATGGAACTCGCTGAGGAGCTCGACCGCGCCCGCCTCACCGTTGCGGGCCAGTCGCTGGAGGGTCTTGGCCAGGCTCTTGAGTTGGTCGAGGTCGGGATTGGCGGGCAGGGAACGGGTCGGCACGGCGGCCTCCTTCCGGTCACGCCTTGCGGTCCGCAGCGCCAGGCTCGAAAGGAGGAACCGGCATCGACACCATCGACAACCGACCGGTGGGCTTGGCCCTTCGCGCGGACTGCGTGCGCCCGGTGCGCACCTCGGGACCATAGCGCCACGTCGACGCTTCTCGTCGGCGACGACTCTCCGGTCCCATCGCAGACGCAGGGGCGGCAACGCCGGCGTGCTCGGCGTCTCGATGCCACCCTGATCGATGCGACCCGTCTCAACGGCCTCAGCCTCGTCGACGCCGCCATGCTCCTGGACGTGGACTACGAGGCCGCCAAGAGGCGCCGCCGCGCGGAGCAGCCTGGCTGGCGTGGCGGGCACCCGACCGGTGCCCCGGTCCACACCTGACTGGAATCGGTCGCTGCCTGAGCCTTCGGCTCAGGATGTGCGCTCAACCAGTCGAAGGTCCGCGTCGAGCGCCGCGGCGATCCGCTGCAGCGTCCTTGCCGTCGGGCTCGTGGAACCGCGCTCGATTCGGCTGATGTCGCCCTGGTCGATGCCGCAGCGCTCCGCCAGGTCGGCCTGGGTGAGCCCGTGACGTTCGCGCAGCTCGATGATCTGCGTGGCGATGTCGTAGGCCTGCTCGAACACGACCCGACGTGCATCATCCTCCGGTGACAACCGCGCTCGCCGGGGGGCCATCACCTCGTCGTAGGTCCGTCCCATCGGATTCACCTCCTCGAACCAGTATGGGTACTTCCCCATCGTACGTCAACTGGCACGTTCAGCGTGTCCGGCGTTGGCGTGCCTTGAACTGCGTCAGCATCCGGCGTGCGAGCGTGATCTCGCGCTGCTGACGCCGAGGCTTCGGATCGGCGCCCTTGTCGTAGCCGCCGAGGAGCACGATGACCCTGTCGCCGTGGAAGTGGACGAAGACGCTCAGTAGCACACGCTCGCCGGCCGGCTTGGTCGTGGGTGCCTCGCCGCCGAACATGCGGGCGATCTCGTTGGCGTGGTGGCGTACCCGGAACTCGTGCAGCCCGTCACCGATGGCCTTGAGCCACTCGGTGCGAACCAGGTCGATACCGCGGACGGACAACACGTGTTGGATGGCGGTGTCGAGCGCGACGAGCTGCACCGGTGACAAGGTGTCGACGAAGCGCTCGAAGGGCATCATGCCGTCATCGGCCTCGAACGGCTCGGGCGTCCACTCACCCGGCAGGGCGAAGCTCCCCAGCCGTCGATTCCGACTGCGGCGCGCCCCCGAGCACGTGTGCCTCGTAGTCGGCGAGCACCTCGGCGAGCCGTTCGGGTGGGACGTGGACGTAGTGGTCGGTCGGGGTGCGGCGGGAGGTGTGGCCGAGCACGGCTCGGGTGACCGGTCGACCGTAGCGGGCGTCGATAAAGGTGCCCAGGGCGTGGCGGTAGGAGTGCAGGGACACGTCGTCGTGGGCGAACAGGTCGGGGGCGTTGCGGTGGAACCGGTCGAACATGTCCTCGATCCGCCGCCGTCCAACGCCGACCCCCATCGGGGCTTTGGCGCCTGGCGGTCGGCGCAGCAGGGTCTCGGTAATGTGCTGCCACTGCCCGACCGACACGGCCGTCGGCCGACGGTCCCCCACGTACCGGGCCAACAGCTCGACGAGTCGTGGCGGCAGCGGCAGGGTGCGGTACTTGTCGCCCTTGCCCCACACCTCCACGGTCGCCCGCTCGAGGTCGAGATCGCAGAGCCGCAGGCGGCAAAGCTCGATGCGGCGCAGCCCGAGCCGTTCAGGAATCGTGACCGTCACCTCATCGAGCAGCGGATCACGACCCTTCCGGGCGAGCTCTCGCAACAGCGCGGCATCCTCGACGGTGACGCCACGCCGATTCGGCTCCGCCCTCGATGGCTTGCGCAGCCGCAGCGCAACGTTCGCCGGGGCGTAGCCCTTCTCGACCAGGTATCCCCACAGGTGCCGGAACGCGCCCACCGCGTTCTTCTCCGCCGAGCGCCCGGCCCGGCGGCGCTCGTCGCCGCGGCGGCCGGCCAGCACATGCCTGGCGATCAGGTCGGTCAGGTCGCCGCCGGTGAGTTCGGCCGGGCCGCGCTCGCCGTGATCGGCAACCAGCCGGCGGGTCCAGGTCCGGTAGGTGTGCTGGGTGCCCTCGGCCATCAGCGCCAGCGCGCCGGCCTCGTACAGCTCGACCGCATCGGCCCGCTTCACCCCCGGCAAGACACCGACGGCTACAGGGGCGTCGGCGCGCAGGCGCAGGAACTCAAGCACCCGGCCGACCGTCGCCGCGTCACCGTCGCCGTTGGCGGCGGTGAGCACGTCGAGCGCGAACCCCGGATCGGCGAGCGCGTCGCAACCGCGGGCCGCGCCGACCCGCTCGATCACCCCGACCACCGCCAACAGCGGCCTGGCCGAGCTCGGCCAGACAGGCCAGCTCGGGACGGACCCGCCGGCACACCTCCACCAAGGTCGCAGTCATCGGGAGATCACCTCCCAACGGCGCGCGAAGTCCTCCACCGGCATGACCAAGATCCCACCCGCCTCGGCCGGGAACGCGACCACCTCGAACCGGTTGGCATCGTCGACGGCCAGCCAGGTGCGGGCCCGGTAGTCGAGCATCACCCGACCGCGACGGTCGACACCGGTGCGGCTCCGATACGTCAGCCGGCCCAGATCAGGAGCGCGGGAGCCAGGCGGGCCGATCCAACATGCGCTCGAGAACCCGGCCCCCACCTCCAACGTCTCGCCGCGCGGCAGGACCTCTCGCGCAACCGGCCGAGGGACACGCGGCCATCGCGCACCGGAATGCCCATCGGCGCCAGATCGGCGCGCGGGGCGTCGATCAGCTCCGCGGCGGCGCTCATGAGCAGCTCCGCGAGCCGGGCGCCGGTGGCCGGCGACTTGGTGTGGGTCCGGGCAGACATGGCCACCCGGAAAGGGGGTCAGCGGCATCCCGCTTCGGGACACCACTCCGCCGGGGATTTCTTGGGTTCTTGCCCACAACGGCCCAAGAAATGCGTGTCGGAGGGGGGACTTGAACCCCCACGCCCTTGCGGGCACTAGCCCCTCAAGCTAGCGCGTCTGCCTATTCCGCCACTCCGACGTGGCTCCCGGATCCCGGTGCTCGGGCTCGGCGGAACGCGACCACCGCCCCCGGAAGGGGCCAGTCAGTATGCCACGGCCCTCTCCCCCACCCCACTCACGGCGTCAGCACCTGTTGGGGCACCAGCTTCACCACCAGCTCCAGGTCTCGGGCCCTGTCCTCGTTCACCAGCGAGAGCAGCTCCGATACCGGCGGAAGGTCCTCGCCGGTGCCCGCCAACCGCAGTTCGGCCCCGTCCGCCGTAACAGTGACGTCCAGGATCTCGTAGTTGGAGTCCCGCCCAAGCCAGTGCTCGGTTGCGCTCTCGATCTCGTCCTGGACCGAGAACTGGCCGAAGGTCTGGTCGATCTGCTCGGTGAGCGGGATGGCGAGCAGTACGGCCAGCAGCAACATGACCACGAAACCCAGACGCACCCGGCGCGCCGCCACCTCCATGCGGGCCATCGGCGCGAAGCCCGTCAGCACGAATGCCACGGACGCAGCCAGCACGATGGCCACCGCGTTGGTGGCGAACGTCAGCAAGCCGCCCAGTGCGAGATCGCCGACGCCGTTGGCGAGCAGGATCCCGGTAGTGGCCAACGACGGCACGAGGCTGAGTGAGACGGCCACCCCGACCAATGAGTTGGCGACGTCCTGGCGGGAGTAGGCGAAGCCGCCAGCGGCACCGGCGGCAAGTGCGATGGCGAGGTCGATGAGAGATGGCGACGAGAACGAGGCGATCTGCCCGTTCCCTTCGATGATCGAACTGGGGAAGGCGGCGCCCAGCACGAGCGCGATCGCGATCACGGCCAGCGAACCGAGGACGATGTTGCCGATCGAACCGAGGATCCGATGCGACCAACCCATCGTGAGCGCCGCGGCCAGGCCCATGATCGGCACCATCATCGGCGAGATCAGCATGGCCCCGATCACCACGGCGCTGTTGTCCTGCACCAAGCCGAGGGAAGCGATCACCGCCGCCAGCACGAGCAGCACCGACAGCCTCGTCGCCCTGGCCGTTCGCGTGGCGGCGTCACCCTCGATGTACACGGCGTCGACGAGCCGGCGCCGGTCCTCCTCTGAGTACACGCGATCCTGCAACCAGCCGGTCAGGTCGTCCACCAGTGACGCCCCGGCACCGATGCCCGATCGGTCGGCCCGGGCCAGCACGAGCACACCGGCGGCCACGCCGGTAATCCCTACGAGCAGGCCGACGATCGTCAGCGTGGCCGTCGGCCACACGACCACGGCGAACGCGGCCACCAGCAGCACCAGCCCTACACCGACGCGCCAGCCGCGGTCACCACGACCTGCACGCGCCGCCTCGACTGCGGCCCGCACCGCCAGCAGCACCAGGGCCACGGCCAGGACCGACCCCACCGTCCGCTCGGGTTCCCCCGTCAGGGCCACCAGCGCCACACCGACCAGAGCCAGAGCGAGGGGGAACAGCTGTCGTCCCTCGCGCCGCGTCCAGTGCACCCCCAGCCAGTCCACCAGGGCGAACACGATCAGCCCCGCCCCGGTCAGCCAGCCGTGCGCCTCACCATCGATGACCGCACCAAGGGCGACCAGGACCCCGCCGAGGGCCAAGCCGGCGCCGGTCAGCACCACCGGCAGCGACGGCGGTGCTGCTCTCAACCCAGCCACGTGCGGAGCGGAGAACGCCGCGTCCGCCTCCTCCAAGCCTCCACGGTCGGGTGTGGTGTCCACGTGCTTGCCCCCGGGATCGCAGCGGACGGCAGGGCCCCGACGGTACCGCCAGCCCGGGCGCCACGACTCCACATCCACCACGCCGAGGGAGCCCAGAGGCGACCCATTCGATCGCTGCCGTCGGTACTGGTGGCGGCGAGCCCGGTCGTCGGTCAGACTACGCCTCGTGGCCAGCATCATGGACCGGATCAAGGCGATCTTCTCACGGTCGGAGTCGGGCGAGCTCCGCCGCGACGAGGAGCACCGTAACTACACGGACTCGCATCACGTGATGGACGAGCCGAAGCAGCACATGCAGGACCGCATCGACCCTGACTGACACGTCGGGCATCACGGTCTCGGCGCCACGCCGCCGTGAGGCATAGTGACGACATGACACTAGGTCCCGTCCAGTTGGTGGCGATCGGGTTCGACCGCATCGACCGCTTCCGCGGCGAAATCCTCCAGGAGATCGAGTCGGTGCAGAGCCGGGGCACCGTGAGGATCCTCGACTTCCTCTTCGTGATGAAAGAGGAGAGCGGGGACCTGATCGCGCTCGAGTTCGACGACGACGACGCCGACGAGGACGACGATCTCGGTGAGCTGGTGGGAGCCCTCATGGGATTCGAGTTCGAGGGCGACGACTTCGGCTCGGTCTCACCCGAGGATCTCGGCGCCAGCCGTGCCGGCCTCTCGCTCCAGGACATGCGCGACATCGGCCTGGACCTCGAACCCGGCACCGCAGCAGCTGTCGTCCTGGTCGAGCACAGGTGGGCCAAGGGGTTCCGCGACGCCGTGATCGGCGCAGGCGGCCGGCTCCTGGCCGAGGGCTTCATAAGCGCGGACGGCCTCATGACCCTGGGCACGGAGCTGGCGGCGGTGGCCGAGGCCGTGGACGCGATCGAGATGGCTGACGCCGCCGAGGCGGAGGCGACCCTGCGGGCGCTCGAGGCGCTCACCGTGATCGACGCCACCGACGAGCTCAAGGCGGCCATCGCTGCCCAGACCGTCCTCGCCCTCGTCGATGCAGGCTTCGTGGAAGGAGCCGACGCCGCGGACGCCACCGAGGCGGTCATAGATGCCAAGGTCCTGCAGTCAGTGCTGGAAGAGGGAGTGGAGTCCTCATGATGAGAGCAACGGGTCGGCGAGCGGGTCGGCGGGGTGGCCGCCGGGCCGCACGTCGAACGAACCGGCGGATGGATCGGCGCCAAGGCGGCGATGACGGCGGTGGCGACAACGGCGGTGGCGACAACGCGGCCCCGACGCCCGAGCAGGACTACATGGCCGAGCTCGAACAGCTCAACAAGCTGAAGGAGCAGGGCATCCTCACCGACGACGAGTTCGAGGCGAAGAAGAAGAAGATCCTGGGCATCTGAGCGCGCCCGGCGGCACGGCCGGAGCCTGACCGCCGAGCTCAGCGGACAGTAGAGCTGGACCGCCGAACTCAGCGGTCGGCGAAGACCTGGATGCTGCCGCCGTAGTTGGCCACCCACACTTGGCGCGCCGCGGCGTCGTAGGTGATCCCGATGGGTTTGCCGGCGCCGGCCACCTCCTGTACCTCGGCCATGTCCGCGGTACGAACCTTGCTGACCGTGTTAGCGGTGTAGTTGACGACGTATAGGGCACTGCCGTCGTCGGAGATGGCCATGGACCTTGGTGCCGCGCCGGTCGCCACCTTGGCCACCACCGCTGCGGTGGCCAGGTCGACCTTGGCCACCGTCCCCTCGCCGTTGAGGCTGGCGTAGAGGTAACGGTCCTCGGGGTCGAGGACGAGGTGCCGGGGGCTGACCCCCACCCCAGAGATCCACGAAACGGTCATGCCGGCCAGGTCCACGACCGCCACATCCTGGGAACCCATCACCGCCACGTACGCAGTCGCCGAATCGGAGGTGACGGCGATGCCCCGCGGGTGACGTCCCAGCGGGATCCGCGCCACTTCGGCTGCCGTGGCCGTGTCGATGACGCTCATGTCGAACGAGCACCAGTTCGTGACCAGGACCAAGCGGTCGTCGGGCGTGACAGACACGTACTTGGGGACGGCACCGACGGGGATCACCTGGTCGATGCGCGCCGCGTCCAGGTCGAGCCGGTAGACGAAGCTGTCGTCCCACCCGCCGGCGTCGCAACCGTCACCGCCGGCGTTGTCGTAGCCGGGCCCGAACATCTGGTAGTTGCTGACGTAGGCGTACCGGCCATCGCCTGTGAACGCCGCTTCGACCGGCGAGCCCTGCCACGAGCCGGGTGAGTCGGCGAAGCCGTGCTGGGAGAGGTCGACGCTGTCC
>Ga0299914_10002561_pt1 | contig 12577 bp, 12 predicted proteins | sample RVTome_10_FD_201361 | JGI IMG/M metagenome (GOLD analysis project Ga0299914, IMG submission 201361) | Soil microbial communities from uranium-contaminated site in the Upper Colorado River Basin, Wyoming, United States - RVT153D57 (version 2) ...
CCGAACCCAAAGACGAGGGTAAGAAGCGTGTTTACCATCTCGCGTGTGCAATATATGCGTGCAATGACGAACCAGAGCAAGGGGAATGCCATGAAAAGCAGCCCTCCAAGTCCCGCCGTGACCCCGTTGCCGAGCGGGTTGAAAACACCGAGGAGGGAAAGAGTCAATAACACCCCAATTGCAGTCAGCAGCCAGTCGCGCTGGACGGAGTTCCGCTCAAGAAACGCGTGGAGAAGTAGAAGCACCCCCATGCCAGGTCCTACGATCAGTAGCAGGTCGGCGCTTGTCCATCCAGCTGCGGGGATAAGGATGCGCCGCAGCGTGGGTAGTGCCAGCAGGAAGACGATCATTGCCATGATTCCTGCGGACGGCCAGCGTAGTGAGATCAACGCCAAATTGGCGAAGATCAGAAGCGCGAACGTCGCTCGCAGCGCATTCGGCTCATGCACCACTGCGGCGGCGAGGAAAACCACGAGGACGATCAGAGCTCCGGCGATGCTGGCGCTCCACGCCAAGGAGGAGCCTGGTCGTGCAACCGCGCGAAGCGTGCCTGCTGCGACTCCCATCATCGGGACCGCCCTGCGTTATCGCGTTCCATTAAGCCCACAAGTCGGCTGATGGTACAGTCCTGAGCTTCAGCTTCTTCGCGCCGCTCACTTGAAGGAACGCCTATCCAAGCTCAGACCGACAACGGCTTCGGCCTGCACCAGATCCTCGTCATTCTCCGGCGTCGCTGGCTGACGGTAGTCGCCTGCCTGGTCGTTGTGGTCGGCGTGACGGGACTCTTCACGGCATTCGTGGAGAAGAAGTACATGGCGACCGCACAGCTCCTGCTGCGTGATCCCGGGTTCGATCAAACGCTCTTCGGATCCACCTCGGTTCCGACCCCCGATCCCAGTGAGCTGGAAACGCAACTCAATCTGCTTTCCGTCGACAGAGTCGTCGAGGGAGCCGCGAACCGCCTGGGTCGGATCAGCGCTGACCAGGTGCGATCATCCGTCGACTTCACTGCCGAACCGGACACGAATCTGCTTACCGTGGCGGCCACGACGGAAGACCCGGAGCGTTCAGCGCGGATGGCCAATGCGCTTGCCAGCGAGTACATCGCATTCCGGCGTAACGCCGATCGCAACCAGGTGATCAACGCTCAGAATGCGCTGCACCGGGAGATCGAGGAACTGCGTTTGCAGAACCCTGATGACCCCCAGATCGGAGAGCTGGAGTCCCATCTCCAGGACCTTGGCGTTCTCGCGTCGCTTCAGACCGGGAACGTCGAACTCGTCGAAAGTGCGACCCCGCCGTCATCGGCTTCGTACCCGCAGCCCCGCCGCAACCTCTTCATTGCCGCTTTCGCCGGGCTCCTGCTCGCCCTCGCGTTGGCGTTGGTTCGCGAGCAGCTCGACCAGCGGATTAAGTCACCCGACGACCTCGGCTACGCTTTCGACCTGCCTGTCTTGGGGGTGATTCCTATTGCCCCCAACGCCGGAGCAGCTCACGGCTCCTTGAACGACCTTCCGCCGAACTTCGGCGAGGGATTTCGCATGCTCGCTACGAACCTGCGCTTCTTCGATGTCGAGAACCGGGTCGACTCGGTCGTTGTCACATCCTCTTCTCCAGGCGAGGGAAAGACCACAGTCGCCCTGCACCTTGCCGTCGCCGCCGCAGCGGCGGGTGGGCGAGTGCTTCTAATCGATGCGGACCTACGGCGACCCACCCTTGCCGAGCGACTGGAACTCCCGGAGAGTCCCGGCCTCAGCCAGGTGCTCGCTGGAATCGCCGAGCCCAGTACGGTGCAACACGAGGTGCCGGTTACCTCGGCTGCCGGTGGTGAGGAGCCCTTGAGGATGACTGTGATTCCCGGTGGCTCTATTCCGCCAAACCCGACCAATCTGCTTGCCTCTGAGCGAATGCGCGATCTGCTTGCAGCGGCTCGGGACGACTATGACCTGGTCGTAGTCGATACATCGCCCGCGGGGGTCGTTGCCGATCCGCTTGCCCTGGTCCATAATGCACGGGGCGTCATCCTGGTCGCCCACCTCGGAACCATCACCCAGGAAGGGGTGCAACGGATCCGCCGTCAGCTGGACAACGTCGGAGTCGAGGCATTGGGCGTCGTCGCCAACTTCGAGTCGCCGAAGACCGTGGGGGGCTCGTACTATGGGTATGGCTACGACGTGTCGCCGGCAGACCCCAGGCAGAATGGGAGTACAGAGGAACCAGTGTCGGCTTCTTCGAGCCGTTAGTCAGTAGGGGAGCTCGTCGCCGGAATGGCCGAGAAGGCGGCTCAGACGCTGCCAGCCTCGCCGCACCGCGACCTTGACCGCCAAGTTTCGGACGAAGTATGGAAGTTGGATGAGCAGTCTGGCCGATGTGCTGCCGGCGACGCCGATTGAAGGTGAGCAGCGGCGGAACATTGCGAGGCTCTGTTCGGCCCCCATGTATGCGAAATTCCTGGCGCTGAGGAATCGCTGCAGGATCGCGGTCGTCACACCGACCGAGGAGAAGGCGTCGTGAAGGAAGACCATGCCGCCATCGGTCAACATGCAAGTCCAGCCGTCGATGTCGTTGAGCACGGACCGGCGATCGTGTGCTCCGTCTATGAAGACGAAGCCGATGGGACCCTGGGTCCATCTCTTCGCTGCCGCTTCACTTGTGTCGCGAACGACGCGAACGCGATTCGTGACCCCAGCGCGTTGCAGGTTCGCCTGCAGGATTTCGAACGAATTCACTCCTCCGCCCCATCGTTCGTCGTCGTAGGGATCGACTGCAACGACCTCAACGCCGGGTCGAGCCGCGCTCGCCAGCACCACCGCCGATCGACCGTGATGGCTGCCGATTTCGACAATTGCCGTTCCCCGGCCCACCGAGCGGGCGGCTTTGTAGAGCTCCATGGCCTGCCCCTCTGAAAGCCAACCATCGATCTTCTGCGCGATCCCCCAGGCTTTGTCGAAGCCGTTCTGCTCGTTCATGGGGACATTCCATCACGTCGAGATCGAAAGCAGAGTGCCCCTGGCCGTCCTGTCGCGACAATCATCGTGCGACCTCCTTCAGTACGTCGAGCAACTGTTCCGCGACGACTGCGGGCGCGAATGCTTTCTCCGCGTCCGCCCTCGCATGAGCGCTGACGTCGGCTTCGCCTATCTCGATCCGAGCGAGCATCCCGCGTACGGCGTGTTCGAATGCCGCGGCATTTCCGGCCGGAAAGGTAGCGCTGGACTCGGGGCTGACCCACTCCATAGCACCGACCTGGTCACTCGCGACAACGGGGGTCCCCGACGCCAGCGCCTCGGCGACCGTCAATGCGAACGGCTCATAGTGACTGGGCTGAATGAGGAGGCTGGCACGCGCAAGCACGCTGGGCAGCTCACGTGACTCGACATAGCCAATGAACTCAGACGTCTGTGGGTTCAGCGAGCGAAGGAGGGAGCGGTAGTCGGACCACATCGTCCAGTTTCCGATCGCCTTGATGCGGATATTCGACGACAGGTCGTCGAGGCGTTTAGAGAGGTCGACGATCAACTCGACACCCTTTCGAACCGACATACGCGAGACGAAGACTATTTCCCGCTGATGCACTGCCTTCTCAGCCGGTTTGAATCGTTTGAGGTCAACCGGATTCGGGACTACCCGAAGCTTTCCTGGGGGGAGACGGTAGTCGTCAACTAGCAGCCGCGCGAAGACTTCACTCGGGCAGATTACGGCCTCGACCGAGCCAAGATCCCGTCGTTGTATCGCTGCTCGTAGGGAGAGCATGCCGCGCACGGCGTACGTCCGGAGGCGGGACTCTACCTGCCGCGCGATCCGATCTTCGCGACGGTGCCAAGCGAGTTCCCCCGCAGCATGTACCTCCGGGTGGACGACAATTGGGGGAAGCTCTCGTCGCCGCCGGAGGGTGAGGAGTTCGGGCTGGGAGAATTGATAGATAACGTCATATCGCTGCCGTCGATGCTCTTCGACTAGCCGTTCTACAAGGCGTGAGTGCGCGCGTCCTCGTACCCACTGTGCCCAAGCAAACTGGGCCAGCGGGTTCCCGTTGAGCCGCTTACCTAGTGCACTGTCGTGTTCTGCCTCTGTAAACAGACGTAGGCTATCAAGGTCTCCGAAATTCACGGGACAGGACGGCACGTAGAGGTCGATATCGGCACCCGCCTCTGCCAATGCGCGTACCAGCACCGTCATTGCATACGGGACGCCGTCTTCGTCAGAGGGTGCAGGTCCGGTAAAGGCGATTCTCAAGAGCGTCTAAGCAGTCGCATGGGGTCGACGCCTCACCGGTGTCGCCAAGCAGCGACTCGAAGAGCTCGTCAGGAAGCAGCAGCAGCATAGCTTGCCTCTGACGATGAAGGACGGGGGCATTCCCCTAAACTAACCCTAAGCTGAGCGGCCGTGTGGTCGCAAGCTTTCGCATCATGCCCAACTCCGAGAATCTTCCCAAGCAAGCCGCCCCCCATTTGACCGAGGCTCCATCGGCTTTCTCGGAGTTTCCATCGCTATACAAAAACTACGCTTCGACACACGCGGGCGTCGCCAATCCGGATGCGGATAGGGTGCTGACCCGTGATTTCCTCCGCCATATTCCGAGATCTGCTCAACGGATCCTCGATCTTGGATGCGGACAGGGGCAGCTAGTTCGCCTTTGTCAGACAGCGGGTTTCCCCGACACATATGGGGTGGATATCAGTCCCGAACAATTGAAATTGGGACGAACTGCCAATGTATCCAACCTGATTCTTGGCGATGCCTTCGATGTTTTGACCGACATGACGGGACAGCTGGATGTTGTGCTGGCTTGCGATTTCGTGGAGCATCTTCCAAGGGATGCGGTCCTCGCACTTTTCGCGGCTGTCGTTACGGCGTTGCGCCCGGGAGGGATGTTCATCGGTCGTACCCCAAACGGCAACAGCCCGTTTCACGGCTTCTATTACCATGGGGATTTAACCCATCGGAGCTTGCTGACGCCCCGCTCACTTCATCAGGTGGCGAGCAATAGTGGGTTCTCCCACCCGCAGGTGTTTCCTTGTCCCCCAGTCCCGCATGGTCCAACAAGCCTAGCCCGGGTCGTCGCGTGGCAATTCTGTGAGGCGGTGATCAAAGTTGCGATGCGTATCGAGACCGGCCTTGCGACTGATGTTATCACCCAGAATCTCGTCTTCACCGTGTCGCGGCCTTGCGAATAGCGTTCTTCATTTCGACATTACCGCGGCCTAGGGTCAAGCCTGGCGGAGTCGAGGTGTTCGTCGACCGACTAGCCGCGGCGCTCTCTGAGCGGAGCCATGCGGTTACGGTCTTCACCTTCGCTCCCCCCGCGGAACCACGGTCATATGCCGTGCAGGCTCTCCGGCCACGTGCCGCAGCGGATCACCGCATCGTGCGTCTGTACCTGGCACCCTGGCTTCTTAATCTCCGTCCATTTGATCGTCGTTTCGATGTGGCGCACCTGCACGGGGACGATTGGTTCTATATTTACCGTCGGCTCCCGACGGTGCGAACCTTTTATGGATCGGCGTTAATGGAGGCAGTGACCGCCACTGCACTGCGGCGGAAGGTTCACCAATCGGCCATATTCGCCCTTGAACTCATCGCAAACCGCTTGGCCAGCGCAAGCTACGGGATTGCCCCGGATTCCGAGATGCTATTTCAGGCGGACGGCATTCTTTCCTGTGGAGTGACGCCGCCCGCCGCTCCTCGTCGGCCGGAGGCCACTCCGACCATCCTGTTCGTCGGCACATGGGAGGGACGCAAGCGCGGCAAGGCACTCCATCGGACATTCCAAGAGCACGTCAGGGCGCGGCTGCCGGACGCGCAACTCTGGATGGTGTCTGACTATGCCGAACCCGGACCGGGCGTAGTGTGGTACCAGCGTCCCTCAGAGGCGGAACTCGCGGATCTTTACGGCCGTGCCTGGGTGTTTTCTCTTCCGAGCAGCTACGAGGGCCTTGGTCTTCCCTACCTGCAGGCAATGGCCAACGGCATTCCGGTAGTGGCGACTCCGAACCCGGGTGCCCAGTACGTACTGGAAGCGGGTAGATCTGGCGTGATCGTCGACCTGGAAGATCTCGGGGAGGCGCTCGTCCAGACGCTTAAGGATGGGGCGCTGCGGGAGAAGCTTCAAACAGCGGGGTGGCGCCGGATAGAGGACTTCTCATGGGAGCGAGTTGTTGACGAGTATGAGCGCGCCTATGCGACTGCCATCCAGCGATGGCACAGCTGAGAGAGACAGTTCCTATTGCGTAGTCTTAGCCAAATGTGGACGGTGCCTGAGGCGAGTGAACCGGGCAAAGAGCCAACGGATGTCGGCGCGGGTAGGCGCGAGGAAGTCCCGAATGGGCATACTGAAGAGGCGAGCTGCCGCTCGGAGTATCACCGCGAGGGACACCGCATACGAGAAGAGGCTAACCCACGCGGCAGCGATGCCTCCTATGAGCGGAAGCAACACGATCAAGCCGGGGATTGTGATCACGAGGCCAAGGATCTGGGAGCGAGCCGCAGGGCCAGGATCTCCCCCCGCAATCACCGCGGCATTGAGAACCTGACCAGGAACGAGCAGGACACTTGCGGCAAGAAGTACAACCAGCATTGGAACCGAGTCGGTGAACCCCACCCCGAACACGATTGGCACAAGGATTGGACTGACGGCAGCCAGGGCCGCGCTCGCGCTCGCGACCATGAGCGTCGCAACGCGCGCGGCACGCGCGACGAGTGCACCATCACCCGCCGCGACACGGGGTGTAAGCGCATTCGCAACAGCCTGGACGAGCGAGCCTGAGGCATAGGCAATTGTGGCCGCAATCGAATAAAGGCCCAGCTGCCTGGAGGAAACGAGCCCTGCCATCAGGACCATGTCGAGACGGAGGTTCCCTGTGCTTGCAAGCGTGGAAAGCCAACTGCGTGCACCAAATGCAGCGCTTTCCCAGGCAACATCGCGCTGAAAATGCCATGGGAAGGATCTTTTTAATCCCACGAGAAGCGGCACCTGAGCCACTAAACCCGCAACTATGTAAGTGATCGCGGCAGAGGCAACGGTAAGATCCCCAGCTATTCCTAGGGCAACGATTCCCACAGCCGCACCGACGGTCGAGAGTAACCGAGACAGAATCACGACATTCCATCGCTGTTCGCCTACTAAGATGCCATATAACGACAGCGTGAAGACAAGAAGAGGTAGCTGGAAGAGGCCAATCTCGATAAAGAAGATGACGTCAGAACGGCCACGTCCAAGAAGATGAGCGACCGGAACTGCCGCGAGCATTCCGATTAAGGACGCGCCGAGCGTAACAGGCATTGTCGAGCCCAGTAGTGTTCCGATTCCGAGGACGCCGCGGGCCCTCTCACGGCTCAAGTAGCTGGCTATGCCTAAGTCACTAATCCATGGAGCTAGGGATACCACGGCGAAAATTGCGGCTACCTCTCCGCGCCCATCCGGCCCGAGTGCACGTGCCAGGACCGGCGACGTGACAAACGCTGCGGCGAGAAGCAGCACGTTGACGCTTGTTAGCCGAGCGACCACGGAACCGAAGTCCGGGCTCGTGGGTGGATCGAGCGACTCGGTAGGTTGGGCTTCGGCCACGATGCGGAACCATAGGCCAGCCAAGGGGCGGTTAGAGTTGCTGGGTCGCAGAGTAATCCGGCGACCAGCGCCGGCTACAGAGATGTTGGGGCGATGAAACAGGCAATCAAGGCTCTGCTTCTGCCAGATACCCCACGGGCGATGAAGATCCTCTGGGGAATCGGTTGCGGGTTGACGATCCCGATCAATCCGCAATCCGAACTAAGGATCTGGCTTGGTCTTTACGAGCTTGAGCTCACTAGGCATCTACGCCGTCTGGTTGCCCCAGGCATGCGCTGTTATGACGTTGGCGGTCAGTATGGCTTTGATGCGTTAGTGCTGGCGCGGCTCTCCGGAGGACATGTCGTTTCGTTTGAGGCTGATGAAACGCTGGTACCGCGAATGCGGAGAGCCTTCGACCTGAATGCCCAGCTGGTACCTGCGCTGGAGGAAGTTCATGCCTTTGTTGGCCGAGGAGACGCCATATCCTTGTCATTGGACGAATTTGCCGGGGAAAGGCACCCGGATTTCATTAAGATCGATGTCGATGGGGCGGAGCTTGAGGTGCTCATGGGTGCCGAACGCATCCTCCGAGAGACACATCCCGCTCTTATCGTCGAGACTCACTCCCTTGTGCTGGAACGACAGTGCGGGGAGTTCTTGGTGGCACGCGGCTATAAGCCAATGATCGTCAATCAGCGTGCCCTCTTGCCGGACTGGCGACCTATTCCACACAACCGCTGGTTGGTCGCCACTTAACTGCTTTCGAGCCCCGTCCATCCGTCGCTGTCCATTGCAAGGCAATTACGATCATCATTGCTGATGTTGCTGCCGACTACGAGCTGGACGCGGATTCGACTAGGACACGACCATTCCTTGGAAGCAATGGTTTGACCGGTGGCAGGAACTAGCATCTTGCGAGGAAGAGGGCTGATGGCGCATGCAACAGGGGGTAGGCCGCAGCGATGTCAGCTATCGCAGGGGCGACTCGTATGTTGGGGGGAGATGCGGGCACCGGGAGTCAGATTCAGTTTGATGCTTGTGGCGACATTGGCAGCAATGTCAACGGCATCGGCCCCGGCAGCGACCGTCCCGCCCGGCAACTCCGCGGCCGACCAGTACACGGAGTCCTATCCGGGCCCCGGTGGAAGTCAGCAGGTCGATCCGAACGCCAGTGGGTCTCCAGCTCAAGTACTGGGCCCCGAGAACGCGGCTCGCCTTCGGCGGCTCGGCGCCAAAGGCCGCGAGGCGGCGGCGCTGCTGGCGGCGACAGCGCCCGATGGGGGGGGCAGGGACGCCTCGGGTCTGAACCAAGGCGCGAGCGGAAAGGGGGGCGACCCCGGGATAGAGGATTCAGGTGGGTCGTCAAGCCTGGCCGAGATCGCCGGCCAGGCGACCGGCGCGTCCTCGTCGGGGGAGATGGGGCTGTTGCTGCCCCTCGTGATTGCCGGAGCCGTTGTGGCGTCGGTTGCCTATCTCTGGCGCCGGAGACGCCGGACGGTTTAGTTAGCTACGAATGGTGGAGGCGTCGCGGAGCCGCATTTCCCCGTGCGTCGTCAGGTTATGGCGGCGGTTTGCCCTGCCTGCCCTGGTCGGCGCTTTGCTGGTCCTTGTGGCGCCGGCCGGAGCAGCTGCACGGCCGCTGATCACAGGCGTTTCGGGTATGAGCGAAGACGACCCAATCGCCTTTCAGCGCACTGCGGCGGCTGGAACACAGCTCGTGGACAAGCCGCTGGGCTGGGGGAGTGTCGCTCCGGCCGAGGAGCCGAGCGACTGGGATCCGACCGATCCGGGGGATCCGAACTATAACTGGGCATCGACTGATCTTTGGGTGACCAGGGCGGTGCAAGCCGGCCTAGACCCGTTCCTCATCGTCGATGGCGCGCCATCCTGGGCACAGAGGTGCCAGGCGCCGGCTCCCCTGACGGGGAGGCTGTGCGACCCCGACCCGGCGAAGTTGGTGGCCTTCGCGACGGCTGCGGCCCGCCGCTACAGCGGGTACTTCCAGGGCCTGCCCCGGGTGCGTTTTTGGCAGGGAATGAACGAGCCCAACCTGAGCCTCTTCTTCAACCCTCAATTCAAGGACGGAAGGCCGGCTTCGCCGACGCTGTATCGCGCGTTGATCAACGCTTTCTATGCCGCGGTGAAGTCGGTCGATCCCTCCAACACGGTGATCGCTGCGGGTCTCGGTCCGATCGGTCGAGGGCGCTGGGCGATCGCTCCGATGCGTTTCGCCCGGCTGCTTCTGTGCATGAACGGCCGTCGTGATCCGCATCCGACCCGTGGCAACTGCGGCGGCGGTGTTCACTTCGATGTCTTTGACATGCACCCCTATACGACCGGCGGGCCCACCCACGTCCCGCGCGGAGGCGACGATGTTGCGCTTGGGAATCTAGCCAAGTTGCAAGAGTTGCTTACGGCGGCGGATCGAGCCGGGAGGATCAAGGGGCGGTATAGGCGTACACCGCTCTGGATCACCGAATTCTCCTGGGACTCCAAGCCTCCGGACCCGGGCGGCGTGTCGATGCCGATTCTGGCGCGATGGACCTCGGAGGCCCTCTACCAAGCGTGGAGCGCAGGGATAAGCCGCTTCTTTTGGTTCAGCCTTCGTGATTTCCCCAGCGAAGGTGCTCCATTTAGCGAGACAGTACAGTCGGGCCTTTATTTCCGTGGTCCGACTCTTGCAGAAGATAAGCCTAAGAGGAGTCTGTATGCATTTCGGTTCCCGTTTGTCGCTACCTCCCAGAAGACCGGCATCTCTTTCTGGGGACGTACCCCGACGAGCTCCCCTGGCAGGGTGATCATCCAGGTTCGAGATCTCAACGGATGGCGTACTGCTGCCGTTGCCAGGGCTAACAGGGCCGGCATATTTCAAGGTGTGGTCAAAACCACATATGGACGGAACAAGCGGGGATACGTCAGAGCGCGTTACCGGCGGGAAGCGGCAATACCGTTCTCCTTGAAGCCGGTCAAGGACTTCTACCAGCCACCGTTCGGCTGATCGAATTAGTATCTCCGCCGTGAAGCGGGCACTGATTACGGGTATCACCGGCCAGGACGGCTCGTACCTTGCCGAGCAACTCCTGGACAGGGGATATGAGGTCCATGGGATCGTGCGACGCTCGTCTTCCTTCAACCGCGGGCGGATCGATCCGATCTCCCAAGGCCGAGATGGCGAGACAGCAGATCTCAAGCTTCATTACGGAGATCTCACCGACTCCAGTCGTCTGGTGCGGCTGGTTTACGAGATTCAACCGGACGAGGTCTACAACCTTGGTGCGCAGTCGCACGTGCGCGTCTCCTTCGACATTCCTGAGCACACAAACGACGTGACCGGAATGGGCGCGGTTCGCTTGCTTGAGGCGATACGCGACGCCGGGGTCAACCCCCGCTACTACCAGGCCTCCTCAAGCGAGATGTTTGGCTCTACGCCGCCGCCTCAGAGCGAGACGACCCCCTTTCACCCCCGCAGCCCTTACGCCGTCGCCAAGGTCGCCGCCTTCTGGATCACGGTCAACTACCGCGAGTCCTACGGGATGCATGCGTCCAATGGGATCCTCTTCAACCACGAGTCCGAGCGGCGGGGGGAGACATTCGTCACTCGCAAGATCACCCGGGCTCTGGCGGCGATTCATCTTGGGCTCCAGGGCAAGCTCTTCCTTGGCAACCTCGACGCCAAGCGGGATTGGGGCTACGCCCCCGATTACACGGAGGCGATGTGGCTGATGCTCCAGCAGGATGAGCCGGAGGATTTCGTGATCGCGACCGGGGAGATGCACTCGGTGCGCGACTTCCTCGATGTGGCCGCGGCGCACCTGGGCATCGACTGGGAGAAGCACGTCGAGATCGAGCCGCGCTACTTCCGGCCGGCTGAGGTCGATGCGCTCTGCGGGGATCCGTCCAAGGCGAAGGAGAAGCTCGGCTGGGAGCCGGCGACGTCCTTCGATGAGTTGGTGCGGATCATGGTCGACGCTGACGTGAAGGCGCTCGAGGACGGGCTGGCGGGCAAGCTTGTCCGCACCGGCGAGCACGAAGGCTGAGGTGCCTTCCGGAGGGGCCCTGGTAACCGGTGGCGCCGGGTTTGCCGGTCACCATCTGGTTGAGCGGCTGAAGGCCGATGGCGGCGTCGAGATGGCGGCGCCGACCAGGGAGGAGTTGGATCTTCGCGATGCGGACGCGGTGCGCATGGCTGTGGGCGACATCGCTCCGGCTGCGGTCTTTCACCTCGCCGCCTTCAGCTCCCCGAGCCTCTCGTGGGAGAGCCCCGCGGGGGCATTGCTCGGCAACCTCGAGATGACGCTGAACGTGCTCGAGGCGGTGCGCCATGAGGCGCCAGGGGCGCGAGTGGTGCTGGTCGGCTCGGGGCAGGTCTATGGGGAGCCGAGCGCATTGCCGGTGACCGAGAGTGCTCCGCTGGAGCCGGCCAATCCATATGCGGTGTCGAAGGCGGCTTGCGACCTGCTGGGGCGCCAGTATGCGGATGCCTTTGAGATGCGGGTGGTGCGGATGCGGCCGTTCAACCACGCGGGGCCGGGCCAGACCGACGAATACGTGGTCAGCTCCCTGGCGAAGCAGGTGGCGGAGGCGGAGGCGGCGGGACAGGACGAATGCGTGCTGCGGACGGGGAATCCGGAATCGGCACGAGATTTCACCGATGTGCGTGATGTGGTGCGGGCCTATGTCCTGGCCGCCGAGGTTGGCTCGGGAGCGTTCAACGTTTGCAGTGGTAGAGCGACGTCGGTTGCGGAGTTGATCGAGATGGTGAGCGCTCGATCGCGCGTGCCGGTCAGACATGAGGTCGACTCCACTCGTTTGCGCGCTCACAACGACGCGCAGGTTCTCTACGGGTCCGCGGAGCGGCTGAGCGAGGCTTGCGGGTGGAAGCCGGAGATCCCACTCGAGCAGACAGTCGAGGACGCGCTCAACTGGTGGCGAACGCAACTCGGCACCGGATAAGTAGCCGCGATCCGTTGCGGTAGGGAGGCACTTCGTACCCGGAATAGGCTAGGAGATTCGCCCAGAGTTTGGGTT
>Ga0299914_10002563_pt1 | contig 12572 bp, 8 predicted proteins | sample RVTome_10_FD_201361 | JGI IMG/M metagenome (GOLD analysis project Ga0299914, IMG submission 201361) | Soil microbial communities from uranium-contaminated site in the Upper Colorado River Basin, Wyoming, United States - RVT153D57 (version 2) ...
TGAAGCGCGGGTCGCCCTGCAGGACGCCGGGAGGGAAGTTCGGCTGAATCGTCTCGAGGGCGGCCGAGAACATCTGGAAGTGGGCGATCTCGCGGGTCATGAGGAACCGCAGCGAGTCCTGGACGTACGGGTCGTCGGTGAACTGCAGCAGGTACTCGTAGACGATCTTCGCCCGCGACTCGGCGGCGATGTTGGAGCGGAGATCGACCGTGAGATCGCCGTTGGCGTTGACGTAGGCTCCGCTCCACGGCACGCCCTGGCTGTTGGTCAGCGTCGGGCCGCCGCCGCTGAGCGCCAGGAACTGCGGCTGGATCATCGCCTCGTGGATGTACTCCTCCTTGGACGCCGAGCCCTGCAGCAGCTTCATGAGGTCGCTGCGGTTCGCGGCGTCCTTCAGCTCGCCGTTGATCCCGTCGAGGAGCATGGTGATCGTGGCGCCGACGATCTCGAGGTGGCTGAACTCCTCCGTGGCGATGTCCATGAGGAGGTCGTACTTCTCCGGGTACGGCTGCCTGGCGCTGAACGCCTGCACGAAATACTGCATCGCCGCCTTCAGCTCTCCGTTCGCGCCGCCGAACTGCTCGAGCAGCAGCCCGGCAAAACGGGGATCGGGCCGCGAGACCCTCGCGTTAAACTGCAGTTCCTTGACGTGATAGAACATGGGTTCCCTCTCGTGGTGTTGGCGCCGGTGGCGCGTGCGCGTCCGGGACGTGTGCGGGCGTGGGCGGTCCGAGGCACAGAGGCGCGGGCGGCAGCTGTACAGGACCGGCGCGGCGCTGGCGCGTTCAGGGAGTGGGTTGCGTGCAACGCCGATACCGCGGCGGCGAGTCCGCCGGGTGAGGCGCGCGCGGACGAGGCCGTGACGGTGGTGTTGGAATTCGTGACTGCGGCGAGCAGGATCGATACGTGGCGTTCGCGGACCTCGGGAGTACGCGGACGTCGGGCACGGACGCAGTCGAGGAGGGATGCGGATGATTCTCGTCGTGGGAGCCACGGGGCGGCTGGGAGGACGGATTGTGGCGACCCTGCTCGGTCGCGGCGCGAGGGTGCGCGCGCTGGCGCGGACGGGATCGCCGGATGAGGCGCTTCGCGCGGCCGGCGCGGAGATCGTCCGCGGCGACCTGCGCGAGCCGTCGTCGCTCGCGGCGGCGTGCGCCGGCGTCGAGACGGTCGTCACCACCGCCAACACCGCGCGGCGCGGCGGGGCCGACACGGTGGAGGCCGTGGATCTGCGCGGCACCAGGCACCTCATCGACGCCGCCAGGGCCGCGGGCGTCCGCCACTTCATCTATACGTCGGTTCTCGGCGCCGACGAGCACCATCCGGCGCCGTTCCTGGCGGCGAAAGGCAGGAGCAACGCACACCTCCAGGCGAGCGGCATGCGCTGGACCATCCTGGCGCCCAACGCCTTCCAGGAATGGTGGCCGGCGGTTGTGGTGGGCGCGCCGGCGCTCGCGGGGGAGACGGTCGTCATCGTCGGCGAAGGGCGGCGCCGGCACACGTTCGTGTCCGAGGCGGACGTCGCCGCATTCGCGGTCGCCGCCGTGGCCCATCCAGCCGCCGTCGATCGGCTGATCCCGATCGGCGGACCGGACGCGCTGTCCTGGCGCGATGTGGTGGCGATCTACGAGCGGCTGCTCGGGCGCCCGCTGGAGGTCCGGTTCGTCGCGCCCGGCGACGAGGTGCCGGCCGTGCCGCCCGCCGTGGTGCCGCTGCTGGCCGGGATGGACACCTTCGACACGGCGTTCGACACGCAGGCCGTCGGGCGGGAGTTCGGCGTCAGGCTGACGCCGTTCGAGGAGGTGGCGCGCAGACAGGTGGAGGAGGCCGCGCGCGGCGGCGCGGCCCCGTGATCGTCCAGGCCGACAGCGTGTCGGCGTCCGCTAGAACACCCAGCGCACCGCCATCCAGATCCGGCGGTTGCCGCCGTTGGTGGCCCACTGGTTGAGGAAGTTGGCCGACGTGATGCGGCCGTCGGGAATCCCGAAGTCCCGCGTGTTCGTGGCGTTGAACATCTCCAGGCGGTACTGGATGTTCTGGCCGTTGAGAAACCGCGTGTTCTTCGTGATGCCGATGTCCACGTTGCCGATGCCGTCGGCGCGCAGCGTGTTGCGGCCGACGTTGCCGACGCGCTCGCCCGCGCAGGTGGGCGAGGGCATGCCGCAGAGCGGCCGGAAGAGGCTCGCGCCCCCGGCGGCCAGCAGCTCCTCGACCGTCATCTTCGACAGCTCGAGGTCCGAGTTGAGCATCGGACGGATGGAGTTCCCGACCAGCCCGTCGATGCCGGCAATCGCGCCCGTCGGGTCCGACCCGTTCAGCGCGGTGAACGGCGCGCCGCTCTGGAAGGTGAAGAACGAGCTGAGCTGCCACCCGCCGAGGATCTTGCCGAGCACTCCCTGCTGGTCCCGCATCCACGGCAGCTCCCAGACGAAGTTGCCGGTGAGCCGGTGCGGCCGGTCGTACGAGGAGACCGCCTTGTCCGCGTCGATGTCGAACGAATCCTGCGCCACCGCGACTTCGCCGCTCGACGGATTGAAGATCTCCGACGCCGTGTCGAGGTACTTGCTCCACGTGTAGTGCACGCCGGCGCTCAGGCCGCGGCTGAACCGCTTCTCGAGCCCGGTCTGGAGCGAGTTGTACCACGACTCCGCCTCGTTGGCGCGCAGCCGGATCACGCCGCGCGTCGGGTCCACCCGCGGGCCGCTCGACCCGGCGAACGGCTGGCGCGGGTTGCCGTCCAGCGTCTGGAACAGATCGTTCCCGAACGTCCCCACGTACCCGATGCGGAACGCCAGGTCGGCCGCGAGCTGCCGCTGGATCTCCAGGCTGAACTGATCCGAATACGGCGCGCGGAAGTCCTCCCCGACCACCGTCCTCGTCAGCAGGTTCGGGTTCGTTCCGGCCGGCACGCCCGGCGGCGTCGCCTGGAGCACGGCGAACGCGTCCGCGAGGTTGCTGCGGTTGATCGCCGCCACGTACGGGAACGAGCTGACGATGTTCAGGGCGATGTTGAGGAAGGCGTAGTCGTGCGTGCGCGCGTAGCCGCCGCGGAGCACGAACTTGTCCCCCCCCGTGATCAGCCCGACGATGCCGCTCGTGTCGGTCGTCGGCGACCAGTTGAAGCCGACCCGCGGCTGGAAGTTGTTCCTGTCGGTCGAGGGCCTCGGCGCCAGCTGGAACACCGCGTCGTCGTTGTTGGCGGCCAGGATGTTCTGGTTGAGATCGATCAGGCTCTGGATGTTGTTGCCGTTCAGCTCGTAGCGCAGTCCGAGGTTGACGGTCAGATCGGGCCGGATCCGCCACTCGTCCTGCACGAAGTAGTACTGATCCCACCAGCGGTAGTAGTTGACCTCTTCACCTCCCGGCAGCGGCTTGTTGATGTTCGCCGCCTCGGCCACGCCGGCCACGAACGAGTCGAGCGTCGCGTAGCGCAGCAGGCCGCGGATGGTCGGGAAGAAGAAGCTCTTCACGTACTGGCGGCGGACGTCGAAGCCCGCCTTCATCACGTGATTGCCCCGTACGTAGGTCAGGTTGTTGGCGAACTGGTAGGTGTCGTTGAAGCGGAACTGCGGCAGGTTGACCGCGAGGCCGATCGCCGTGCGGTTGGCGCCCGCGTTGAACCCGGTCATGCCCAGCTCGGTGATCTCGAGCGAGGGAATCTCCTCGGACGAGGCATCCTGCGCGCCGGTGTTGGTGCCGAGGTGCGACCAGGCGGCGCGGAACTCGTTCGACATGTTCGGCGTGACCACGCTGTTCAGCCACACGTTCAGCGAATGCGCGTTCGCCGTGTTCACGGTCGTCAGGCCCGGCGGGGTCACCTGGCCCGTGCCCGAGTTGTCGGGCGTGTGGTTGAGGAGGTAGCGCCCGGCGAGCGTGTGGTTCTGCCCGAGCAGGTGATCGACGCGCGCGATCGACTGGTTGTTGTTGAACACGACCGACGAGGAGCCGGTGATCGAGCCGAGCGGCACGGTGTGGGTCTGCCCGCCCAGCGTGAACGACGCCGACTCGCCGTTCGGCGCGCCGGCCGGCACGAAGCGGAGCAGCGCCTCGACCTGCGGAAGGTGTCCGGCCACCGACTCGAGGATCTGCCGTCCCTCCTGTGTCGGCGCGCCGTCGAGCGTGAAGCCGGAGCCGAGCTGGCGATCCGTCCACCGCTGGTAGGAGCCGAAGAAGAACGTCCGGTTGCGGAAGACCGGCCCCCCGGCCGTGCCGCCCCACTGGCGCTCCTCGCGGAACGGCGCGTCGGCGCGGCCGGCGCGCTTGTCGAGGTTGCTGCGCGAATTCAGGCTCTCGTCGTTGAAGAAGCCGAAGGCGCTCCCGTGCAGCGTGTTCGTGCCGCTCTTGGTCGCGACGTTCACCACCGACCCGGCGGCGCGCCCGAACTCCGCCGCGAACTGGTTGGTGATGAGCCGGACCTCCTGGATGATGTCCGTGTTGTTGATCGGCTGCTGGCGCCCCGTCACGCTCGGGTCGTTGCTGTCCTGCCCGTCGATCATGAAGTTGTTCGACCGCACGCGCATCCCGTTGGACGAGAAGTTCGTGCCCGAGGCGAACGCGCTCTGCCCGCTGCCGAGCTGACTGACGCCCGGCGCCGACAGCGCGACGGCGAACACGTCCCGGAAGGTGGCGCCCGACACCGGCAGCTCCGCCACGCGTGTGGTGTCGAACCGGACCCCGACCTCCGAGTTGGTCGTGTTCAGCAGCGGCGCGTCGGCCGTGACCTCGATCGACTCGGTGATGGCGGCCGGCTGGATCCGCACGTCCACGACGGCGTCCTGGTTGATCGAGACCGTGACGCCCGACCGCACGTACTTCGAGAAGCCCGACAGCTCGACAGTCACCTCGTAACTGCCGACGGGCACGTTCAGGAAGCGGTAGACGCCGCCGCCGTCGGTGACGGCCGTGCGCGTCGCGTTGGTTTCCACGTTGCGAATCGTGACCGTCGCACCCGGCACGACGGCCTCCTGGTTGTCTGTGACCATTCCCTGGATGCTGCCGGTGGTGGACTGGGCGGCTGCCGGGACGGCGAACGCCATCAGCAGGCACAGCAGGGAGAGGCGCTGGAACCACGTCCTCATGACCCTCCTCCTTCGGATGAGTTGTCCGCCGGCAGTCGAGGCCGGCAGGAGAGGTTCGAGGAAAGGACCATAACCCCGCGGTGATCCGCCGTCAATTCACACCCCGAGTATCCGTTACTCGTCCCAAACGGATGACTCGGAGGGAGTTACTGCTACTCAGTTACGAGTGTCGGATCCGGGACGTCTAAGTCGCGTGGCGGTTGGCGCGTGTGAGGTGGTGAGTTGCGTGAACGGCGGCGTGGACGGCAGTTACCAGCTTCCGCTCTCCATTTCCAGCTTGCAGCTTTCCTCCTGCAGGCGGGGCTGGCTGGTGGCTCAGAGCCGGGAGCTGGTAACTCGCCCCTACGATGTGCCTAACTAATGGCGCCCGTCGGGCCGTTGCAGACGAGGCCCCCCGTCGCCTTCGATGCTCGGGTCGTCGCCTCCGCTTCCCGCCTTGGCGACAGAGAGCGCACCCCGGCCGAACGCGAGCCCGCGAGGGTTGAAGAGATTGCTGGCGATCACCTCGATGGACGCCCGCGCGCGGGCGCGCACCAGCGTCAGGGACGCGGCAAGGATCGCCAGCGCGAGGGCTGCGATGATCGGCCGTGTCGGGATGGACGGATGAACACCTCCGTTCGTATCGATGAGAGGCCGTCCATTACCGATCGCGCGGATCCGACTGTCAAGCCGGACGATTCCGGATGTCGCGCGCGTCATCCGCCGAATGCCGTCGAGCCGCGAGTGTACAATTCCCTGCTGGCGGCCGCACGCGCGCCTTCACCGCGCCACCCGCAGGCCGTCTCTATCCGGCGCCGCCGCGCCCCCGTCATCAAATGGATCCACGAACGCTCGCGGAACTGCTCGGAGACTGGGGCTATGCGACGATGCTGGTGCTGCTGTGCGCGACGGGACTCGGCTCACCCGTGCCCGAGGATCTCGTCCTGGCGGCGGCCGGCTATCTGATCTCGGCCGACGTGTTCTCGTGGCCGGCGGCGCTCGTCACCGGGATCCTCGGCGTGGTCGCCAGCGACACGATGCTGTACACGTGGGGGCGCCGCCTGCGCGCGGGCGCCGACAGCGGCTGGCTGGTGCGGATCGTGAGCCCGCAGCACCTGACGCGCGTGGAACGATGGCTCACCCGCTTCGGCGACGGATCGGTGCTGGTCGCCAGGCTCCTTCCGGGAACGCGCGCCGTGGCGTTCATGGGCGCCGGCCTCCGGCGCATGCCGCTTCCGCGCTTCCTCGTCCTCGATCTCGCCGGCGCGCTCATCTGGGTGCCGCTCATCCTCTTCGCGGCGTCCCGGCTCGGCGAGGAGATCGGCGGCCTCGAGCGCCTGCTCGCCCGGGCGGGCCGGCTCGGCGGCCCGCTGCTGGCGGCCGCGCTCGCGCTTGGGCTGCTCTGGCGCTGGTGGCGAGCGGAGGAGTCCAAGCTCTGACGGGACGGCGCCAGTCGTCATCCCCGCGATCGAGGTCGCGGTTCTGCGCGCGCGGCCAGCCCGGCGGTCGAGCGGATCAGCCGGCGCGGTCGGCAACTCGACCGCGAATCGCGCTCGAAAAACCGATCCCCTTGCCATCGAATTGCTGTATACCTTGTGCAGCATCTTTGCGGGGTCCGCATGGCAACCGAGTTCAGCAGCGCTCGCGAACGGCAGCGCGCTTCGAGGGCAGGCGCTGAACCCCCGGCCAATCCTCCCGGCGAAACAGTCCCCGACAGCACATCTGGACCTCCGGCCCGGCTCGGCGACCTGCTCGAGCGCATCGGCGACGCGCTCGTCGCGCTGGACGCCCGCTGGCGGTGCACGTACGCGAACACGCAGGCTGCCGCGCTGTTCGCCCGCCAGCCGCGGGATCTGCTGGGCCGCGAGATCTGGGGGGCGTTTCCGGACGGCGCGGGGGCGGTGCTGCACGGCGCCTGCGAGACGGCCATGGGCGCGCAGACGTTCGTCCAGTTCGAGCACTACTACGAGGCCTGGGGACGATGGTTCGAGCACCGCATCCATCCATCCCCGGACGGGGTGTCGATCTTCTTCCACGAAGTGACGGCCCGCAAGCGCGCGGAGACGGCCGCGCGGGAGAACGCCGCGCTCCTCGAGGGCCAGAAGCAGGTGCTGGAGTCGATCGCGGGCGGCGAGCCGCTCGCGCGCACGCTCGATCGGCTCTCGCGGATCATCGAGGCGCAGTGCCCGGGCACGCTCTGCTCGATTCTCCTGCTCGAGGAGGACGGCGCGCACCTGCGCCACGTGGCGGCGCCGAGCCTGCCGGAACGCTTCACGCGCGCGATCGACGGCGGCGCCGTCGGGCCCGCCGCCGGCTCCTGCGGCACGGCCGCCTTCCGGCGCGACACCGTCATCGTCGAGGACATCGCGGTCGATCCGCTGTGGGACGGCTACCGGGACCTCGCGCTCGCCGAAGGGCTGCGCGCCTGCTGGTCCACGCCCATCGCCGAGGGGCAGGGGCGGGTGCTGGGCACGTTCGCGCTGTATACCCGCGAGCCCGGTCCGCCGGACGCGCGCCAGGAGCGGCACATCGGCGCGGCGACGCACACCGCCGCGATCGCGATCGCGCACGATCGGACCGTCGAAGCGCTGCGCCGCAACGAGGAGTGGCTCCGCGTGGCGGTGAAGGCCGGCCGCGTCGGCATCTGGGAGTGCCACATTCCCACCGAGCGCGTCGTCTGGAACGACGAGCTCGACGACATCTTCGGGTGGCCGGCGCGCAGCGAGCTGACGCTGGCGCGGGTGATCGCGGCGATTCACCCCGACGATCGGGAGCGGTTCGAGAGGGCCTACGAGGCGCTGCTCGCGGGCGAGTCCGACCTCGAGGTCGAGTTCCGGATCGTCCGCCCCGACGGCTCGCTGCGCTGGCTCGAGGCGAAGGCGGTTCTGGAGAGCGATGAGGCGCGCTCGCCGCTCCGCGTCCGAGGCGTCGCGCTCGACGTGACGGCGCGCCGGGCGGTCGAGGGCGAGATGCGGCGCCGCGACGCCCTGCTCGCCGAGGCGCAGCGCATCGCGCAGGTCGGCAGCTACGAGTGGGACATCCGCCGCAACGTGGTGTTCAGGTCCGACGAGCTGTTTCGCATCTTCGGCCTGACCGAGCACGACATGCCGCCGACGCTCGAGGCCTATCTCGAGCGGGTGCACCCCGAGGACCGGAACCGCTCGAGGCGGATCATCGAGAACGCCAGGCGGAATCTCGAGCCGTACGATTTCGAGGAGCGCATCGTCCGCCCTGACGGGTCCGTGCGGCTGCTGCGGAGCCAGGGCCGATGGGTCGTCGAGCAGGGCGAGCCCGTCGCGCTCCTCGGCGTGTGCCAGGACATCACCGAGCGACGCCAGGCCGAGCGGCAGCTCCAGCAGAGCGAGCGCCTGCGCGAGCGGAACGAGGAGCTCCGGGCCTTCGCCTACACGGTGTCCCACGATCTCAAGGCGCCGCTGCGGGGGATCGCGGGCTACGCCGACGAGCTGCAGCGCCTGCACGGCGCCGGGCTCGACGAGCGCGCCCGCTTCAGCCTCGGGCGGATCCAGGCGGCGGCCCGCGGCCTCGACCGGCTGATCGACGACCTGCTCGACTACTCGCGGCTGGACGTGGAGATGCCGACGGAATCCACCGTCGATCTCGCCGCGCTCGTGGACGGCATCCTCAGGGAGGCGCGTCCGCTCGTCCTCGAAGCGGGGACGGAGCTCGAGGTGCGGCTGGAAGCCGCCAGCATCCAGGGCTGGGAGCGGGGGCTCCGGCAGGCCCTCACGAACCTGATCGACAACGCGATCAAGTACAGCCGGCGCGCCAGGCCGCCGCGGGTGCGCGTGGCCAGCGAGGCGGCCGACGGGAACGTGCGGATCAGTGTGTCGGACAACGGCATCGGCTTCGACATGAATCAGCACGACCGGATCTTCGGGCTCTTCCGGCGGCTCGTCCCCGAACAGGACTTCGAGGGGACCGGCGCCGGCCTGGCCATCGTGAAGAAGCTGGTCGACAAGATGGGCGGCCGGGTCCGGGCGGAGTCGAGCCCGGGGGCGGGCGCCACGTTCGTCATCGAGCTGCCCGATGCAGCGGACCGGGGCCTGCCCGGCGCACCGCCGGCGGGCCGGCTCACCGGCAGGTGAGCCGTGCCCCACGTGTTCCGCACGCTGTATGTCGAGGACAACCCGTACGACGCCGATCTGACGAAGGCGCATTTCGAGACGCACCATCCGGAGTTCGAGCTGGAGCTGGCTCGCTCCGGCGCGGAGTGTCTCGGACGGCTCCAGGAGCGGCACTACGACGTGCTGCTGCTGGACCATCACCTGCCCGACATGAGCGGCCTGGACGTGCTGAAGCAGCTCGCCGCCCGACCGCTCATGGTCCCCGTCGTCATGACCACGGGCGTCGGCGACGAGGCGCTGGCCGTCCAGGCGCTGCGGCTCGGCGCGTGCGACTACGTGCCGAAGCAGGGGGACTACATCGCGCGGCTGCCGGACATCCTGAAGAACGCGATCGCCGAGGGGCGCACCGAGCGGGAGCCGCGGCACGCCGGCGGCCGCGCCCGGCGCCGCATCCTCTACGTGGAGCGCAACCGGGCGGACATCGACCTGACGGTCAGGCACTTCGCCGAGGCGGCGCCGAACCTGGAGGTGCAGGCGGCGTCCAGCGCGGGCGAGGCGCTCTCGCTCCTCTCGGCCGGCCACTACGACCTGCTGCTGGTCGACCTGCGGATGCCCGACATGACCGCGCTGGAGCTGCTCCAGGAGACGCGGCGCCGCGGCCTTCGCATCCCGTTCGTCGTCATCACCGGCGGCGGCGACGAGGCCGCCGCGGTCGCGGCCCTGAAGCTCGGCGCCTACGACTACATCGTCAAGACCAACAGCTACCTCACGCGACTGCCGTATGCGATCGAGAACGCGCTCGCGCGGTTCCAGCTCGCGCAGCAGGCAACCGCGCTGGCGGAGGCGGCACGCGAGAAGGACGACTTCCTCGCGATGCTGAGCCACGAGCTGCGCAACCCGCTCGCGCCGATCCGCACCGCGCTCGACCTCCTCCGCCGCGCGGGCCCGCGCGACGACGTCTCCGCCAGCGCGCACGAGGTGATCGACCGGCAGGTCACGCACATGGTCCGGCTGCTCGACGACCTGCTGGACGTGGCGCGCATCACGAGGGGCCGCATCACACTGGACATCGAGAAGCTGGATCTGCGCCGCGTGGTCAAGGACGCGATCGACAGCGTGCGCAACTACATCGACGCGCGCCGGCACCATCTCGAGGTCGTCCTGCCCGAGGCGCCCGTCTTCGTGCCCGGGGACGCGACGCGCCTGGTCCAGGTGATGGTGAACCTGCTGAACAACGCGGCGAAGTACACCCGGGAGGGCGGCAGCATCCGCGTCACCCTGGCGCAGGAGCCGCCCCACGCCGTGCTGCGCGTGGCCGACACGGGCGCCGGCATCGCCCCGCGGCTGCTGCCGCGGATCTTCGACCTCTTCACCCAGGACGATCGCACGCTCGACCGGGCGCTGGGCGGGCTCGGTCTCGGCCTCACGCTGGCGCGCCGGATCACGGAGCTGCACGATGGCACGATCGAGGCCCACAGCGCCGGTCCGGGGCGCGGCAGCGAGTTCGTCGTGCGGCTGCCGCTGCACGTGGACGAGCAGGCCGCCGGCCGCGACGCGGATGCCCGCCGCGCGCCCTCGCGGCGCGCCCGCCGGCTGCTCGTCGTCGAGGACAACGTGGACGCGGCGCGCATGCTGGAGATGGCCCTGCAGATGGAGGGGCACGACGTGCGGCTCGCCTTCGACGGCCGCGACGCCGTCGGGGCCGCCGCCGCGTTCCAGCCCGACGTCGTCATCCTCGACATCGGGCTGCCGCGGATGACCGGCTATGACGCGGCCCGCGCGATCCGACAGCTGCCGGGGCTCGCCGACGTGTTCATCGTCGCGCTCACGGGCTACGGCCAGGCGGCCGATCACGAGAAGAGCCGCGAGGCGGGGATCGACCAGCACCTCGTCAAACCGGTCGATCTCGATCTGCTGCTCGAGACCCTGGCCGAGGCGCCGGGGCGCCCCACGGCGGGCAATCGGCAGTCCTGATCGCCAGTCCGATCTCGCGCACGCCACGGCCGCGCGCCGGGGATAGTATGGGCTGACGCGTGTTTCTCGTGGAGGCCCGACAACGATGCCCGGTGAAACGGATCAGGTGGCGGCGCGCACGCGGGCTCGCGGCGCCGACATCCCGGAGGACGCGGCGCTGCTGCTCGTCGACGTCCAGAACGACTTCTGTCCCGGAGGCGCGCTGGCCGTACCCGAAGGGGATCGCGTGATCCCCGTGCTCAACAGGATGATCGACCGCTTCGAGTCGCGGGGGCTGCCAATCTACGCCTCGCGCGACTGGCATCCTCCCGACACGACCCACTTCCAGGAGCAGGGTGGACCGTGGCCGCCGCATTGCGTCGCCGGCACCCGCGGCGCCGACCTGCACCCCGACCTGCGCGTGCCGCGCGACACCATCGTGATCTCGAAGGGCCAGGACCGCGCCGACGACGGGTACTCGGCGTTCGAGGGGACGACGGCGGAGGGGCGGATGCTGGCCGACGACCTGCGCGCGCGCGGCGTGGGCACGATCTACATCGGCGGCCTCGCCACCGACTACTGCGTCCGCGCGAGCGCGCTCGACGCGCGGCGCCACGCGTTCGACGTGGCGCTCCTGACCGACGGGACCGCCGGGATCGACCCCGCCGGCTCGGAGCGAGCCGTGGAGGAGATGCGCCGCGCCGGGGCGGTGGTCACCACGAGCCGCGCGTAGGAACCGCGGGCCCGGGGTCAGCGATCCCTCGCGATGGCGGCCAGCACGGGGTCGAGCCCGGGATCCCTGTTCTCGAGCCAGTCGCGCGACGTCAGCGCGACCGGCAGGTGCGGCGCGATCCAGGGCCGGCGGTCGCCGGGGTCGCTGTCCTGCCAGTGCCGGCTCGAGATGCTCACGGTCATGCCGCTGAACGGCAGCGGGATCGGGTTGTCCTCGCCGGTGAAATTGGGGCTCGACATGCTGGGCTCGCGGGCGAAGATCGCCGACGGGATCTTCCGCTCGATCCGGGTGATGAAGTTCTGCGCCGCGGAGAACGTCGCCCGGCTGGTGAGGACGTAGACGCGCCGGCCCGGACCCGACGAGAACTCCGCGAAGGCGGTGAGGAGCGGCTCGAGCAGCCTGTTGTTGCCGCCGAAGTTGTGCCGGACGTCCACGATCAGGCGCGCCGACCCGCCGGTGCCCAGCTCGCGTTTCAGCCGGGCCGCCCACTCGGCGAGGGCGCCGTCCGGAGCATCCGCGACTTCGTTGAAACGGAAGTAGAGCGCCTGGTGGCCGCGCAGCGCCTGCGTCAGGTAAACGCGATTCATGTCCCGGAGGTAGAGCGGTGGCGCCGGCGGTCCGGGCGGTAGCGGGAGCCGCCTGCGGATCCGGCGCGCGGGACCGCCGCGAGCGTGACGGTGCTCGGCCGCTCTCATGGCGCATGCTCCTTCCGGATGGGCTCGTGACCCGGAGTAGACGTGGCCA
>Ga0299914_10002564_pt1 | contig 12571 bp, 7 predicted proteins | sample RVTome_10_FD_201361 | JGI IMG/M metagenome (GOLD analysis project Ga0299914, IMG submission 201361) | Soil microbial communities from uranium-contaminated site in the Upper Colorado River Basin, Wyoming, United States - RVT153D57 (version 2) ...
CGGCCAGTTCCCCGGCGGCGCCATGGCGGTGCTGGCGTTGGGCAAGCTCGGCGGGCGCGAGCTGATGCCGCAGTCGGACCTCGATCTCGTCTTCGTCTACGACGTGCCGGAGGACGCCGACCGGTCCGATGGCGAAAAGCCGCTGTCATCCAGCGTCTATTACATGCGGCTCAGCCAGCGCATCGTCGGCGCCATCGAAGCGCTGACCGGCGAAGGGCGGCTGTACCAGGTCGACACCCGCCTGCGCCCGACCGGCAACAAGGGCCCGACCGCCACCCGGCTCGACGGCTATATCCGCTACTACGAGGACTCGGCCTGGACCTGGGAGCACATGGCGCTGACCCGCGCCCGGCCGATCGCCGGATCGCCGGCGCTCATGCGCCGTCTCGACGGCGTCGTCCGCGACACGCTGACCCGGCCGCGGGACCCGGGCCAGCTTGTGGTCGACGTCGCCGACATGCGGGCGCGGATTGCGCGCGAGTTCCGCGGCACATCCCGCTGGGACATCAAGCACCGCCGCGGCGGACTGGTCGACGCCGAGTTCATCGCGCAATACCTCCAGCTCCTCCATGCCGCCGAACGTCCGGAGGTTCTGTCGACGAACGCCGTGACCGCGCTGGACAACCTCGCCGGGGCCGGCCTGCTCGAGCGGACCGTCGCCGAGGAGCTGATGGAGGCGCTCCGCCTCTGGCATCGCATCCAGGCAGTGATGCGGGTCAGCACCAGCGACGCCCTGGACGACGCCGGAAGTCCCGAGGGGCCGCGCAACGCCGTCGTCCATGCCGCGGGCGCCGAGAGCTTCGCCGCCCTGACCGCGAAGATGGACGGAACGGCCGCACGCGTGCATGCTCATTTCAACGCCTTGATCGACGCGCCCGCCGACCGCGCCCGGTCCCGGTCCGCCGATGAGGCCTGACGGACTAACACAGAATAGGGGCAATGCTGGGCATGAGCGTAGATGTCGGAGACAGGGCGCCTGACTTTAAAATGCCAACGGACGATGGGGATGTTTCGCTGAAGTCGCTGAAGGGCCGCAACATCGTGCTTTATTTTTATCCGAAGGACGATACGCCGGGATGCACGAAGGAGGCCTGCGGCTTTCAGGACGCCCTGCCGAATTTCTCCAAGATCGATGCGGAGATCATCGGCATATCGAAGGACAGCCCGACCCGGCACCAGAACTTCAAGAAGAAGTACGGGCTCAAGTTCAAGTTGGCCTCCGATGAAGACGGCGCCGTCTGCGAGAGTTACGGTGTCTGGAAGGAAAAGAAGAACTACGGCCGCAGCTACATGGGTATCGAGCGGTCGACCTTCCTGATCGACGGCAAGGGCGTGATTCGAAAGGTCTGGCGCAAGGTCAAGGTCAACGGCCATGTGGATGAGGTACTGGAAGTCGCAAAGGCGTTGTAAGCGGAGCGGCGGAGCACGCTTGACGGGCCGGATGCAAGGCATCCTGGCAGCAGCCGCGCTGTTCGCCCTGCCTTTCGCCGCGGCGGCGCAGGAACGCGACCTTGCCGTCGACCTGGAGCTTGTTCTCGCCGTCGACGTCTCCGGCAGCATCGATGCGGACGAGGCCCGCCTGCAGCGCGACGGTTATATCGCCGCCTTCTCCGATCCCGAAGTAATCCGCGCCGTCTCCGGCGGCATGCTGGGCCGGATCGCCGTCACCTATATCGAGTGGTCCGGCGCGCGGTATGCGCAGACGATCGTCGACTGGATGCTGATCGAAGATCCGGCGAGCGCGCGCGCCTTTGCGGAAAGGCTCGCCATGGCGCCGATCCAGACCGAGCTGTGGACGTCGATCAGCAACGCCATCGCGTTCAGCATGCCGAAATTCGCCGACAACCGCTTCGAGGGGACGCGCAAGGTCATCGACATCTCGGGCGACGGTCCCAACAATCAAGGCGGCCTGGTGACTGCGTTCCGCGATCGCGCGGTCGCCGCGGGCATCACCATCAACGGCCTGCCGATCGTCAACGACCGCGCCGGCCCCTGGGGCTGGCCGCCGCTGCCCGATCTCGACCTCTACTATGCCGCCTGCGTAATAGGCGGCAGCGGGTCGTTCTATGTCGTCGCCAACAGCTTCGCCGATTTTGCCCGCGCCGTGCGCCAGAAGCTGCTGTTGGAGATCGCCGGCCGGGTCCCCGGCGACGGGCCGGAGCGGATCTTCAAGGCCGCGGCGCGTAACGCGGAGCGCAAGACGCCGGCATGCGATTCCGGCGAGCGCCGGGTGCAATGGCTGCTCGACGAACGCTGATCCGGTGACGGGCCGTCCGACTTCGCTGACCGCCGCGTCCTGCGCCGTGCTGCACTGCGCCGATCCCGCGGCGAAGGTGCGGCTCTCCGCAGCCGTCGCGGCGGATTGGCGGGCCGGCTACATTGCCGATATCGGCGATACGCAGCCGCCCGGCCGGCCGGCCCGTCCCGTGCGTCCGGCGCTGCTGGCGCCGAAGCACGTCAAGCGGCGGCGTATTTCGGCGGCCCCGGCCGGCCGCATCGCGCTGCTGCACGCACTCGCCCATATCGAGCTCAACGCCATCGACCTCGCCTGGGACCTGATCGCCCGCTTCACCGGAACGCCCGGCCTGCCGCGCGCCTTCTTCGACGACTGGGTCGGGGTCGCGGCCGAGGAGGCCACGCATTTCGCATTGCTGAACGCCCGCCTCGCCGAGCTCGGCGCGGCCTACGGCGACCTGCCGGCGCATGACGGGCTGTGGCAGGCGGCGGAGGCGACGGCGCACGATCTCGCCGCCCGGCTCGCGATCGTACCGCTGGTGCTGGAAGCGCGCGGCCTCGACGTGACGCCGGCCATGATCGAGCGCCTCGCGGCTGCCGGCGACACCGGCAGCGCGGCGATCCTGCAGACAATCCACGACGAGGAAATCGGCCATGTCGCCGCCGGCCGCCGCTGGTTCGAGCATTGTTGCCGGGAAGCCGGCCGCGAGCCGGTGCCGGCCTTTCACGCGCTGGTGCGGCGCTATTTCCGCGGCCTCGTCAAGGCGCCGTTCAACGACGCAAGCCGCGCGCTCGCCGGACTGACGCCCGACTATTACCGGCCGCTGGCGGAAGCGGACGTGTAAGACGCCGCCCCTACTCCGCCTCCGCCTTGTCTTCGTTGCCGGCGACGCGCGCGGCGAGCGCAGCCTGGAGGAACGGATCGAGGTCGCCGTCGAGCACGCCTTCGGCGTTGCCCTTCTCCACGCTCGTGCGGAGGTCTTTCACCATCTTGTAGGGGTGCAACACATAGGATCGGATCTGGTGGCCCCAGCCGATATCGGTTTTGGCGGCATGCTCCGCCTGCGCCTGCTCCTCGCGCATCTGCAGCTCCCGCTCGTAGAGCCGGGCCTTCAGCATTTCCATCGCCTGCGCCCGGTTGCGGTGCTGCGAGCGGTCCGACTGGCACTGGACGACGATGCCGGTCGGGATATGGGTCATGCGGACCGCGCTGTCGGTGCGGTTGACGTGCTGGCCGCCGGCGCCGGACGCGCGGTAGGTGTCGACGCGCACGTCGCTGTCGACCACCTCGATCTCGATCGCATCGTCGATCACCGGATAGACGCCGACCGAGGCGAAGCTGGTGTGCCGCCGCGACGCCGCGTCATAGGGTGAAATGCGCACCAGCCGGTGCACGCCGCTCTCGGTCTTGAGCCAGCCATAGGCATTGTGGCCGCTCACCCGGACCGTCGCCGACTTGAGCCCCGCCTCTTCGCCCGGCGATTCCTCGATATACTCGACCTTGTAGCCGTGCTGCTCGGCCCAGCGCGTATACATCCGCAGCAGCATCTCCGTCCAATCCTGGGACTCCGTGCCGCCGGCGCCGGCGTGTACTTCGAGATAGCAGTCGTTGGGGTCGGCCTCGCCGGACAGCAGGCTTTCCAGCTCCATCTTCGCGGCCTGGTCGCGCAGCGCGGCGAGCGCCTTCTCGGCCTCGGCGGCGACGTCCGCCTCGCCTTCGGCCTCGGCCAGCTCGATCAGCTCGGCATTGTCCTTGAGCGCCTTTTCCAGGCCGAGATAGGCCTTGATGCCGTCGTCGAGCCGCGTGCGCTCCCGCATCACCTTCTGCGCACGCTCGGGGTCGTCCCACAGCTTGGGGTCTTCGGCGAGGGCGTTCAGCTCCTCCAGGCGCAGCTTCGCGGCATCGAGGTCAAAGATGCCTCCTCAGCAGCGCGAGCGACTGCTGGATCTCGTCGACGAGCGTCTGGTTTTCGGCGCGCAAGGGTTCCTCCGCCTGGATGACCTAGTACTAGCCGGTCGCAGCATGTAAGCGAAGCGGCGTTCGTTGGCAAGGCCGGGATCGCAGGGGAACGGGCTTCGTCAGTACAGGCCGCGGGCCGGCGTCGCGGGCGCCTCGCCCGGCACCTCGCCCGGCTGGTCGACGCTGGTCTCGCCGATGAAGGTGCTTTGCGTCGTAGCGTCCGGCTCGGTGCCGATCTTGTAGGCCTCGAGGATGAAATTGCGGTCGCGCGTCGCGGCCGGCTTTCCGGTCGACGCGTTGACCCGGACGAGGCGGATAGCCGGCGGAATGCGGAAGGGAACGGTCGGCCGTCCGGCCAGCGCCTCCTCCATGAACGTCTTGAAGACCGGCGCGGCGACAGACGATCCGGTCTCCTGCTCGCCGAGCGGCGTCGGCTGGTCGAAGCCGACGAAGACGCCGACGGCGAGGTCGGGCGAGAAGCCGATGAACCACGTGTCGCGGCTGTCGTTCGTGGTGCCGGTCTTGCCGGCGAGCGGCTTGCCGATCGCGCTGATACGCCGGCCGGTGCCGCGTTTGATGACGCCTTCCAGCATGGTGACGATCTGGTATGCGCTCGACGCATCGGCGACCCGCTCGCGCATGTCGGGCACGACGGGCGCCTCCTGCCCGTCCCACGCGGCGTTGCATCCTTCGCAGGGCCGCTTGTCGTGGCGGAAGATCGTCTTGCCGATACGGTCCTGGACCTTGTCCACCAGCGTCGGCGTGATCCGCTTGCCGCCGTTGACCAGCATGGCATAGGCCGTCGTCAGCCGCAGCAGCGTCGTCTCGCCCGCGCCCAGCGCCATGGCGAGCTGCGCCGGCATGTCGTCGACGATGCCGAAGCGCTGCGCGGTGGCGACGATCGGCTCCATGCCGATGGTCTGGGCAAGGCGCACGGTCATCAGGTTGCGCGAATGCTCGATGCCGATGCGCATCGGGCTCGGCCCATAGAAGCGCTTGGTGTAGTTGGCCGGCTTCCACTTGCCCAGGCCCGGGCCCTGATCGATCACGAACGGCGCGTCGAGGATGATCGTCGACGGGGTGAATCCGTGATCCAGCGCGGTGAGGTAGACGAAAGGCTTGAAGGCCGACCCCGGCTGCCGCCGCGCCTGCGTCGCGCGATTGAACTCGCTCATCTCGTAGTCATAGCCGCCCGACATCGCGAGCACCCGCCCGGTGTGCGGATCGAGCGCGACGATGGCGCCGCTGGCCGCGGGAACCTGCCGGAGCGCGTAGGTTCCCGGAGGATAAGCAGCGCTCTTACCGTCCTTGTCCGGCTCGCTCCGCGTGACGCCCTCGACCAGCACGACGTCGCCGATGGCGAGCGCGTCGGAAACCCGCTTCACCGGCGGCCCGACCTTCTGCTCGGCAAGCGCCTCGCGCGCCCAGCGCATCGCCGCCAAGGGAATGCGGCCGCGCGCGGAATTGCTGAAACCGATCTCCGCATGGCTTTCGGCGATATCGAGCACGACCGCCGTGCTCCACGTCCCGCTGCCCTGCGGCGGCGTCACCTCGCGCAAATAGCCGACCCAGTTGTCGCCGGTGGCAATGCGGGCGATCGGGCCGCGCCATCCATGCCGCCGGTCATAGTCGATCAGCCCTTCGCGCAACGACTTGTCGGCGATGCGCTGCAGGCGGGAATCCAGCGTCGTGCGAACGGAAAGGCCGCCCTCGTAAAGGCCGCGTTCGCCGAAGCGCTCGACCAGCTCGCGGCGCACCTCCTCGAGGAAATAGTCGGCTTCGACGATCTGGATGGCGGAGCGCGGCACCACTTTGAGCTGCTCCTGGGAGGCTTCCTGCGCCTCGGCATCGGTGATGTAGCGATCGTCCAGCATGCGGCCGATCACCCAGTTCCGCCGCGAGACCGCCGCGTCGTAGTGCCGGATCGGGTGGTAGTTGTTGGGCGCCTTCGGCAGCGCCGCCAGATAGGCCGCCTCGGCCGTCGTCAGCTCGTCGAGCGACTTGTTGAAATAGTTGAGCGCGGCGGCCGCGACCCCATAGGACCCGTAGCCGAGATAGATCTCGTTCAGGTACAGCTCGAGGATGCGCTGCTTGGAGAATGCCCGCTCGATCCGGAAGGCGAGGATCGCTTCCTTGATCTTGCGCTCGAAGCTCAGCTCGTTGGTCAGCAGGAAGTTCTTCGCGACCTGCTGCGTGATCGTCGAGGCGCCGATCGGGCGGCGGTCCCGATGCATGACGATGTTGATGGCGTTGGTCACGACCGCGCGGCCGAGCGCGGTGAAGTCGACGCCGGGATGCTGGTAGAAATTCTGATCCTCGGCCGCCAGGAAGGCGCCGATCAGGTCGCGCGGCATGGCGTTGACAGGCACGAACACTCGCCGCTCGACGGCATATTCCGCGATCAGCCTGCCGTCGCCGGCATGCACGCGGGTAACGGTCGGCGGGTCGTACTGGGCGAGCTGCGTGTAGTCGGGCAGGCCGCGGCTGTATTCCCAAAGCAGATACAGCGTCGCTGCAACGGCGGCGAGACACGTAAAGAACAAGAAGGAAAATAAGAAGACGAAAACTTTGAATATGCGCAGCATAGGTTTGCCGAGCGGCTATTGGGCCGAACGTTCCCGCCCCGCTTCCCGTCGGCAGGGTGTAAGCGCCAAATGTGGCGAAGTTATGATCGGCTCAGCCTTTCCTTACGCTCGAAGAACGCGTCCGTGGCCCGAAGGATCGACCGCGCCACCTTGTCGTGGTGGTGCAGATCGCGCAGCAGCTTCTCGTCGTACCGGTTCGAGAGATACCCCAACTCCATTAATACTGATGGGACATCGGGCGATTTCAAGACCGCGAAGCCTGCGAAACGGTGCGTGTTGCGCAGCAGCTTGCTGCTGGAGGCGACTTCCTGAATGAGCGTCTCGCTGAACAGGGCCGACTCGTTCATCGTCTGCCGCTGGCGCAGCTCGATCAGGAACGACGCGACCGCGTCCGACTGATTGGACAGGTCGATGCCGGCGATGGCGTCCGACCGGTTTTCCTTGGCGGCCAGCGCCGCCGCTTCCTTGTCCGACGAGGTCTCGGACAGCGTATAAATAGACGCGCCGCGCAGGCGGGCGTCGCCGTTGCTGTCCGCGTGCAGCGAGACGAACAGCTCGGCATTCGCCTCCTCTGCCAGCTGGTAGCGTCGGCGCAGCGGCACGAAGACGTCCTCGTTCCGCGTCAGGTAGACCCTGTAGCGGCCAGTCGCTTCGAGCACCTGCTTCACCTTCAGCGCGATCTGAAGGGTTACCTCCTTCTCTCGCAGGCCCGAGACGCTGATGGCGCCGGGATCCGGCCCGCCATGCCCCGGATCGAACACGACGATCCGCTTCTGCGGCCCCAGGCCCTTGCGGTCGGCCGGCATCTTCGCCACGGGCGCGATCGCCCCGCGCGCCGGCGGGTCGACCCAGTCCGTCGACGCGAACTGCCGCTCGGTCTGGGCGAACTCGGCGCTGGTCACCGGCTGCAGGTCGAGGACCAGGCGATAGGGATGCGACTTCGTAGCGGGAAGCAGGATGTGATTGACGAGCTTCGCCGGCATGTCGGTGTCGACGACGAGGCGGCTGTTGCCGGCCTGGAACAGGCCGAAACGGTAGTTCGTGACCATGCCCGCCGACGGGTTTTTCGGCGTTTCGGGGATCCTCCATTGGACTTCCGGCAGGTCGACGACGACGCGGTAGGGATCCTGCAGCGTGAATACTCTATAGGGAACCTTCTCGCTGAGCTCGACGACCATCCGAGTCTTGTCCGGATGGACGCCAATTCGCACGTCGGAGACGTCGGCCGCCGCTACAGCGCGCGCCGTCAGCAGTACCAGAGCAATGATCGCGATGATCCGCGCCGACACTCTACTCTCGCCCTCTCCAAATCCCGATAACAACCAAATCTGAGATCTTGCCGTACATAAATTGAATTTGCCCTCGATCACACGTCCGGCGAATATATACTTTATTAAGATTTGCCTTCAATTGAATTTAAGCCTTCCTATTCTAAAAATGTGCAGGATGCGAATAATAGATTGTCGAGCTAACCCTTCATGCTTATTTTAGGGGCAGTGTATGATAGCACGCATGCATCCTTAAGGGGTATCCGCCGCCGGCATCGCCGCGACGGCAGGCGGCCCCGGAACGGCGCAACATTTGCCGCAAGGGCAGCGAGGCTTCCTACTACGTGACCAGTTTCTACCGCCGGATCGGCCCCGCCGCTCCGGGCTACCAAGCAAGGTAACGATGGGCGACGCGAAACCAGCATTCGAAACCGAGGGCAGCGCCAGGCGCTATTGCTCCGGGCTTCGATTCGCCGAGGACGCCGCCGCGGCTTCTGCAACTGCAGGCCGTATGGCGGCGCAAGCGCCATCGTTATACGCATTCATCCGTACAGGCGCCGGAACCACCGGGTTGATTCGCGCAGCCGCATCTGGCCGGGCGCCGGAGACCAATATCAATGACAAGACGTATGTTGATCGACGCCTCGCAGTCCGAAGAGACGCGGGTTGTCGTGCTGCACGGGAACAGACTTGAGGAATTCGACTACGACTCAGAATCCAAGAAGCAGCTCAAAGGAAATATCTACCTCGCCAAAGTAACGCGGGTCGAGCCGTCCCTGCAGGCTGCGTTTGTCGAATACGGCGGCAACCGCCACGGTTTCCTGGCGTTCAACGAAATCCATCCTGACTACTACAAGATCCCTGTGGCGGACCGGCAGCAGTTGCTGGCCGACGAGGCCGCCATGGACGAAAACGAGGACGCCGAAGAAGGCGAGCATGTCGAGACCGTCGGCGGCGACGAATTCGACGATGCGGAGCGCCGGCGGCGCCGCATGCGCCGGCACTATAAGATTCAGGAAGTCACCAAGCGCGGCCAGGTGATGCTGGTCCAGGTGGTCAAGGAGGAACGCGGCAACAAGGGCGCCGCCCTCACCACCTACCTCTCGCTGCCGGGCCGCTATTGCGTGCTGATGCCCAATACGGGGCGCGGCGGCGGCATCAGCCGCAAGATCAGCAACGCCACCGACCGCAAGCGGCTGAAGAGCATCATCGACGAGCTCGGCATCCCCGAAGGCATGGCGGTCATCGTCCGTACTGCCGGGTCGGAACGGACCAAGGCCGAATTGAAGCGCGACTTCGAATACCTGATCCGCCTTTGGGACCAGATCCGCAACGACACCCTGCAATCGACCGCGCCGTCCCTGATCTATGAGGAAGCGAACCTCATCAAGCGGGCGATCCGCGACATGTACACCAAGGAGATCGAGGACGTCCTGGTCGAGGGCGACGAGGGCTACCGGACCGCCAAGGACTTCATGCGGACCCTGATGCCGAGCCATGCCAAGCGCGTCCAGGCGTACAAGAGCGACGGCGTCCCGCTGTTCCAGCGCTACCAGGTCGAGGGCCAGATCGACGCGATCCACAGCCCCGAGGTCAAGCTGCGCTCCGGCGGCTATATCGTCATGCACCAGACCGAGGCGCTGGTCGCCATCGACGTCAACTCGGGCCGGGCCACGCGCGAGCGCCACATCGAGGAGACGGCGCTGAAGACCAATCTCGAAGCGGCCGAGGAAGTCTCCCGGCAGCTGCGCCTGCGCGACCTCGCCGGCCTGATCGTCATCGACTTCATCGACATGGAGGAGATGCGCAACAACCACACGGTCGAACGGCGGCTGAAGGACTCGCTCCGCCTGGACCGGGCGCGCATCCAGGTCGGGCGCATCAGCCATTTCGGGCTGCTGGAGATGTCGCGGCAGCGCCTGCGGCCGAGCCTGATGGAGATCTCGAGCGAGGTTTGCCACTACTGCGGCGGCAGCGGTTACCTGCAGTCCGTAGAATGGACCGGCCTGCACGTGCTGCGGGCGATCGAGGAGGAGGCGCTGCGCCGCCGCGCCGGCGAGATCTCGGTGACGATGCCGAGCCGCGCCGCGATCTACGTCCTCAACTACAAGCGCGCCAAGCTGCACGAGCTCGAATCGCGCTACGAGATGAAAATACTTGTCGTGGCCGATAGCGAGCTCATCGCACCGGACTACAAGCTGGACGTCCTCCGCATGAAATCGGGCGAGCCGGCGCCGCCGCGCGCCGTCGCCGAAGAAGACGGGCAGGACCGGCCGGGCCGCCGTAAGCGGCGGTCGCGCCGCCGCCGCCACCAAGACGACGGAGCGGTCATCGAAACGGCCGAGGAATCGTTCGAGGACGAGATCGAGACGGCGGACGACGAGGAGTCCGCGGCGGCGGCTCCGGAGCGCCCCGCTCTGGAGCGCCCGGCTTCGGAGCGCCCGGGCCAGGACGAAGGGCCGGCACGGCGCCGCAAGCGCGGCCGGCGCGGCGGCCGGCGGCGCGGGCGGCGCGGACGCCAGGACGAGCCGCTCAACGTCGAGAGCGCGACCATCGTGCAGCTCGCGGAGGCCGGATCGGAGACGCCGGCGGATACGGAAGGCGACGACTGGGCCGCGGGCGAGGACGAAGGCTTCCTGCCGTCGGCAATCCCCTATGAAGGCGACGAAGCATCGACGGAGATGACGGCAGAACCGGCAGAGGTGTCGGTGGACGAAACCGGCGACGCACCGCCGGCACGAAAGCGTCCGCGCCGACGCCGCGGACGCCGCGCTGCGGCGGCGGGTAACGGGGCCGACACGGCCGTCGCCCCGTCGGATAATGCCGAACCCGCTGACGAGCCGGCACCCGCGCCCTTTGTCGAAGTGTCCCTGTTCGAGACGGCCCCGGCGCTGGACGACGTAGACCTCGCCGCAATGCCGGAGGAGGCAGTGGTGCAAACCGATGAAGATCGGGCAGCGGAGGAGCCGGCAGCGGAAGCGCCGGCGGAGCCCGAACCCGCGGCCGCGGCGGACGACAGGGAACCCGAGCCGCCGACGGTCGTATATACGCCGGAGACGCCGCCGGCCGAGCCGCCGGCGATTTCCGCGGAAGAGCAGCGGCAGAAGCGCTCGGGATGGTGGAACCGCAATTGGTGAGGGTTGCCCGCAGGCGCTGATCGTCGGTTGTACGGTTCCGGTCTTTATAGATTTGACCGATTCCGATGAGTCCGGTAACCTACTTCCGTACTTGCCCTTTTGATCTTACTGGTCCGCGCGCAACGGCGTGCGGCGGGTGGGGTGCGGATGGCACAGAACACAGCGCCGCGACAAAGCGAATTTGGCGATACACGCGGCAACAGACATAGCGGATCGGCCGGCTCCGAGGACCGGTGGTGGGACCGTCTCGCATTTCACGTCACCATGCTGGCGGCGAGATCGCTCGTTCGCAGCGGGCAACTCGAGGTCACCTACGGCGACAACAGGCCGGTTGCGCTTGGCGACGGGAGCGGCCCGCTCTGCCGGGTCCGTCTCGACTCCGCGCGCTTCCTGAGGCGCCTGTTGCCGGCGCCCGACCTCGCGATCGGCGAAGGCTATATCGACGGCCAATGGAAGCTGACCGAGGGCGATCTGGCCCAACTCCTCGGCCTGCTGCTGCGCAACGACGAGATATTGCGCGAACGGGCGGCGATGAAGGCGCTCTCCCTCCTCTTCCAGTGCCTCGCCGATCCCAACAAGGTCAACGACCCGAATCACAGCCGCCGCAACGTCGCCCATCACTACGATATCGGCAACGACCTGTACCGGGCGTTTCTCGACGAGGGGATGAACTATTCCTGTGCCTTCTTCGAGCGGCCGGACCAGAGTCTCCGCGACGCGGAGCTCAACAAGATCCGAACCTCGATCCGCCGCCTCGGCGTCGCCCCCGGCATGTCGGTGCTCGACATCGGCTGCGGCTGGGGCGAGATGACCCGGATGATCGCCGGAGAGACCGAGGCGGACCGCGTCGTCGGCATCACGCTGGCCGAAGAGCAATACAAGCTGGCGCGCGCGCGGGTCGCGCCGGAACACGGCAACCGGCTGAGCTACGCGCTCGAGGATTACCGCCTCCATGCGACGCGAAACCCCGGCGCCTACGACAGGATCGTCAGCATCGGCATGTTCGAGCATGTCGGCAAGCATCAGTTCGTCACCTATTTCCGTGCAATCAAGACGATGCTGAAGTCCGGCGGCGCGGCGCTGGTGCATACGATCGTGAAGCCGCACGAGGCAACCACGAGCCCGTGGATCGACAAATATATCTTCCCGGGCGGCTACATCCCGACGGTCGGCGAGCTCGTGACCAGCGCCACCCGGGCCGGCCTCCGCCTGACGGCCGAGCCGTTCCTTCACGACAGCTTCCACTATGCGAACACGCTCCGGCACTGGCGGCGGCGCTTCAATGAAAACTACCCGTCGCTAGACCCGCGCCGCTACGACGCTCGGTTCAGGCGCATGTGGAACTTCTATCTGGCGGGGTCGGAAGCGGCGTTCGACGCGACAGAC
>Ga0299914_10002565_pt1 | contig 12566 bp, 11 predicted proteins | sample RVTome_10_FD_201361 | JGI IMG/M metagenome (GOLD analysis project Ga0299914, IMG submission 201361) | Soil microbial communities from uranium-contaminated site in the Upper Colorado River Basin, Wyoming, United States - RVT153D57 (version 2) ...
TCCTCCTCACGAGATTCCAGCTCGTCGAGGAGCGCCAGCTGTCGATCGACCAGCGAGCTGTTGCGACGTGCCAGCGTGACCAGGATGCTCGACACACCGACCCGCAGCGATTCCATCTGCCGGGCCGAGGTGTCGATCAGGGCCCGGTGCATGTTCTCGAATGATCGGGACAGATCACCTATCTCGTCGGCGGAGTCGATATCGAGACCCAGCGGGGGAACTACCTCGGAGCCTGGCTCGGAGATGCGCAACGCATCGACCAGATCCACCAGGTCCTTGTGTGCCACCCGTCTCGCCGCCCTGGTGACATCCCCGATTCGGGCGCCCATGGTGCGACCCATTCGGTATGCCACGAGAAGCGATCCGAGAGCCACCAGCCCCACCACGACCCCGACGGTCACCGCAAGCCAGACATCTCCCGATGTGGCCAGCGACCAGACGAGGAAGACCCCGAGGAGCAGCGCAACGACCACAATTGGCACCACCGACAGCGTCAGCTTGGAAGGGATGCTCCACTGTTTTGACGCGGACTCAGACCTGATTCGACCCGCCACCTTCGCTCCCATGCCAAAAACGTTAACCAGGGCATGGTCCGCCTCCTGGGATTGAATTTCTCCGGACCGTCCTGTGTGCAGCCGGTTGCCTGTGAGGTGGTCTCATGCACACGAGATTGGCGGATCGGGAAACCTCAAGGCGCCGGATCACGAACTTCGGCACCAACTCAAGGATTGGGGCCCGAGAACTGAGAAGTTCATCACGCCAAGGTGCTGCGATTCGGTCCTCGGACGCCGACATCAGACCACGTCGAGGCGAATGCCCATCACAACATCATCGGTGTCGTCCAGGTGCTCGAAACCGAGGTGCTCGTAGAAGCCGACGGCGCGCTGGTTCCGGGCGTCGACGCCTAGATGGACCCCGGGCACTTTCCTGGCTCGAAGCTCCTCGAGGAGAAGGCTCATCATCTCCCTGCCCACACCTCTTCCCTGCATTACCGGGAGCAGGTCGATATGGAGATGGGCGGGATACCGCGCCACGACTTCCTCCGGAGGGCTCTCCGGGTGGTGGATGAGGGCGATGACCTCGGCGTCGTCGGTCGCTGGATCATCGACGATTGGCTGGGGATGCCGCGCTCGCAAGGTCGGCCACCATTCCGCCTCGCATTCCGCCTCGAATCGGCGGGTGTCGACCGCGGCCAGGACGTACCCGGACGGAACGCCGTTCTCAACCGCGGTGAAGCCGATCCCGCTCGGCATCATCAAATAGGGCCCGACATAGACCTCGCCGAGGAGTCGGGGGTCTGCGAACCGGGAGGTGGCGTCCTCGCCGGCATGGCCGGTGCGGAGACAAACCTCATACAGGGCATCGAGATCGGCTGGTTCGACCGGTCGGAGGTTCATGTTCCTCCCAATAATGGTGGCATGTGGGCGAGGGATCGTGATGCGGGCGCGCGACTCCCCTGGAAGCCAGAAATGTCATACATATGCTGTTCGTTGCATGACGGTGTTCAGCTTCGGGGTTGATAACGAGGAAGCCGAGGAAACCCGCCGCCTGGCGGAACGCCTGGGCGTGGACCGACCGGAGGTGCTGCGTGACGCCCTCCATCGTCATCTCATCCGTCTCCGTGCCGAGCAGGAAGTCGAATCCTGAACGAAGAATCCGCTCACCGCGGACGAGTCCAGCCTCGCAGCAATCACTGACTGGGGACTGGCAGAAGACTGGACGGACTGGGCCGATTTAGAGGGTGAGGTCTGGGGTGCGCCCGAACGTCTGTGCACACGCTTCCCCGGGAAGCCTTACAGCGACATGTGACCCAGTTGAGCCCGGCGCGGATTGCCGAGTCGCGTGGTGTGCTGCGCGACGCCATGGGCTGCTGACAAGGACAGCCGTGGAGGTAACTCGCCTGCGGAAGACCCCCCATGGCCTCCCCCGCGGCGACGGTTATCGTGATCTACCGGCCATGGTGACCGAGCGCATCCAACGAATCACGGCAGCCAATGAGGCGTTCCTCTCCTTCCTGCCCATCTGGGAGGGAACCCGGCATCGGCCAGGCATTACCGACTTCGCCTTCGGCAACCCCCAGGAGATGGTCGTGGACGGATTTGCCTCGGCTCTCACCTCGGCCACGACCCCAAGGGACAAGAACCACTACGCCTACAAGTTCTCCGAAGAAGATTCACAGCACATCGTGGCCGGTCACCTTCTCGAATGGCGGGGTCAGCGGTTCGAGCCTGAGGACATCGCGATGACACCAGGAGCGTTCGGCGCCATCGCTATCGCCCTCGGCGCTCTGGTCGACGTCGGCGACGAGGTCGTCTACTTCGATCCCCCATGGTTCTTCTATCGGTCGATGATCCTGGCGGCCGGGGCCACACCGGTCAATGTCCCGGTGCGGAGCGAAGACCACGACCTCGACCTGGACCGCCTTGCCGAAGCGATCACCGATAAGACGCGCTTGCTGATCGTCAACACGCCGCACAACCCCACTGGTCGCATCTACCCGCCTTCCACCCTCGAGGACCTCGCCGCCGTCCTGACCGAAGCATCGGAACGGTTCGGGAAGCCGATCTACCTGCTCTCCGATGAGCCCTACTCCAAGCTGGTGTTCAGCGACGCCAAGTTCACCAGCCCGGCGGAGCACTACCCGCACACTCTGATCTCCTACAGCTATGGCAAGATCCTGCTGACCCCGGGTCAGCGTGTGGGATGGCTTGCCTGGTCACCTCTCATGCCAGAACGGGAGTCGTTGCGATCTGATGTCTTCATGGCCCAGATCGCCGGCGGATGGCTGTTCCCCAGCGCCATCATGCAGTACTCCCTCGCCGAGCTGGACAAGCTCTCCATCGACCTCGTCGAGCTGGAGCGCAAGCGTGACATCTTCGTCACAGAGCTCCAACATGCCGGCTATGAGCTTCAGTCGCCGGAAGGGACCTTCTACCTCTGGGTTCGCTCCCCCGATCCCGACGACGTCGCCTTCGTGGAGCGGTTGGCAGGGCAGGGAGTCCTGGTGCTGCCGGGGGCCACCTGTGCCTCACCGGGACACTTCCGGATCTCGCTCACCGGGACGATGGAGATGATCGAACAGGGTCTTCCCGTGTTCCGGACTGCTATCTCGACACGCTGAGTCCCCTATCGCGGATGCAACAGCCTGTGCAGGGCTCCCATCAACCCATATCCGGTGGGTCGGCTCATCACCCGAACTGCGATGAAGGTGTCCCCGGCGCCGTCCCCCTCGGAGTCGACCCGCAGGAACGCTGTCTCTCGCGTCGACCACCGCCCGACGATCTCGGGGAGGCGCATCCGCCTGGTCCTGACTGCTGGTGCCATCTCTACAGGGCTCTCCTCAATTCACCCTGAGATGATCGGCAGCTACCCACATCGACCTTTAGCTGGGGCGCCTACCGCTGCGGGGACTTCTCCACCACCGCCAGACCCGCCACCAGTCCCGCCACCAAGCTCATCGCACCCCAGGCCGGCAGGGCTCGGAGGAAGGCGATGGCGACGAGGAGGGCGACGATCGCCCACCAGCGAACCGGAGGCACGCGAACTCGAGCCAGAGTCAGCGCCAGGGCGGTCCCGCCCAGGATCAGGGCGACACCGAGGCACAGCGCCAGCGCCGCGGGAGCTGAAAAGGGGTCCTTTGGATGGGCGATCGCTTCCTCGATACCGACTGCGAAACCAATGACCCCGAAGATGAGCGGGAAGTGGGCAAAGGAATACACGTCACGGGCATACCTCCCCAGCGTCTTCGGAAGCTGTGCCTTCATCCTGTGTTCGAGCGCGTCCTTCGCCCATCCGAAATAGGTCCACCAAAGGGCGCAGGTTCCGGCAACGGCGGTGACCGCCACCAGCAGCAGTCCGAGGCTCAGAGGGTGATCGCTGACCGTCAAACCGGCAGCAATCAGCGACTCGCCGAGCACGATGATGACGAACAGGCCGTGCCGTTCGGAGAAATGACCTGAGAACAGTCTCCACTCGCCACGACCTGCGCCTAGAGCGGCGACCACGTCGAGGAGAGCGGCGACACCCAGGGCGAGAAACCGACTCTCCGGAGGGAGGAAGACGGCGGCGATGATCGCGAGCAGGCCAAGACTCGACAGGACGGTCCACGTCCTCACCGATCGAGCCCACACCGAATCGCCTGCGGCCAGTCTCCACTGCAAGGAGATGCCAACGATGCGGAGCACCAGATACGAAATGGGGAACAGCCAGCCAAACGGGCTCGTGATCAAGGGGATTGTCACCGCCATCAGAAAGGCGAGTGCCGTCGCCACCAGGGTGATGAGTCGGATCGAGACATGCTCCGTGTCGGCCTCGTTGAGCGACCAGGTGTACTGGGTCCAGGCCCACCACACCAACCAGAAGAGGATCGAGGCGCGCGTCACACCCACCACGGTCAGGTTGTGGGCGAGGAGTGCGGTCACCTGGGTGACAGCGAAGACGAAGACGAGATCGAAGAACAGCTCGACAAAGGTCGCACCCTGCTCCTCGGGCCCGCGGATGTTGGTCAAGGCAGGCGGATTCTCGATCGGCGACTCGCCCCCACAACGAATGATTGACTCGACGGTCTCATCCCTGAAGTGCCCTCATGGCTCGGTTGGCGTGGCTCACCCGGCCGGCCAGCGTGCGGGCCACGAAGACATGGAAGTCGGCAGCGACAGCCGGAGACTCGCGGCATAGATCGTCGAACCTCTTCGGGGTCAGATGCAGCACCTCACACTCGGTGTCGGTTACCGCAGTGGCGGTGTGGGGCTCATCTCGATACAAGCTGATCTCGCCCAACACTGTCCCCTCGAGGAGGGTGCGGAGCCGAACCTGCTCTCCGTCGCGTCCTTCGATGAGCACGGTCACCCGCCCCGAAACGATGAGAAAAATGCCCGATGTGGGCTCGCCCTGCCGCATCAGCTGAATGCCGGCAGGAATGGTGCGTATGGCCAGATAAGGGGCGAGCTCGTCGGCGAGCCGGCCGGGCAGCGCCCGTTGCTGTCCGTCGCCCATCCCGGCGGCGGCGAGAAGACGGTCTTCGGCCCAGGCCATCCCGTGATCGAGGTCGGCCTCGTCCCTGATCACGTCTTCATAATCGGCGATGAGCTCGGAGAATTGGGCCCGGTGGGTCGGGCTCAACCCGGTGAACACCAGGACCAATCCGTGTTCCCTGGCGAGCAGGGCGATCCTCTCGAACAGCACCACGGCCGAGGAGTCGACCCCCGTGACCTGGCGAAAGTCAAAGATGACGAATCGCAGCGTCTCTGTGTTCTCCAGACGAGAGCGGACATGCCAGGTGATCCGGCTTGCCGTGCCAAAGAAGATGAATCCCTGTAGCTGGAGGATCAGCACGGAATCCCCGGCTTCCTGGAGAAGTTCGGCGTCTGTCTCGGAACGTTCCATATTGCTCCGGTGCTCGCTGGCGGTCAGGGAGTGCTTCACGACATCGATGCGGCTGTATCGAACGACGAACAGCGCGATTGCGGCCACCAGGCCGGCGGCGACGCCGGGGAGAAACCCGATGGTGGCGATGACCAGGACGATTCCCCACATGAGTGCGTAGTCCAGGCGTGTCATCCGTCGGCGGGAAGCCCACAACCACTCCACCACAAAGTCGGCTCCCACGAACAAGAGCAGGCCGCCGATGATGAACTCGGGCACGTACTCCAGGACTACGCCGCCGACGGCCACCACGCTCAGGATGCCAATGCCGGCGACGACCGCGGGCCCCCGTCGTTGGCCCACCAGTCGCTGGGTGATCAAGGTGTCGGCCAGGTACATGTAGCCGGGGGGACCACCCACCGCCCCGCCAGCGACATTGGCCCAGCCGGTCGCCCGCAGCTCGGCGTTCATGTCGACATCGGACTTGGTCTCGATCTCGAGCGCTCCGATGTAGAGAAGAAGGGTTATCGGAACGATGAGGAGGATGGTGACGAGACCGGCTGCCTCGCCGGCGAGCGCACCCCAATCGGCGCTTCCGAGGGCGTCGACGGCGAGCCCGGGCCACAGCCCGCCCTCCGGGAACGGGCCGAGCAACCAGCCCCGCTGCAGAGATTCGGCCATGTCAATCCCCGAAAGTCGGGTGATGAGGTGAAAGCCGATGACACCGCCGGCCAGGAAGACCAGATAGGCCCACGAGGGCCACCTGCGACGGGAGGCGATGAAGAACAGGACGGCGAGCGCGACGCCGGGCCAGAACAGACCCAGAGCATTCCCTGCCATCAGATCGGAGACCGACTCCACTCCCATGATCTCGATCCCCCCGACCAGGATCAGGTAGCCGGTGCCTGCGAGCAGGCCTCCGATCACAGGAAAGGGCACGAATCTGGCAATGTCGCCGAGGGCGAAGTAGCCCATGAGCAGGAACACCAGCCCTGTGGCCAGGGACGTCACCGCCATCATCACGAGCACCGTGTCGATGGCATCGGGCCCAACCACGGTGGCTGCGATCGATGCCGCGCTGAGCCCGAGGATCGCCGCGCTGGCGTCCTGAACTCCTGCATACATGCCGGGGAAGCTGCTGCCGAGAGCGGCTATGACCGCCACCACCGCCGACGCAGCCAATCCGAACCCGATCCCGATTGGAAGCGCCTCGTCGAGCTGTCCGTCGAAGATCAGCGACATCAGGGCGATGCTCAGCAGAGAATTGACCACTGCCAGCACCAATCCCGTGCCGACAGTCGTCGGAAGCCGACCGAGTGTGAAATCGCCTACGAGGTTCGCCCACCGGTCGCCGGCGTCGTGGTGATCGCCCGACATCACCCGAGTATGCCAGTAGCGGTCAGACGCCAGCGACAGGTGCTGTCAACCGGCAGCGACAAGCGCCGTCAGGCCGGCGCGAGCTGGTCGAAGGTGCACTCCTCTGGCTTCTTGTCATCACGGAACCTCTGAAACGACGGGGAACGGAGACGCCCCGCCGAGGTGATTCCGCGATGCTCGACTACGGCCACGAGCGAGGGCGGGACCCAGTGGGCTCGGCGCAGCTCGGGGCGGGAGCGCAGCACCTCTTGGGGAAACGGCGGATCCGTCTCCGAGAGGGCTGTCAGCTGATCGAAGATCTCCGGGAGTGAACGAGTCTTGAATCCGGTGCCGACGTTGCCCACGTAGCGCAAGAGGTCTCCGTCGTAAGCCGCCATCATCAGCGATCCAAGACTTCCCACCCGGCTCCCCTCCCCCTCGGTCCATCCCACGATCACCACGTCGGCGTCGAAGGTGACCTTCACCTTGAGCCAATCCTTGGATCGCTCCCCCGGCTGGTACACCGAGGAGAGGCGTTTAGCCATGATCCCCTCCAGCCCCTGCTTGGCCGCGGCCTCGAAGAGCGCAGTCCCACGCCCCTCGGTCATCGGTGAGACTTGGATTTGGTCGGACGGAACGATCGCCCCATCCAGGATCAGGCGACGCTCCTCCAGAGACAGGGGGGTCAGGTCTTTGCCGTCGATGTAGAGGAGATCGAAGACGATGTAGACCACCGGCATCTGACGGGCCATCTCCTCGATCTTCCGCTCGTCGCGGAGATGCATGCGCTGTTGGAGACGCTGAAACGAGGGCACCCCGTCCTCGAAGGCGACGATCTCACCGTCGAGCATCGCCTCCAGGGCGACTGTCTGCTCGTGCAGCCGACGCAGTTCCGGGTAGGCCACGGTGACGTCTTTGTCGTTGCGGGTGATGAGCCGGCTCTCCTCGTCACAGAGGGCGATGGCCCGTATCCCATCCCATTTCGGCTCGTAGCCCCACTCCGGATCGTCGAAGGCCTCGGCGGTGAGGGTGGCCAGCATCGGTTTCGCCGGTGGTCGCTCGTCGCCTGGCGGGCGATGGTCCTTCGACATCATGGCCAACCACTGATCCTTTCCATCCTTGGGACCGGTGTGTACCAGATGCCAGACGCCGGCTAGACGCTCGCCTCTCAGTTGGAAGGTGAGACGGTCGGCAGTCCGCCCGACCAGCTCGTACTCACCGTGATCGAAGATGCGCACCTCCCCACCGCCGTACTCCCCTTCCGCGATCGACCCGGTGAAACTGCCCCATTCCATCTCATGATCCGGGGTGCGGATGGCCAGACGCCGATCGCCACGGCGCCGGGGCAGACCCTTGGGCACCGCCCAGGAAACCAGGACCGGGGTGTCCCCGCTCATCATCTCGAGCCTGACGTCATGATGGAGCCGGGTGGCGTGATGCTGCTGAATGACGAAAGTGGTCCCGGCCGGCGCCGTCAGCGGGTCGACGTCAGGCGTGGTCTCGAAAACAAATTCCTCACCGGATGTGCTCATATCGCCGAAGGATCCCTGAAAATCTGAACTTTCTCGAGTATCGCCATGTCATCGTCCGGCGATTACAGGATTGATTGAGGCTCTGTGCCTCCACGAGAGGATATGGAGGGAGAATTGTCGTCGTTCAATGCCAGGTTGCGACTGCCGGGTACCCGGCTTCCGCTCGGGGTGGAAGTGGACATACTGCACGAGCGGATGACCCTGACCGCCGGAGAACGGGCGGTGGCGGACTGGCCTCTCGAACGGCTGGATGTAACGGTCCTCGCGGACGGCTTTCACATCAAGGTCGACGGTGAAGAGATGGTGCTCAGCGTCACCGACACGACACGATTTGCCGCCGAGCTCGGAGTGGACCCTCAGCCCACTCGGAGGACTCCCGACGGGACGGCGAACCGGGTCGTCCTGCCGCCCCAAAGCATCGCCGCGAATGAGCCTGATCCCACCCAACTCGAAGAGCTCCGAAACCGCATCTCGGAAATCGCCCGCGACCTCACCTCGGACACGGTGGCCCCGGAGACGGTGTTCGCCGACTGGTTGAGGTTGCTCAAGGAGATCAACCGCCTCCATGGTGAAGGCTTGCTACCCAACCCCCTGTACTACCAGCTGAACACCCACCTGCTCGACCTCATACCCGGGCCGGCGTTCTCTCCCGTCTAGATGGCGATCCTAATGGCAGGGCGTCACGGATACGTGACGCCCTGCCTAAGGAACCTGGTCTAGGAGGCTGTTTCGTCGAAGAGAGGCTGGTAGCGGGCCGCCACCTCCTCTGGTGTCTCGTCGGTGCCGGTGACGGTCAGCTCCTCGACCATGTTGACCAGCACCTCGCCCACCGCGTTTGTGTTGGTGGCCGGCGGGATCTGAGCTTCGAGGCTGGAGAAGATGCCGAGCAGCTCCTCGGTGAAGAAAGGCTGGGCCTCGGTCATCTGCTCGCCTTCGAGGACCGGGATCGACTGGACCACCCCCGACTCGAGGTCGAAGTACCGCTCGGCCGCGATCTCCGGATCGGACAGATAGCGCAGCACCAGGCTGGCCTCGTAGGGGTTGGCGGCGTCGGCCGCCATCGACCATCCGCGCGGGACCCCAATGTGCACGCCACCGCTCTCCTCGTGGATCGGGTAGGGGGCGGTGAGCCAGTCCTCGCCGTAGGCGAAGTCGTCGAGCATGAACCCGCCTCCACCGTTGAGACCCTCCTCGATGAAGGGAAGCTCGCCGGCGACGAAGGCGCCCTTGCCCTCGTCCGCCTGGTTGATCATGAACTCGGGGTCGGTGATCCCCTCCTCGTACATGGTCTGGAGCCAGTCGATCATCTCGATTCCCTGCTCGGTGTTCACGCCGGGGATGTTGCCCTCGAAGGGCACCCCGAACGAGTACAGCCAGCGGAACATCCGATCGTGGCTGGCGCCACCAGTGGCGAAATAGGCGGCCAGATCGGGATTGGTCGTCTGGACCGCCCGAGCCGCGTCGAGCATCTCCCAGTAGGTCTCGTAGGGGGGTGGCGCCGCACCGGCCTCCTCCAGCATGGCGACGTTGTAGAACAGGGCGTCGACGAGGCTCTTGTTGGGGAAGTGGTAGATCTCGCCGTCGTAGGTCCCGTCCTCCCAGACCGACTCGGGAATCGTTGCGTAGAGCTCGGGGTCCTCTTCCTCCCACGTGGCGATCTGCTCGGTCATCGGCGCCAACAGCCCGGCCTCCATGAACGCTGGGGTCAGGTGGGAGTCGATCTCGACCAGGTCCGGGAGCTGCTCGCCGGCGTCGGCCATCCGCAGCATGTCGGTGAGCACCGCATCGCCCCGTATGTCGAAGGCGACAGTCACGCCATCGGCCTCCAGGGCGGCGAACTCGTCGGCGGGCACGGTCTCGCCGTTGAACCAGGCCGCCACCGAGACGCCTTCGCCTTCACCTCCGGCCGCCGCCGAGGTGGTGGTGTCCCCGTCGTCTCCGCCCGTGCACGCGGCCAGCAGGACCATGACCGTGACCGCGGCCAGATAGCGCCTACTTCGCCTTACTCGCTTCTTTCTGTTTTCCATGTCGTCTCCTCCTTGGAGTCGTGTCCTTCCTCCGATGCGGCCTGCCCGACCGCGAGTTGTGTCAATCGCTCACTTGAGGGCTCCACTGGTGAGACCGCTCACCACGTATTTCTCGAGACGCAGATACACAAAGATGAAGGGGATGATCGTCATGATGGCGAAAGCGGCCTGGCCCGGGTTGTCTTGAAACCCCGTCGTCTGGGTCATCTGGAACAGCTCATAGGGCAGGGTCCGGCTTCCCGGCGACGAGGTGAGTGCCAGGACCAGGTTGAACTCGTTCCAGGCTTCCCGAAAGGCGAGGACACCGACGGTGATGATGGCGGGGAAGGCCAGGGGCAACACGATGTATCGGATCCGGGCGTAGAGGCTCGATCCGTCGACGTTGGCTGCCTCCTCGAGTTCGCGCGGTACCTGCTGGAAGAAGCCGACGAAGAGCCAGACCGCCAGTGGCAGAACTGTCGCGGTGAACGCGACAATGAGGGTCAGGAGCAGGTCTATGGCGCCAAGGGCAACGGCGATGCGGTACAAGGGGACCATCAGGCCGAGACCGGGGATGAGCCGGGGCAGCAGGGTGAAGAGCAACAACAAGTGGCGGCCCCGGAAGCGGAACCGGGCAAAGGCATATGCGGCGGGCACGGCGAGCACCACGGTGAGCAGAGCCGTCCCCAGGCCCACCACCATGCTGTTGACGAAGGCGTCCTGGAAGCCCTGGCGCTCCAGCACCGATCGGTAACCGTCGAGGGTCGGGTCGGACGGGATCAGGCCCGGGTCGGCGGAGACGTCTGCCTTGGTCTTGAAGGAGATGGACAGGGTCATCAACAACGGATAGATCGTCCAGAGGGCGAGGGCGGCCAACGGGACCCAGATGGCGATCCGGCGCAGCCAGCGGCCGATCTTCGCCCCACGCGGCCCGACGGGGTGCCGCTTCGGAGCGACAGTCGACGGGGCGGTGATGCTCACGCCGCCTCCAGTTCATACCGTCTCGAGATGGCCCAATAGACGAGGGTGAGAAGTGCGTTGAAGAGGAGGATGACGATCACGATGGCGAGTGCCTTGTTGGTCTCGAGATCGATGAACGCCGCCTCGTAGAGGGCGATGGGCAGCGTTCTGGTCGCATCGACCGGCCCACCTCCGGTGAGGGCGAGTATCACGCCGAGTGACGTGAGTGCCTGGTAGCTGAGCAGGATCGTGGCCAGGGCGAGCTGGGGCATGATCAAAGGGATCGATATCCGTAACGCCCGCTTCCATCCGGTGGCCCCGTCGACGTCGGCGGCGTCGAGGAGATCGGAGTCGACGGTCATCAGCCCACCCAGGATCAGGAGGATGACAAGGGGCAGATCGGACCAGACCTGGGCGAGAATCGAGGCCAACATGGCGAGCGTCGGGTCGGAGAACCAGGCGAGGTCCTCGATGCCAAAGAAACCCAGCACCCGGTTCACCTCACCGAAGTCCCGGTTGAGGACGAGGCGGAAGATGACGGCGGTGGCGATGCCCGAGATCAGGTAGGGGACGATGGTGATCCCCCGCAGGAAGCGAAGCTTCCCCGTCGCCCGACTCAGGGCGAAGGCGAAGACGAGCCCGAGGGGGATGCCGATTATCAAGACCCCGATGACGAAGACGAGCGTCCGACCGACCGACCACAAGAAAGTCGGGTCCTGGAACAACTCGACGTATTGGCCGAGACCGACGAACTCCTGCGCCCCGCCGATGAACTCGGCATCGAACAGGCTGCCCCAGAAGGCGTAGACGACCGGGAACAGAAGGAGGGCAGTGACCATGAGGATCGACGGCCCGGAGAGGAGATAGGGAACGATCCGGTTGTGACCGACCAGGCTGGACCGATCGGCCCGGGGGCGTCTGCGTCCCCCGTCCGCAGGCCTCCCGAAGTCGCTCACGACTTCTGGGGGCGTCGGGGTGTCGACCCGGCTCACTTACCTGTTACTGAGGGCAATGGAACGATCGTGCAATATATATCAAATGTTGTGCAGGCTGCGTCCCCAGGATGAGCCCGAAGTTGGTAGGTGTCAGTCGAGGACGGCGAAAAAGCGGGCCGGGGCGCCTTCCCCACCGCTGACCTTGAGGAAGGCGGCGTAGAACCTGAACCGCCCCTCGGAGGGCAGCGAGCCGAGATTGGTCAATGTCTGCATGAGGATGGCTCCGGAGTCGCCGATGATCTCGTGGACGACGAACTCGCTGGGCAGATAACTCTGCTTCTTCGCCGCCCGTTCCGGGAAGCAGTCGAACCCGATTGCCTTCGCCCCGGTGCCCACCAGCCACCGGGCCGCCT
>Ga0299914_10002566_pt1 | contig 12563 bp, 11 predicted proteins | sample RVTome_10_FD_201361 | JGI IMG/M metagenome (GOLD analysis project Ga0299914, IMG submission 201361) | Soil microbial communities from uranium-contaminated site in the Upper Colorado River Basin, Wyoming, United States - RVT153D57 (version 2) ...
GGGTTCACGGAAATCAGGAGGTGTCCGAATCCCGGGTCAAGCGCAGCATGAAAAATACGGATGAGGACCGATGGTGGCGGTTCTGGAGTGCTGCGACGTTCGATCGTGACGAGTATGAGGAGGACCTTCAGAATGTCGTCCAATACTACAACGACCGTGGCTATTACGACGCACGCATCGTGGAGGACACCGTATTTGTCCGCGACGGGGAGGATCCGGGCGTCGTCGTCGAGCTCCGAATTGAGGAAGGGTCACGCTACTTCATTCGAGACATCAAATGGGAAGGCAATACGGTTTATTCCGATGAGTTCTTGACGCAGTCGCTCGGGTTCGAAACAGGGGATCCGTTCAATCGATCCAAGCTCGAGGAGAATCTTTTTGCGAATAGAAACAGCTCCGATGTGGCGAGCCTGTATTTCAACCGCGGCTATATGAAGTTTCGTGCGGAGCCGAGCATTTCGGTAGTGGAAGGCGATTCGCTCGACATCCACTTCGACATCATGGAAGGGGACGTGTATCAGTTCGGTGGAATCACCATCGCGGGTAATACGAAGACGAAGGAGCACGTCGTTCGGCGTGAGCTCTATACCGTTCCCGGTCAAACATTCAGTCGGGACGCCATCCAGGAATCGATTCGCAGGCTGAGCCAGCTCAACTATTTCACACAGGAATCGTTCGCCGGTGGTCCTGCGATGGACATTGACGAACAGGAGAAGAAGGTTGACTTGAGCTACACGCTCGAGGAGCAGGGCAGCGATCAACTTGAGCTGTCAGGTACGTGGGGCAGCTTCGGGCTGGTACTGATGCTGCGGTTCACCTTCAATAATTTCTCGTCTCAGAATCTGTTCAACGCGGAAGCCTGGGACCCTCTCCCTGCAGGCGATGGCCAGAAGCTCTCCCTGGCCGTCCAGACCAACGGCACGTATTATCAGAATTACTCGCTGTCGTTTACCGAGCCGTGGTTTCGCGGCCGTCCGACGCCGGTCGGTTTTTCGCTCTCGTATTCGAGCTTCGGCGGAGGCGGGCGGAGATCGTTTCTCAGCCAGGGATTCGGGCGCGGCGCGGGATCGCTGCAGACGGGATCGGCGCGCGCCTTCTACGAACGGCGTCTGAAGTGGCCGGACGATAAGTTCAGCATGTCGACGGCGTTGCGTTATCAGTATTACAGTAACGACAGCCTGTTTGCTACTATCCCGCAGGGGATAAGTCAGATTGCGACGGTGCAGCAGAGCCTCACGCGTAACTCCCTCGACCATCCTATTTTCCCGATGCGAGGCTCACAGGCGTCCCTGTCGCTTGAAATGGCCCCACCGATCGGCGGCTTCGTGCAGTACCACAAGTGGCGATTCAAATCGCAGTGGCATGTTCCGATCATGTCGAAGCTCTCCGTCGGATTTAGCTCGGACTTCGGATACGTCGGATCGCTGACCGGCGATCCAGTCAATTTCGAGCGGTTTATCGTCGGTGGCTCACCATTCGATACACAGGGTTTCACGAGTTACTTCGGCCGAGATATTATCTATATGAGGGGCTATCCGGCGGCCGCCATAGGTCCGCGACGAGGAGACGAGCCTGTCGGTGGTACGATTCTCAACAAGTACACTTCGGAGTTGAAGTGGTTGGCTATCCAGACGCCCCAGCTATCTGCGGCACCCTACGTATTCTTGGACGCCGCGAACACGTGGAACGGCTTCAACTCCTACAATCCATCAGAACTATTCAGGTCGGGAGGCGTTGGTATGCGCCTGTTTCTGCCGATCCTGGGCATGTTGGAAATCGCCTACGGATACAACTTCGACACGTTCGACGCGATCAGCAGTCGCCACGATGGTGGGAACCAGTGGTACTTCCAGTTCTCGCTTGGACAGGGTTTCGGCAATTAGTCCACCCTCGAAGCCGGATCTCTTAAGATGACAACCGTGTACGTCAGACGCCGTGATATGTAACGTCCGACCGACACGGAGCCTCTAATATATTGGACACTTTCTACCACCAAGCCGGCATCCAGGGATCGTTCCAACGAGAAGTCTCAGGTGTCCGATACACAATATGAAGCAGCTTCTGATGCGTTCGCTCTTTGCACTTGCCGTCGCGGCATTGTGTATTCCCGCATCTGCCCTGGCGCAGCAGAGGATAGGCTATGTCGATTCCGAGTACATCCTCGGACGGACGCCCGAGTACGCCACCATCCAACAGCAGCTTGACCGCATGGCGCAGGAATGGCAGCAGGAGGTGGAAGAGCGGCAGACGGACGTCGACGAACTATTTCGCGAGTACCAGGCGAGGGAACTGCTCTATACGAATGAGGAGCGTCAGAGGAAGCGCGAGGACATCATGAGGGCTGAGGAAGAGGTTGAACGGCTTCGAATGCAATATTTCGGACCGGATGGTGACCTTTTCACGCAGCAGCAGAACCTGATGCGGCCGATTCAAGAGGAGGTATTGACGGCCATTGAGGAGGTGGCGAGGCGTGAAGGATATGATTATGTATTCGATAAGGGCGGGGACTATCTTTTCATGTTCGCCGAGGAAGAGTTCGATTTGAGCGATCAGGTGCTGAGCGAACTTGGCATTGATGTTGAAACAAACGGCGGACAAGGCACTCGCTAATACGTTGGGTAGTGCACGCGCGCAATTAATCATACGACCAAATATGAATATTCAAATGCTTAAGAGGATTTCCACCGTTGTCGCACTCGTGCTTCTCGCGGCACCTGCATTGTTTTCAGCGGTGGGTGCCCAGTCGCTGAACGTGGGCTACACTGATCATGAAGTCATCATTTTCAATCTTCCCGAGTATCAGCAGGTTCAGCAGCAGCTTCAGCAGGAGTATCAGGGAGGCCAGCAGGAGATTCAGGAGCTCTACCAGGGCTACCAGGAGAGCGTGTCGCAGTATCAGCGGCAGCAGTCGCTCATGACGGCCGAGAAGAGGGCAGAGCGCGAGCAGGAGCTCATCCAGGAGCAGCAGCAGATCCAGCAGCAGGCACAGGTGAAGGATCAGGAGCTCGGCCAGCGGGAGACCGAGCTGATGCAGCCGCTTCTTGAGAAAGTGCAGAATGCGATCGACGATGTTGCACAACGTGAAGGACTTGATCTCGTACTTCGGTCACCGTTGGTGCTGTACGTTAACGAAGAAACTATTCAGGATATCACGATGGCCGTAGCCGTCGAACTCGGACTCGACGTGTCGGATACGACGGAGTCTGCATCGGGGCTGAACGCGGACTGATCCGATCATCCATACGCGACCGGGATTTCGCGAGAAGGTACTTCCACTCCGGGGGTACCTTTTTTCGTGGGCGCTTATATTGGCCCATCTTCTAGCCTGTCATTTTGCATCTTTAACGCACGATGAGCACCCAAACCGCTCCTTCTCGGGTAAATGCGAAGCGGATCACGACGCAAACACTTCAACTAATGAAGCGCGAGCAGATTCCGATCGCTATGCTCACGGCCTACGAATACACGACGGCACGCATTCTGGATGCAGCCGGAATTGACGTTCTCCTGGTCGGTGATTCGGCTTCGAATGTGATGGCGGGCTACGAGACGACCCTGCCTATTACGTTGGATCAAATGATCTATCACGCGCAGTGCGTGATTCGAGCCGTCGAGCGAGCGCTTGTCGTCGTCGACCTGCCATTCGGTTCATACCAGGGTAACTCCAAGGAGGCATTGTATTCGGCCATCCGGGTGATGAAGGAGTCCGGTGCGCATGCCGTCAAGCTTGAGGGTGGGGAGGACGTCATCCAGACGGTTGACCGCATTATCGCAGCAGGAATTCCCGTGATGGGGCACCTGGGGCTGACGCCGCAAAGCATCTATCGCTTCGGCACGTATAAGGTGCGTGCGAAGGACGAGGAGGAGGCTGAGCGGCTAATGCGAGATGCGGTTTTGCTTCAGGGGGCAGGTTGTTTCGCAATCGTACTGGAGAAGATACCTGCGATGCTCGCCGCCGAGGTGTCGAAGGCTGTCTCCATTCCGACGATAGGTATCGGCGCCGGCGCCCAGTGCGACGGCCAGGTGCTTGTGACGCACGATTTGCTCGGACTCACTACGGATTTTCATCCTCGCTTCGTCCGCCGTTACGTTCAGCTGGCAGAGATCATTACAGAAGCCGTTCAGCGATACGTGGCTGATGTTCGCATCCATGAATTTCCATCCGAGGAAGAGAGCTATTAACGGCAGGCGTGTGATGAATGCAGCAGGAGGGAACGTTGACGGATAACGGAAAGCAGCCACTCATCCTCGTAAGCAATGATGACGGAATCGACGCTCCGGGGCTGGCGGCGCTTGTCGCGGCAATGACGAAACTCGGCGAAGTATTTGTTGCCGCACCGACTCAGGAGCAGAGTGCCGTGGGTCACGCGATCACAATACGGGACCCGGTCCGCGCCCGTCAGGTGAGGATGGACTTCGCCGACAGCGTGACGGCGTTCAGCGTCAAGGGCACACCCGCCGACTGCGTGAAGCTTGCGGTGAATCAACTGCTACCTCGTCGTCCCGATCTCGTCGTCAGCGGCATCAATCGCGGCCCGAACACGGCGGTCAACGTTATTTACTCGGGCACCGTCAGCGCGGCCACGGAGGCATCTATACTGGGGATTGATTCGATCGCATTTTCACTCTGCTCGTGGGAGGGAGGCGACTACCGGCCCGCGCAGGAGCTTGCATATCAGATCGCAACACGCGTGTTGAAACAGGGCCTTCCGCCCGGAATCCTCCTCAACGTGAACATACCACCACTGCCTCTGGATGAGATTAAGGGCATCCAGCCGACACGTCAGGCGCGATCGAGGTGGGATGAATCGTTCCACGAGCGCGTCGATCCGAACAACCAGCCGTACTACTGGCTATCGGGTACCTTCGTCAATCTCGACGAGGGCGATAATACCGATCTGTGGGCGGTTGAGAACGGGTACGTATCGGTCACCCCGGTTCAGTACGATCTCACAGCCCACGATTATCTCGCAAGCATGACGGACTGGATTTCGAGAACTGATGGTGTACCAGGAACGCGTTGAGCGAGCAACGAGCGGCCACGGCGACATGCACGACGTCTCTCGTGATGTCGCAAGAATCGTGGGGCGCTCACACATCACGACAGGCATCGTCAACGTGCATGTGGTCGGCAGTACGGCGGCGGTAGGGACGATCGAGTTCGAGCCGGGGCTCCAGCGCGACCTCCCCGAGATACTGGACAAGCTGATGCCCGCCGGTCGACACTACGGACACGAGCAAGCCTGGCATGACGGCAATGCGCACAGTCATCTACAGGCTACGACGCTGGGGCCCTCGCTGTCCGTGCCGGTCGGAGGCGGCTCACCAATCCTGGGCACGTGGCAGCAGATTATTCTGCTCGAATGCGACGTCAAACCACGACAAAGAGAGATCGTAGTTACTGTGACAGGCGAATAGGCACTCGCTCAGCCGCGGCCGTCAAGCCGATCTGAAATTTCTTCAAGCTGGCGCAGGACGACTTCAGGATCGGAGAGGCCGGGGAAGCCAGATACGCGATAGGTGCTCAGCACTTCCTCTGACTCCGGATCGCCGATCGACTCAATGTCCTTTGCGGCACTGCGGTAGGCCTCGCGGAAGGGCAGCCCTTGCTGAACGAGCTCGAGAGCGCGCGCAGTGGCGAGGAGTTCACTCGTCGTCGCCTGGCGGAGACGTTCTTCATTGAAGGTTACGCCCGCCAGGATGTTTTTCATCGCTTCGACCAGGTCGGCAGCTGAGAGTGCGGTACGCATCACGGCCTCCTTCGTGAGCTGGAGATCGCGATGGTATCCGGAGGGGAGATTTGCCGGCAGCGTCAGGAGAACGTGCATCTCGGCGATGATGCGATGGTAAGAGGCGCGGGCCAATTCCAGCACGTCAGGATTCTTCTTTTGCGGCATAATCGAGCTGCCCGTGCAGTACTCGGCCGGCAGCTTTACGAATGCGAACTCAGACGTGTTGAAGAGCACGAGATCTGCTGCGAGGCGATTCAGCGTCGCCGCTACCTGTGCGAGAGCATGTGCAACGTGAAGCTCCAGCTTACCGCGCGAAAGCTGAACGGCCGTTACGTGAGTTTGAATCTTACGGAAACCCAGACGCTTCGCGACCGCTTCCCTGGGCAGATCCAGATACGGAACCCCGTAGCCCGCGGCACTGCCCAGCGGCGACACATTGATTTGATCTGTTGCCGCCGCGATCGCTTCGAGGTCCGACACGACCAGCTCTGCAAATCCCATCGCCCAGAGCCCGACCGTCGACGGCATCGCACGCTGCATATGGGTGTAGCCGGGCATGAGCACACGATCGTGTAGATTGCCCCACGTGCAGAGCGCCCGCGCTATCTCCTCGACCCCACTGGCGATGGTGCGCAGAGCCTCTCTCAAGTAGAGCCTGAGTGCCGCCAGGACCTGATCATTCCGCGAGCGGCCGGTATGAATCTTCTTGCCCGTTTCTCCCAGCCGGTTCGTGAGGTAATTTTCGATCACCGTATGACAGTCTTCGTCCTCCGGTCGAACGGTGATGCGCCCTGCATCGAATTCCGATTCCAGGTCTTTGAGGGCCAGCTCGACCTCACGCAACTCATCGCCGGTGAGAATCTCGATTGTCTCGAGACCCCAAGCATGCGCCAGTGTCGCGCGGATGTCGTGGGGCAGGAGGAGCTGATCCCAGCGGTAATCGTCGCCGACCGTGAAACGAGTTACCCAATCGGCTGCGGACGTGCCTTTTTGCCAGAGAGGACGCACCGGCCCCGAATTTGCTTCGCTCATCTTGTATCCTGCTCCATGAAGAAAGCCTTGATGATGTTCCTGTAGAGTTCGACGCCGCGCAGCAGTTCGTCTCTCGGTATGCTTTCATCCGCCGTGTGAGAGAGATCGCTGGATCCCGGCCCAATCTTCACCGTCGGAACGTCGTGGAGGAAGATCCAATCCGATGCCGTTGGCGAGCCGAACGGCTGCGCCTCTGGATTCGCTTTCACGCAGGCCCTGACAATACGGGATTCCAATGGGGTCGATACGGGCACTATTCGCTTGCTGTGGATCTCAACATCGGATTCGAGAGCGCTGGAGATCTGCTCGAAGAGTTCGTCGTGCGAATATCCTGGAGTCGTTCTGATATCCAGGGTAAACGTACACCGGTCGGGTACGACGTTTCGGGCTGAACCACCTTCAATGGTCGTGACTGTGATCGTTGGCGATCCGAGAAATGGATCCTCACTTCCGAACGGAAAAGATTCCAGCCTGCCGATGTCTCTGGCAGCTTTGAGTACGGCATTGTCTCCCAGGTGTGGTCGTGCGGCGTGAGCCGTCTTGCCGCGGGCATGCACGTTCAGGATCAACAATCCCTTCTGGGCGACACACGGCTCGAGGTCGGTCGGTTCACCGACGATGGCCCCCGAAAGCGCCGGCAAATGTGGGCGTAGATTTTCGAGTCCGTTATACACGCCGCCTGTCTCTTCGTGGGTGGTCAATGCCACCATGACCCGCCCATCAGGCGGACGCCATCCTTCCCCTTCCAGCGAAAGGAGCGCTCCCGTCATAGAGGCTACTGAAGCTTTGGCATCTACCGACCCGCGTCCATAGATGCGTCCGTCACGCTCCACTGGATCGAACGGATCATGTGGATGACCGCTCGATGCCGGCACAACGTCGAGGTGGGTATTCAGCAGAAGCGTATCGTCTCCGTCTCCGACCCAGAAATAGACGTTATCGTCGTGACGTCCGACCTGCACGCCTCGTTCTGACACGAACCTCTCAATGTAATCGGCAATCGGACCTTCATCACCGCTGAGCGACGGAAATCGGATCAGTTGTTTGTGCAGTGCATCGACGTCGACGTGGGCCATCGGACTTCTTCTGGAGATACTACATGTTTCCTACGAACGCGGGAGAAGCGTAGAAGTGAGATCACGCATTAGATTCAACGATCTGTGTTACCTCCTTGCGTGACAACAGGTTATCGTGTGACAGAACATACACGTTCTGAACGCCTGATTGGAGGGCGTCAAACGCTGCTGCGAGCTTCACGCGCATTCCTCCAGCGATCCATCCTTCCGTTGCACCTTTATCGTACTCCGCTCGGGAGCAGACATCCATATGAGAGAGAGGGTCGTCGACCTGTCGCCGCACGCCACCAGTATCAGTGACAAGGAGATATTCGCTCGCTTCGAGGCTCGCCGCGACCTCCCACGAAACGGTATCCGCATTCACATTATAGAGTCTCCCGTGCTGGTCGATTCCGAGAGGAGCGAGGACGGGCACATAGTTGTTATCGAGGAGGATATTCAGCAATCTCGGATCGACTATCTCGACATCACCAACCCATCCGAAATCGATCAACTCCCCGTCGATATCGCGAAGCGGGCGCTTTACCACCTGGAGGATCGCTCCATCCGCACCCGAAACCCCGGCCGCGCGTACGCCGGCCCTACGAGCATGACCGACCAGCGTGCCGTTGAGTTCGCCTCGCATGGTCCACTGTACAATGCGAAGATCGGTGTCGGTCGTAATGCGGCGGCCGTGAACCATCCGAGGCTCGTGGCCCAGCCGGCGCGCGACGTCCGTCGCCATAGGTCCACCGCCATGCACGACGACGACACGGCGTGAGGTCACCATGTGTGCGACGGCAGACCAGAGCGCGTCGAGAGCATCCGGACGAACGACGAGCGATCCGCCGATCTTGATTACGGTAAGTTCGTCCATCGCCTGAAATCGATGTCGAGCATCGCATTGGGACTAAACATGATTACGCAGGGCGGCCGGTTTGACTAAACGATCTTCAACAGTCTTCTAGACTAGAGATCCCAGATGTACTCGAGGATCGCCTTTTGAGCGTGCAGCCGAAATTCTGCCTGCGTTAGATGAATGGCCCGGGGTCCGTCGAGGACGGCGTCGTCGACGACGACATTTCTCCGGACAGGCAGGCAATGCATGAACCGGCCGTCTCGCGTGTGCTGCATGCGCTCGGCGGTGATTCGCCAGCCGCGATAACGGCCGCGAGCGGCTGCTTCCTCGGACGGGGATGCGTACATCATCGGACCACCCCAAGCCTTGGCATACACAATATCGGCACCATCGAAGGCCTCATCCATCTCGACGGTTTCCACGACATTCTTGCCGTAAGACGCGGCATATCGTCGCGCCTGCGTCATGATGCCGTCGTCCAGCGCGTATTCGCTCGGACGCGCCACGACGACATCCATTCCGAGGCGGGCCGCCATCAAGAGGGCGGAATTTGGAACGGCCATTGGCAGGGGGCGGGGATGATGCGCCCAGGTAAGCACGAATTTCTTTTTAGAGAGCCCCGCGGGGAATTGGAGCATGATGGTCGCAGCGTCCGCGAGCGCCTGGCACGGATGATAAAAAGCCGACTCCAGATTGATTACCGGAACGCTCGACGCATCGATAATCGTCTTCATCAGCGTTTCTTCCCGGTCGCGCCGGTAATCGGTCAGCGAGGCGAAAACGCGCACGCCGAGTGCATCGTAGTATCGTGACAGCACCCCGATCGCGTCATGGATGTGCTCGGCCTTGTCGCCGTCCATCACCTTACCCTTCTCAAACTCGAACTTCCACGTGCCCGCGCCCGGAGTGAGGGTGGAGGAGAACGCGCCGAGTTGCGCGGCGGCGAGCTCCATAGACGTGCGGGTCCGCAGCGAGGGATTGAAGAACATCATCCCGATGCTCCGTCCACGGGCAGCGTCCGTCCATCCGGCACCGGTCCGTTGATGATGCAGCGCGCGCTCGATAGAGGCGTCCCAGACATCGTCGTCCATCAGGTGCCAATCCAGTAAATGTCTCATGGTGCTGGAATTCAGACTGGGATCAGGCGCCAACCGCATCGAGTGACATCTCCAACGTAGTGGCGAAATCGTCGAGAGCATCGAGCGGAATGTTGAGTGGGGGCATGAGGCGAATGACGTTGGGGTCGTCAGCACTGCCGGTGATGATCCCGCGCTGCAGCAGCTCGGTGCGTATCGGTGCCGCGTGAGAGTCCAGCTCCAGCCCGATCAAGCATCCGCGTCCCCGGATTGAACGCACGAGCGGTCTGATGCGCGCCGTCAGGTGATCGAACACGACGCCCGCGCGATCCATGAGCTGTTCGTCCTTGATGGTGTGCAGCGTAGCTTCCACGGCCGCCATGGCGATCATTCCACCCCCGAAAGTTGTGCCCTGGTCACCGGACGCCACCGTGGCGGCAAGGACATCCGACACCAGCACGGCGCCTACGGGAATGCCCGAGCCGAGGCTCTTGGCGAGCGTGATGAGATCAGGCTTCACGCCGAGCTGCTCGGAGATTGAAAACGTCCCGGTCCGTCCTACGCCAGTCTGCACTTCGTCGAAAATCAGAGCGGCTCCGTGGCGGTCACAGAGCTTCCGCAGGGTCCGATAATACTCGATCGGCGCGTCGATCACGCCGGCCATACTCTGGATCGGCTCAAGAATCACCGCCGCGACGTCGCTCCGGTCCGCAAACCCCGCCTCAACGGCCGCCGAATCACCGAAGGGGACAAACGTCGTCTCAGCCAATACATCCGCATACGGTGACCGATAGCGCTCGTTTGAGGTCACAGCGAGACTGCCGAGTGTTCGGCCGTGGAAACCGTTCTGCATCGCAATGACGTGCGATTTGCCAGTGCTTTTGCGCGCCAGCTTCAGTGCTGTTTCGTTCGCCTCAGAACCTGAATTGCAGAAGAACGTGTGCCGCAGTCCCACCGGGGTCATCTCGGCCAGCGCCCGGGCCGCCGTGGCGCGAACGGGGCTGTACACGGAGTTGGAGTAGAAGATGAGACGGCCCACTTGTTCGCGCACGGCGTCGACAACCCGTGGGGGGCAGTGTCCCAGCAACGTCACGCAGTGACCGCCGTAGAGATCGAGGAACTGCCTTCCATCGGCATCCCAGACGTACGCACCTTCTCCCCGCGCGAGCACGATAGGAATCTTCGTGTAGGTCGGAATCTGAAATTGATCTTCGAGGGAAATAGCGTCGACAGTCTGCATAAAAAGTCGGGTAAGTGGAACGGTCGCCGTCGCATCAAACCGCGCCGTGCTAGATGATTTCCGCAACGGGCTGGGTTGGTCTCGCGATGAGTCCGGTCGTTTCCGGCAAGCCGAACAGCAAATTTAGATTGTGGATGGCCTGGCTCGCGGCGCCCTTGAGAAGGTTGTCCATTGCGAAGGCGATTACCAGGCGCCCATCCGCAACCATCCAACCGATATCGCAGAATGGCGTGTGTACCGCGTATCGCAACTCGGGGAGTTCGCCCGGCCAGAGGCGGACGAACGGTTTGTCGTGATAGGCCGCTTCGTACCAGGAGCCTACGTCATCAGCAACGACGCCGTCGGGCAGCGCAATCTGTGCCGTACCCCAGATGCCGCGCGTCCATGGGCCCGAGACCGGGATGAACGAAATTTTCGCTTTGTCACCGAGCAGCTGCTGAACTTCAGGCAAGTGCTGGTGGGTTAAAACCTTGTACGCCCGGACATTACCCTCGCGTGTCGGAAAATGGGTCGTGGCCTTCGGCCGCGCACCGGAGCCGGACGCCCCGGTCATCGCCATAACTACGACGTCCAACGTGTCGAGGTGGCGGGCGGGCGGGAGGAGGCTTAATGCAATACCTGTCGCAAAACAACCCGGATTGGCGATTCGGCGCGCATCGGGAGGGTAGGGTGCGTTGACTTCGGGGAGGCCGTAGATGTAGGATGTAAGGAGATCAGGTGCCGGATGGGCGAATCCAAACCACCTGTCGTATACGGACGCATCCTGAAAGCGGAAGTCCGCACTTAGATCGACGACAAAGCCGTCAAAGCCGGCGTCGAAGAGCTTTAGTGCCTGTTCGGCTCCCTGACCGTGCTCAGCCGCAATCAACACGGCATCCACGCCCGAGAGATCGGAGTCGTCGCCTGACGAGAACTTCAGGCCGGTTTCACCGCGAAGCGACGGATGTGCTTTCCACAGCGGCTCGCCGGCGAATGTCCGGCTCGTCACAAACTGCAGATCGGCCGCTGGATGAGTGAGCAGCAGGCGGATGAGTTCCCCGCCCACGTACCCGGCCCCATGAAGAAGAGCGACATTATATCGTGTACCATCCATTGCCTGCCTCAACGATTGATCGCTTTCTACTACGCCTCCGAGCCGCTGGGTTCACGCCGCGCTCGCCGCGCCAGGAGCGCCTGCACCCCATAGATCTGGGTGAAGCCCTGCGCATCCCGGCCATCCCAAAGCTCATTCGTCTCGCCATACGTGGCTACGCCGGTGTCGAACATCGAGTAGGGACTCTGGCATCCAAGCACCTGTACGTTTCCTTTGAATAAGCGCACATGTACGGATCCTGTGACCGGTTTCTGCGACGAGTCAAGATACGCTTCGATGTCACGCATAACGGGATCGAAGTACTGGCCTTCGTGGAGCAGCTGTCCATAGAAATCGGCCAGATGATCCTTCTGGAATCGCTGCCACCTTGTAAGTACGATCTTCTCAAGCTCTCTGTGTGCAGTGATGAGAACGATCGGGGCGGGCGCTTCGAAAGCGACACGTCCCTTGATGCCCAGGATCGTGTCGCCGACATG
>Ga0299914_10002568_pt1 | contig 12559 bp, 10 predicted proteins | sample RVTome_10_FD_201361 | JGI IMG/M metagenome (GOLD analysis project Ga0299914, IMG submission 201361) | Soil microbial communities from uranium-contaminated site in the Upper Colorado River Basin, Wyoming, United States - RVT153D57 (version 2) ...
CGGACTGGATCACCAGCCGGGCGGACCCGTCCAGCGGCTCGACCTCGTAGCAGATCGCGGCCACCGCCCGCTGGGTGAACGAGACCAGCCGGGTGGAGTGCACCCGGACGGTCCGGCCGGCCGGGGAGACCCACTCCACCGCCCGTTCCAGGGTGCCGGCGCGCAGGTCCAGCACCCGCTCGTGGGAGCGCAGCTCGCCGTACCGGACGTCGAACGGCTCGTCGTCGACCAGCAGCCGCAGCAGCTTGCCGTTGGTGACGTTGACGATGGTCTGCCCCTCCTCGGGGTAGCCATAGCCGGCTTCGGCGTGCGGCAGCGGCCGCAGCTCGTAGAACGAGTTCAGGTAGGTGCCGGGTAGCCCGTGCGGCTCCCCCTCGTCCAGGTTGCCGCGCAGCCCGATGTGCCCGTTGGACAGCGCGAACACCGACTCGGACTGGGCCAGCAGGTCGATGTCGAGCCGGGTCTCCCGGACGTGCCAGGGTTCCACCGGGTACGCGCGCTCACGAATCATCGGACGCTCCATCCAGCTCGGCTCTCTGTGGGTCGGCGTCCGATCGGTCGGCAGCCAGCAAGTCGGCAAGGTCGCGCACCACCATATCGGCGCCGTGGCGGTGCAGGGCGTCCCGCTGCCCCACCCGGTCCACGCCGACCACGTGCCCGAACTCCCCGGCCCGGCCCGCCTCCACCCCGGCCAGCGCGTCCTCGAACACCGCAGCCTGCTTGGGATGCACCCCGAGCCGGTGCGCGGCAGCCAGGAAGGTGTCCGGGTGCGGCTTGCCCCGCAGCCCCTCCTGCCGGGCGGTCACCCCGTCCACCCGTACCTCCAGCAGCCCGGCGATCCCGGCCGCCGCTACCACCTCCCGGCAGTTGACACTGGCCGAGACCACCGCCCGGCGCAACCCGGCCCGCCGGGCCGCCTGCAGATAGGCCACCGAGCCCGGGTATGGCGTCACACCGTGCTCCCGGAGCCGGGCCAGCAGCAGCACATTCTTCCGGTTGCCCAGCCCATGGACGGTCTCCGCCTCGGCCGGGTCGTCCGGGGACCCGTCCGGCAGGGTGATCCCGCGGGCGGCCAGGAACGAGCTGACCCCGTCGGCGCGGGCCCGACCGTCGACGTAGCGGTGGTAGTCCGGCCCCGGATCAAACGGGACATACCGGGTGCCGGTCCGGGCGGCACGTTCCCCCAGGAACGCGTTGAAGGTCTCCTCCCAGGCCGCCCGGTGCACGTCGGCGGTGGGGGTGAGCACGCCGTCCAGGTCGAACAGGCAGGCGGTCACGTAGTCCGGTAGCCCCAGCATCCCCCCACGGTAGACGGCTGGAGCCGGCGGGGCCCGATCCGGCGGAAAGGAACCGTCCGTCCTGGATACCTGACGGCCAGTCATGTTCTGGTGTGGCGTACTTCACTTTTCTTCCCTAGGGGTGCGGGCAGGGTGGCGGAGCGGCCGGCGATCCGGCAATGTGCAGCATCGTGGCCGCTCACCGCAGCTCTTCCCCCCGGAGCCACCGCCGACCCGCTCCGCACATTCCTCGGCACGTCCTGGAGGAGCACCGGGTCGCCCGGGCCGCCGCGGTCGGTGCGGCCGGAGCGGTGGTGATCGGCGCCGCGTTCGGCCTGACCGGCGGTTCGATCGAGGTCGGCGGCAACGACCCGGTCGCGGCTCCGGCCGGTGCGTCCCTGGACCGGGCGCTGGACCAGCGGGGCGAGCAGGCCGCCTCCCGCGGGCTGGCCCGGGCCTCATTGGCGCCCGGGGTCCGGCCGGCCCCGCTGCCGCGGGCGCAGGCCCCGGCGACCCGCACCGCCCCGGTGGCCGGGCCGCCGGCTGCGCCGCTGCCGGCCGTCCCGGCGGACTGCGAGGAATACTCCGGCAACCGGCAGATCGGCTGCACGTTGCTGGGCGAGTTCGGGTATGGGATCGACCAGATGCCGGCGCTGGACGCCCTGTGGAGCCACGAGAGCGGCTGGAACCACCTGGCGGCCAACTCGTCCAGCGGGGCCTACGGGATCCCGCAGGCGCTGCCGGGCAGCAAGATGGCCACCGCCGGCGACGACTGGGAGACCAACCCGGCCACCCAGATCCGGTGGGGGCTGGGCTACATCCAGGACCGGTACGGCAGCCCCGACGCCGCCTGGTCCTTCTTCCAGGCCAACGGCTGGTACTGACCCACCCCTCCGCGTCGATCTTGGACTTGTGGTGGCGACCTTGTTGCCATATATCCGACATAGCCGCCACCACAACTGCAAGATCGGCGCGGAGGGGCGCGGAGCGACGCTGAGCAGCTGGGACTACCAGAGGCCGAGGGCGGCGGTGGTCTCGGTGCGCAGGGCGCGCAAACCGGCCCGGGCCCGCTCCCGGGCGGCGCTCACGTCGCCAGGCCCGGCGACCGGCTCCACCACCTCCAGGTACGCCTTCAGCTTGGGCTCGGTGCCGGAGGGCCGGACCACCAGCCGGGCAGCGCCGGCCCGGACCAGCAGCACATCCCCGTCCGGCCGGTCCTCGACCGCGGTCACCGGCTCGTCCAGCAGCGCGGCCGGCGGGGTGTCCCGGAGCCGGCACATCGCCGTCTCGATCTCCGAGCGGTGGTCTACCCGCACCGAGAGCTGGTCGGTGGCGTAGACCCCGAACTCGGCCGCCAGCTCGTCCAGCCGGTCGGCCAGCGTCCGCAGCTCGGCCCGCAGCCCGGCCGCCAGCTCGATCGCCAGCAGCGCCGCGGTGATCCCGTCCTTGTCCCGGACCAGCTCCGGCGCTACGCAGTAACCGAGCGCCTCCTCGTACCCGTACGCCAGATCGGCGGCGGCCCGGACGATCCACTTGAACCCGGTCAGGGTCTCGGCGCACGGCACCCCACGGGCAGCACACAGCGCTGGCAGCAGCGAGGAGGACACGATCGTGGTCGCGTACGTGCCCGGCGTACCGCGCCGGATCAGGTGGTCGGCCAGCAGCACCCCGAGCTCATCACCGTGCAGCCGCCGCCAGCCGCCAGCCGCCGCCGGGTCCGGGACCGCCACCGCGCACCGGTCCCCGTCCGGGTCGTTGGCCACCGCCAGGTCCGCCCCGGTCCCAGCGGCCAGCGCTAGCACCCGGTCCATCGCCCCCGGCTCCTCCGGGTTCGGGAACGCCACGGTCGGGAAGTCCGGGTCCGGCTCGGCCTGCTCCGGCACCACCGCCGGTGGGTCGAACCCGGCCCGTTCCATCGCCGCCGCCAGCACCGCCCCACCCACCCCGTGCAGCGGGGTGTACGCGACCGCGAGCTGCTTCGGCGAGCCGGCGTCGACGATCCGGGCGGCCGCGGCCAGATACGAGGTGACGACCTCCTCACCGAGCACCTCGCCGGGCTTGCCGAGCGGCACCGATGCGAGCGGCCCGACCGACCGGATCGCCGCCTCGATCTCGGCGTCGGCCGGCGGGGCGAGCTGCGCCCCGGCGCCGGCCGGTCCGCCCAGCCGCTCGCCCAGGTAGACCTTGTAACCGTTGTCGCCGGGCGGGTTGTGACTGGCGGTGACCATCACTCCGGCGGCAGCGGCGCGCGCCCGGACCGCGTACGCCAGCACCGGGGTGGGCAGTGCGCGGGGCAGCAGCAGCGCCTCCCGGCCGGCACCGGTGGCCACCCGGGCGGTCTCGGCCGCGAACTGCGCCGAACCGTGCCGGGCGTCGTACCCGATCACCAGCGGACCGGGGGCGCCCTGGCCGGCCAGCCACCGCAGCAGGCCGGCGGCGGTCCCGCGTACCACCGCCAGGTTCATCCCGTTCGGCCCAGCTCGCAGCGGCCCCCGCAACCCGGCGGTGCCGAACGTCAGCGGCCCGGCGAACCGGTCGGCCAGTTCCGGGCCGGTCTCCGGCCACCGGTCCAGCACCGCCTGCAGCTCAGCCCGGGCGGCCGGGTCCGGGTCGTCCTCGATCCAGGCCTGGACACGTTCGGGTAGCCGCACTCTGGCGAGCCTAGTTGCCGGACAGCCGGAACGAGCGGACCAGCTCGTCGAAGACCGGCTGCAGGTCGGCGAACCGGCGGTCCGGCGCCGCCAGCCGGAACGTGTACTGGGTGCCGCCCTCCACCACCGTCACCCACCGGGCGCGCCGGGCGGCGTCCCCCTCGCCGCAGGTGTACTCCAGCTGCGCCGCCGGCCGGCCGGCCAGCTCCAGCTCGGTCAACCCGACCCGCTGGTAGGGCGCCGGACAGCTCGGGTTGGCCTGGATCGCCCCCTCGGCGTACTCCACCAGCCCGCGGGCGTCGCCGCGCCACGGCTCGGCCAGCAGCCGGATCTGGGCGCTCGCGTCGGCCGGGTCCACGAAGTCGACGTAGAGCAGCTCCGGGTTGTCCAGCCCCTGCCACTGGGCCGGCAGGTTTACCGTGACCCCCCGCCCGGTGTACTCCCGGATCTCGAACGGGGCGGCCGGCGCCGACGGGGCGGTGCTCGGCTGGCCGCCCGGCGGCGGGGCGCCGGTCGGGCCGGCCGGGTCACCGCCCCGGCTGGCGACCGCCCAGACCACCAGCAGCAGCGCCACCACCGCCAGCCCGGCCGCGACCGGGATCGCCACCCGGGGCGCCCGCCGGGCGGCCGCCACCGTCCGGGACCAGCCGGCCTGGGCCGCGGTCCCGGCCCGGCGCGCCGCGGCGCCGACCCGGTGCAGCGCCGGCTGGCCGCCGTTGAGGTGCGCTGACGGCAGTGCGGGGGCGGCCCTGGTGGGCTGGTCCGGCCCGGACTGCTCGGCCGGGCCGGACTGCCCGGACTGCCCGGGTGATCCGGACCACTGGTCCTGGCCCCGGTAGGCGTCCGGCAGCTGCCCGTACGCGTCCGGGACGGCGCCGTACGGGTCGGCCCGGTCGACCGGCAGCTCCTCCGGGGACAGCAGTGCCCGCCCGCCCACCCTGGCGGCCCCGGCCTGCCACGGCAGCGGCTGGCTGGGCACGACTGAGTAGGGGTCGGTGGGGAACATCGGGGTCCGGCTGGCCAGCGGCCCGGCCAGCAGGTCGCGCAGCACCTGCCGGGCGGTCGGGGCGTCCCACCGGTGGTCCGGGTTCTTCTCCAGCAACCCGTACAGCACGTCGGTGAGCGCGCCGGCCCGCTGTGGCGGGACCGGCGGGTCCTCCACCACTGAGTGCATGGTGGCGATCGGCTCTCCCTTGTCGAACGGCGGCTGCCCCTCCACCGCCAGATAGAGCGTGACCCCGAGCGAGAACAGGTCGCTGGGCGGGCCGAACGAGGCGCCCATCGCCCGCTCCGGGGAGATGAAGTGGGGCGAGCCGAGCACCATCCCGGGCGTGGTGAGCTGCTGGTCGGTCGGCATCCGGGCCACCCCGAAGTCGGTCAGCACGCACCGCCCGTCGGTGCAGATCAGCACGTTGGCCGGCTTCACGTCCCGGTGCAGCACGCTGGCCGCGTGCGCCACCTCCAGCGCCCCGAGCAGCGCCACCCCCACCTTGGCGACCGCCCGCGGGGCCAGCGGCCCGTCCTGCAGCACCACGTCGGACAGGCTGCGGGCGTCCAGCAACTCCATCACCACCCACGGCCGGCCGGCGTCGGTGACCACGTCGTAGACCTGCACGATGCTGGGGTGGGACAGCACCGCGGCGGCCCGGGCCTCCCGCAGCATCCGCTCATACATCGCGTCCCGGTCGTCTGAGGCGATCCCGGGCGGCGGCACCACCTCCTTGACCGCCACCTCCCGGCCGAGCTGGCTGTCGGTGGCCCGCCACACCGTCCCCATGCCGCCGTGCCCGACCGCGGCGCGCAGCGCGTACCGCCCGCCCACCACCTGGCCCGGGCCGGTGCGCAGGGTCCCGGGGGGGTACTGGAAGGTCAAGGGGTCAGTCACCGTTACCGCCGCGGAGGGGAGTGATGGTCGCCAACTAACCTAGCGGGTATGGGCGATCAAGCGAAGCCGGGTCGCGACAGTGAGTCCGGGTTTCCGATCCGGCCGGTGTACGGCCGGACCGACCTTCCCGGCGAGCTGGATCAGCGGCTCGGGAGCCCGGGAGAGTTTCCCTACACCCGCGGGGTGTATCCCGGGATGTACACGCAGCGACCGTGGACCATGCGGCAGTACGCCGGGTTCGGCACCGCGGCCGAGTCGAACGCCCGCTACCACCAGCTGCTGGCGGCCGGCACCACCGGCCTGTCGGTGGCCTTCGACCTTCCGACCCAGATGGGGTACGACTCGGACGCGCCGCTGGCGGCCGGAGAGGTCGGCAAGGTCGGGGTGGCGATCGACTCGATCGAGGACATGCGGACCCTGTTCGACCGGATCCCGCTGGACCAGGTCTCCACCTCGATGACGATCAACGCACCGGGCAGCGTGCTGCTGCTGCTCTACCAGCTGGTGGCGCAGGAGCAGGGGGTGCCGGGGGCGGTGCTGACCGGCACCATCCAGAACGACATCCTGAAGGAGTACATCGCCCGCGGCACGTACATCTTCCCGCCCAAGCCATCGCTGCGGCTGGTGGCCGACACGTTCGGCTACTGCCGGACCGAGCTGCCCCGCTGGAACACCATCTCGATCTCCGGCTACCACATGGCCGAGGCCGGTGCCAGCCCGGCCCAGGAGATCGGGTTCACCCTCGCCAACGGCACCGAGTATGTGCGGGCGGCGCTGGCGGCCGGCCTGAAGGTGGACGAGTTCGCCCCCCGGCTGTCGTTTTTCTTCGTGGCCCGCACCTCGCTGCTGGAGGAGGTGGCGAAGTTCCGGGCGGCCCGGCGGATCTGGGCCACGCTGATGCGGGACGAGTTCGGCGCCCGCGACCCGAAGTCGATGATGCTGCGGTTCCACACCCAGACCGCCGGGGTGCAGCTGACCGCCCAGCAGCCGGAGGTGAACCTGATCCGGGTCACCGTGCAGGCGCTGGCGGCAGTGCTGGGTGGCACCCAGTCGCTGCACACGAACGCCTACGACGAGGCGATCGCGCTGCCCACCGAGCAGGCCGCCCGGCTGGCCGTGCGGACCCAGCAGGTGCTGGCGCACGAGACCGACCTGACCGCCACCGTGGACCCGTTCGCCGGCTCGTACGCGGTGGAGGCGCTGACCGCCGAGCTGGAGTCGGCGGCGCGGGCGCTGATCGACCAGGTGGCCGGGTACGGGTCGGCGGTGGACGCGATCGAGGCCGGGTTCCAGAAGCGGGAGATCGAGGCGTCGGCGTACCGGATCGCCCAGGAGATCGACAGCGGCGAGCGGGTGGTGGTCGGGCTGAACCGGTTCGCGTACGACGGCGACGAGCCTTACCGGCCGCTGCGGATGGACCCGGGGCTGGAGGCTGCCCAGGCGGCCCGGCTGGCCCGGCTGCGAGCGGACCGGGACGCTGCCGCGGTCGGGTCCACCCTGTCGGCGCTGCGGGAGGCCGCCACCGGCACCGACAACGTGCTCTACCCGATGCGGGAGGCGCTGCGGGCGAGGGCCACGGTCGGCGAGGTCTGCGACGCGCTGCGCGAGGTCTGGGGCAGCTACCGCCCGCCGGACACCTTCTGAGCCGGGCGCCGGCTCAGAACGTCCCGGAGCCGAGCGCGGCCAGCGCGGTGTGCACCATCACCCGGACGCCGTAGTCGATCGCCCGCTCGTCCACGTCGAAGCTGGCCTGGTGGATGTCCATCGGCTCGCCGCCGGGCAGCCCGGTGCCGAGCCGGATCATCGCCCCGGGCACCTGCTCCAGGTAGAAGGCGAAGTCCTCGCCGCCCATGCTGATCTCGGCTTCGGTCACCCGGTCGGACCCGAGCGCGGCTCCGGCCGCTCCGGCGATCACCGCGGTCGCCATCCGGTCGTTGATCACCGGTGGCACCCCCCGGGTGTAGGCGACGTCGACCGTCGCGCCGGTGCCGGCGACCGCGTGGTGCACCAGTTGCGTGATCAGCTCCGGGGCCGCCTTCCAGGCCTCCCGGTTGAGCACCCGGACGGTGGCCCGGGCGGTCCCTTCACCCGGGATCGCGTTCGCCGCCTCCCCGGCGTGCACCGCGCCGAACACCATCGAGATCCCGGCCCGCGGGTCCACCCGCCGGTCCAGCAGCGCCGGCACGTCCACCACCAGCCGGCTCAGCGCGTGCACCAGGTCGACGGTCAGGTGCGGCCGGGCGGTGTGCCCACCCGGACCGGTCAGGGTCACCTCCACCTTGTCCGCCGCGGCGGTGAACGGGCCGGACCGCACCCCGACCCCGCCGGTCGGCAGTTGCGGCGCGCAGTGCAGCCCGAACACCGCGGCCACCTCCTTCAGCCCGCCGGCGGAGATCATCTCCGGGGCGCCGGAGGGGACGGTCTCCTCGGCCGGCTGGAACAGCAGCCGGACCCGGCCGGGCAGCTCGTCCAGCGCGGCCAGCTGGGCCAGCGCCAGCCCGACCCCGAGCAGGATGGTGGTGTGCACGTCGTGCCCGCAGGCGTGGGTCACGCCGGGCACGGTCGAGCGGTAGTCGACGTCCTTCACGTCCTGCACCGCCAGCGCGTCCAGGTCGGCCCGCAGCGCGATCACCCGGTCACCCTCGCCGATGTCGCAAATCACCCCGTTGCCTTTGGGCAGCAGCCGGGGCGCCAGCCCGGCCACCGCCAGCTCCCGGGCCACCAGCGAGGCGGTCTCGAACTCCTGGTGGGACAGCTCCGGGTGGGCGTGCAGGTGCCGCCGTACCGCCACCAGCTCGGATCCTCGGGCGGCCAGCCAGCGGTCGAGCTGGCCGGGGAGCGGATCGGCGCCGGGTGGGGTTTCCGGCCAGACCGTGCCGGGCGGGGCCGGCAGCTGGCTACTCGGTACGGTCAACGTCGGCATCTCGTTCGTTTCTCGATCTTCCCTGGAAAGGCGGACTCGGACAGCCTAGACCGAGTACGGTGACGCTGCGCAACCCGCAATTCGGTAGCTTTCAGGTCGCATAGCGTCAGATAACTCCTGGTAGTGGCGCTGTCGGCCGACCAGCTCCGGCTCCTCACGTTACTCTTAGTAGTCGCTGGTCCCATCGCTTTCTACAACGGCGGCACCAACCACCGGGTCACGAGTGAAGCCCGCCGGTCAGCCGGGCGGCGTGGCGGCGGCCCGGCGGCGCGCCCACCACACCCCGGCAGTGGTGGGTACGCCGATCGCCACCAGCCATGGCAGCAGGACGCCGAACCCGGTCAGCAGCACCGTCAGCGACCCGGTGAAGCCCCGCCAGCCGGCGGCCAGCCCGGCCAGGAACCCGGACCCGTCCGGCTCGGCGGCCGGGGTGGCCGACCGGGCGAGCAGGGTGGCGGTGATCGTTGACAGGGTGGTCAGGTCGGCCAGCCGGCGCTGCCGGGCCTGCAGCGAGGCCAGCGCCGCCTCCCGTTCGGACAGCTCCGCCTCCACCCGGACGATGTCGTCGATCGACTCGGCCCGCTCCATCAGCGCCCGGGTCCGCGCCACGCTGGCTTCGGCGGTGGCGATCCGGGTCGCCAGGTCGACCACCTCCTCGGTGACGTCCTCGGTCCGGATCTCGCGGGCCTCCTCCTCGCCGAGCCCGGCCAGCTCGTCCACCGCGGCCGTGAACTCGTCGGCCGGGATCCGCAGCTCCAGCTCGGCCTGCGCGTCCTGCGCGCCGGCCGAGCCGGACCGGCGGTCACCGCCGACGAAGCCGCCGTACCGCTCGGCCAGCTCGGTGGCCGCCCGGGCGGCCTGGTCCACATCCGACACCCGGACCGTGATCCATCCGGTGTAGATGATGGACCGGTTGTCGAGCACCGCGCCGCCGGCCTCGCCGCCGGCCGGCTGGTCCGCCGGCGCCTCCGGGGGCCCCGGCTCGCCGCCGGACTCCTGCTCGAAGCCCCGGCCGTCGCCGTCCGCGGCTGCGCCGCTACCCTCGTCATCGGAGCTGAGGCCGCAGCCCGTCAATGCCAGCAGGCCGGCCAGCCCGGCCGCGATCCTGGTCAGTCCGCTTCGGCTCATCGCCATCTCTCCCGGTCTCGGCTGCGTGTTCCGGTGGGACGACGCGGTGCGCAGGGCCGGTTCCTGCCAGACTGTCGCAGGTAGGTCACGATTCGACCGGCCAGGAGGTCACGATGCGGCTGACGAAGTTCATCCACGCCTGTGTCCGGGTGGAACGCGACGGCGCGGTACTGGTCATCGACCCGGGCGCGTTCACCGAGCCGGCGGCGCTGGACGGCGCCGATGCGGTGCTGATCACCCACGAGCACCTGGACCATCTCGACGTGGACAGACTCGCCGACGCGCTGGCCCGCCGGCCCTCCATCACCGTCCACACCCATCCGGAGGTGGTCCCGAAGCTGGCCGCGCTGGACGGGGTGGTGCAGCAGGTCGCCGCCGGCGAGGAGTTCTCCGCGGCCGGGTTCCGGGTGCGCGCGTACGGCGGCTGGCATGCCGAGATCCACCCGGACATCCCGCGGGTGCCCAACCTCGGGTTCCTCGTGGAGGAGTCGGTCTACCACCCGGGCGACTCGTTCGATGTGCCGGCCGGCGCCCAGGTGGAGACCCTGTTCGTGCCGGTCTCCGGGCCGTGGCTGAAGCTGGCCGAGTCGGTCGACTTCGTCCGGGCGGTCACCCCCCGCCGGGCGTATGCACTGCACGACTGCCTGCTCTCGGAGATCGGCGGGAAGATCTACGATGCCAACCTGGCCCGGCTGGCCGGTTGCGACTATCAGCGGTTGGAGCCGGGCACCACGATCGGGTAGCGCTACGGGGTGGCGGTCCGGGTCGGCCGGGCACGCAGCTCGGCGACGTAGTCGGCGGGTGCCCCGGCGGCCTCCGCCGCGCTGGCGATCTCGGAGAGATACCACGAGGTGGGCAGCCCGCCCTCGTACCCGTTCAGGACGTAGACCCAGGCGGTGACCGCGCCGTCCAGGGTCATCGGCCGGACGGTGAACCGCTGGTAGGTCCCGGCCAGCGCTCCCTCGACCCGGTCGAGCTCGGTGGCGTCCCACGGGTGCACGTCGTAGAGCGCGACGAACACCCGGTCGCCCGGCGCCTCCACGATCGTGGTCACCGCCCCCTCCCAGCCGAGCGCGCCCTCCCCGCCGAAGGTGAGCCGCCACCCCTCCAGCCAGCCGGTGCCGATCATGGGCGAGTGCGGGCAGTAAGCTCGCATTCGCGCCGGGTCGAGGTTCGAGCCGTAGGCGGCGTAATGACGCACGGCGACGACGATAGCGGCCGGTGGCGGCGGGGAGCAGACGGGAGCGCGCGTGTCATGAGCCGGATTGTGATCATCGGGGGCGGGCCGGCCGGGTACGAGGCAGCGCTGGTCGCCGCCCAGCTGGCGGCCGATGTGACCGTGATCGATCCCGAAGGGGCCGGCGGAGCGTGTGTCCTGCAGGACTGCGTCCCGTCGAAGACGTTCATCGCCAGCTCGGACGTCGTGACCGGTTACCGGGACACCGGCCGGTTCGGAGTCCACGCGCCGGGAGGGCTGGAGGCGATCACGGTGGACGTGCCGGCGGTGCACGAGCGGGTCCGGTCGCTGGCCGCCGCCCAATCTCAGGACATCCACGCCAAGCTGGTCAAGGCCGGGGTCCGGGTGGTGGCCGGGAGCGCCCGGCTCGGTGCGGCGGCGGTCAGCCATCACCATCCGGTGCTGGTCACGCCGACCGACGGTCGGGCCGAGACGCTCGCCGCGGACGTGGTGCTGGTCGCCACCGGGGCTACCCCGCGGGTGCTGCCGGGCGCCGAGCCGGACGGGCGGCGGGTGCTCACCTGGCGGCAGATCTACGATCTGACCGCGCTGCCCGAGCACCTGGTCGTGGTCGGGTCCGGGGTGACCGGGGCGGAGTTCGCCTCCGGCTACCTGGCGATGGGAGTGCCGGTGACGCTGGTCTCCAGCCGGGACCGGGTGATGCCGCACGAGGACCCGGACGCCGCGACCGTGATCGAGCGGGTGTTCCGGGAGCGGGGGATGGCGGTGCTCGGCAACTCCCGGGCGGCCACCGTGCGCAACGCCGGTGACCGGGTGGAGGTGACCTTGACCGACGGGCGGATGGTCACCGGCAGCCACGCCCTGATGGCGGTCGGCTCGGTGCCGAACACCGGCTCGCTCGGGCTGGCCGGGTACGGGGTGGCGGTCGACCCGGACGGGTCGGTGCCGGTGGACCGGGTCTCGCGCACCAGCGTGCCCGGGATCTATGCCGCCGGGGACTGCACCGGGGTGCTGCCGCTGGCCAGTGTGGCGGCGATGCAGGGCCGGATCGCGATGTGGCACGCGCTGGGTGAGGCGGTGGCCCCGCTGCGGCTGCGGACCGTGGCCGCGAACGTCTTCACCGACCCGGAGCTGGCCAGCGTGGGCGCCACCCAGGCCGATGTGGACAGCGGCCGGGTGGCCGCCCGGGAGCGGATGCTGCCGCTGTCCGGCAACGCCCGGGCGAAGATGGCCGAGATCCGGGACGGGTTCGTGAAGCTGTTCTGCCGGGACGCCTCCGGGGTGGTGCTGGGCGGGGTGGTGGTGGCACCCAAGGCCAGCGAGCTGATCCTGCCGATCTCGCTGGCGGTCGCCAACCGGCTGACGGTCGACCAGCTGGCGCAGACCATCACCATCTATCCCTCGCTGTCCGGCTCGCTCACCGAGGCGGCCCGGCAGCTGATGGAGCACGACGGCCAGCCTTGACCGGCCGGGGGTACCCGCTCCTAGGCGGCCGGT
>Ga0299914_10002569_pt1 | contig 12558 bp, 11 predicted proteins | sample RVTome_10_FD_201361 | JGI IMG/M metagenome (GOLD analysis project Ga0299914, IMG submission 201361) | Soil microbial communities from uranium-contaminated site in the Upper Colorado River Basin, Wyoming, United States - RVT153D57 (version 2) ...
GCCGTGCCTTGGGGGGAGCGGGTCACCAAGACGGGGACGACCGGGCGTCTCGTACCGGGAGCAGGCGTGGCCGACTCAGATCTCGCCGACCGTCTCCGTGACTGGCGACGTCAACAAGCCCACGCCCAGAGTGTGCCGGCGTATGTCGTCTTCAACGACAAGACCCTGGAGGCACTGGCCGCATTGCGGCCCTCCACCAGTGAGGCGTTGCTCGCAGTCCCCGGGATCGGCCCGGCCAAGCTAGAGGCCTATGGCGACGAGTTGATCGATCTGCTGGCCGACCAATGACGGGCTAGGTGACCATGTAGCCTCCCCCGGGAACAAGGGGGACCGATTCGATGGATTCAAAGCTGAGATACGTTGTCGCCGTCGCGGTGTTGGCGGTCTCGATCGTCTCATGCGGCACGCAAACGACCGAGTCGTCAACGACTTCCAGCGTGACGGTTACCACGACTACTGACGCCACCACCACTTCCACCTCGGTCGCAACCACTACGACCGCTGAGGAGACGACGACAACGGTGGCTCCGACGACCACCACTACCTCGTCGGCGTTTCCGCCGGCGCTCGAATCTCTCGAGCACGGCGGTGAGGTCTGGGCCGTCGTCCTGGGTGGATCGGGTGACATCGAGGACCCAGCGGTCGTTGGGGCGGTGGCTGATGCAAACGAAGCCGGGTACGCCACCGGGCCAACGGACTGTGACGTGGGCGCTGCAGAGGCCCTGGGTCAACCGGAGGGCAACTACACGGTCAGCGTCTACTTCGCCGATGAGGCGACTGCGCAGCAAGCGCTCGCAGCCTTCGAAGCGCGCTCCGTCTCCGGTGTGGTGGCACAGGTTCAAACCTTCTGCCTCGATTGAGTCCTCGGTTCAACCAGAGGCGCTAGGAAGGGAAGAAGCCGGCTCAACCCGGATCAAGCAGCCATCGACACATTGGAGGTGAGCGCCAATCGAGCACATGCTCTTGTCTCGGCCTCACATCCAGTCGACGTTCTGCACCTCGATGGGCTCGGCAACACCCTTCAACTCGACGGTCCTCAGACCAGACAGCGGGTAGGAGGACTGGATGCCGTCAACCGTCTCCGTCGAGACGACGATCTGTTCTCCCTCGCCGAGGGCACCGACCCTGGCGGCGACGTGCACGCCCTTCCCGGTGAATCCACCTCCTTCACCGCGGGTGGCGACGGCGGCGTGGATCCCGATCCTGATCGACGGAGCGAAGCCATGCTCCAACCGGTGACGGTGCAATGTGCGCTGGATTTCGACTGCGCTGTCGATGGCGCGACCCGCATCGTCGAAAGCGACGAAGAAACCGTCGCCGGTGTGATTCATCACCTCCCCGCCACGGGTGGCGAACGCCTTTTGCAGAGTGCGGTCGTGCCATTCGAGAAGGTTGGCCCAGGCCGTGTCCCCGATCAGGCCGACGAGGTCCGTCGAGGTGACGATGTCGGTGAACATGAAGGTTTTTCTGGTAGTTGTGCGTGCCTGAGCCGGCCTGCTCTCGCCGATCAGATTCTCAACGTGCCGGACTTCGAGCGACGCCCCGAGTTGCCGGAGCACAGCGAGGGCAGCCTTCATCTCCATGAGCGCCCCACTCTCGTCCCCACCGGCGCGGCGAGCCAGGCCGAGGCTGAGCCTGGCCTTCGCTCCGTCATAGGGAATGTCCAATTGACGCCAATGCCGCCACGCCGCGTCGAGATGCGCCACCGCCTCGTCGATCTTCCCCTCCGAGAGATCCAGGAGACCACGCGCCGACGCCGCCGCCGCGGTCCAGATCGAGTTCTGGTGGTCGGCGGCGATCTTCTCGAGCTCCTCGGCGGCGGCACGGGCTCCTTCGAGGTCACCGGTCTCCAGGGCGATCTCGACCATGGCAGGCAGCCTCTGCACCCTTGCGACCAGGTCATAGCCGGACTCACCGGACTGATGCAGGCTGCGCTCCAATGAGCGTGCCGCCTCGGCGGCGTCACCTCGGGCCAGATGGAGCAGAGCCAGTCCCGGCTGGGGGTCCCACCCGTTCTCATAGGCACGCATGAACGCCTCCTCGGCTCCATCGAGGTCGCCGACCCGAAGACGGACTTCGCCGATCTCGTTGTGGGCCGCGCCGACCACGTCGAGGAGCCGATATCGCTCCAACTCCTCACACGCTTCGCGTGCCTCGTCTTCCGCCTCGGCCCACTTTCCTTGGAGTCGCTTCAACTCTGCTCGGTGGAGCTTGCAGGCACCCGGATAACCGTGGATCGCCTCGCGCTCCATGTATCGTTCCGCACGCTCGGTCCACTGCTGCGAACGACGCAGATCCGACACGTCACGGCATGCGGATATGGTGAAGCAATAGACGTCACATGCGGTCTTCGCTCCGAGCTGGCCCGATGTGGCGACCACCGCCGCCTCGTCGAGAAGAGCAAGACCCTCCTCCACTCGACCGAGTTTGGTCAGTGCGGCACCCTTGAAGCTGAGGGCGATATTCTCCACGTCGGGATCGCCGTGTGCCCGGCCGAGCTCGATCGCGCGGTCGGCATGGACGATCGCCTGTTCGGGGCTCCGTCTACCCAAGAGTGCTTCGACGGTCCGTGTGAACTCGTACCAGGCGTTTACCGCCGACTCCGGTTCCCCCTCGAGAAGCCTTTCGGCGCGTGCCAGCCAGGCGTGGCCCACCGAACCCTCCACCGAGCGCATAGCTCGCTCGGCGAGACGGAGCGCCATCGCCGCCGCTCTGATGTTGGCTCCCGCTTGCACGTGGCCGCGATAGGCCCGTTCCAGGGTGACAACGGCCTCCTCGGCGTTACCCGACCACCAGGCTGCGTCGGCGAGACGCTCCAGGTCGATGGGATCGAGCTCGGCAGCCAAGTCGGCGGCTCTCAGTTCCTGGTATGCCTCCTCCCAGGAATGACGATCTAGGGCTTCCCGTCCAGGGCCGAGAGCCTGGGTCATCTTCACCATCCCGGGGAGTCGCGACCCGAGAAATCTAGTACTTGGTGGTGTTTCTGGAGGTCTCCGAGTAGGCGGTGACGGGGAATACCTAGAGTCCCGTCCATGGCCAAGGCGATTTACACCGGCCCGGCCGAGAAGTTGGAGCTCTACGAGGCGCTGGTGGCATCGGTGGACGGTGTCGACCGCAAGGGCGCCGCCAACCCGTACACCTCACGCAACGGGCACATGACCAGCTTCATCGACAAGGCAGGCGAAGTCTCGATCCGCCTCGACCAGGAAGACCGTGAGGTGTTCATGGGGAGATACGACACCGAGTTGGCGGTGCAATATGGATCGGTGATGAAGGAGTTCGTGATGGTTCCCGATGATCTGTTGGAGCGGCCAGATGAGCTGAGGGAGTGGTTCGTCCGCAGCTGGGAGTGGGTGGGGACACTCCTGCCGAAACCGACCAAGAAATAGCTGATCGGGCTCTCTTAAAAGCAATGTCTCTGCGTTAGCCGGATGTGGCTTCGACCTCTGATCCGATGTTGAAGAAGGCGATCTCGCCCGTTGGTCCGGCGCACCTCCCAGCGGCATCCGCCACCTGCGATCCGGCGAGTTGTTCAACATGGTCCCGAGTCAGGTAACCGCCCTCTCCTGACACGGTCGCTCCAGGTTCGATGGTCTGGCCGTCCAGCACAATCGATGGAGTATCAGGTTCCCAGGCCGTTCCGGCAGGCCACACCACCGGATACTCGATGTCACCTTGGATGAGACGGAGACAGTCGCCATCCAAGGCAAGGGTTCCCTCCAAGATGGCGGCCATGCCTCCGGAGCCGAACACTGCCGGTCTGGGAGAGGTGAGTACAGGTCCGTCGACGGCCCCGGTAGATGAGCATCCAGCGATGAACAGTGCCATCGCTATCACAAAGCGGAGACCAGCACGGCGTTTCATTGGGAAGCTGTCGAATTCATTCGATGGGCTGTCGTGCAAGGGTCGTTGGTTCATGGCCGGCGACGAGCCACCCGGCGACCGTGGCAAAAACCGGCAGCCCAATGACGATGATTAGAAGGTGGAGAAGAGGAACGGGCAGGAGGGTGGCGACGTCGTTGGCGTAGCCGGCGGCGAAGCCCACATAGGCTCCGGCCGTGCCGAGCAAGGCGCCGAGCAGCGCGAGGGAGCCGGCGGTGGCGGCGGTGAGGCTGCGGCGGATGCTGCTCGTTGCTCCGGTCGCGCTGAGGATGCGGAGGTCACCTTCCGCCTCACTTCGAATGAGTCCCACGGTCATGGCCAGAATTCCGAGGGCGACGAGTATCCCCACGGCGGTGGCTCCAGTCCGCACCGCGACGAGGTTCGCTTGATCACTGCGAGCCTCGAGGGTTATTCCAGTGCTCACCGCCATCTCCTGAGCTTCGGCGAACTGATCTTCGGTGATTGGAGTGGCTGATTCGATCAGCCAGCCGGCTCGTGCTGCTTCCCAACTTCGCTGACGCAAGGCGGAGGGTGTGATGAAGGACCCCGGAAGGGAGGTGTAGCCGGGATCGAGCTGTTGGGAGTTGGTGACGAGCTCAGGTCCTATTGGATCGAACCAGAGCTCGCCTGTCTCGGTCGTCAATACCTCGGTGTCGGGGGGGATCGCATCGAAATCGACGTCGTAATGTCCGAGGATCTCCGGACTGGCGACGTAAAGGAAGGTCAAGACTCGATTGAGTCCGGGCTCGACCTCCTCGGTCAATACCACCGCAGGAAGCCCTTCGGAGCCTTCGAATTCGCGGGCGACGGCCACGTCGATGGGTGTGACCGCGGCCCCGTCCAGAGTCCCGGCGATACCGTCGACGACTGTGTCGATCTGGTCCACCTCCGCCGGCGCCAAGTCTGGAATCGGGTCGAGGGAGTCCTGGCCAGGAGACTCCCCGATCCTGACCATGAGCTGGTTGTCCGACAGGTTGCCTTCAGCGGCGGTGGCGTACAGGGCCGCGCTGGTTGCTATCACGATTGCGGTCGCGATCCCCACGGCGAGGCTGATGGCCGCCAGGGCCGCTGCGGATCGGGCTTGGTAGCGGGCCAGGTCACGAAGAGCCAGGCGGGCCGCCACAGACGATCGTGTGCGGATCCCCGCCAGGGCTCGGATCGCCAGAGGGCAAACCGAGAGGACACCGAGAATCAACGCCAAGGTGCCGACAAGGAGGAGCGCCACGTTGATCCAACCGTCGAGAGGATCTCCGGCGAGAGTGAGAAGGGCCACTCCAACGATCAGACCCGGTCCAGCCAGGATGGCGGAACGGCGTGCTGGCTGCGGGCGGGGAGGTCTACCCGACAACGCCGACACCGTCGTCATACGAGCCACTGTTCGGGCCGGCCACCATGCGGCAGCCGTGGCAGTCACCACTGCCAACAGCATGCTGCCTCCGATCAGCCACCACGGGACATCGAAACGATCGATCCGATGTCCGACCGCGTCTTCCAATGACGGGACGACCAAGACCCACAAGAGAATGGCAAGGGTTGTTCCGACGATCGCGGCGATGGCTCCGATCACGGCGCCGTTGGCAACCATGACGAGACGCAGGTGCTTTTCGCTGGCACCGATGGCCGCCAGCATTCCCAATTGGCGAAGGCGACGCTGAGCAATGACCACGAAACCAGCCGCGGCGACAAGCGAGACCAACGCCAGCACCACGGTGCCGACGATGAGCACCCCAATTCCCGCCAACACATCTTCGTTTCCCGGCCGTGAGACGGCTATGGCCGAGGCTCCGCTCGGCGCTCGGAACGACTGAAGTTGGTCGTCGCTCCCACCAACCAGGATCGTGACCGACTCCGGAGCTTCGGTCTGGGTGAATCGCACCAAGGCGAATTCGTCGCTGAGGTTGCTGGGATTCTCCACCAGGCCAACAACGACCCAACTATCGCCGTCGACCATCAAATGGTCGCCGGGGACAACGTCGAAGATCTCGGCTACGCCGTCGGTCACGGCAATCTCGCCACCTGAAGTCGGGTAGCGGCCTTCGACCGACGCGAGCATCGGTGAGCTGAACGGGCCTTCCGGATTCTGGGTGCGGAGTTCGACACGTTCAAAGAGGCCGGGAACGGTGTGGTACCGCCGGCTGATCACATCGATCGTCCCAAACCACTTCTCGGCAGCAACGAGATCTGCGGCTAAGGCATCGACATCGGGTTCCTCGAACTCCAGGGCTTGGTTGGCGGAACCAAACCCTGCGTCGCCCTCCGCCGGGGCCAGGTTGTAGGCAGCGGCCGAGCCACCAACCGCGGCGGCGACGGCCACGGTCAGCAATGCCAGGACCAACGCCTGACCCCGCCACTGACGGCGAAAGAGGCGCCACGACCAACGAATCACCGCACGTCGGGCTGGTCCTCCCCCATCCTCAGACACCTCAGACGACCGAGGTGCCTCTTTGATTGACGTCACTTTTCGGGACCAAACAGGAGTGACTCTGGACCCTTTGGCGGCATCGTGTCATCGACCATGCGGCCATCCCTCAAGAAGACGACTCGGTCGGCCCAGGCAGCCAGTTGGGCGTCGTGAGTCACCACCACACCAGCCATCCCCCGTTTGCAGGCGTCTCGCAGCAAACGCATCACTGCCTCACCGTTGACGGAGTCCAGTGCCCCAGATGGCTCATCGGCCAGAAGGAGCTGGCGGTTGCCCACCATTGCGCGAGCGATCGCAACTCGTTGTCGCTCGCCACCGGATAAGTCATCTGGGAAGTGGCTCGCTCTGTCTGCCAGACCCAGAGTTCTGAGTGCCTCGAGCCCTTTGGCGTGGGCCACACCGGACTCGTGTCCGTCGAGTTCGAGCGGCAGCGCGACGTTTTCGGTTGCGGTGAGGCCGGCAAGGAGGTTGAAGTCCTGAAAGACGTAACCGATCGAACGGCGGCGCAGTCTCGCTCGATCGTCCGCGGACATGGTCCGCAGATCGGATCCGCCGACCAGCACGTCGCCGCTGGAGGCTTCTTCCAGGCTTCCGGCGATGGTCAAGAGGGTGCTCTTGCCCGACCCGCTCGGTCCCATGACCGCCACCATCTCGCCCCTGTCGACCGACAGGCTGACGTCCTGGAGCGCATTCACCTCGGTGGGACCTGATCCGTATACCTTGGAAACACCACGGAGCTCGAGCATCGGGCTCATCGCCGACTCGCCACGATGTTCGGTGAGTCCGAGACATCCACCGGAATCGAATCTGGTTTGGCATCGAGCTGCCCAACACGAGCATCGGCGGCGTCGAGCCACCTGACCACACCCTCCAAACGAAACAGCTCGGCGTCGAGAATCAGGGCCAAGCCGAGATCGTGTTCGGCCGCTTCAGCCTTGACGCGGGTGTATCGCTGCATCACCTCGACCAACTGGCGCCGATGCGCCTGTATCACCTGATGAACGTCAACTCCAGGCACGCGCAGAGCCACCAGAACCTTGATCACCAACTCGTGACGCGGGGGTATATCGGCCTCTGGCGGTGTCTGCAGCCACTGCTCGAGTTCGCGTTGACCCGTCGCGGTGATCCTGAAGTCCTTCTGCGGGCCCGCCCCTCCATCGCCATCGGATTCCACCAATCCGTCGCGCTCGAGTCGCTGCAGAGTGGTGTAGACCTGTCCCACGTTGAGGGGCCAAACCTCCCCTGTCCTCGACTCGAACTCCTGTTGCAGCTTCAACCCGAACTTCGGCCCCTCCGTCAACAACGCCAACAATGCGTGACGGACACTCATCGATCGATCTCAGTGAACATACCGAGTAGTATACTTGGTATATATCTCCGGTCAACAGACGCATGGTCGAGCGCAAGTTGCCGCCGGCCTGGTTCGCAGGCGGTCATTCGACGCATCCCAGCCTGTGGAAAGAAATTCTCGATTCCGGGAACGAAAGGGTTGAATCTGTCCTGATCCGAACGTATGTTCGATGGTATGGAGATGGGGAGAGCAACCACCGACCAGCTGGAACAACGATTGGCCGCAGCGGAAGAAGTCGTCTCGCAGGCTCGCGCTGTCCAACTCGAAGTCCTCGAAGAGCTCGACTGCAGACAGGTCGCCACGGGCGACGGGTCGAGATCGCTTTCCGATTGGCTCGCAGCCCGAATAGACATCGGGCCGAAGACGGCCAAGAGCTTGGTGCGGACGATGCGACGCACCGCCGATCAGCCGCAACTGCGGCGGGAACTCGCTTCCTCGGCGTCGTTCGATCGGGTCGAGGCATTGTCCCGTCTTCGAGACCGTGAGCCCGACGACCTCTTCCTGTGGACCGACGTGGCCGGTGTCCATCGCGAAGCCGCCAAACAGGCACGTGTCACCGCCGAAGTCGAGTCCCGGACTGCCGGCCACCGCTTCCTCGTGGTTCAGCCCACGCTCGACGAGTCGTGGTGGAAGCTGTGGGGCGGTCTCGACGGGCACTCTGGCGCCATCGTCGACAAGGTCCTGTCAGAGGCCGCCGACGCATTGCCCGACGACGTCGAAGGTGACGCCGGGTGGCGCAAGGCCACCGCTCTCGTCGAGTCACTGGTTTCTGACAATCCGCCGGAGGGCCAGGTGACGGTCATCGTCGACGCCAAAGAGGCTGCTCCGTCAGATGGCGAGGCGGGGCTCACCCTGGACTCCGGTGTTCGGGTCGGCCGCCAGGCCCTCGGGACGATCCTATGTGACGCCAACGTCGAAGTCACCGCGAGGGCCGTCGACGGCAGGTTCATGGAATACGGCCGTCGCGAGAGAACGGCCCCGCCGGCTCTCAAGCGGGCGCTCCTGGCCGAAGCCGGATTCACCTGTGCTGCCGACGGCTGCAACAGCCGGCACCGTCTCCAGATCCACCATTTGACTCCGTGGGCCGAAGGTGGGCGCACCGATCAGGGCGAGTTGGTAGTCCTCTGCTGGTTCCACCATCACGTGGTTGTCCACGAACGAGGCTTCGAAGTCGTACTTCATCCCGACCGCCGCCGGGTCAGGTTCCGCCGACCCGAAGGACGCGCTCCGCCTGGCTGAGGCCGCCCTTCGTATCCTTCGTCCATCCAACCAACCCACCCAAGACACACATCCGAGCGTCCCTCGACGATGAAGGGTCGCTTTCCCCTGCGTAGCCTCGGATCAAGTCGCGAGCCACGCCGCCGACCACCCACCGTCCGAGGTGACGATGGCACCGTTGACGTTGGAGGCCTCGTCCGAGGCGAGCCAAGTCACGACGGCTCCGCCACCTGCCTTCTGCATGATCGGGACCACGGCGCGGGTGAGACGCATCACGCCGGTCACGTTGACCGCAATCACCCGATCCCAGGTCTCGTCGTCGACCTCACTCACGGGAAGAAAATGGTCCATGATTCCGCCACGTTGGCCAGGACATCGAGGTCTGGGTCAACCACAGAAGGGCCTAGATCCCCTCCCGTCCCAGGATCTGTCGCGCCTTCTGCAAAGGCTTCTCGTCGAACCCGTCGGTGAACGTGGCGTACACGTCGGCGAGTTCGTCGCTGCCATCGGGGGTCTGGCCCATTTGGCGACGCAGCTCCACCAGATGGGTCCACGCCGTCAACTCCGTCAGCCGGGCCTGCGCAGTCTTCGCCCCTCTGATCGCAGACTGGTAGGCCTCCTCGGCTGCTCCGTGGTCGGGCTCGGGAAGCATCCGGAGCACGTCTCCTCTGACCACCCAATGCTCCGGCATGACTGACTCGCCTGGTGGTCCCAAGCCGATCGCCTCGTCGATGAGTTTCAGGGCGATCTCGGCGCGGCCGGCCATCGCGTGCACTTGCGCCCTGAGCACGAGGATCAGAGGCCAGAAGATCGGCGGGGTGGTCAGACCCCGGTAGAGGTCGACCCCGGCTTCGGAAAGCACGAGGCCCTCCTCGGTCTTGCCGAGACCGGTCAAGGCCACCCCTTCGAGAACCGTGGCCAGCGTCCTCCAGACGGCGTACTCGTTCTCGTCGGCCACTACGGCGAGCTCACTGGCGAGGTCGAGGCACTCCTCGAACCTTCCACGGTTCAACGACAGGAACCCATTGTGGTAGAGGGCGTAGGCGAGGCTGAAAGGGTGCTCTATCCGCCGTGCCACCGTGAGGGCTTCGCCGACCCGGCCCAACGCCCGGCCCAAGTCGCCGCATTGCCAGAGAGTCAGACCCGAAGCCACCCGGGCCACGACCGCGGTGTTGGGGCCGAGTCGGAACCGGTTGGCGCCGTGCATCTCCGGGTCGTAGAGCTCGATCGCCTTGTCGAGGTAGGGGAGACCGGTGCCGAGATCGCCCGTGAAGGTGGTGGCCGCACCCAAGACGTAATACGCCTCGGCGCGGATCGACTCGGCATTCTCTCGCTCGGCCAGCTCGAGCAACCGCCGACCGATGTCAGCGGCCCCGGCGAAGTCGGTGATCCCGATGTAGTAGGTGGCCATCACCCTGAGCACCGGGAATCGCTGGGCGGCGGAGCCCGCCCGCTCCGACAGGTCGAGCACCTGGTTGAAGGCTTCCTCGACTTCCGGCCCGTAGCCCTGGACTGCCATGAGCGCTCGGGCCAGGCTGGTGCGGACGGTCAGCTCCTCCTCGGCCAGCGCGTCCCTGTCCTCGGCGGTGGCGAGGACACCGAGGGTGTCGGTGGCCAGTTCGATGGCGGCGTGATACCAGCCCTTAGCCTCGTGGAGCACCCAGAGCCCGTCGAGGAGCCCGAACAGCTGCTCGATGTCGCCACGATCGACCCAATAACGCCATGCCGTCCTCAGGTTGCCGATCTCGACGGCGAGATCCTCGATTGCAGTCTGACGGTCCGGGCCGTGGAGTCGGTTCTCGAGTTGTGCGGCGAACCCGGAGAAGCACCCGGCATGAGCGCGGCGAACGACCTCGTCCCGGTCGGGCTCGGCGGCGAGACGTTCTCGGGCATACTCCTTGATCATCTGCAGCATTGAGAAACGCTGTGACGGCCCGTCGTTCTCGGTCCGGACCAGGCTCTTGTCGACCAGTGAGGCGACTACGTCGAGGATGTTCGACTCGCCGAGCGCTTCGGCTGCCACCGTCTCCAGCGCCTCCAGCCGTGCCGACGAGAACACGGAGATCATCTCCAGGACGACCCGTTCGGTGTCGTCGAGCAGCTCGTAGCTCCAACCGATAGCTCCCCAGAGGGTGCGTTGTCGGTCGGGAAGGTCACGTCCTCCGGCGCCGAGCACGTCGAGACGTTCTCGGAGCCGTGAGAGCAGGTCGGCGGGCGTGAAGATGTTGAGACGGGCCGCCGCCAGCTCGATGGCGAGAGGCAGCCCGTCGAGACGGAGACAGATCTCGGCGATGGTCGCCGCGTTGTCCACTCCGAGGGCGAAGTCGGGCCTCACGGCACGGGCACGCTCGGCAAAGAGCTGAACCGACTCGGCCTGGCCTATCACGGTGGGCGGGTCGTCGGGGTGGGGGAGAGACATGGGCGGGATGGGGAAGACGTGCTCTGCCCGCACCCGCAGGGTCTCCCGACTGGTCACGACCACTTCGAGCTTCGGTGCCTGCTGGAGGAGCTCGTCGAGACCGGGTCCGATGGTGGTGACCTGTTCGAGATTGTCGAGCACCAGGAGCATCTGCCGGTCACGCAGACGCATCTTGAGTACTTGCAGAGAATCACCGTTGCCCGACACGGGAAGGTCGAGGGCCCGGACGACCGCTTCGAAGGCGGCATTGGGGTCGCGCTCGGCCGAGAGGTCGATGAAGAAGACACCGTCCGCGTAGCGATCCATCTGCTCGGCGGCCACCTGGAGAGCCAGCCGGGTCTTGCCGGCGCCACCGGGCCCGGCGATGGTCAACAGCCGGATGCTCGGAGACTCCATCATCGCCCCGATCGAGTCGAGCTCGCTCTCGCGGCCGAGGAACTCTGTCGTCTGCAGAGGGAGGTTGTTCGGCCGGGTGTCGAGCGTCTTCGGAGCGGGGAACTCGGTCTGGATGTCCTGGTGGACGAGCTGGTAGAGCTGCTCGGGGAGGGTGAGGTCTCGCAGCCGGTGGGTGCCCAGGTCGCGGAGAGCCGCGTCCTCGGGGAGATCGCCGTCGACCAGGCCGGCTGCGGTGGCCGACAACAGGACCTGACCGCCGTGACCTGCGGCCATGATCCGCGCGGTTCGGTTCATCGCCGGCCCGAAGAAGTCACCTTCACGGATCTCGGTGTCCCCGGCGTGGATCCCCATGCGAACCCGCAGGGGACCGGTCGACTCCCAGGGCTCCGCCCCCAGCGCGCGCTGGCCTTCCAGGGCGGCGCCTACGGCGTTTCGGGTGGTCGGGAAGACCGCCACCATCCCGTCCCCGGTGGTCTTCACGATCCTCCCCTCCTGGGAAGAGACCGCGTTCCTGAGCAACTCGTCGTGTCGGGCGAGGGCACGGGGCATCTCATCGGCATGCTCCTCCCAGAGACGAGTGCTCGACTCGATGTCGGTGAAGAGGAAGGTCTGCATCAGCCGTTCTCAGTCGGAGGGCAAGCGCACAGACCCGTCGTCCGCGATGGGCCATGCCGGGTTGTAGGCCACTTCCCACGGATGCCCGTCGGGGTCGATGAATATGCCCGAGTATCCCCCGTAGAAGGTCTCGCGGGGCTCCCGCCCGATGGTCGCGCCGGCGAAGCGGGCCTCCTCGATGACGGCGTCGACCTGTGCCTCGCTGCGTGTGTTGTAGGCGAGGGTGACCCCTCCCCAGTCTTTGCCGTCTTTGAC
>Ga0299914_10002570_pt1 | contig 12554 bp, 14 predicted proteins | sample RVTome_10_FD_201361 | JGI IMG/M metagenome (GOLD analysis project Ga0299914, IMG submission 201361) | Soil microbial communities from uranium-contaminated site in the Upper Colorado River Basin, Wyoming, United States - RVT153D57 (version 2) ...
CTCCACCGCCCCCGGCGGCCGGCGGATCGGCGGACTCCGGCAACTCGCCGGATAGCCCCGACAGCGGCGACAGCTGAGCAGAGGGCGGCCCCGACCTGAAGGGTGGCGGTCATGGTCCGCCACCCTTCTCCTCTGGCCGGGTCACGACCCCGTGCCGATCGACCGGGATCCTCGGCTCTAAAGTCGAAGTCCAGACGCCAAGGAGATAGTGATGATCCAGGAGTTCAAGGACTTCATCAGTCGGGGGAATCTCATCGAGATCGCCATCGCCTTCGTGATGGGCATCGCATTCGCGGCCGTCATCACCAGCCTCACCAACGACATCATCAACCCGATCATCGCCAAGATCTTCGATGTCCAGGACCTGTCGGATTGGGTCGTCTGGGACATCAGGATCGGAGCGTTCGTAGTTGCGATCATCAACTTCCTGATCGTTGCCCTCGTCATGTTCCTCGTGGTCAAGGCCTACAACCGGATGAAGAAAGCCGAGGAAGTCGACGACGAGCCCAGCGAAGAGGTCGTGTTGCTCAGAGAGATCCGGGATGGGATCAGCTCCCGCTGAACACACCACACCCCTGTCTCGTTGATTTCCCGGCGATACCGGGTAGTATGTGACACATGGTACCTAGGAGTACCGGACAGGATCGGTCGACACAGCTCCTCCATGGGGTCCTCGACATGTGCCTCATGTCGATCATCGAGGAGGAGGCGTCCTATGGCTACGAGATGGTCAGCAAGCTCCGGGACCGAGGGCTCAACCTGGCCAGTGAGGGCTCCATCTATCCCCTCCTCTCCCGGCTGCAGAAACAGGGCATGATCGAGAGCTATCTCGTCCAGAGCAGCGAAGGCCCGGCTCGCAAGTACTACCGGATGTCGAGGCCCGGCCGGGCTGCCCTCCAGCAGTGGCGTGACGACTGGTCCGGATTCAGGGACGCGGTCGATGAGGTCCTCGACGGGGGCGGCCGATGACGAATGATCGCACCATCATCGACCGGATCGAGCGCTTCTGGCTTGAGACCGGAGTGCCACGGTCGGCCGTAACCGAGATGCGGTCGGAGCTCGAGCAGCATCTCGCCCTGACCGCGCAGGATGGCCGTAAGGTGAGCGATGTCGTGGGTGACGACCCGGCCGCGTTCGCCGAGAGTTGGGCGGCGGCATACAGGGTCCGCCGTCTTTCGACCGCCACCTGGAGCCAAGTGCAGACAGGTGAGGCCGAGATGACACGCAAGACCAGGAGAGACCTGATCTTGTTCGGAGTCGGCATGGGCGCGGTGGTGGCCGCTGTCGCCGTTGCCGGGCAAGGAGGAAACGAGGTGGACAATGAGGTCTGGCGGTGGTTGTGGACCATCTTCGCCATCGTCATGGGGATCGGTGAGATATTCACCGCCGGGTTCTTCCTCCTCCCCTTCGCCATCGGCGCCGGCGCCGCCGCCATCCTGGCCTGGGCCGGTGCGGCCGTGGTCGCCCAGTGGCTGGTGTTCTTCGGGGTCTCGGTCTTCGCCCTCGCCTATCTGCGTCGATTCATCACCCGGCAGGACGAAGGGGAGCAGCCCCGGATCGGCGCCAACCGCTGGATCGGGATGGAAGGAGTCGTCATCGCCGACATCGATCCCATCAGCGGTGACGGGATGGTCAAGGTCGAAATGCAGGAATGGAGGGCGCTCGCGCCGCAGCCGGTGCCGGCCGGGCAGAAGATCGTCGTGACCGATGTACAGGGGACCCGTCTCGTTGTGGAGCCCTTGGAGACCTAATGGGAAGAGCCAGGGATAGTTCATTGAAAGGAGAGACATGGAAGCTGTGATCGTCCTGTTCGCCGTGCTGGCGTTGGTGCTGATCCTCATCGCCGCCGCCGGTTTCAGGGTGGTGCGCCCGTTCGAGAAGGGGCTAATCGAATTCCTCGGCCGCTACCAGAGAACGGTGGACTCCGGGCTACGTTGGGTCCTTCCCTTCGTCAAGCGGCTGACCAAGGTCGACATGCGGGAACAGGTTGTCGACGTGCCCCCGCAGGAGGTGATCACCAAGGACAACGTCGTGGTGACCGTCGACGCGGTCATCTACTACGAGGCGACCGATCCGGTGAAGCTCCAATACAACGTCGGCAACTTCATCCTGGCCGCCACCAAGCTAGCCCAGACCAACTTGAGGAATGTGGTCGGCGACCTCGACCTCGATGCGGCGCTGACCTCACGCGAGGTGATCAACGCCAAGCTGCGTCAGATCCTCGACGACGCCACCGACAAGTGGGGGGTGCGTGTGGTCCGGGTCGAGTTGCAGCGGATCGAGCCGCCGGCCGACGTCACCGATGCGATGCACCGACAGATGAAGGCCGAGCGCGACCGTCGGGCCCAGGTCACGGAGGCCGAGGGCGCCAAGGCCGCCGCCGTCCTAAGGGCCGAGGGCGTCCAGCAGAGCCAGATACTCGAGGCCACGGGTCAAGCCGAGGCGATCAAGCGAGTTGCAGACGCCGAGCAGTATCAGCTGCTCACGGTGGCCGAAGGCGAGGGGCAGGCCATCGAACGGGTCTACGGCGCCATCCACAACGGTGACCCGACCCCGGATCTCATCGCCATCCGCTACCTGCAGACACTGGAAAAGGTGGCCGATGGCCAGGCGACCAAGATCTTCCTCCCGCTCGACACCGCCGGCGTGCTGGGCAGTGTCGCGGTCATCGGGGAGATGTTCAGGGAAGGAGCCAACGGGCCGGGCCGGGCACCCGACTCACAGAGTCAGTAGGGGCCGATCGAGGGCACCGGCGATCTTGGCCAGGGTCTCCATCGTGTCCGCGAAGCCGTCGAGGGTCAGGCTTTGCGGGCCGTCGCTGAGCGCCTCCTCGGGCCGATCGTGCACCTCTATCAGCAAGCCGTCAGCCCCGGCCGCCACCGCTGCCGCGGCAAGGCTCGGAACCAGGGAACGCTTCCCGGCGGCATGGCTCGGGTCGACGATCACTGGCAGATGGGAGCGCTCCTTGAGGACGGGCACAGCGCTGATGTCGAGGGTGCCCCGGGTTGCGGTCTCGAAGGACCGGATTCCGCGCTCGCACAGCACGACTCGCGGATTCCCGGCGCCGACGATGTACTCGGCGGCGAGAAGCATCTCCTCGATGGTCGACATCAGCCCTCTCTTCAGCAGAACCGGGGCGGGTTGCTCTCCGACGGCCGAGAGGAGGCGGAAGTTCTGCATGTTCCTGCTCCCCACCTGGAGCATGTCGACATAGCGGTTCATCAGGGCGATGTCCTCCGGGGCGACTACCTCGGACACGACTCCGAGGCCGGTCTCGGTCCGAGCCCGGGCCAGCATCTCCAAGCCATCCTCCCCCAGCCCCTGGAAGCTGTACGGCGAGGTCCGGGGCTTGAAGGCACCGCCGCGCAAGAGAACCGCGCCCTCCTTGGCCACCGATCGGGCGATCGTGAGCAGTTGCTCCTCGGACTCCACCGAGCAAGGCCCCGCGATCACCGCAACACCTTTTCCCCCGATGACGACATCCCCCACCTTCACCGTGCTCGGCTCGGCGCGCGCCTCCCTGGCGACGAAGGGATAGCGCGGGGCGTCGAGGCTGACCGACTCGACACCTGGCAGCGTGCCGATGGACTCGGCGATGCCCGGCTCCGGATCGCCGATGATGCTCACGATGGTGGTCGAGCCCGCCTCACCGACATGGACTCGAAGACCGTGACCCTCGATGAAGCGGAGGATCGCGGCCTTCTCCCCGAGGGTGCAGGCCGACGAAAGCGTTGCGATCATGGGCGCAACTCTGCCACGAAAGCCACCGGGTCCCCACCGGAGGCCATGATTTCGACCAGGGCGCTGCCCACGATCACTCCGTCGCAGTGTGGGGCGAGTGCCCGAACCTGCTCGGCCGTGCGTACCCCGAACCCTGCGAGCACCGGGGGTCTAGAAGCCATTCGCACCCGATCGAGATATGCGGTGACCTCCGGTCCGGCACCGAGACGGCCCCCGGTCGTACCCGTCATCGTCACCGCGTAGGTGAAGCCCTGCGAGGCGTTGCCCAGCGCTTCTAGCCGCTCTGGATTGGTCACCGGGCTGACGAGCTGCACAAGGCCGATTCCGTGCTCGCGGGACACAGAGGCGAGCTCGTCCGACTCCTCCAGCGGCAGATCCGGAACGACGAGGGCGGACACTCCCACCCCCGCCAGTCTGGGCAGGAGCGACCCGTACCCGTATGCCAGCAACGGGTTGAGATAGCTCATCACGATCAGATCTGAATCGAGTGGGCCGAGGCCCTCTATCACGTCTATGACCGAACGGAGTGTGGCGCCATTCTCCAGGGCGACCCGGCTCGACTCCTGGATGGTGGCGCCGTCGGCCATCGGGTCGGAGAAGGGTATTCCGATCTCGACCGCGATCGATACTGGGGAGAGTGCCAGCAGCGCGTCGGAGAAGGTCGACGACGACGGATAGCCGCCCGTCAGGTAGGGGACGATGGCGGTGTCGTCGCCGGCCAACCTCGTCTCCAGAGCCTGAGCTCCAGCCACGCCGGCGCTCATCGGCTCATCCCTCGGAGGATGTCGATGTCCTTGTCCCCCCGGCCGGAGAGACCAACCAAGACAGTCGCACCCGGGTGTGAGCCCAGCCACGTCCGTGCCCCGACGAGGGCGTGGCTCGACTCGAGTGCAGGAAGAATCCCCTCGTGGCGCCCGAGGTCGTACAGCGCAGACAAGGCCTCGTCGTCCGTCGCGCTCTCATATGTGACCCTCCCCGTCTCCGCCAGCCACGAGTGCTCGGGGCCGACGCCGGGATAGTCGAGCCCTGCCGAGACGGAGTGCGTCTCCTGGACCTGGCCGTCGTCGTCCTGCAGGAGGAAGGAAAAGCTCCCGTGGAGCACTCCCGGGGTCCCTCTCCCGATAGTGGCGGCGTTGTGCCCGAGCTCGGACGATGTCCCACCGGCCTCGACCCCGATCAGCTCGATCGGATCGTCGAGCAGAGGATGAAACAGGCCGATCGCATTGGACCCCCCGCCGACGCACGCGACTGCGGCACCGGGAAGACGGCCGGCCCGCTCCAGCATCTGATGGCGGGCCTCCCGGCCGATCACCGACTGGAGCTCTCTCACCAGCCACGGGTACGGGTGGGGACCGACGGCCGAGCCGAGGAGGTAGTAGGTGGTCTCGGGCCGCGTCACCCAGTCGCGCAGCGCCTCGTTGATCGCAGCACGCAGCGTGGCGTCCCCCGAGGTGACCGACTGCACCTTCGCTCCCAGGATCCGCATGCGTTCGACATTCGGCGCCTGACGTTCGATGTCCACCGAGCCCATGTAGACGGTGCAATCGAGGCCGAGCCGAGCACAGGCGGCAGCGGTGGCCACGCCATGCTGGCCGGCTCCGGTCTCGGCGATCACCCGCTCGGCGCCCATCTCCCTGGCGAGGAGTGCCTGGCCTATGGCGTTGTTGATCTTGTGCGCACCGGTGTGGGCCAGGTCCTCGCGCTTCAACCACAACTCGCCCCCCCAAACCTCGCCGAGGCGGCCGGCATGAGTCAGGGCTGTTGGCCGGCCCACCCACGAGGACAGCTCCTCTTCGTACATGTTGAGGAAGCCGGGATCATCGAGGAGCAGCCGGGAAGTCTCTTCCAACCTGGTCAGGGCGGGGACCAGGATCTCAGGCACATATCGGCCCCCGAAGCGGCCGTAGCGGCCCGTCTCGTTGCGAGCGGTCGTCATGAGTTTCCCCCCTCCCCGCCGCCGGCGGCACTCCCCCCTTCGGGGGGAGAAACAGTTGCACTACTTCGAGCCGCTTCGACGAACGCGTGCATTCGCTTGGGATCCTTCTTGCCCGGGGCCGTCTCGATGCCGGAGCTGACGTCGACGCCGAACGGCTTGACCAGGGAGACTGCATCTCCCACATTCTCCGGGTCCAGCCCACCGGCAAGGATCAGGCGACCGGGGCCGCTCAGCCCGGCGAGCCGCTCCCACCGGGGCGTGAGACCTGTCCCGCCTCGCGCGGCGCGGTCCACCACGACCATCTCCCGGCCGGCCGAGCGAACCGCGACACCGAAGTCCCGATCGAGAGATTCTCCGTCGACCACGACCGGAAGAAGCTTGTCCGCTGGGATCCCGACCAGTGACGAGAGCTCGGACTGGAAGAGGTCGGGACCGATCTCCTCCTGTGCCCGCCCCAGCAGCTCCGGGGTCGGGTCGTGGAAGACAGCCACTCCGAGAACCGACTCGGGCAGCCTCGCCTGTAGCCCAGCCGCCACTGACAGTGGGATCTGCCGGGGGGACGGGGTGAGAACGAGCCCGATCGCGTCCGCCCCCGCCTCGACCGCTGTCTCGAGATCCGCCTCGGTCGTGATCCCGCACAGCTTCACGAAGAGCCTCATGAGGGCACAGTCACCGTGCGACGTCCAGCCTCCACCATCTCGTTGACCAGGCGGGCGGGATCGTCGGCTCTCATTAGCGCAGAGCCAACCAGAGCGGCGCGGTAACCGCAGGCGGCGACGCGCTCGATGTCTGCCGGCGCCGCGATCGCGCTCTCGGCGACGGTCACTACATCGCCGGGGATATCGCCGGCAAGCGTGAAGTGGCGTTCCGGTATCACCTCGAGAGTGTCGAGGTCCCGGCAGTTCACGCCGGCGAGGAGGTGGGCTCGCCCGGCCACCACCTTGCGTATCCGCCCCAGGTCGCCCTGGTCGAAGGCTTCGAGGAGGGCGAATATCCCGCTGTCGAAAACGGCATCGAGGATCTCGATCAGAGACTCTGCACTGAGGATTCGGACGATGACGAGCACCCCATCGGCTCCCGCCTCCCGGGCCTCGTACACCTGGATGGGGTCGACAAGGAAGTCTTTGGCCAGCACCGGGATCGACACCGCAGCGGCGACGTCCTGCAGCATGTCGATCGACCCTCCGAACTCGGAAGGCTCGGTCAGCACCGAGATCATCCCGGCGCCGCCGGTCTGATAGGCCAGGGCGGTCTCCGCAGGGGAACGCTCAGGGAAAAGGCCCTCCGAGGGGGAGCGTGGCTTGACCTCGGCGATGAGATCGAACACCGATCCGAAGGTCCCGGGTGGTCGAGGAGGGGGTCCGGCCAGCACCGCCTCGCGACGCTGACGGCGTGACCGGCTGCGACCGGCTTCCTGGGCGCGCTGGTGGGACCGAGCCGCCATCGTGGCGAGAAAGCGGCTCAACGGCCGGCCTCCGATGTCCCGAACTCCTCGAGAGCCTTCGCCAGACCGAGCGCCCTCCCGTCGTCTATGGCGGCGCCGGCCATCGCCACCGCCTCGTCCGGCTCGCCGGCGCGGCCACTGACCTCCAGCGCCAGGGCCGCCCCGAGCACGATTGCATCCCGGTGAGGGCCAGGTTCACCTTCGAGGACGTCGAGCAGGCGGCTGGCGTTGTGCTCCGGCGATCCCCCGGCCAGGTCATCTATTTCGCAACCGTCCATCCCGACGTCGGCCGGGTCCCGGACCGTCTCCTCGATCGCGCCCGGCCTCACGTCGAAGAGGATGAACTCACCCAGCGGCGACGGCTCGTCCCATCCGCCCGCCCCGTGGACGACGAACGCCCTCTCGATATCGAGACCTGAGAGAGCCCCGGCCATGAGCCTGGCCGCGGAAGGGTCGAAAGCGCCGATCACCATGTTCGGGGGCGCCGCCGGGTTGGTGAGCGGCCCGAGAACGTTGAAAACGGTGCGCACCGCCAGGGCACGACGCACCGGGCCAACCGCCGCCATCGCAGGATGGAAGTAGGGGGCGAAGAGGAAGGTGAAGCCGGTCACCTCGAAGAGATGCCGCACCTGCGCCTCGTCCATGGGCATCGGCAGGCCCAGTGCCTCGAGCACATCGGCGCTCCCACTCTGGCTGGTCATCGAGCGGTTCCCATGTTTGACCACCGGGACCCCGCTCGCCGCCGCCAGAATGGCCGACCCGGTGGAGAGATTCAGGCTTCCCGACCGGTCGCCACCGGTTCCCACGACGTCGACGGCACCGGTTACGTCGACCTGAGGATCGGTGGCGAGGGCTCGCATTGCCCGGGCGAGGCCACGCACTTCCTCCGGGGTCTCCCCCTTGGCTCTGAGGGCGGCGAGGACGGCACCGGCGACCGCGGGATCGAGGCCGCCGCCGGTCAGCAGGCGCAGGAGGTCCTCGGCCTGCTCCTCGGTGAGGTCGATGCCCCGGAGTAGATCTTCGAGCACCTGGCTCATCGCAGACCTCCCAAATCGAGGAAGTTGCGCAGGAGCAGCTCACCATGGGGCGTGAGCAAGCTCTCGGGGTGGAACTGCACGCCTTCGACCGGCATTGACCGGTGACGGATCCCCATGATCACGCCATCAGAGGTGAACGAGGTAACCACGAGGTCTGCCGGGAGATCGTCCTCCATCACCGCCAGGGAGTGATAGCGCCCGGCGTCGAATGGATTGGGGAGACCGGCATAGATCGAGGCCGAGTCGTGATACACCGGTGAAGACTTGCCATGTCTCAGCTCCTGGGCGTGGTCGACGGTGCCGCCGAGGGCGGTGGCGATAGCCTGATGCCCGAGGCACACACCCAGGATCGGGACCACGTCGAGGAGTCCCGAGATCAGCTTCATCGACTCCCCGGCCGCCTCGGGCCGCCCCGGGCCGGGCGAGACCACCAAATGGGTGGGTTCGAGGTCCCGGGCCTCTTCGAGGCTCACCCGATCGTTGGTGCGGACCACCACGTCGGCGCCGAGTATCCGCAATGCCTGGACCAGGTTGTAGGTGAACGAGTCGTAGTTGTCGACGAGGAGCACCCGGCTCATAGCCCACCCGCCGCAGTCTCGAGGGCGCCACGCATCGCCCCGGACTTGGAGAGGACTTCCTCCCATTCTGCCGTGGGGACACTGTCGGCGACGATGCCCGCACCCGCCTGGTACGTGTATCCGCCCTGGCTCATCACGATGGTGCGGATGGCGATCGCTTGGTCCATCGTCCCTCCGTGCCCGAAATAGCCGACGGTCCCGGCATAGAGGCCCCGAGGCACAGGCTCGAGCTCCTGCAAAAGCTCCAACGCGCGGATCTTCGGTGCGCCGACGACGGTGCCGGCGGGAAACGCGGCCGCGAAGAGATCGAAGGCATCGCTGCCCGCCTCCAGGATCCCGCTCACGCCACTTACCAGATGGATCACGTGGCTATACCGCTCGATGGCGCGGTAGGGGTCGACCTTGATCGATCCTGGCACGGCGACCCGGCCCAGATCGTTTCGGGCCAGATCCACCAGCATGACGTGCTCGGCCGCCTCCTTGGCGTCGCCTGTCAGCTCTTCTTCGGCGATTCGATCCCTTTGCTCGTCGTTGTGACGGGGTCTTGTCCCGGCGATGGGACGTAGCTCCGCGGTTGCCCCCCGCAGTCGGACCAGGGCCTCCGGCGAGGATCCAATGACTTTGGTTTCGCCCAGGTCACAGAAATACATGTACGGCGAAGGATTGAGTAGACGAAGCCCCCGATAGACCGTGAAGGGATCGAGATCTGTCTCACCGGTGAATCGGACCGAGGGGACGATCTGGTAGACGTCGCCCTCACCGATGTGATGACGCGCTCGCTCCACCACGTCCTCGTACTGCTGCTTGCCCAACGACCCAGCGGGCGGCTCGAAACCGCCGACGCGGCTGGTTCCGGGCAGTCCACTCGCGAGTAACGCGATCACCTCACGCCGCAAGGCCAGGCGATCCGAATCGGGCCCGTCGTGGAGCAGGGCAGCACGCCGGCTCAGGTGGTCGAAGACGATGACACTGGGTGGCCCGTATAGCTGGACCTCCGGCTGCGGGCTCGCCGGCGGTGCCCATCCGGCGAGGCGATGGGCGACATCGAAACCGATCGCCCCTACCAGCCCGCCGTGGAACGGGATCGAGGTCGAGATCGGGCCTGGCGCCGGGGCCTCCACGAGAGTCTTGCGGAGCCCATCCATGAGCCCCTGCATCGACCCGTCGGTTTCGATGCGGGTGGATCCGGCCTGGATCGACCGCCCGTCACTGCGCACATCGAGACCGGGGCCGAATCCGATGAAGGAGTAGCGCCCGACCTGGTCGCCCTGCTCCACGCTCTCGAGAAGGAACCGGGGGCCCAGAGGGGCGAGTTTGAGGTACACCGACGTAGGGGTGTCGAGATCAGCCGGTATGTCGAAGATGGTGTTCATGGGCTCCTCCGCCGGTCCGGCGTCCGGGCCTCGAACGAGAAAACCCATCTGCCGAGACCGGAGATGGGTTCGTGTGGATCAGAGAGCGGGGACTATCCGACCGAAGCCACCTCCGGCGCGCGCCAATCCCACCACCAGGTGCCACCGGCTTGCATGCGGTTCGTTCGGCTCATCCGGGCGGAACGCTACGCGTCGCTCGGTGCGCCGTCAACCCCCGACCCGATTCATCCCGGCCAGGGTCTGTTCGACGTCATCGGGTGCGACCGGGGGATAGAAGATCATCGCATAGAGGTCGCAGCGCTCGCCGGGGGCCTCGAACCAACCGGCCACCCAGGTCCCATCCGGATGAGGACCGGCCACCCCGCGAGTGCCGTCGATGAGCACCGCACCCCGATCACCGGGCCATTCCACCGCAGGGAGAGCACCCCGTATCAAGGCGATGGCGACCATGTCCTCCCTGCCCCAGAGGGTGGCGCTGCTCCCCGGCACCGACGTCCACACGTCGGGCTCGATCTCCCCGGCATCCAGCACCGCCGTGCCGACGCCGGTCGGGAGGAAACCGAGCTCGTAGGGCGGCGGCGGGCACTCCACCGGAGGCGCGGTGGTAGAAGGAGCCAGCGTCGTCGTGGTAGTCAACGCCGGGGTGGTTGTCGTGGTCCCGGAATCCGCCCCAGAACAGGCGGCGACCAACAAGAGGAGGATCGGAAGGGTGCGCTTCATCCGCGCCCCTGATCTTATGGTGGCGGGGTCAGCGCGGCGTGGATCAGGGAATGTCCCGCTCTGCAACCAGAGCGAGGTCGTCGACGGCGGGCCCATGTATTGCTTTGCCGTCGACGTCGAAGCGAGAGCCATGGCATGGGCAGTCCCACGTCCGCTCCGCTTTGTTGAACTCCACCTGGCACCCGAGATGTGTGCAAATCGGCGAGACGGCGTGTATCTCACCCCGGTCGTCACGGAATACCGCCGCCTTCTGACCGCCCAACGAGACGACATCTCCGGCGCCGGGAACCAGGGCGCCCACATCGGGAAGGTCAGTGCTCAGCAATCGCTCGGTGACCAGGTTCTTGACGACACGAGCGTTGGCCTTGACCAGGTCGGGTGCGCCCTGTCTCAAGGCCACCCTCTTCGAGTCGAACACGTCGGCCCACGGGCTCACCCTGCCCAGGGCCAGATCGACCATGACCGCCGCCGCGATCGTCCCGTTGGCCATGCCCCACTTGGCGAAGCCCGTTGCCATGAAGACGCGACCCGAGGAGCCGAGAGGGCCGACGAAGGGAAGGCCATCGACGCTTCGGTAGTCCTGCGCAGACCACCGGTAGTCCATCCCGGGAGCCGCAAAGCGCTCCACGGCCCACGACTCCAGGGCGTCGTATCGCGCCTCCGTGTCCTCGTCTTGACCGACGGGGTGAGCCTCACCGCCGACGATGATGTCGCCGTCGCCCGTGGCGCGCACCGAGCGAATGGGCTCGTCGACGCTGATGTACATGCCAGTCGGTGGCTCGGTCTGAGATTTGAAGGAAACGGCATAGGACCTCGAAGCAGTCATGCGAGCGAGATAGAGACCGGTGTCTACAAACGGGACATGGGATGCAATCAAGATCACCGCCGCTTTGATGGTCCCCCGATCGGTCGTCACCACACCGGACCGGCCGTCGACGTCAAGGGCCCGGGTGTCTTCGAACACGATGCCGCCGGCCCCGAGAATCCCACGCATCAGCCCGAGGCAGTAGTTGCGGGGATGGAACTGCGCCTGGTCGTCGAGACGGGCCGCCCCGGCGATCTCGAATGGAAGATCCGACTCTGTCGTGAACAGAGCGTCCAGCCCCGCTCTCCGCGCAGCTTCGACTTCGGCCTCGATCTTGTCCAGGCCCGCGGCGGACTCGGCATAGGTGTACGCCGGTGCACTACGCAGATCACAGTCGATCTCATCGTCTTCGACACGATGACGGATCATCTCGAGACCCTCGAGGTTGGCTGCGGCATACGCGGCTGCGATCTCATCGCCCCACGTCGTCTGCAGATCGCTATACGCGGTCGACTGCAGGGCAGTCACCTTGGCGGTGGTCAGCCCCGTGACTCCGGAGCAGACCCGACGTGACTCGACAACAGCGACACTCAGTCCTTGCTCCGTCAACAGACGCGCCGCGCTGAGCCCGGTGATCCCTGAGCCGACTACCACGGCCTGCGCGGACATGTCTCCCCGGAGGACCGGGCGCTCCGGCCATTGCGATGTGCCCATCCAGAGCGACGGATTCAGGGTCAGGCCGGACGGGATGCCGTCGACGGGATCCATGTCGACGATCACATACCCTAAGTGGCGACGGTGCGAAACGCCGGAGTGGTGTCATGGGAAAGGGGTCGCTACGACTCTCCGCGATCGACTAACTTCCGATCCGCCGGGCCCCTGTAATCGATCGGCCCGGTGCCCGGAGGGGGCACGTGCCC
>Ga0299914_10002571_pt1 | contig 12554 bp, 13 predicted proteins | sample RVTome_10_FD_201361 | JGI IMG/M metagenome (GOLD analysis project Ga0299914, IMG submission 201361) | Soil microbial communities from uranium-contaminated site in the Upper Colorado River Basin, Wyoming, United States - RVT153D57 (version 2) ...
TCAGAATACAACTTCCTTTCAAAGCACAGATGATGGCCTCAGCGTACAGGTTCCAGAAGGCTGGGTAATTCATGATGTAGATAATACAGGCTTCGTATTGTTAGAGGAGGAGGCAACACAGGGATATGGAATACTAGCACAACTCTGCCCAGAGGAGGAGCAACAACAACAACCAACACTTCCTAATGTGGACAGCAGCGGCGATACATTCAGCAGCAGCTGTGAAGGATCTGAAAATCATATCATACACATTGTTCGATATCCAGATTTGAACAATAGACTCCAAGTGGGTAATACATTACCTACTACCAACAACAACAACAACGGCAGCAGCATGATAAATGACAATATTCTGTTATACCACCTACAAAATCTTCAGGAAGTAGGTTACAGAGCCATCGAGATTGTAAACAGTACAGATATGACAGTGAACCTTATAAATCCACAGACAAACGAAACGATAACAACAGTGCCAGCCAAGTTTGTAGAGATGATATATACCACTGGTATTGCTCCAAATGCAACAAAAAGTGGGTATCTCATTTCAACTGCTACAGATGTAACAGTCCCTAACCCAGGGATGACAAAGGGATATACTATCTTTTACGAAGGTAGTTCTGTTTCTGCGGCAGAAATAACAATAGGGTTCGGCAGTTTATCACCGTTGCCGCCACCAGTCAGGCAGGTATTCGATTCGTTTGAGTTAATAGCAGCACCGGGAACGGAACAAGCAGAAGCGCCTGAAACCCCTGGAGACGATGGAGAAGAAGACGATGGTGACGGTGATGAAGGAAGAGCTGGTGACGGTGATAGCGATGAGGTTGATGACGACAATGGAGAAGATGGTGATGACGATAGTGACGGTGACGGTGATGGAGATGACGGAGGAGATGAAGGAGAGGATACTTAACAAGACGCAGTGGATCTGACAGAAAGGCACAACAGAAGCTCCGCTAAGGATCATAAGCAGCAGATCAGTATCATATAACAGAGGAGGTATGTGACAGAGCCTAGAGATTCTTCTGTTTTTCTGATTGCAGAGACTACTGCATCATTGTCGCTGAGCAGTCAGAGACAAACCCTTTAGATGCTGGACAATTCATATTTTCCCATTTTTCTCTCTAAAGACATTATTAGCTTTACTTCTCGTCTTGATTACGTATTACCCAGTAATCCTCTAGTCTCTTGGCTATGAATGGAGTACATGTTGTGGTGCCTGCTATAGTAGATAACTGGTCCTCGACAAGGCACAAGCAAATTCCCTATCCCATCTAGCATCAGAAGAATATTCTAAGTTATACACTAAAACAAATAATTACTTTTTAGCTTAGATCTATTATAAAGATCTCTTAAATTTGGATCAATAATCGGGATGGCGGACAAGGACATTTTTACTGCAGTATTTATGAGAGGTTATTCCTTGACCTTGTCAGCATTGGAGGCTACATATTCTTTGTAAGCAGAATCGACTTCGTCGTAGGCATGCTTTATTTTTCCTCTCATTTCATCTCATGATGTCGTCAATATCACCTACGAAACGAGACACTTTATTTTATTGTCAGGTGGCATATTAAATAAGGCTGTCAACTTGACACGTAAAGCTAGTACAGAATAATATATCATACCTATAGCGCTGACGAGAAAGTGCACCTAAGCAGTTCCGTTGGAACCCAGAACGATATCGGCTACTTTTATAGATTCTATTAATTCAGAGTAAAACTCCTAGCTTTAAGGTTTTCCTGAGTTACTCTTGCCTTTGAATGCTCGTTGTCCGGTCACATAAGTATGACAGAAACTGTTCAAAGCTCAGAATCAACATGCTTTTCAATTGAAACATTGCTCATAATCATCTCTGTTGTTACGATACCAATGATGGAACTATGGTGAACAACAGGCAAGCGATTTATCTTATGCTTGTTGAGGATCCCCATTGCTTCTTCAACAGATTTATCCTCTTCTATAGTAATAATAGGTGTGCTCATTATATCCTTTAACTTAACCTTGAATGGTCCTCGGTTTTGAGCTACGACTCTGAAAATAATGTCTCGTTCCGTGATAATTCCGACTGGGATTCTCTGACTAGTGCCGGCGTCAAGCTGAGTGACCACTAAAGTGCATCGTTCTTGTGAATACAACGCTTTCGCAGCTTCGGCTACAAGAGTATTCTCATCCAGAGTAATAAAAGCCGTATCGACTATATCCCTAACTCTATCATATCTCTTTGCAACCAATAGGAAATGCTCAGCCAAGATATTGTTATAAGCATTGGATATGAAGTTTACTTGTAGTAGCACAACTTTGCAGATCATTATTCAGATCCCCCATTACGATGTCTATGCTAATGAAATTGCTTTAAATCAAGGATAAAATAAGGGCGAATTGAGCTTTATTTCTAACGAATGATTCTATAGATTGTAAACCTAACTTCATACTATACACAAAGCAGGCAGTAATAAAGGGTCAACTTTGATGAGGGTTCGGTGGAATCAGAGACAGATTTGACCTAATAAGCCCACCCATCTGGATAGCCAATTTATGAAAGCTTAGGCAATAAAGGGTCAACTTTGATGAGGGTTCGGTGCGATGCAGCTGAAAATTCAGACGAATCTGAAAGAGATTTAAAATTGTAAAACAACTCTGTCTAAAATTTGCAAGTCAGAATGTCAAGGGTGAACAGCCAAGGAGAACTAGGAGGAATGAGCTCTCCTCTAAAGGGACGCTTAGATTTAGAAATTAACACTCTTCAAATTGCTCCATGAGAGGCAGACAAGTTAGGACGCCTCTTGCAATCAAAATAAAGACAAAAGGACGAAGCTATGCAGTAGAAGACGTGCAAAGATTGGTTACAGCAGAGATTGAAATGCTAAAGGTTGTATTGTATTTGCTGGCGAGGAACAGGGGCAGGAGCAACAGTTAGAGAAAGAGATGAGATCTTCACAGCTCTCTCAGGGCGTATGTCGGGTTCCCGACAACTGGTTGTAGATCTTCACTTTCGAATGATCTGGTCACTAATTTCAAGAATAATCGTTTTAAGGGCTTAACGTATACATACAAACGTAGAAATGAAAGAATAATGAGCGAGAAACAACAACCACCATGTGACATTGAAGTACTCAGATGGGATGCAGACTCATTTACCGTAGAAGGCATGAATCTTGAATTAGAAAACCTCAGAGGGCAAAGAATTCCCCGACTTATTTTAAGGCATAATGGAAAAATAATTGATAATCTCACAGATGTAGTAATTACAAGGGTGTACAAGCATCAAGATAATCGGCATAGACACGAAGAAACAGAATTTAGATATACCAAAGATGTCATGCATGACCCAAAGTAACAGAAGCGTGATATGTTCCTAAGTAAGGCTATAACGATTTATTATAGTTAAGTAGGAACATATATCTCTCTCTAGAGGATGTATTTTCTTCGTTTTTCTCTTCTATTATCAATTGCAAAATCTGACTGCATATTACATAGAAGGTGGATGGTAAGAAAAGGATAACAACTTTGACGCGGGTTCGGTGGAACCCAGAACGATATCGGTTCGGCAAGTGAATTCTTATTCTGCATGCCTCGTGGTGAGCTTTAAAGTTTATGATAGTAATCTTTCCCATATGACTGCAAATACAAAGATTCCAGATGGTAGTGCAATCCAGGTCATGGAATTAATACCAGTTGGGAGAGTTTGAAAACGTCATGGTGGTGTGTATGGGTTCAATATTCATTAGCGCTTGAGCTTTAGATATATCATTATTATATTTCGAGCCTTTTTACTAGAAAAATTAGCATAATTTACAGCCAGAAAATGGAATCAAGAATATTTAAGAACATACCATTGGTGGGATAACTTGCATGTAATGTCAGTTGAAGATATTCTCACCAGCCTGAAACTACTCATGTCTTGGTTGGGAATGAAAAAGTAATCAAATTTTCTGCCGAAGGTCTGGCGACAGTCAAGTCTACAATAGACCTATGCGGCGAATATACCATGCCTGCGGTGATTGTTAGTTCAGAACCTGTCTGGAACCAATACAGGGCTCTTCACAACAAGGGAGTCAAGATAAGACGGATTACCAATGGAAGAATGGGACCCAGCATCAAATGACCTCGTATTGCGTTGTAATGATTGCTGGAGAACAAACGCAAGGACTAAGATTATCCGTACAACACGTGAAAAGTATTATTGTTTAGATTGCCTAGCGACGCTTTTGACTTGTGCCAAGGATAGATCAATTATTGACAAGCCATGTGAGATGCGAGATTATATGTAAATTTAGTATTACATCAACCATTCGTTTAATCTGCTTCTTTCGAAATCAAGTTTCTTTTGATATAGCTCATCTGAGGGTGGATCAAGCCTAACAGTCGGACCTCCTTCATTGTAGAAGTCAGCATCGATATATCCTGCTTTTTTATTTCCCACTTCCATAAAGCAAAACCCTTTTCCATCGAACTTCGAAGCATGTACCTTTTTACTATTATTACTATTGTTATTATTTTTAATTTCATCAATAATTTGTTGGCTGACTACCTTTGCTTCACCCTCTGCAAATATTCCGGCTTTGGGGATGGTTATTCGATTGTCAAGTCTAATCTCCGTCACATCGCCTATTGCAAAGACATTCTTATATTTTGTTCTAAGGGTAAATCTGTCAACGTCAATCCAACGTTGATCTCCATTACTTAATAAATCAGAATTCTTGATGACTTGAGGAACTTGATGAGGAGGAATTATTATTAGTAGGTCATAGCTTGTCTTATTGCCATTTTCAAATTCTACTGTTTTTTTATCTAATACTTTTTTTAATTTATGGAGTGGGTGAAACTTAATATGGTTGTCATTAAGTAAGTTGACAACATCTCGGCTTACATTTGCTCCAGCTACAGGTAATGAAATCGGTGTAGGTCCATATACATTCAAATCAATGGAATTCCTTGTTCCATTTTTAATTAACATATCATTAATTAGTAATGACACCTCATAAGGCGCGGGTGGGCATTTATATGGAATATCCGCTATACATATCACTATACGACCACTTTTTAGAGAGAGTATTTTTTCTCGCAGAGTTGGGACTTGATGAGCATCATATACGTTAAAACAATTTCCATAATCATCAAAACCATCGATTAGTTTTGGCGCAAGTTCTGCACCCAAAGCTACTATCAAATAATCGTATTCTAATTTATTATGTGTGGTTCTAGCAGTAGTAATGCTATTTTCAGAAGGATCAATGCCTGTAATCTCATAATTCAAAAATCTGATCCCTTTATCTTCCAGCTTGTTCAAAGGGATTTGGGAGTCCTCCAATCTTCTGCTTCCGCTCAATATCCATAAATTTGCAATTCCCATCATAAAATATTGGTTTTTGTCAATGACCGTAATTTGACATTCTTCTCTCGGAAGGCTTTTTCGTATAAAGTTAGCTGATGCTAATCCTCCAAATCCTGCCCCTAAGATTAAGACTTGTTTTGCTGTTGACAAATAATAATAATTACAATATACATCGATTGATAAAATCTTTACTTAAAGGGATATCGTCGTACGATGTATTATTATCCATTAGCTCATAATAGTCATTATCTCGGCTACGTCAATAGTCAATACAATAGTATCAGGGGGAGAAGCAATGTGAGCAAAAGTCTAGGGGAACGAGCCATTCTTTTTGAATCGCTTTTTCAAAAGCAGCAACCATTCAAAAACAATATCGATGCGGGTTCGGTGGGATGCAGCTGAAAATTGAGATGAATCTCAAGATGGCAAAAAGAAAAATAGATTTTTTTTGATATAATCATCCAACGGTAACAGTTGATTGTGCTTCTTCTTTATGAGCATCGCCTTTTTCACTATATGCTATTTTATAATCCTGAAACATTGCCTGTTTGATAATATCTGCTAGGTTTTCAAGTTCTTCGTCATCGTTAAGTCCTTTCTTTTCTTTTTGTTCTATTCCAAGCGAGTCAAGTTCATTCTGCCAATAGCCATTCTTGGCTTGCTGCTGTAGTTGTTCTTCTTTCTTTGAAAGTTTTGGCACGATATAGGCATCACTATGGCTGCAGCATGTACCAGATCCCATTTAACAAGTACTGAACGGAATACTGGCTTTGATGTTCTTTCTTGTTCTCCTACGAATGCAAGAATAGTAAATGAAAGGACCAATCTATTGAAGCCTCCTAGTCACTGTGGAACCCATCTGCTTTGATAAGACATTTTTGAAAGAATCCAGCAATAAGTTGGATTGTATTACTAAAAGGACTATGGTAACCAGTATTTTCCTCAAGCTCTTCAAGTATTTTAGTCCCCCTTAGGAATGACTCAATCGCTCCTGCTAGTTGAAGACAGGTAAGAGTGATGATTCCCGCCAGTATAACTATACAACGCAATTCTCAAGGAATGCTGAACAGATTGTTTAAAGTCTAGGCTGTTCCCTTCAGAGAAGATAAATGCCACCTGCCTCATCCAGAATACGGTTTCTATGAGCTTGAGCGAAGGGTAAAAGCAGGCAGAACCTTCATAACTCGTGATCGTAGATAAATTGCTTCAATCGCCTGAACAAAGGTTATTACAAAGCGACGAAGCATATATTATAATTGAATTTCGATAGGATTTTCCGAGACGTGATGGACCTCGATCCGCAGATTCGGCTTGTTAGCATTTGTGATATGGACGGCAATATTTTGTTGTCTCATCATCGACGAGGTACGGTCAATTTACTCACGCCAGAAGAAAGCAGAAAATCGCTTGAAATGGCGGTAAAGGGGTGGAAGACAAGGAGCGAACTTGCACCGAAGATTGGTAAAGGAAAGTATGTTTTGGCTGAGTATGAAAAGGTAAAGCGTATAACGATGCCATTAGGAGATAATCACCTTTTATATTTAACAACCGAAGTGAATGCTGATCACGACAAGATAATCAAGGGAATACGCAAGATTCCATTGATAATCGGTCCTTGATCAATTGTTTATTGATAGCTTGTTGATCTTCTCGATGCATACGACCTCCTTAGACATAGCGACGACAAGGTCGACAGAGATTTCTTGATACGTTGACAGTGAGACGCATAGGGGATTATTGAGCAATGACAATTTGCCTTTACATAAGTAGGTGTCTGATGTTTGGGCTGTTGTGTATAACATTTCGAAGAGAATGGGCTATTGCTGTCTTTAGATGGCGTGTGTAAAAATTAGAATTGATGGCTGTTGTATCTACTCAACTCATTCATAACAATAGTCGGAATACGATAAGCCAATTGGTTAAGTGTCATAAGTCGCGCAGTGGAAATATATTATCTGCCTTGTATGTAAAGCTGCCTTTATTTCAATTGCGGCTGTTAATCTTTTTGGTTAATTACTCCAAACATCTTTTGTACCATCTGGTAGCTGCTATTATGACATTGACAGTCGCACATTTTGGTGTTGTCCGAATCATCTAGTACTGTCTTGACGATACCATCACAAGACTCATGCTCATTTTGAATGCATTTATTAGAATTGGTCATAACATAAAGTGCTGTCAACCAGTTAAGTACGTTCCTGTTATTACGCTTAAGTGCTATTAACATTTGTCAGCGGTGTACTGGCTTTTGTAACCAAAGAAGAATAAGAATATTTCCTCCGAAAGTTCGATCGAACTTCTTTCTCGCTCTGATTTGAATATATGTCCTATTGTGTAGGAGCATATATCAATATCTATCTAACTTCTTCATACTCAAATACCATAACCTGACGAGTAAAATCCGCTAAATCGTTCTCCTCCTCTAGATGGCTCTCAACCATAGACCTTTGGAAGTTTGTACTTTTCACTCTAACCCTGACATTCTTGAGATGCTGAACCTGCCTACCATTGTGTCTTAAAATAAGAAGTGGAACTATCCCGTGTGTAAGTTGATGCTCGAATTGAGGGTTTATACCTGCTTCTATGGTAAATGAGTTTCCATCCCATTCTATTACTTCAATCTCAAGTTGTTGTCTTCCCTCACTCATTGTCTTGAAGTGTATGTGTGGGCTTTAATAACTTAAAAAAGTGATCCTTACAGCGAATTACCATGATACAGTTTTAGCCCCTACCCCTCCCCTTTCAGTGCTAGGCTGCTTTAATCATATGCATATTTCGTCATTATCAGGTCCCCATCGGTTTGGTCTATTCAATTCATGATTCAATAAAAGTAACCATAAGGGAAGTAATTAAAGTTAAGAAATGATTGGAGAACAAAATAGTACTGATGACCCTTATCTGTCATTTCAAAAGAGTCAAGCATATTTTGAACAATGGGAAAATAACTTATCGTATCTAGCTGATTCTGGTACATATATGATTTGATAGGCGGGTTCGGTGCTATGGAAGACAGATTTGACCTAATAAAGCCAGCCAGCAAAATAGCCAACATCAACACGCTCGTAAGATTGGTACCTTGAACATATAGATTCAAACAAGTTATAATATAAAGTAGAATGTTACTACATTAGAACAAAAAATTGGAACCGAAGGATCAAAAAGTTGCAGTTGTTACCGGTAGTTCAACGGGCATTGGATTTGAGACTTGTCTGCTGTTTGCTCGTAGTGGGATTCTCACTTATGCCACGATGAGAGATTTGACGAAGGCTGATTTAATTAAAAACAATGCAGAAAAAGAAAAGCTCCCCCTAAAGGTCATCCAAATGGATGTAGATAAAGATGATTCCGTAGTAAGGGCATTCAAAGAAATATGCGAAGATCACCAGAGAGGAATGGGAATTGATATTTTAGTAAATAACGCCGGCTTTGGACTATTTGGTGCCCTTGAAGATCAAAGCATTGAGCACATCAAGAAGCAATTTGAAACAAATCTCTTCGGAGCAATTAGAACTATACAGCAAGTACTTCCTATAATGAGAAATCAAAGAAGTGGGATCATCGTTAATATTTCCTCGATATCAGGTCAGATTGGATTTCCTGCACAATCAGTATATGTTGGTACAAAGTTTGCATTAGAAGGATTGAGTGAATCTTTTGCTTATGAGGTAGAACCATATGGAATTAGCGTAGTACTGATCGAACCAGGCGTAATTAACACCAATTTTGTGGAAAACATTATAATACCAGATAATACGCAGCGTATTTCATCACATCTATTGTCCCCTTCATCGCCTTCTGCATCACCTACAGTAACTTATTCAGGCAGTCACGAATCCAACAGAGAAATGACCGAGTACGCTAATGTGGTAGAAAGGTTTCTGTCTCATTATTATCCAGACATGAGAAATGCACCGTCTCCAAAAGAAGTTGCTAAAGTAATACTTGAAAGCATTAATGATTCAGTAGTTTCCACTAGGCAAGGAGGTAGTAAAAATTTCTATAGATACCCTGTTCGTGAGGATGCAAAATTGTATGCAGATGCAAAAAGGAAAATGAGTGATTCTGAATTACATTCCTTTGTAGCTAAAAGGATACTGTCATAACAGGTAGTAAAACCAACATTAGTTTAGACTAGAATTTGTATAAGAATAATAATCATCATCTATTTAGCTTGCTTACTTTTCAGTTACACAGTTGTTCCAGTAGTGATAACACAGCGGGTTCGGTGGAATCTGGAACGATATCGGTTCGTTAAGTGGATTCTAACAATTCGGGTTAGGACCACTTAGCTTTGAAGTTTTCTGAATTCTTACAAGCGAAGATCACTGGAACAAGATTAGCAGCGTTAAGCATTGTCCGACTCAAAAGCTCTCAATCTTTTCTATCTCGGCTTCTATCACACACTCGCAGCCAAAACTATAAACTTTCTTTCCTTAGTTATGATATAATATTTCGATTTTATCAAGGAGAGTTTTGAGCGGGATCCTTTTCATAATCTACCTAAACAGATAGGTTATAATTTTCATATGACTGTCTTTTATCGTCTAACCCCTCCTTCTCCTTATTCTCGTACTTGCTCTCTTCTCCTATCATACTCCTCTTGTTATCTCTTCGTCTAAAAGGGAGTAAGCCAATTCAGCCTCTCGATAGCGTCTTTCAGAGTCTAGGCGGCACTGCACAATAGCTAGAGCTAACTTGACAGACCAGTTCCGATCATGCGCCAATTTTTTAGCAACGTCTAGAATCTCGTTGCGTGTAAGCCGTGGTTGTGGTGGTGGCTCCGTCCTTGTCATATTCGTCATGAAGTTCAATACTCCTGCTCCTGCTTGTCAGTTGCTGCTGTTGTTTCTGTTTCTGTTTCTATTTCATTATTACTACTAGTTGTTGTTGTTGTTGCTGTTTTAGCCATCGTAGTAGTTGTGGGCGGATCAGATGCCACATCTTCTTCAGTAGATGGGAAATTTTCTACTGTCACACCACTAGGATTAGAAGCAGTACCAATTGTATCGTTATTATCATTTAACGGAGATAGATTAGATAAAAAGTTCTCACAATCTGCCGTTTTCGTGTCTCCTTCTGCTGCATTGAAGTCAGTTATAGTGTCTATCCCATCTCCACAAACAAAGTTGTCTGCACCTTCGCCGCCAATGTATGTAGTTGTCTCGCTGCCAGAGCTAACGAACGTGTCTTCGCCTTTGTCACCATATAGAGTGTTATCCCCAAAAGTGGCTTCTAAATAATCGTCTCCTGAACCGCCGAATGCAGTGTTTTCAACATCGGTTCCAACTATTATCTTGTCATCGCCCCTGTCACCGTATATAGTGTAGATTGCTTCGCCACTAGCAAGTATCTCATCATCTCCACTGCCAGCTTTTATCGTGCCACCTGCGTCGACGGCTTCTATCCTATCATTTCCACTCCCACCATAAATTAAGCTGTTTACGGCAGCATTGCGTATGAAATCATCTCCTTTTCCACCGTATATCGTGTTTACTCCGAAGCAACATCCCTCATCAGAGCCAACGTCAATCAGGTCGTTTCCTTTATTACCAAATATGATATTGTCACCGTCACCTCTAAAAACTATCTGGTCGTCGTCATTTCCTCCAGATATCGAGTTATCGCCTTCGCCGCCATCTATCATGTCTTCTCCATTCCCTCCCTTTATCTGGTCATTTCCATCAAGTCCGTTCAGCTGGTCGTCTCCTCCCAGACCTTTTATCACATCATCTTCATTAGTTCCATCGATAGAATCATCTTCATTAGAACCCACAAATGTCTCAGCCCATACGCTTACGACATTTGCCATGGGGGAGGATAGCAGGATCATTGCTGCTACTGTTATTGCTAGCGCTGTTGCTGTTATAGGATTTGTTGTTCTAGCTTTATTATTTGCAATTTTTGTTGCAAATGATAATTCTCTTTCCATAACAATGCTAATACTATCTATTTTCTTAAAGATTATGCAGATAGACTCTGTAGGGCTATAGACTAATCTCTTGCTCGAAGACGAGTAGGTTAGAGGCTCATTATCAACCGGCTCTGTAGTGCACTTTCATATCATCATTTGACACATAGTCACACATCGAGGTTGCAGCCAACGCGATAGAGCAAAAATAAATCCAGAAGCAAAAGAGAAGACAAATAGCTCAAAGTGGGTTCGGTGGGATGGAAGACAGATTTGACCTGATAATCCCACCCAAACTTCTCTCCCTTTATCAGCAAAATTGGAGGATTCAAGAGAAGTGCACAGACATGGTTAAAGCTTATCTATGGATGTAAAAAAGATGGATGTTGGATTCAAAGCCATCTGAGCATAGCCCGATGGTGACTTTAAGAATCTAACCATAACCAAAGTATTAATTCAAAGTTCAGACATTAGAATTGGTGAATATCCTGTGGACAGATTGGCATTAGAAAAAGAGTCAAAAGCACCACTTGAAGGCAAAACTGTCCTAATTACCGGCGGCGGGCGAGGCATCGGAGCAGCGACATCAAAGTTGCTGGCATCAAAAGGAGCCCAATGTCATTGTCAACTATTTGAGAAACAAAGAGTCGGTAGAGAGAATAGTTGCAGAAATAAAGTCAAGCAAGGAAACTGGACAACATAGAAGAGGGGATGCAATTGCTATTCAAGCAGATGTAAGAAATCCGGATCAGGTTCAGCGCATGGTTGATGACGCCGTAAGACAATACGGTCGGATTGATATTTTGGTTAACAATGCCAATACGGGAAGGTATCAGCTCAAACCCTTTCTAGAGACGACGTGGGATGACTTTTCAGAACGATATAGTGATGAGATGAAGGCAGCATATGAAGTAACAAGGGCTGTATTGCCTGACATGTTAAAGCGTCAATATGGCAAACTCATCTATATCACAACCGGCAGCGCCAGATACACTATGCCGGCAGGCGTGATGACTTTTGCAATCGCGAAATCCTCTTTGATTACCTTCTCAAGATACCTCGCCCAGGAATTTGGAAAACAAGGCATTACTTCTAACGTATTGGCTCCAGGATTGACTGAAACAGATACTAACGCGTACATGCCACAAGAAGCCAAGCAGCAGATTGCATCATTGACAGCGCGCGGTCGCGTCGGCAAGCCAGAAGATGTAGCCGGAGCGGTAGCGTTTCTTGCAAGTGATGACAGCAACTTTGTAACTGGAACCTACATTCCAGTAGACGGAGGATTCATCCTAGTTGGATGATTAAAAG